>OMDA01000085.1_pt1 | contig 46335 bp, 32 predicted proteins | sample 1645141 | NCBI WGS metagenome assembly OMDA01 (sample SAMEA103958151, study PRJEB25191) | human gut metagenome | reverse complement strand
TTGTTGCTCAGGAACTTATAAATAAAGTTAAATTATAGTGTTGCGGAATTAAGGTAAAGGTGTTACTATAGAAAATGTAGAAGTTGCAAATGGTAAATCTGTAGTTTACGTAGCTTTGTATCCACAGAAAGTTAAAGATGTAACGTTGGTAGCAACACTTGCAGATGGCACCAAATATAATTTCGATATTTCAAAAGGTAAAGAAGCTATGCTCGGTAATGGTGCCATATATCATATCACACGTACAGGCGTAAAAGAAGTAAAACAATAATTTAAAATCACAAGAAAATGAAGAAATCATATATAACCCCCGAAGTAAATGTAATTCAGTTGGAATCGATGACCATAATGGCTGGCTCTGATGGAGGTACCATATATAATCCTTCGTCTAAACCCGACCCATTCCAGTCAGCCTCTCCTGCTGAGACAACTCCCAGCACAGCCAGCTTTGACATGTGGGATGACACGGAAGTTGCAGAATAATATAATCGCAAGGATATTATTGATGCCGCCTGCGAGCAAACGAATAGGTTTGCTTGTAGGCGGTTTTTATATGAATAAACTTATGTCCTGAGACGCTTGTATCTGTCTCCAAATATGAATACGTATTCATCTGCCAACGATAACGTATTCATCTGCCAATGATAACGTTTTCATTGGGCAACGATAACGTATTCGTTTTTTCTTTAATATATAACAAAGAGGGGCGCTTCACAAATTGAAGTGCCCCTCTTTAAGTATTACATTCTACATATTATAATATATGTAATTGTTTTCTTTTATAATAGACTTATTGGTCTATTCGCCTCCCCATTCTTTGTGCTGTTTCAAGTTGAGGTCTGTATCAATCTCATTTTGTGGGATTGGCCAAACGTCATCTTGAGGACCTCTGTAAGAACGGGTGTAATCTCCCATACTGTATGTTTCATATTCTTTATTCATACGTTCAACGGCATTTTTCTTTTAGGAATATTTCTTGTGTCGCATTATTTTTTTTTTAGACGAAAAAAATATAAAGTAGTAAACTACTTTTCCCAATATTTTTCAGCCATAGGCTGCAACCTTTCTCTTAGTACTTCCATCACTGTTTCGAAATTAAGAGTCTCTTTCCATTGAATCTTTTTCAAAAATGCTTTCCAACGAATTATCCGTGCTGCATCTGTTGCAAAACTTTCTGTAAACAACTGCAATTCTGGATTGTATTTTAGACCTCGATTATCGAAAGTAGCCTTGATAGCATCATATAACGTTTCGTTATCCAAGTCCCTATTTATCAGGAGTTGATAACAGTCGAAGAAATCTTTCATGCGACTATTGAGTACATCACGGTCTATCATTGTATGAAATTTCTCTGCGACAACTGTCTCCAATGAATATGCCTGTATGTTTACAGATGGAATGTCGGGCAATAGCAATGGAAAGTCAATGGTTGTGGGATATGGAGTAACAATATCACCAAAACCAATGTCAACAGACATGTTGTAAGCAATGGTATCCATGTGGGCAGTAAAGTAGAATCTGGTGCCAGGATATTTCTTTTCGACTGTGATTGGTTCTAACTTGATGCTGTCAACGTCAAACGTCACTCCATCCTCGTCGCATACAATGTCTAAAATTTCATGGAACACATGCGCAAGATAATCCCTGTCATGACCGATTCTGTCAGCCATAAAATCAACATCTACCGTAGGGCGTGACTCAAGTCCATTTATGGCATAAAGCAAAGAGCCTCCTTTCAACAAGAAATTGTCCTTATATTGGCTGACAGATACTCTGTAAAGCAATCTTTCGTTGAAGTATCTTGCCAAGAGATACATATATTTATAGCCAGTCTCATTCATTAGATTGAGCAAGCGTGTTTTTATAGACTTGCCGTAGTTTTTCTTTCCCATTTTATTCTATTGCTATTTCAAGGTAATTTTTCAGTGTGTTGAACACTCTGAGGCGTTTTGCAAAATCTTGCAAACGAGTGAGATTACGATTAGGCTTTCTCAGATAAGAGCGTATCACTTCCGCACATATATCCAAACCCAATTTGTTTCTGTATTTCACAGCATCACAAACACTTCGCTCCATATCGGTAATGCGAACATGGTTTCCGGAAATATCAGCATCCATAATGCCAAACTCCAGGTTCTCCTTTTTCCAATAATACAGTTCTATCGGAAGGGTATCGGGTATTACCACTTTCCGTTTATTGGCAATGGCAATGCAAAAGGCAGGTGGAACTGTTGTCGAAAGCTGATGGTAAGACCAGGCATTGTATAGGCATATGATACCATTTGGCACAATCCGCTCCACATCAATCATTGTATTAAGCAAGGCATCAGGGACTGCATATATGCCGTGACGCAACTTTATCAGGTCGCCACGTTCTTTGGCTCTCAGCAGCCGCTTATACTCTGACGTATCAGGTATATCAGTCGTAGAGATTGTGCCTCCAAGTGCTGACACTTTATGCATTATATTGTCCATTTCACATTTTATTATATGTTATCACTGCTGCAAAAATACAATTAATTTTGGAAATGTGGTAATATTCTACGGATAATTTTATAAAATACCGTATGCTTTTGCTGGTTTTGTATGAGGATGTGCATTATATGTTTCTACGCAAGTAAAATTTTAAGTTTTTCTTGCGTAGAAACATAGAATGCTGTAAAATGTATTCCCCTTTGCTTACTGTGCCGGCTGTTGGTTGTCGGCATTACGATAAGCCGAGGGCTGTATCTTGTATGTGTCCTTGAAGCACTTGCAGAAGTAGCGTGGCGAAGAGAAACCGTTGGCGTAGCTCACTTCGGCAATGCTCAGGTCGTGACGTTCGCGCAGCATATCGGCAGCCTTGCGCAGTCGCAGGTTGAGGATGAAGCTCTTTGGGGTTTCGCCCGTAAGGTTCTTCCACTTGTTGAAGAATGCTGTGCGCGACATTCCTATTTCTCTTGCAAATGTGTCAACACTGAATTCCGAGTCGGAATAGTAGCGGTCGATGATGAGCATAGCGCGGTCGAGCAGGTCCTTATCCATAGGATTGGTGGCGAGCATGTCGGCCTCGTGATGCGGATGCTGGCTGAACTTACGTTGCAGCAGGCGTCGCATATTGATGAGGTTGTTGCATCGCGACACGAGCACATCGTTGTTGAACGGCTTTGTAATGTAGTCGTCGGCACCCGTTTTCAGTCCTTCGAGCTTCTTCTCGACGGCTGTGCGTGCCGTGAGCAGAACCACCGGGATGTGACAGGTAGTGAAGTCGTGCTTTATGGTCTTGCACAATTCCAGTCCGTCGATGTTAGGCATCATCACGTCGCTGAGGATGATGTCGGGCATTTCGTCGCCTATCATCTCCAGAGCTTCGGCTCCGTCTACAGCCGTGCGTGTGCGGTAGAGTGGGGCGAAGAGCGTAGAGAGCAGCTGTCGGATGTCGTCGTTGTCCTCGACAATGAGTATTATCGGGCGCTCGTCGTGACCTTCAGGAGTATTGCTTGTGTCGTTTTCCACCGAGGTGTGACTCGTTGTGGCGCTGTCGTTAGCTGCCAGAAGTTCCTTGGTATTGTCGTTAGGCAATGGTTCGTCGGTGGTTTCCTCGGCAGCGAAAGCGTCGCGCTTGGTAGGCAGCGTCACGCTGAACTTGGTGCCCTGTCCCTGTTCTGATGTCACCTCAATCGTTCCGTGGTGCATGTCGACAATGCCTTTGGTCAGGTTCAGACCGATGCCGGTGCCGATGTCGGCAACAGTCTCGATGTTGCGAGCCTGATAGAATCGGCTGAACAGATGCGGCAGATCCTCCTTGGCAATGCCCGAACCGGTGTCGCTGACCGTTATTACAGCCTGAGAGTCGTCGGCATGTGCCGCAATAGTCACCATTCCGCCCTGCGGAGTATGCTTGATGGCGTTGGATACGAGATTGCTCACCACCTTTTGCATCTGCTTCGGGTCGAACCACATAGGCAGTTGGTCGGGCACATCAATCTGTAGGGTGATGTCCTTGCCCAATGTATACTCGGTGAAGAGCGTCGCCGTATTGCGCAGCAGAGCCGACATGTCGGCATGGCGTGCGTGGATATGTGTGTGTCCCTGCTCCTGTTTGCGGAAGTCGAGCAGTTCGGATATGAGGCTGCGCAGCTGGTTGCAGTTGCGGTAGATGCCTGTCAGCTTGTTGCGCGTGTCGCCTGTGCACGATATCTCCTTGATGAGCGAGTCGGCGAGACTTATGATTACCGTGAGCGGAGTGCGTATCTCGTGCGACACGTTGAAGAAGAAGCGCAGCTTCGACTGGTTCTGTTCCTCGATGTCGCGTACACGTTGCTTTTCAAACTTGAGCGATTCAGCCAGGCGTATGCGGTCGCGGTATTCGAGCGAGAGCCACCATACGGCAGCGCCTATACACATTATATATATATAATATAAGCCCACCAAGAGAGATACCAAGGCGGCAGTATGCGTATCTTGAGACTTGCTGTGGCTATGTCGCTGCCCGGGCAACGCAGTTCGAGAGTGTATGTTCCCGATGGCAGACCGCTGAACGACAGAATCTTCTGGCGTGCAGGAATCCATTGGTTAGACAGTCCTTTGAGTCGGAACTCAACGGGTCGGTCGTTAGCCTTAATGAAGTTGGTGGTGAAATATTCCACGCTGAACACGGTCTGGTCGTGGTCGAGCGTGAGTTCCTTGGTGTATCGCAGGTCGTAGTCAAGGATGTTCGACCCGTCGTCGGGCTGTATCTCCTTGCCGTTGACGTACAGCTGGCTGAAGCCCAAGCGGAACGGCGCGGCAGTCTTGTAAAGGTCGCGCTCGTCGAACATCACCATTCCGTCGATGCCGCCAATGAGTACCTTGCCGTCGTGCGTCACGTACAGTCCCTTCTCGTTGATTGACTCAAGCGGAATGCCCACAGCACAGTCGTAGTTGCGTATCTCGCGTGTGCGGGTGTTGAGTACAGCGAAACCGTGGTTGGTAATGAGTAGCATGCTGTATTTGTCGAGCGACGAAGGTGTGGCGGCATATACGCCGTCGCCCTTTAGTCCGTCGGCAGTACCGTATGTCGTGAAGTGCTTGTTCTTCTCGTCATACATATTGATGTTGCCACTTGCTGTCGACAGCCAGACACGTCCCAGTCGGTCGTTGGTGATATGGCATACGTAGTTGTTGCTGATAGTAGTGGTGTCGCCCGAATGGTGGACAAAGTGTTTGTATTTGCCCGTGCTCAGGTCGTAGCGATAAACGCCGTTGCCGTCGGTGGCTATCCACAGACGATTGTGTCGGTCGATGCACAGGCTCGGCACAGCCAGCATGTGCTCGCCTTGTATGAGTCGGGTGAAGCGAGGCGTGCCCTTGTCGTCGGGATTGATGTATGCCACACCGTTCTGTGTGGCTACATATATGCGTCCCTTATATTCTGTGATGTCGCGCACGATGTCGTCAGGCAGCGATGTACGGTCGTTGCGATTGTGGCGATAGTTGCGTACGTTGCCCGTTGCCAGGTCTACACGATAGAGTCCGTCGAGATGAGAGCCCACCCACATTGTGTTGCGTTGGCGGTCGAAGTACAGAGCCTTGATATTGGCAGCAGGTATACTGCTGTATCGGCTGAACTCCTTAGTATTGCGGTCGTATAAGTTCAGTCCGCCACCTTCGGTGCTTATCCACAACCGTCCGCTTGCGTCTTCAGCCATACATCCCACAACGGGGAAGCTGAGTGCGCCCTTCTGTCTGGTAGAGGCACGATAGCGTGTGAATATCTCGTATTCAGGATTGACATAGTTGACGCCACCGAAGTAGGTGCCTATCCACAGAGTGCCCTGCTGGTCGCATATAATGCTCCATATACTTGAGTTGGTGAGGCTGCCCACCTGGCCGTCGGCAGTAAACAGACGATGCTGTCCGTTAGTGGGGTTGTAGCGCACCAGTCCGTGATAAGTGCCTATCCACATGTTGCCCAGACGGTCTTCGCAGAACGTTCTGACAAAGTTGCTCACGAGCCATGAGCCAGCTTTCACGTTGGTGATGTTGCCGTTGGGTGCAATGGTCCACAATCCGTTATACCAGCTGCCCACCCATATATTATGGCGTGAGTCCTCGTATATGGTAGTAATGTGGGCGTCGTTGATGATATGCTTTAGTTTGCCACCCTGCAGGAGATACAATCCTCCGCTTGTAGTGCCTATCCACAATCTTTTGCGACTGTCAAGAGTCATCGTAGACACCGTTTTGTGATTCGGCAGTCGTGCGAACAGCTTCTTGGTCTTGCCCTTGTCGGTGGTGCGGTATATAATGTTCTTGTCCGACATGTACAAGGCGTCGCTGTAGCATATCGACATGTTGCCGCTCCGATGCAGCGTAGTGAAGCGTCGTGTGTACACGTCGAGGCAAGCCACGCCTTCCGAGCATGACAGATATATGGTGTGCTTGCCGTCGCCTACAACCTGGCGCACGTAGTTGCAGAATAAAGAATGCGGATTTTTGGCGTCGTAGCTGTATACGTGTATGGAGTTGCCGTTGTAGTAGTCCAGACCCATACGCGTAGCCATCCATATTGTTCCGCCCTTGTCGGCAAACACGCTGTTGACGGATATTTGCGACAGTCCGTTGGCGGGAGTCAGGTGGTTGAAGTATATGTTTTGTGCGTGTGCCGTCAAACTGCACACTATATATATAAATAAGGTAATAAGACGTCTCATAGTCAATGGTCTTGTTGTATAGATTATTTTATGTAGAAGTCGGCTGTTAGTTGCTCATACCATCCCGAACGGTTGCCGAAGGCATCCTGAAGACATTGCTCCTCAGACATGAACTCGTGCGTACACGATGCGTGGCGGAATGCTATGAGATAGCGTTTAGGCTGTTTGCGCTGTGTGGTGCGTATGGCGCAGCGTCGTGAAGGTGTAAGGTTTGCCATGTAAGCTTCGGTGCAGAATTGGCTGAGGCAGTCGGCTGGTATCACGGCGCTGAATTCGCCGTTGGCTGCAAGCAGTTGTGCCACCGTCTCGAACAGCTGTCGATAGGGCAGGGTGTCGGCATGTCGTGCCACGGCACGTTGCTGGTCGGGATTCTTGAGTGAGTCGGTGAAGAACGGCGGATTGCACACTATGGCGTCAAATAGTCCGTGTGTGTCGGCAGCGAGGTTCTGTACTGGCGATTCGACTATGCTGATACGGCTGGCAAAAGGAGTGCGGCTTGCGTTGTCGCGTGCCTGAATGGCAGCGTCGTGGTCGATGTCTACGCCTGTGACAGAGGCTTCGCCGTATCGTTGTGCCATCATTATAGCAATCAGTCCGGTGCCCGTTCCGATGTCGAGTATACGTTGTCCGCCTTCAGCCCATGCACCAAGAAGCACGCCGTCGGTGCCTACCTTCATGGCACACTTGTCGTGCTTAATGTCAAATTGCTTGAATGTGAATCCTCTACTGCTCATCGTTCAGTCGGTATGTACACGTATTTCAGATGTTTAGCCTTTTCTGTATAGCCTTGCTCCATTGCTGGAATTTGCGTCGGCTTTGTGCTATGCCTTCGCGTATTTCGTTTATCTCGTTAAAGAGTTCGGCTGCCGCATTCTGCAAGGCGTTGGGTTGTCGTTCGCTGCGGTCGGCCATAGTGTTGACGATAATGTTTATTCCCTTCGGCTTAAGTTCGATGTCGATGTCGGCACCAGTCATTACGGGGTCGCCGTCGTAGTGTATCACGCCCGGCTTGTCGCGGTGTATGTGCAGATGGCGTGTACGGAACGTCTTTATCTTGGAGTTCTTGTCGAGCGTCTTGCTGAACATCTCGATGCTTATCTGCGGAGCTTCAAACACGTCGAACGGCTCCATTATTATCACGTCCATCAGTCCGTCGCTCATCGAAGCCTGCGGAGCTATATATGCATTGTTGCCATATTGCGACGCATTGGCGCACGATATGAGGAACGCCTTGTACTGTAGCGTGCCGCTCTCGTCCTCGATGGTGTATGTCTCGGGTTTGTATTTCAGTCCCTCGCGCAGCACATTCTCCACATAAGTGATGGGTCCGCGCTTGCCCGCTTCGGCAAACTTCATGCTCACAAAAGCGTCAAATCCCATGCCGCATGTGCAGAAGAAAGGATAGTCGTTGATGATACCGTAGTCGAGTTGGCGCACTTCGCATCTGTTTATGACATCAATGGCTTTGCGCACATTGAGTGGCAATAGCAGGTGGCGTGCCAGTCCGTTGCCCGATCCGCAGGGTATTATGCCCAGCGCCGTATCTGAATGCACTATGGCACGAGCTACTTCGTTGACGGTTCCGTCGCCTCCAACAGCTACTACAACGTCCACGCCGTCGTCCTTCGCCTTGGCTGCAATCTCCGAGGCGTGTCCTGCATATTGGGTTATGGCAATCTCGTACTCGAACTTCTCCTTATCGAGATACATGTCGATAAGCCCTGGTATGGCAGCCTTGTCGGATGTGCCGGATATAAGGTTTATAACGAAAACGGCTTTTTTCTTCATACGTGTTGTTGAAATATATAATTATAGTTACAAAATTAATAATTTTTGATTTCTTGTATAGATTTCTACAATTAAAAATCCAAAAATAACACATTTCTCAAGAAAAACGTCCTTATTTGGGTTCTTTTTTGTAACTTTGCAGCCTGAAATAAACAAATGGAGGTATACGATACCTTTTTTTAATATTAAGATGGGACAATTACAGGAAAAGTACAAGAGCTATCGTCTTCCGCAGAAATACATGGCAGAAGGCGTGTATCCTTATTTCCGTGAGATAACGAGCAAGCAGGGTACAGAAGTAGAGATGGGCGGACATAAGGTTCTTATGTTCGGTTCAAATGCATACACCGGACTTACAGGCGACCAGCGCATCATCGATGCTGCCAAGGCCGCTCTCGACAAGTATGGTTCGGGATGTGCCGGCAGTCGCTTCCTTAACGGTACACTCGACTTGCACGTGCAGCTTGAGAAGGAACTCGCCACATATGTAGGCAAGGACGAGACATTGTGTTTTTCTACAGGTTTCTTCGTTAACTCTGGCGTATTGGCAGTTGTTGTAGGACGTGGCGACTATATCATCTGCGACGACCGCGACCATGCGAGCATCGTCGACGGACGCCGTCTGTCGTTCGCTACACAGCTGCACTACAAGCACAACGATATGGAGGATCTTGAGCGCGTATTGAAGAACCTTCCTCATGAGGCTATCAAGCTGATCGTTGTTGACGGTGTGTTCTCTATGGAGGGCGACCTCGCCAATCTGCCTAAGATTGTCGAGCTGAAGCACAAGTACAACTGCTCGATTATGGTTGACGAGGCACACGGCCTTGGCGTATTCGGCAAGCAGGGGCGTGGTGTTTGCGACTATTTCGGACTCACCGACGAGGTAGACCTCATCATGGGTACATTCTCAAAGTCAATGGCAAGCATCGGCGGATTTATCGCCGGCGACAAGGATACAATCAATTATCTGCGTCACACATGCCGTACATATATCTTCAGCGCATCAAACACGCCGGCTGCTACTGCCGCCGCTCTTGAGGCGCTGCACATCATCCAGAATGAACCTGAGCGTATCGAGAAGCTGTGGAACGTAACACGTTATGCTCTGCGCCGCTTCAAGGAGGAGGGATTTGAGATCGGTGAAACCGAGAGTCCTATCATTCCGCTCTACGTACACGACGTTGACAAGACATTCCTTGCTACTGCAAAGGCTTTCGAGTATGGCGTGTTCATCAATCCGGTTATACCGCCTGCATGTGCTCCTCAGGACACATTGGTGCGCTTTGCACTTATGGCTACACACACCGAAGAGCAGGTTGAGCGTGGCGTTCAGATACTCAAGCGCGTATTTACAGAGCTGGGCATTATAAAGTAAGAATCACTCTACTTAAAGTAGAAGTCACTTTGTTTTTTTTACACTACGGGCTGCATGCCTTCATCACTATGCCGTCAGATGCGGCGAGTATGAGGACATGCAGCCCGTTTTTTGTCGTTTTTTGTATGAATGGACCCCTTTATATCAATAAAAATGGCTAATTTTGCATTTTGAAAAAATAGAAAAGAAACATATATGTCAAGAAAAAAGAAACCGCTTCCGATACTCGAGAACGTAACTATTGAGGCTGTGGCAGCCGAAGGCAAGTCGTTGGCTCACGTCAACGATATGGTAGTGTTCGTGCCGTTTGCCGTTCCGGGCGACGTTGTCGACCTGCAGGTGCGCAAGAAGAAGCACAGCTACTGCGAGGCAGAAGTGATAAGATTCATCAAGAAGAGCGAAGTGCGCGAAGAGCCTATGTGCCAGCACTTCGGCATTTGTGGCGGCTGCAAGTGGCAGAACCTTCCCTATGCCGAGCAGCTCAAGGCCAAGCAGCAGCAGGTACACGACCAGCTGCGTCGCATCGGTAAGATACCTTTGCCCGAGTTCCGCCCGATTATGGGTTCGGTACATATCAAGGAGTATCGCAACAAGCTTGAGTTCGGATGCTGCAACAAGCGTTGGCTCACACGCGAACAGATAGCCGAGGGCACTCAGTTTGACAACATGAACGGCATAGGATTCCATATCACGGGCGCATTCGACAAGATTCTGCCTATCGAGAAGTGCTGGCTCATGGACGATTTGCACAACCGCATACGCAACGCCATACGCGATTATGCCTTCGAAACGGGTATGACATTCTTTGATTTGCGCCAGCAGCACGGTCTGTTGCGCGACATTATGATACGCAACTCCAATACCGGCGAGTGGATGGTTCTCATTCAGTTCCACTATGATGAAGAAGGTGACGAGCAGCGAGCCAAAGGTTTGTTGCAGCACATTGCCGACATGTTCCCCGAGATAACCTCGCTCATGTACGTCGACAATCAGAAGTGCAACGACACATTCGGCAATCTCGACCTCTCGGTATTCAAAGGCAACGACCATATATACGAGACTATGGAGAACCTGCGCTTCAAGGTAGGCCCCAAGAGTTTCTATCAGACCAATACCGAGCAGGCTTATCATCTCTATTCGGTAGCGCGTGAGTTTGCACAGCTCACCGGCGACGAGCTTGTTTACGACCTCTACACAGGTACGGGTACTATTGCCAACTTCGTGGCTCGCCAGGCTCGTGAGGTGATAGGTATCGAGTATGTGCCCGAGGCAATCGAGGACGCCAAGGTCAATTCTAACGTCAACAACATAGCCAACACCAAGTTCTATGCAGGCGACATGAAGGACATTCTCAACGACGAGTTCATCGCCGAGCACGGACGCCCCGATGTCATCATCACCGATCCACCTCGTGCAGGCATGCATCCCGATGTTATAGAGACAATCCTGCGTGCTCACCCGAAGCGCATAGTATATGTCAGCTGCAATCCGGCTACACAGGCACGCGACTTGCAGGCTCTTGACGTGGCATACAGCGTCAAGGAGGTGCAGCCTGTTGACATGTTCCCGCATACTCCGCACGTCGAGAACGTGGTATTGTTGGAAGAAAAGGCTTAAGCAATGCAATTTTGAATTTTGAGTTTTGAATTTTGAATTATCGGTTGCACCGATTTTGAATTATCCATTTATGAATTGAGAGTTGTTATATATATAATTCTTAATTGGATAATTCATATTGTGGCTTTGCAGAAATAATTCAAAACTCAGAACTCAAAAACAAATATAAAAAACTCAAAACCCAAAATTAAACAAAAATCAATACTAAAAATGAAAAAGCTTTTATCTCTCGCTCTTGCTACGCTTGCCACAACGGGCGCGTTGGCTCAGCAGGGCAAGCCGAAGATTTCGGTTGTCAGCGACATCAAGTTCAGCGGCTATGTAATGTCGCAGTATCAGTACAGCGACAAGGAAGCCAATGATGGCACCAAGGACATCAACACCTTCAACATCCGTATGGTGCGTATGGCTCTTGAGGGCCGACTGATGCAGGACTTCTACTGGAAAGTCCAGCTCCAGGCCAATGGCAACACAAGCGACCTCGGATCGTCGCCTCGTATGGTTGACGCATTCGCCGAGTGGCAGAAATTTGATGCGTTCAAGGTGAAGGCAGGACAGTTCAAGCGTCCGTTCACATTCGAAAATCCTATGCACCCCATCACACAGGGATTTATGGGATATTCGCAAAACGTTAGCAAGTTGTCGGGATTCAACGACCGTGTGGGCGAGCATGCCAGCAACGGACGTGACATTGGTGTGCAGATTCAGGGCGATATCATCAAGAATCAGGCTGGTCGCAACCTCCTGCATTATCAGATTGGCGTGTTCAACGGTCAGGGTACGGGGCAGAAGGACGTCGACCAGCGCAAGGACATCATCGGCGGCCTTTGGGTTATGCCCGTTAAGGGATTGCGTATTGGCGCTTTCGGATGGACAGGTTCGTATGCCCGCAAGGGAACATGGAGCGTTACCGATGCCAACCATAAGCCTGTGCTCGACGAGGATGGCAAAAATGTAGTTGAGAGCGGCGTGCGTTCATTGTCGAAGAACCGCTATGCGTTCAGCGCCGAGTATGCTGCCAACGACTGGACTTTCCGTTCGGAGTACATACACAGCCAGGGCTACGGCTTCAAGACAACGTACAAGACTGGCAAGGAGACCGACTGCAACATCAACTATGCTGCCGGCGACAAGGCTGACGGTTTCTATGCGCTCATGATTGCACCGGTAATCAGTAAGAAGCTCTATGCCAAGGCTCGCTACGATATGTATCGTCCTACTGCCGAGTGGAACAAGGCTAAGACCAACTACGAGATTGGTGCCAACTACTGGATAGGTAAATCCATTATGATTGCTGCCGAGTATGTTCGCGTCAACGACCGCAGTCTCAACAAGCCTAACTACAATATGTTTGACCTCGAGTTTGATGTGAAGTTCTAATCGTATCGGTCTGAGATATAATCAAACACAAAAAGAGGGCGTGCATTCTATGTTTCATCAGTAGAAACATAGAATGCACGCCCTCTTTTTATATTCTTCCGACATTTCATGTGACAATATTGGAAGTTGAAGTTTCAAATGAATTGGCAATAAAAAGGTAGGAGGCTATGGCGTCCTCGCCGTAGCCTGAGCAGTTAGACGATACATTCTTTTTATTTGTTCTTAGCACCGCTGCTTGCTTAGGAGGGATGTCAAAAGTCAAACAAAGCGGGCTGAAAGCCCAAAAAGCACATAGCCCAAGGTAGTGCCTTGGGTGTACGGATTGAAAATAGCAAAACGCCCTGCAATGGCAAAAGCATTGATAATTAACGCTTTTGCCCTTGCAGGGCGCATTGGTATTTGTGAAACTTTTACCCAGGGTGTTGCCCTGGGCTATGGGCTTCTGCCCCTTTGGGGCGTACTGCTGTGAATTTTGCACACCCTCCTCCTACATTTTGGACTTCATTAAAAACTATCCGTATCACTCCATATTTCGGATGAGCTTCTTTTTATGTATTGTGGAGTTCTGCTTTTTAGTTTACTCCCAATGCCTCGTAGTTCATCTTCTCGCCAGTCTTGACCATGCGCTCAGCCTTGAACTTAAGGTAGCGTGTCTTGACGGTTGGGAAAGTCACGGTCTGCAGAATCGGGTTGTTCTGTATGTTTGAGAACTCGTCCTTCTTCAGAGTCTTCTGTACGTTGCCGTTAGCGTCGCATGTGCTGATGCTGTAGGTATGAACCAGACCCTTGCGGTGTTCGCTCTGGTCGGGCAGATATTGCAGGGTTGTGATGTCCTTAGCCTCGCCCAGGTCGATAACTACCTCGTCTGCGCCCTTCTTTACGATAGTGAACGGCAGCGACTTGAGGTCTTCGGCAGCCTTGCTCCATGTCAGTTTGGCATCCTTTCCGCCGTCATACACACCGATGTTGTTGATGCAGAGCGGACCGCGTGAGTCGAGAATGCGCACGCGTATGCCCTTCGACTCGACGGTGGCAAAGCGCAACAGACGCTTGTAGCCTATGGTTGTGGTCTCCTCAGGCTGCTCTACTGTCTGCCACTGACCCTTGTTGTTGAGATATTCTACGCTGAACTTCTTGACACGCTGGCCCAGTGGGATGTACTCCTGAATCATGATGCGGTTCATGCGCTGTGGCTTCTTGAATCGGAATTCGATGTCGCCGGTGGTCACACCGTCGGGAGTTGCCCAGTAAGTGTCCCAAGAGTTGTCGGTAAGAGCCTTTGCTGTGAACTGTCCGCCACGCTGGCTGCTGACACGAGCCTTCATGCCAGCCACGAGGTTGTTGCTGAGTTCGCGCTGTATGATGTTGTGATAAGTGATGGCGTTGGCCGAGTCGACAGGATGGATGAGTCCGTCGCGGTCTACGGGGAAGTTGAGCAGGAAGGTAGCGTTGTGTCCTACGCTGCGGTAGTATAGGTCGACAAGCTGGTCGGGCGACTTCACCTTGTCGTCCTCTTCGGGATGATAGAACCATCCCGGACGTATCGACACGTCACACTCGGCAGCTGTCCACTGGTTGCCGTCGGCATGTCCGTAGGTCAGTTCGTGGTAATTGGGGTAGCCAGGATAAACCTCGCCCTTGCGCAGGAAAGCCCAGTTTGTCTCGCCTGCAAATCCCTTCTCGTTGCCAACCCATCGGCATCCGGGGCCGCCGTCGCCGAATACCACGGCATTAGGCTGTATCTCGTCGAGCATCTTGAATATGTACGGGTAGTTGTAGTAGTTCTTTCGGTCGATAGTGCGCTGGTCCTTGGCACCGCCATAGTAGCCGTCGCCACCGTTGGCACCGTCAAACCATACCTCAAACACCTCGCCATAGTTGGTGAGGAGGTCGCGCAGCTGTGCGTAGAAGTAAGGCAGATAGTCAGGTGTAGCATATTCGGCACGTGAGCGGTCCCACGGCGAGAGATAGACGGCAAACTTCAGTCCGTACTTCTTGCAGGCGTCAGCCAGTTCGCGCACCACATTGCCCTTGCCGCCACGCCAAGGCGACTTGCTCACGTTGTAGTCGTTGCCCTCGAAAGGCCACAGACAGAATCCGTCGTGATGCTTGGCTGTCAATATCACGCCCTTCATTCCGGCAGCAATAAGGGTCTTCACCCATTGCTCGCAGTCGAGTCGTGTGGGGTTGAAAGTCTTAGGGTCGGAGTCGCCGTATCCCCATTCGCGGTCGTTGAAGGTGTTGAGTCCGAAGTGTATGAAGGCGTATGTCTCCATCTTCTGCCAGTCTATCTGCTTCTGTTCGGGCACCGGCAGGATTGGGGCGGGAGCCTTCACGTCCTTCTGAGCCGACGCATTGAGACTGAGCATGGCAGCGCATGCCAACATGGCTAATGATTTGCCAATTTGCTTTCTGTTCATAGTGGTAAATGTGTTATTTAAGTAGGTTGTACAAATTTACGCTATTTTTCTGACAAAACCTAAGCTATGGGCTTAAATAATGACTTGATTCTTTTTTGAATTTTGAATTTTGAATTTGGAATTTTGAGTTGTTCTCGGCTACGCCTGCGATTGTGAATTATTCAATTTTGAATTTATGGATTCGAAAAGGATTCGTTTTGCACTTCAAAAGGACTCGTTTTGCTGGTCAAAAGGACTCCTTTTGCATACTAAAAGGACCCCTTTTGAAAGCCAAAAGGAGTCCTTTTTGAAAATGGTTATGATTTCAATCGAAAATGGTTATGATTTAGGCGTAGCTGTGCATGCCTCCAAGCACGTAGTTGACACCGAAGTATGTCATTATGATAGTGAGGAAAGCCACAATCATGAATACGTGAAACGCCATAGGGCGGCGCAATGCCGGCAGCGTCTTGGGGTGAAGTGCCACGGCATAAATCATGAATGTGATGAGTGCCCAGACCTCCTTGGGGTCCCATCCCCAGTATTCGCCCCACGACACATTGGCCCATATAGCACCTACGAATATGCCGATGCCGAGGGCAGCCATGGCAGGATATAGAAACAGCAGTGACAGCTGTTGCAGTGCGAGCGTTACGGTTGAGGCGTTGCGGTTGACCATCCGCACTATTAAGGCGGTGATGCCGTTTATCAGCGGGAGCGAAAGCAGGGCGAAGCCTATCATTATTATCGACACGTGGATGCTCAGCAGAGGCGAGTTGAGCACAGGCATGATGTGCGTTATCTGCGGATCCATCTGGCTGATGTGGCTCACCAGCAGGAAGAATCCCGACATAAGGAATCCGCATGTGAGCAGTATGCGGAAGCGCAGACTGAACACGAGAGCCACAACCTGCACTATCCATGCCACGAAGAGCATCGTCTCGTAGCCGTTAGACATAGGCAGGGTTCCGCTGATGGTCCATCGCAGATACTGGCAGTAGGTGAGTGAGGCAAGCGATGCGAGCATAACGATGGCTGACAATGCCGTTACGAGTGTGTCGATGGGCGACTTGCGTCCGGCGCGTGTGTCGTGGTTCTGTTCCAGTCGGCACTCGCGGCACAGCCTTACTATCGTGTAGAAGAAGGTGAGCACACCCATCGTGAGGCACACCATAAAGAGTATCGTGGCAAACGGAATGCTGTTGTATGTGCGTTCGGCTTCGGTCTGTCTGGCAGTAGGCAGCGATGTGCCTGCATTTTTGACTTGATACTTCTGTATCTTGCCTATCATCTCGTCCATCTGCTTGTAGTTTTCATCCTCCGCCTCGTCGTATAGCAGGGTGAAAATGGTCTGTATGAAGCGCTGGTGCTCGGCATTTATGGTCTTGGGCATGTCTTCGGTGGGCGCATACCATGTAGTGTTCGCCTTGACGGTGTTTGGGAATATCTTCAGCAGCAGACCTCGGCGCAGGTCCATAAGCAGCTGTATCTTGTCGTCGACCGAAGCCACCTGCGTGTGAAACTTGTCGTGGTTGCCCTCGTAGTATTCCTTTACGTACGGGCCTATGATGTACCCGCCCATGTCGTTGTTGAAGAAGTTGTTGGCCGAAACGTAGTCGGGCAGCTGGAGTGTCTGCTTCATCTCGCCGTCCTTCATCTTCAGTATGGGTTCGTCCATCCACTCTTCGCCCCAGAATATCCATCCCGTGAACACCTGCTCGGCGGTGAGTCCCTTGTACGAGCGTGCTCCGTATAGCTTCTTGGTGAAGTCGATAGCCACGGTCTGTACGGGACAGATGCGGCTGTTGTAGAGAATGTTGAGGCGTCCGAACTTCTCGGCTGTTGATGCTGGCAGATAGTGGGCTTTGACATTATCGGTAGTCGAGGCAGCCCATAGGGTTGAGGCTGGCATCAACGTGAATAACAGCGTCACAATCAGCGCACCCTTCTTGAGCAACTGACTGTGCAGCAACCCGCGGTAGGCACCGCGCGGATCAAAGAGCATACCGATGAGCGAGACGAACAGCAGGGCATATCCGGCGTAAGTGACGGGTATGCCAATGGGGTCGGAATTGGTAGATAGGGTTGCGCCAAGACCGTCGCTGTCGTACGAAGCCTGGTATATTCGCATCGGTCCGTAGCTGAATATGTTGTTCATCGAAACCTTGCCTTGTGTGGTCTGTCCGTTGTCGGTCAGCGTGAAGTGCGACACATAGTCTTGCGCAGCGTCTGTTCCGGCGTGATATTGCACGTCAAAGCGGTCGAGACGTATGCTGAACGGCAGCGTGGCAGGGTGGGCGTTCATGTCGCGGTCGTATACTGTATAGCGGTCGGTGGGCAGTCCTTGGCGCAGATGTATCGTTCCGCGCTCGGCGCTTACGTGCGTAATGAAGGCTCCGACGAGTATTATTACGAAAGAAAGGTGCAATGCCGTGCCTGTCCACGAGCGTGTACGATGCTTTATATAATATAATGTGGCGGTGGCGGCAAGCAGCGCCCACAACAGCGTAAACCACCATGCACCGTATATGTGGCTCCCCACAAAGTCGGTACCCTGATACTTCTCGACGATGGTGGCTGCCCCCATGCACACAATCACGAGTGCATAGAGTGTGAACAATATTTTCTTTATCTTGGTCTGCATAATATATATAATGTGTATTGTATATTGCGTCTGGTATGAATGAAGTTCATTATACGTATATGCAAAGTTACCTAAAAACGTGCAATGTGGCGGATTATGCCTGGCTTTTTAATAGTTTGGGATTTAATTTTACCTAAAAATAGGTACAAAAAAACGCAGACAGCAATCGTAGTTGCTGCCCGCGCTGACATAAGTCTTGTTATTAATGGTGATATTAGCTTACCTTGTTGAGCTTCTTGATGATTGAGAAGATGAACAGAGCCGATACGAGGCAGATGCCTGCAAGAACACCCCAGATGGTAACGAGGTTGAAGTTCTGACCCCACATGATGCCAGGCACCATTACCAACTGGTTGCCGATGGCTGTTGCACCAAACCACAGACCCATCATCAAACCTGCATACTTGGGAGGAGCAACCTTCGATACGAACGAGATACCGATAGGCGAAAGCAGCAACTCGGCAAATGTGAGGATGAGATAAGTAGAGATGAGGAGGTTGGCGCTAACGCGTGTACCCTCTGTAGCAGGGTCGCCCTGTGTCAACGGAAGCTCAAGACCCATAGAGCCTACTGCCATCCATACGAAACCGAGGGCTGCAACGAGCATACCAAGACCAATCTTCTCAGGCGATGTAGGCTCCTTGCCAATCTTGTTGAGCCAAGCGAAGAGGGCTACGCTCACCGGAGTCAATGCTACAACGTAGCAAGGATTGAACTGCTGGAAGATAGGAGCCTGAACCTCAACGGCACCTTCGAGCGTGTTGTACTTGTAGAAGAGGAAGGCAATAGCTGCTACGATTACGCCGAGCGAGATGCCCTTGCCCTTGCCGGTCTTGCTCTGTGCCAGACCGAAGCTGCCGTAAACTACGAAGATACAAGCCACGAGGTTGGTTACGTCGAATGCCATTGACTGCAGACCTTCAGAAGTCTTCTGTGTGAAATCGCGTGCAAAGAGTGTCAGAGTGTTGCCGTTCTGGTGGAATGCCATCCAGAAGAAGATAACCACTGCAAACACAAGACAGAGGCATACGATACGCTCCTTGGTCTCGGCAGGAGTGAGTTCCTTGGCCTCCGACTTTGCGTCGGCTCCCGACTTCTGCTGTGTCTCGTTGGCCAAAACGTGCTTGTAAGTGAAGCTGAAGATGTAGTATATGGCGATACTTACGATGAGTGATGCACATGCTATGGCAAAAGCGAAGTGGTAGGCATCCTCAGGCGATACGCCAAGACTTGCCTTAGCCCAGTCCATAATCTTAATGGCTGCTGTAGGAGCAAACATAGCGCCGATGTTGATAGCCATGTAGAAGAGTGAGAAACCTGAGTCGCGATTGTTTGCATACTGAGCCTCGTCGTACAGACGACCTACCATTACCTGGAGGTTGCCCTTGAACAGACCGGTTCCCAAAGCGATGAGGATGAGCGATACGCCCATTGCTGCAATGGCAACGGTGTCCTTTCCGAGCGGAAGCGAAAGGACAAGATAGCCGATGAACATGATGAAGATACCAGTGGTAACCATACGTCCAAAGCCGAATTTGTCGGCTGCAATACCGCCAATGATGGGCAGGAAGTAGACCATCATAAGGAAGGTAGAGTAAATCGTACTTGCTACTCCAGTCTCAAAACCGAAGTTAGCCTGCAAATACAGCAAGAACACTGCGAGCATGGTGTAGTAGCCAAAGCGCTCTCCGGTGTTGGCCAATGCGAGGGCCCATAGACCTTTAGGTTGATTTTCGAACATAAGAATTTAAATTGGTTATTTATTAATGGTTATTGAAATTCTGTTACTTCTTAATGCCTTTCGTTCTCGTTATGTCAAACAGATACGACAGCTTGATTACGATGTTCGAGTGGTTTGACTTGCCGAAGTAGTCGCGCTTTGAGTCGCCGTAGATGTTGCCGAGACCGTAGTAGTAGCGTCCTTCGAGCAGGAAGTGTCCTACTTTAGGTATGGAGTATTCCATACCCAATCCGGCAGCAATGCCAAAGTCGAACTTGTTTTCTACAGCCATGGTGTCCTGGGCGCATGTCTTGTTGGCGCGGTCGTCGAAGTTGGCATCCTTGACATTGAAGTTTGTCTTGGTCGACTCGCCTATAAGGTAACCGAACTGCGGGCCTGCCTTGAAGAAGAACTGTACGCCTTTGCGCTCACGTCCCCACGCCAAGTGGGCGAAGATGGGCACCTGAATGTAGTTCATGTCACGCTGATAGGCTTCTGCCATACCCGTCACGGGGTTTATCACAGGCTCGTCGTTGGCTGTAAGTATGCGCTCCTTCCATCCTATGCGCGCATAGTTCACTTCGGCAGATATCGAGCATATAGTCTTGAAGTATTTCTCGCAGGTGTAGCGCATTGACAGTCCGGCTGTCATTCCGGTGTGAGTGTCGAGCGTAACCTTAGGCGTAAACCCTACGCTGCTCATTATATATCCGGCATTGAAGCCAATAGCCAGGTCGTTGCGGTGTTCGCCTATCTGGGCGTGTATGGCGGCAGATGCCGTCAGCAACATTGCGAGCAGGGCAATGGTTTTAAGTCTTAATGTCTGAAACATATATTAATAATGGTGTGTATTAGTATGATACCGACTCTATTGTTCTGTTGGGCTTGTAGTGTACGAGCATGAAACTTGAGTTCTGCATGCCTCCCGTACCTACTCGTTTGAATTTGAGCGGTGTCTGTAGCGGAGTGTACGTGTTCTGCTGCTGGGTTCCGTTGAATTGGTCGCCATACTTGTGCAGTCCGCGTATGAAGAATTGCGCATGGTCGAATCCGGTCAGCGCAAATCGCGGTAGTGCCTGCCTCATGTCCGACTTGAACCATTGGCGGTAGGCACGCTCAACGGCAATGGTCTTGCCGGCAAGCGGATTGTAGTAGAAAGTGGTAGGGATGTATGTGTCGTATTTGAAATAATAGTCGGTATATACCTTTGTATACATCAGCCATTCGGTATATCCGTACAATGAGATGCTCAATCCCTTGCTGGCAGCTGTGAGAATGTTGAGCTTGGCAAGGGTGGCATTCAGTTCGGGCGAACGTCCGGTATTGAGCACGACAACGTTGGGCAGCGTTGTGCTGAAAGCCTTGGCAAATGCCTGCTCCGACGACTTCAGGTTTGTGATGCTGTACGTTATGCCCGTCTTTTCCATGCGTTTGCGCAGGGCGGTGGTGAATACGCCCTTACGGCTTGTAGTGTCGTTGCAGTCGACTATCACTACATGGCGGCCCTTGAAGCGTTCGGCAAAGGCATTGACCGAAGCCTCGTTCTGCTGTGCAGGAGTCTGGAACACCTGATATATGCGCTCGTTCTGCGCCACGTCATTGCCGTTGATTGAGAACGGAATGACAAGGCGTATGCCGTTCTTGCGGCAGAAGTCGGCCATAGGCTTCACCTGCTTGGTGTAGAGCGGACCGAATATCACGTCACACTGGCGTGCGTTGTCGTCGTTGATGATTTGCTGCACGTTGGCGTCGATAGGCACGTTCCATGCATATACGTGTGTGGCTATGCCCTGCGAGCGCAACGAGTCGCATGCCATGAGCACGCCACGATAGTATTCAATCATTCGCTGGCCGTCGCCGTCAACGTTGTGCAACGGTAGCATTACGCCTATGCGCACGGTTCCGTTGGCAGCAATCTTGTGTGTCGGTTTGCTTTCGGCCTGTGTCTTTGATGCTGTAGCGGCAGGAGCAGCGGTAGCAGCCGGAGCTGTAGTGGGGTAGGGTATGAGCAGCTGGTCGCCCTTATGCAGGGTGTAGTCGGGCTTCTGCATGGCGGGGTTGGCTTGTATCAGCTCGTCGATGGTGATATTGTACTTCTTGGCAATGCCGTATATGGTGTCTTTCTTCTTCACCTTGTACAATTCCTGCCACTTGATAGTCTGTGCAGACATAGCTGCAGCCACCATCATAGCGCATAAGCACAAAATAAGTCTGAAGTAACGTGTCATAGTTGTTATTGATTTTTCTGCAAAAGTACATAAAATATATTGTAAAATGAAATGTTTGTCTTATAAATAAAGTTATTAAAACAAAGCCTCGGCTTTGTAGTGTGCGATATAATAGTTAACTTTGCATATTATGAACATCCTTCGATTATTAATGCTTCTTATTTGCATAGTTTGTGTGGACGCCCGTGCCGATGTGGTGCCCGCAATCAATCCCGTTGCAACGTTTCATACGCCCGATGGCGACGATACGGGGCTGAGCTATACCGGTTCGGCACCTCTTACGGTCACGCTCTCGGCAGGTGCTGCCGATGTGGGGGCTTATGCTGCCCATTACGAGTGGCGCTTCAGAAAGGAAGGAGCGCATTCGCCCTATCTCATCAGATACGACGAAGACACCGAATACACCTTTGTCGAGGCTGGCACACACATCATCGAGCTGTATGCCACCTTTGTTCTTGGCACCGATACCATAGCCTATACTGCCGACTATTGGGCGGATGCCACACCCATAACCGTGTCTATATCCGAGAGCAAACTCGAAATGCCCAACGCTTTCTCGCCCAACGGCGACGGCATCAACGATGTCTGCCGCGCCAAGAGCGGCTATCAGAGCATAGTGGAGTTCAAAGCCACCATATTCAACCGTTGGGGACAGAAACTGTACGAGTGGACCGACCCTGCCGGCGGATGGGACGGCAAGTACAAAGGAAGGGATGTGGCACAGGGCGTTTACTTTGTGCTGGTGAAGGCCAAGGGAGCCGACGGCAGACGATTCAACATCAAGAGCGATGTCAATCTGCTGCGCGGATATACCGAAAATGCCGCAGGCGGAACCGAAGGGCTGTAGATTCCGCATTTTTTAGAATTTTTAGTTTCGCAAGCGAAAGTAGTTAAGAAGTTAAGGAGTTGCCGCACCCTACGGTCGCTAAGGAGTTAAGCCATTAGTTTTTTTGTTTGATATAGCATTATAAGCATTTGGCTTAACTTCTTAACTCCTTTAACTACTGAATTCTCTGAACTTGCAAAAGTTCCGTTTAGAATAAATAAAATCAGATTTAACAGAAACTCAATCAATACTTATGGGTAGCTATTCAGAAGAAGGCAAGATAAATGTGTGGGGCGCACGCGTCCACAATCTTAAGAATATCGACGTGGAGATACCGCGCGGTTCGCTCACCGTCATTACCGGACTGAGCGGTTCGGGCAAGTCGTCGCTTGCCTTTGACACCATATATGCTGAGGGACAGCGCCGCTACATCGACACCTTCTCGGCATACGCACGCAACTTTCTCGGCGGACTGGAACGTCCGGATGTAGACAACATCACCGGACTCAGCCCCGTCATATCTATAGAACAGAAGACAACCAACCGCAATCCACGCTCTACCGTGGGCACTACGACTGAGATATACGACTATCTGCGTCTGCTCTTTGCCCGTGCCGGAACGGCATACAGCTATGCTACGGGCGAAAAGATGGTGAAATATACCGAGGAGCGTATTCTCGACATGATCAATACGCAGTATGCCGGCCATCGCATCTATATCCTTGCGCCACTCGTACGCCAACGTAAGGGCCACTATCGCGAACTCTTCGAGACGCTACGCCGCAAGGGTTATCTGTATGTGCGTGTCGACGGCGAGATAAAGGACATAACGCCGGGCATGAAGACCGACCGCTACAAGAACCATAACATCGAAGTGGTGATTGACAAGATGCAGATGCGCGAGGGATTTGACGACCGCCTGAAGAAGACCATCGAGACTGCCATGCGCCAGGGCGACGGCTTGCTGATGATACTCGACAAGGACACGGGCGAGGCAAAGAGCTACTCCAAGCGACTCATGTGCCCCACTACGGGCATAAGCTATCGCGACCCCGCACCCAATATGTTCTCGTTCAACTCGCCCGAAGGAGCCTGCCCCAAGTGCAAGGGACTGGGCTATGTCAACGAGATCGACCTCAAGAAGGTCATCCCCGACGACTCTCTCTCAATACACGAGGGTGCAATTGTGCCATTGGGCAAATACAAGAACCAGCTTATCTTCTGGCAGATATCTGCCATACTCGACAAGGCTGGACTGACGCTTAAGACTCCTGTGAGCGAGATTCCGGAAGACACGATGAACGAGATAATGTACGGTTCGCTCGAAACTGTGCGTATCGACAAGGAGGTGGTGCACACATCGAGCGACTATTTCACCACGTTCGACGGCGTGATAAAGTATCTGCGCTCGGTCATGGAGAACGACGACACTACAAGCGGACAGAAGTGGGCTGACCAGTTTCTTGCCACGTGCGAGTGTCCGGAGTGTCATGGCCAGCGACTTTGCCGCGAATCGTTGTCGTATAAGGTTTGGGACAAGAACATATTCGAACTTGCCTCGATGGACATTAGCCAGCTCAATGAGTGGCTGGGCAACGTAGAGGCACACCTTGACGACCGCCAGCGCACCATAGCTGCAGAGATACTGAAGGAGATACGCACACGCATATCGTTCCTATTGGACGTAGGTCTCGACTATCTGTCGCTCAACCGCCAGTCGGCTTCGCTCTCTGGTGGCGAGAGCCAGCGCATACGACTCGCAACACAGATTGGCTCGCAACTCGTCAACGTGCTCTACATCCTCGACGAGCCGAGCATCGGACTGCACCAACGCGACAATGAGCGACTCATCAACTCGCTCAAGCAGCTGCGCGACATGGGCAACACGGTTGTGGTGGTGGAGCACGACAAGGACATGATGCTTGCTGCCGACTGGATTGTCGACATCGGTCCGAAGGCAGGAATGCGTGGTGGCGAAGTGGTGTTCCAGGGCACTCCGCAGGACATGCTCAAACATCATACGCTCACAGCCGACTATCTCAACGGCGACCGTAAGATAGCCGTGCCTGCCGAACGCCGCAAGGGCAACGGCAAGTCGATAACGATACACGGAGCACGTGGCAACAACCTGAAGAACGTGGACGTGTCGTTCCCGCTCGGCGAGCTTATCGTGGTGACCGGTGTGAGCGGTTCGGGCAAGTCGACACTCATCAACGAGACGTTGCAGCCCATTCTGTCAAAGCACTTCTACCGCTCGCTCAAGAAGCCGATGCCATACGACTCGATAGACGGAATAGAATATATCGACAAGGTGGTGAATGTAGACCAGTCGCCCTTAGGACGCACTCCGCGCTCCAATCCTGCCACCTATACAGGCGTGTTCTCCGACATACGCTCGCTCTTCGTGGCTCTGCCCGAGGCTAAGATACGTGGCTACAAGCCCGGACGCTTCTCGTTCAACGTGAAGGGCGGCCGCTGCGAGACGTGCAAGGGCAACGGATACAAGACCATCGAGATGAACTTCCTGCCCGACGTGATGGTGCCCTGCGAGGTGTGTCACGGCAAACGCTACAACCGCGAGACTCTTGAGGTGCGCTACAAGGGCAAGAGCATAGCCGACGTATTGGACATGACCATCAATCAGGCTGTCGAATTCTTCGAGAATGTGCCGGCTATATTGCAGAAGATAAAGACCATACAGGACGTCGGACTGGGATATGTCAAGCTGGGACAACCATCGACTACGCTCTCGGGAGGCGAGAGCCAGCGCGTGAAACTGGCTACCGAGCTGAGCAAGCGCGACACGGGCAAGACGCTATACATACTCGACGAGCCTACCACGGGACTCCACTTTGAGGACATACGCATTCTGATGGACGTGTTGCAGCAGCTGGTTGACCGTGGCAATACCGTCATTATAATCGAGCACAACCTTGATGTCATAAAGCTTGCCGACCACATCATCGACATCGGTCCGGAAGGAGGACGTGGCGGCGGACGCCTGCTCATAGCCGGAACGCCCGAAGAAGTGGCTGAGTCGAAGGAGGGCTATACGCCCAGGTTCCTGAAGATGGAGCTTGAGAACAAATAACAATAACGATAGAAAAAACTCTATGATAACTGGCGAAATAAAAAACAAGATAGACCAGATATGGGACACATTCTTTGTGGCTGGCATCACCAATCCCATCACAGTATTGGAGCAGATGACCTACATCTTCTTTATGAAACTGCTCGACGACAAGCAGTTGCAGGAAGAAGAGAATGCACGCGACTGGGACTGCGAAGTGCAGAACCCCACATTCCTTGACGGCCAACTGTGGGTTAATCCCGATGCCGTGAGCGACGAGGAGCGTGCCGGCGTGCCTTACGAGAATCTGCGTTGGCACGTGTTCAAGAACTTCGGTGCCGACAACATGTTCAAGATTGTGCGCCAGAGCGTGTTTGAGTTTATCAAGCATATCGGTACCGGTGAGGAGAGTGCCTACAGCCGCTACATGAAGTCGGCTATATTCCTCATACCCAACGCCCGTACGCTTGCCAAGGTGGTTGACGGTGTGGACGCACTCGACATGAACAATCGCGACGCCATGGGCGATGTCTACGAGTATATACTCGGCAAGATGGCTGCATCGGGCACCAACGGACAGTTTCGCACGCCGCGCCACATCATACGCATGATTGTAGAGATGATGGAGCCTACGCCCAAGGACTACATCTGCGACCCTGCCATGGGTTCGGCAGGATTCTTGGTTGAGGCGGTGAAGTATATCAAGGAGAAGTATGAGACTGCCATGTATGTAGGTGAGGAGGTGGAGCACATGAAGACCTCGATGATTAACGGCTACGATACCGACCAGACCATGCTGCGCATAGGAGCCATGAACCTCCTGCTCCACGACATTACTGCACCCGAACTGGCTTGGCGCGACTCGCTCTCGGAGCAGAACGACGACCAGGCTTGCTACTCGCTCATCATGGCAAACCCGCCATTTGCTGGCAGCCTCGACAAGGGCAATGTGAACAAGAAAATCCTTGCCTATGCCAATACCAGCAAGACCGAGTTGCTGTTTCTTGCCCAGTTTGTGCGCTCGCTTGAGATAGGCGGACGTTGTGCCAGCATCGTTCCCGACGGCGTATTGTTCGGAACGTCGAAGGCTCACGTGGCCATACGCAAGGAGATAGTGGACAATCAGCAGCTACGTGCCGTAATCTCCATGCCGAGCGGAGTGTTCAAGCCCTACGCCGGAGTGTCTACCGCCGTACTCGTATTCACCAAGACCAACTGTGGCGGTACCGACCGTGTATGGTTCTACGACATGAAGGCAGACGGTTTTTCTCTGGACGACAAGCGTTCGCCCGTCAACGACAACGACATTCCCGACGTAATCAACCGTTTCCAGCACCTTGATGCTGAGCAGGAACGCTCGCGCAAGGACCAAAGCTTCTTCGTGCCCGTCGACGAAATCCGCCAGAACGACTACGACCTCTCTATCAACAAATATAAAGAGGTGGAGCGCGAGCGTGTGGAGTATGAGCCGGTGAAGGACATACTGGCGCGATTGGAACAGACCGAAGCAGAATATGCCAAGGGATACGGAGAGCTGAGAGGAATGTTGGAGGAGTAAACAATCATCCCGAACGCATCCCGAACGCATCCCGAACAAATGACATAACAAAAATCGGGACGAAAAAACAACAAAATAAGGAGGAATAAATATGGACATAAAGAAGCAGATAATCGAAACGACGGAATACAAGCAAAAGCAGGACGTTTCTCTTTATCAAGATGTCTGTCACATAATAGAGCAAGGCAGAGAACGGGCATACAATGCTGTGAGTCAACAGATGGTGGAGACCTACTGGAATATAGGCAGACGAATTGTTGAGGAAGAACAGCAAGGTAAAGAGCGTGCCGAATATGGAGAGCAAATCATTGAGAAACTCTCCAAGCAACTTACTATTCTATATGGCAAAGGATTCGGTCCAAGATACTTGCGTTCATTTCGAAGGTTTTATCTGATTTTTGATAATTATGAGATTTGGAAATCACGATTTCCAAATCTTACTTGGACGCATATATACAAATCGTTGCGTATAGATGATCCCATAGCCATTCGTTGGTATTTAGAGACAGCTTCTCAAGAAATGTGGAGTGTACGAACTCTCGACCGCAACATATCTACACAATATTACGAACGACATTTTGCGCAGCCTCAACTACCAACGGCCGAAATAGAGCCTAATAAATTTGAGTTGCTCAAGAGTCCCATTATAGCAGAGTTTCTTGGTTTCAAGGCAGACACTTCTTTTTCTGAAGAAGACCTGGAAACTGCCATTATCGGCCATTTACAGGACTTCTTGATGGAAATGGGACGTGGTTTCGCATTCATGGGGCGTCAGCAGTTGGTGCGCACAGACACGCAAGACTATTTCATAGACCTTGTATTCTATAATGTGGTACTAAAATGCTATGTGCTCATCGACCTGAAGATTGGTACTATCACACATCAAGACGTAGGGCAGATGGATATGTATGTGCGAATGTATGACGAACTGAAACGAACTGAAGGTGACAATCCAACCATCGGCATCGTGTTGTGTTCAGAAACCAGTAAGGATATTGCCAGATACTCTATCCTCAAGGGCAATGAGCAGCTCTTTGCTGCAAAATACAAAATATTCTTACCTACAGAGGAGCAATTGCGTACCGAAATTGAAAGACAAAAACAATTATTCATGATGCAACATGAGGGAAGTAATAAGGAGGAAAACGATGAAACAAGGATGGGAATATAAGAAGTTGGGAGAGGTGTGCAATATAACAATGGGACAATCGCCCGATGGAAAAAGTATAAATGACAATGAAGGAGTTGAGTTTCACCAAGGTAAAACATGCTTTGGCGAACGCACACTTGGTGTTTCTTGTTTATTTAGCAATGCCCCAGTAAAACTTGCCGAGGCCAATAGTGTACTCCTTTGCGTTAGAGCCCCTGTCGGTTATCCTAATATAACAAATAGAAAAATATGTATTGGTAGAGGCCTTTGTGCATTATATGCTAAAGAGAATATTGACAATACGTTCCTTTTTTATTCTCTATTAGGCAAACAATCTCATTTTGAAAAGAATGCGACTGGCTCCACCTTTAAAGCGATATCATCCAAGGTAATTTCAAATACAGAAATCCCATTCCCTCCCAAGTCCACCCAACTCTCCATTGTCTCCGAACTTGACAAGATTAACGAGTTGATTCGTCTAAAGAAGGAACAACTGAAAGATTATGACAACCTCGCACAAAGCATCTTCTATGAGATGTTTGGAGACCCCGTAGAGAATGAAAAGGGATGGGAAGTGAAGAAATGGAAAGAAGTATTCAACACTATACTTGGCAAGATGCTTGATAAGTCGAAACAAATTAATCATTTAAAGCAATATAAGTATTTAGCCAATATGAATGTTCAATGGGGGTATTTTGACTTAAAAGAATTACGTTCAATGACATTTACAGACGAAGAACTCGCAAAATACGAATTGAGAAATAATGATTTATTAATTTGTGAAGGAGGCGATGCAGGTAGATGTGCCATTTGGAAAGAGACGGATGAAACAATATTGTTTCAGAAAGCAATACATAGAGCAAGACTTATAGATACTGATAATGCTGATGTTGTATATATTAGATATTGGATGCAATTCTACAAGGTAAATAAAGGATTGAAAGATTATATATCTAAATCAACAATAGAACACTTAACAGGAGATAAACTTAAAAGGCTTCCTATTCCTCTTCCCCCTCTCCCACTCCAACACCTCTTTGCCCAACGCATCGAGCAGATAGAGCGTCAGAAGTCTGCTGTTCAGAAGTCGATAACCGACCTTGAAACCCTCCTTGCCTCTCGCATGCAGTATTGGTTTGAGTAACGGAAACTTAGCTGCTTGCGCAGGCTAAGGCGAGGACGCCATAGCCTCCTACGATTTGCATTAGCCATTCCATATATGGCCGACTCTAAAAACTTGAATTTATGACAAAGAAATTTGAAATACGAAATAGCACAGCCGAATTCCTTATCTTTATGGCGGAGGGTAAGGAGAATGGCGTTCAAGTGGTTTATAAAGACGAAACCATTTGGTGTACGCAGAAAGCTATGGCTACGCTTTTTGACGTTGACAAGTCTGGCATAAGTCGACACATTAAGAAAATTCTTAGTGAAGGAGAATTGTCTACAGACACGACTGTTGCAAAAATTGCAACAGTCGTAAACCGTGGTATTAGAGGCGAGGTAGAAGATGAACTTGAGTACTACAATCTTGACATGGTTATCGCCGTTGGCTATCGTGTCAATTCTCGTCGCGCCACCCAATTCCGCCAATGGTGCACCTTCGTACTTCGTCAATACGCCATCCGTGGCTACGTGATAGACAAGAAACGCATGGAGAACGGCTCGTTTATAGGCGTGGACTACTTTGAGCAACTCTTGGAAGAAATACGCGAAATACGTCTGTCCAAACGCAACTTCTACCAAAAGCTAACCGACATCTACGCCACAGCCATCGACTACAACCGCGACGCTCCTACCACAAGAGACTTCTTCAAGAAGGTGCAAAACAAAATGCACTATGCCGTACATGGTCATACTGCTGCCGAACTGATAGTAGAGCGTGCCGATGCCGACAAGGAACACATGGGACTGACCACATGGGCAAAGGCTCCTAACGGAAAGATTATACGGTCGGACGTGAGTGTGGCAAAGAACTATCTGAAACAAAACGAGCTGCAAGCTCTCGGACGGTTGGTCAACGCCTATCTTGATATTGCAAAGGATATGGCAGAACGCCACATCCCCATGACTATGGAAGACTGGGCTAAGCGTATAGACAAGTTCCTTGATGCAACCAACAGAGACATTCTGCAAGGTGCAGGAAGCATTACTGCCGAGTATGCCAAGCAATATGCAGAAAGCGAATTTGAAAAATACAGAGTGATACAAGACCGACTGTTCCGCTCTGACTTTGACCTGCTTAACGACAACGACACTACACTACCTATATAATAATATGAAGAACTTTGACTTTATCTCACGCTTGTCGGAGGCAATCCCCGACTTTGCCCAGCTACACGCATACTGCGATAAGGCGGAAATCTTTCAGAAGGCTTTCCCAGAGGAGAGCGCCAGCAACGCCCGCAAGGCATTGGAGTGGCTCGTAAGAAACCATCTTGCCATGGCAAACGTGACGCTTGAGCCACGCGAGACGCTCAGCCAGATGCTGCGCCGTCCACAGATTGACGCTTTCATAGGCGACGACAGGCAGTTGCTTGGCGACATGCGCACGGTGAAGAAGATTGGCAACTATGCCTCGCATACTGGTGTGCAGGAGGTGAGGCAGAACGATGCCTACATCTGTCTGCGTGCCTTGTATTATGTGGTGTGCGGTTTTCTGTTCCGTTGGCGTGCCATACAGAGTATAGTGGCATTTGATGCCACCATTGTGCCCGACGGATTCACGGGCATGCACGTAGCCGACAACTCGGAGCCTGCTGTGGCTGCCGAAGTGGTGGAGAGTGTGCCGCAGGACGCTATAGAGAAGCCAAAGGCTCCTACCGAGATACCGCCAGAGAGTCTGGAGAGCGAGCGCATCACACGCAAGTGCCTCATCGACTATATGCTGAACGAGGCTGGGTGGGACATTCTCACCACGAAGGGCGACCTTCAGGGAGGCAAGGCGTGTATAGAGGTGAAGGTGGATGGGATGACTTCTTCAGCCTCGGGTACGGGCTATTGCGACTATGTATTGATGAGCAAGGGAGGCAAACCGCTTGCCGTGATAGAGGCTAAGAGCACTATCGAGAACGCTACTGAGGGACGCAAGCAGGCAATGGGGTATGCTGATTGTCTGGAGCGTAAGCATGGTGTGCGTCCCGTGATTTATTACACCAACGGCTACACTACGAAGGTGATTGACGGCATGGGCTATCCCGACCGCGACGTCATCTCATTCCACAGTCACGACGACCTGGAATACCTGATACAGAAGCGTGGACGTGCCGACATAACCGATCTCACCATCGACGACGCCATAACCAACCGACCATATCAGAAGACAGCCATAAAGAGTCTGGTGGAATGGCTCAACAAGAAGCATCGACGCGGACTGCTCGTGCTGGCTACCGGTACGGGCAAGACACGTGTGAGTATCTCGCTTTGCAAGCTTCTGTCTAACAACAATTGGATAAAGAAGGTGTTGTTCCTTGCCGACCGAACCGAACTCGTTAACCAGGCGCGCCAGAACTATGAGAATCTCTTGCCCAGCGAGTCGATAGCTTGTCTGTCGGAGGATGCCGTGCCCGATCTTGACGCACGCTTCATCTTCTCTACCTATCAGACGATGATAAACTATATAAATGCCGTGCCCGTGGAGTTCTCGGTAGGACACTTCGACCTTATCATTATCGATGAGGCACATCGTAGCGTGTTCGGTAAATATGGCGCCATATTCCAGTATTTCGACTCGTTGCTTATTGGTCTTACTGCCACTCCGCGCGACGAGATTGACCGCAACACGTTCCGACTGCTCGAACTCGACGACGAGCCGAACTTTGAGTATAGTTTCCAGGAGGCTGTTGCCGATAAGTATCTTGTGCCATACAAGGTGAAGAACTGTACGTCGAAGATGATAAACCGCGGCATAAAGTACGACGAACTCACCCCTGCACAGCGCGAGGAACTGGAGAAGGTGTGGGAGTATGAGAAGGCGCTCAACGGCATTCCGCAAGACGAGGACTACCACCGCGACATAGAGGGTCGCGAGATATTCAACTATCTCATCAACGACGACACCATCGACAACGTGCTCTCCGAACTGATGACCAACGGACTGAAGGTGCATAGCGGCGAGGACATTGGCAAGACCATTATCTTTGCCTACAACCATCGTCATGCCGAGCGCATCGTGGAGCGTTTCCACCAACTCTATCCTGAACGTGGTGCCGACTATTGCCAGCTCATAGACAACCAGGTGAAGCACCACGACCAGATAATAAGCGAATTCAAGATTGCCGACCGACTGCCACAGATAGCCGTGTCGGTAGACATGCTCGACACGGGCATCGACGTGCCCGAAATCCTGAACCTCGTATTCTTCAAGATTGTGAAGTTGAAGATTAAGTTCGAGCAGATGATAGGTCGAGGCACACGATTGTGCAAGGACCTCTTCGGGGCTGACAAGGACAAGAAGGAATTCTATATATTCGACTGGTGTGGCAACTTTGAATATTTCTCGAAGAATGCCGACGGCATCAGCGGCGTGGCTGTAAAGTCGCTCACCGAACGACTATTCGGCTTGCGTGTGGACATAGCCAAGGAATTGCAGAGTGCCGACCATCAGGAAAAAGACTTCGACCGCAAGCTGCACGACGACCTAAAGCTGCTGCTTCACACCCAACTATGCAGCATAGGAAAGCAGCGCAAGGAGGCACGACCGTATCTTGACACCATCGAACCCTTCCGCAACAAGGAGGCGTGGACATGCCTCTCGGAGGTGGATGTGCTGCGACTCAAGGAAATTGCCAACCTCATTCCTGCCGACAAGGACGATGAGGCTGCCAAGAAATGGGACGTGATAATGCTCCACTTGATGCTTGCGCATGTAGATACGACGGTGAAGGTAGGACAATTCCGACAGACTGTGGTGAATGTGGCAGCATTATTGGAGAAGAAAGCCACGGTGCCGGCGGTGAAAAACCGAATCGACACAATACGCCTTGTGCAGACACAACAGTTCTGGGAGAATGAGTCGCTCGACGCTCTGGAGAATGTGCGCACCGAACTGCGCAACCTTATCAATCTGCTCGACGAGCAACGCAAGACCCGCAAGTTTGTCATCGACATAGAGGACGAATACCAGACCGCAGACGGAGGCGAAGACATGATAGTGCAGACTACCTATAAGCAGCGCATCATCGACTATCTGGCAGCCAACAGCGACAACGCTACGCTACGCAAGATACAGAACTTCGAACAGCTGACATCGGCAGACATACAGGAGTTGGAGCGCATATTCTTTGAGGAGCTGGGCACCAAGTCCGACTATGAGAAACTGTCTGACGGAAGACCATATAAAAATAATGTGGCAGCCTTCATACGCGTGGCTTGCGGCATCGACCGCCAGCGTGCCTTGCAGATATATCAGCACTTTATAGAAGGCTATCAGCTGACAGCCGACCAGGAGCGCTATCTGAAGAACATTCTCGACTACGTGAGCATGAATGGCGACATCGAGACACGCAACTTTATGGAGTATCCGCTCAAGGCTCTCAACTGGCGCGCCGCCTTCGGCAACCAGTTTGCCAACCTCAAGCAATTCATCAAGCAGATTCATCAACTGATATCAATTACGGCATAATGCCATAATATACTCCGTAAAATTTGCTGCTGTGTCAGAAAAATAGTAAATTTGCCACAAAAAAGATGCGCATACAACTCAATAACCTCAAAAAATGTTTCGGCGAACATACTGCCGTAGACATTCCACACTTCACTATCGACAACGGACAGATGGTTGGACTTGTGGGCAACAATGGTGCCGGCAAGACTACATTGTTCAGATTGATGCTCGACTTGTCGAAGGCTACCGAGGGCAATGTACTCATAGACGATATAGATCCCGCCAAAAGCGAGGATTGGAAACTGCAGACGGGGGCTTTCATCGACAACTCGTTTCTCATCGACTTCCTTACTGCTGAGGAGTATTTCGAGTTTGTAGGCAAGGTGTCGGGCATGACAAGGGAGCAGGTAGCGGAACGACTCAAGACGTTTGAGACATTCATGGGCGACGAGATAATGGGGCAGAAGAAGTACATACGCGACTTCTCGGCTGGCAACAAGCAGAAGATAGGCATCGTGGCAGCGCTGCTCAGCAGTCCGCAACTCGTGATACTTGACGAGCCGTTCAACTTTCTCGACCCCAGCAGCCAGAACCAACTGAAGCGTATCCTGACCGAATTCAATCGTTCTACTGGCTCTACTGTGATTGTGTCGAGCCACAATCTGCAGCACACCGTCGACATTTCTACACGTGTAGCGTTGCTCGAAAAGGGAAAAATAATAGAGGATATCGACAACTCCGACGGCAAGGCTGAGGAGATACTCGACAAATACTTCAACTTATAAAAGACAACGAAACAAAATACTTATAAATTTAATAACAATAATGAACAAATTAACCCTGACCCTTCTGGCTGCTCTACTGGCTTCGCCAATGTGCGCCCAGACCACACAGCTTGGAGGTTTCTATTACGGACAGATGCAGGCTCCTACTGGATGGGAGTGGCAGAGTCCTGACTCTGTGGCTTACAACAAGCAGCAGCCACATGCGTGGTTCTTCTCGTTCAAGAACGTTGACGAGGCTCGTCGCGTGTTGCCCGAGAACTCTTCGCTTTGGAAGACACTCGACGGAGAGTGGCTGTTCCACTGGGCAAAGAATCCCGATGAGCGTCCGAAGGACTTCTATCGTACCGATTTTGACGCATCGGCTTGGGACCGTGTGCAGGTTCCGATGAACTGGAACATGGCTGGTGCCAAGGACGACGGCACATTCAAGTATGGTATGCCGTTGTATTCCAACCAGCGTGTCATATTCCAGCACAGCGTAAAGGTGGGCGACTGGAAGGGTGGCGTGATGCGCACTCCGCCTCAGACATGGATGACCTACAAGAACCGTAACGAGGTAGGCTCATACCGCCGATCGTTTGATGTGCCTGCCGATTGGCAGGGCAAGGAGGTATACATCAACTTCGATGGTGTAGACTCGTTCTTCTATCTCTACATCAACGGCAAGTATGTAGGTTTTGCAAAGAACTCGCGCAACCTTGCTCAGTTTGACATTACACCTTATCTTAATAAGAAGGGCAGCAACGTAGTGGCTGTTGAGGTTTACCGTCATAGCGACGGCTCGTTCCTTGAGAGCCAGGACATGTTCCGTCTGCCGGGTATCTTCCGCAGCGTTTCGCTCACCGCCAAGCCTAAGGTGCAGGTGCGCGACATCAAGGCCATCCCTGATTATGACGAGACATATACCGACGCTTCGCTGCATATCTCAGCCAACGTGAGCAACCTCACTACTAAGGCTGTAAAGGGATATACCATCGACTATAAGCTTTACGAAAACCGTCTCTACTCTGACGAGAATACTCTCGTGCCTGGTGTGGGTGCTACTGCTACAGTAGGCGATATCGACAAGAACGGCAACCTCACAGCTTCGGTTACGCTTAAGGCTGGCAACATCGTGAAGCCGTGGAGCGCTGAGGCTCCGCATCGCTATACTCTCGTTGGCGAACTGAAGGACAAGAAGGGCAATGTGGTTGAGACATTCTCAACCAACGTAGGTTTCCGCAAGATTGAAATCAAGGACACTCCTGCCGATAAGGACGAGTTCGGACTGGCAGGCCGCTACTATTATCTCAACGGTCAGCCCATAAAGATGAAGGGTGTGAACCGTCATGAGAACAATCCGGCTACGGGTCACTACGTATCGCGTGAGCAGATGGAGCACGAGGTGTTCCTCATGAAGCGTGGCAATATCAACCACGTACGCGACTGTCACTATCCCGACGCTCCCTACTGGTACTATCTGTGCGACAAGTACGGCATCTATCTTGAGGATGAGGCCAACATCGAGAGCCATCAGTACTACTATGGCAAGGAGTCGTTGTCGCACGTCAAGGAGTTCCGCAACGCTCATGTGGCACGCAACATGGAAATGGTACACGCTACGGTCAACCATCCTTCGGTTGTGATATGGAGTCTGGGCAACGAGGCTGGTCCTGGCGACACATTCAAGGACTGCTATGCTGCCATCAAGGCATACGACACAAGCCGCCCCGTACAGTACGAGCGCAACAACGACATCGTGGATATGGGTTCAAACCAGTACCCGTCAATACCTTGGGTGCAGGAGGCTGTGAAGGGTAAGTACGACATCAAGTATCCTTATCATATCTCGGAGTATGCACACTCAATGGGTAACGCTGTGGGCAACCTCGTTGACTACTGGAACGCCATAGAGAGCACCAACTTCTTTATGGGCGGTGCCATCTGGGACTGGGTGGACCAGGCTTTGTACAACGTCGACCCGAAGACCGGCAAGAAGTACTGGGGCTATGGTGGCGACTTCGGCATGGACAACAAGCCTAACGACGGTATGTTCTGTATGAACGGTATCATGCGTCCCGACCTTTCGCCCAAGGCACAGTACTTTGAGGTGAAGAAGGTTTATCAGAATGTGGGTGTCAAGGCTGTCGACATGACCAAGGGTCGCATCGAGATATTCAACAAGAACTACTTTGAGCCGTTGCGTGGCTATCAGATAGTATGGTCGTTGTGGAAGGACGGCGAGTGTATCAAGAACGACGGACAGCTCATGGGCGCAAAGAACATCGTTGGTCCGCGTGAGCGTCAGGAGTACACACTCGACTACGACTACTCTAAGCTCGACCCGCATAGCGAGTACTTCGTCAAGGTGCAGTTCCTGCAGGGCAAGGATATGCCTTGGGCTAAGAAGGGATATGTACAGATGGAGGAGCAGTTGCGTGTGAAGGGTGCCGACGTGAAGGCCGTAGCCGTTAAGGATGTGGCTAATGCCAAGGGCAACATCACTTATACTCAGGACGCAAAGACTGTAACTGTAAATGGCGACAACTTCAACGCTACATTCAGCCTGACCGATGGTGCATTGAACAGCTTGTCGTATGGCGGCAATACTGTGTTCGCTGAGGGTAACGGACCTAAGCTCGACGCATTCCGTGCTCCTACTGACAACGACGCCGGTATTGGCTATCCCAATGCTTGGTTCAAGTTCGGACTCTATGACCTCGGCCATCGTGTAGTAGGCAAGCCTACTGTTATGAAGCTGAAGGACGGTTCGCTGCAGATCAGTATGACTGTGGAGAGCCAGGGTAAGGAAGGCAGTCGCCAGGTTTACGGCAACCGCGACCGCGACCCACAGTCGGCTTACCGTTTCGGTGTAGACAAGCAGAAGCTTGGCAAGGACGACTTGAAGTTCATCACCAATCAGATATACACCATCTATAAGGATGGCTCAATCGAGCTCAACAGCGCAATCTCTGCCAACCGCAACAGCATAATCCTGCCGCGTATAGGCTACGCAATGAAGTTGCCCGCCACATATAAGCAGTTTGACTACTACGGACGCGGACCGGTGAACAACTATAACGACCGTAAGACAGGTCAGTTCATAGAGCATCATCGTGGCATCGTAGGCGAGCAGGACATCCTTCTGCCGAAGCCACAGTCAATGGGCAACCGCGAGGAAGTACGCTGGTGTGCACTCACCGAGCAGGGCAAGCAGAGCGTAGTATTCGTAGCCGACAGCACAATGTCGGTATCGGCATTGCCATGGAGTGCCCAGCAGATGACTGTAGTAGCTCATGCCAATGAGTTGCCGGCTTCTGACGGAACCTATCTGCACCTCGACGCTAAGGTGACAGGACTTGGTGGAGCCAGCTGCGGACAGGGTGGTCCGCTTAAGGACGACCGTACATACAGCCAGAACTACAACTTCGGTTTCGTGATACGTCCGGCACAGGCTACTGCTGCAGCCGTAGCTGAGGCTTCGAAGGTTGCACTCTCGGGCGAGCAGCCTATCAGCATCGAGCACAAGCAGACCGGTAAGGTTCTGCTCTCAACTCCAGCAAAGAACCGCACCATCGTTTATGCTCTCAACGGAGCCAAGAAGCCGACGGTGTACACAGGAGCAATAGACATGAGCAAGGGTGGAACCATCACCTCATGGTATAAGGAAACACCCGGTCAGAAGACCTCAATGACATTCGACAAGGTAGACTTCGTGCCTCTGCAGATAGCCTTCGTATCGTCGGAAGAGCCTGAGGAGGGCGACGCCGTAAATCTTGTTGATGGTGACGAGACTACTATCTGGCACACCATGTACTCTATCACACTTGCCAAGTATCCTCACTGGGTCGACTTCGACGCTTCGGAGCCTAAGACAATCAAGGGATTCAAGTTTATGCCACGTCAGGACACGGGCTACGGCCGTATAAAGAACTACGAGATTTACGTTAGCAACGACGGCAAGACATGGGGCAACGCAATCCTTAAGGGAGAGTTCGACCGCTCAGGCGAGCTTAAGACTGTGATGTTCGACAAACCAGTAAAGGCACGCTACGTACGATTCCGTGCTCTCAATGCACACTATGGTGTCGACTACGCATCGGCTGCAGAGTTCTCGCTCATTGCCGAGTAGCCGAACAATATAAACTTTAAATAAAAGCGGTTTGATTTTATCCATAAAGCGATAAAGTCAAACCGCTTTTTTCGTTTGGCTCATCCTGCATTTCATGTTATAATATTAGAAGATGAAAATGTAGTCCTTTTGGCTTGCAAAAGGACTCGTTTTGGAGAGCAAAAGGACTCATTTTGGATTGCAAAAGGACTCGTTTTGGAATGCAAAAGGACTCCTTTTTGAAATAAGCCCTACCCCCAGCCCCTCCCCAGCAGGGAGGGGAGCGGTATGATTTGAAAGCTAATAGAGGCAGAAACGGGCTGACTGTAGAAGGAGGGGATGTCAAAAAGCAAATCATTTTGGCCCTTTCCCATTGGTTTTGGCATAGTTATTGTGTGTTAAACTGCATCACTAACTTTTTAAATCTATGGAACAGGATCTTACTTTTTTCGCCGAAAACGGACTTACATCGACATCTGCCAATCACATAGCCAATCTTGCCAAGGAATATGTCAAGGCGCAAGAGCAGGAGCTTGAGAGTGTAGAGTTCTACAATACTTATCTCACCATCATAGGTTCGGACAAGGAGCAGCGTGTGCAGCGGGGATGCACCAGCCAGCAACTCGACGACATCGCGGTGAAGTTGCGCGACATATCGCTCGCCAATTCGCTCATAGCATGGCTGCGCGAGGCAATCAAGATGCGCTCACAGATGCTCACCGACATACAGAAACTCACCATCGAGCAGTATTGCAAGGATAAGGGCACCGAGATGCCGGAGCGTCCCGAGATGCAGACAGCCATGACGCGCGAGCAGTATGTGGCGACACTATCTATAAAAGAACGCGCGCGTATACTATCGCTCGAAGCCAAGGCATCGGCGTTTGGCAAGCATATCCACCCCGACGGACACTTGTCTGACGCACGCAAGGAGTATATGAAGCGTCTGTGTCAGGAAGCCGAGATAGACGGAGGCGGTCGTGACACGCTGCTCTATAGATATGAGCCGAGCGTGAAACTTGATGAAGTGGAAGCCAGCTTCTTCGCTCTGCAGAACGAATATCGCAAGGCGCAGGCCGAACTCAACGGCTATACGCACAAGATAGACGAAGCCCTGCGCGAGGATGAGGAGCGCAAGCGTGGCGAATATGATGTCAAGAACGCTGACTATCTGGCAGCCGTGGCAGTGATAGAGAAGGAGTTCAACGAGTATAAGAACCGTGAGAACCGTCGTGTGGCACAACTCAAGATAACCATACCAAACGATTTGAACGATATATATAATAAGGTGTCGAACCTCGGAAAAGAGTAGGGCACCATTATTCAACCAAACAGGCAAGTAGCAGAAGACTGAACGCCTGCCGGGAAACTTCTGCGCATGCGCCGCCACCCGTGTCTGAACTTAAGATAAATAATAAGACATAAGGAACAAGAATACAATAGATAATTAACAAAACATTTCGCGTAGTCTGCTTTAATATACAAAGGACATGCTATGAAACCCTGACGGGTGGAGCTTGATTTCGCTCTTGACTATGGACTATGCGGTTCTGGTTTTCGGTCTGGATTTTGTTCTTTTAGACACAATGTGGCAGCGCAACTTGTCTTTTTAAGATAAAAAAGTGCTGAAATATTTGGCGGTTTCAAAAATTATGTCTACCTTTGCACTCGCTAAATCGAAACGGGGTGTAGCGCAGTCCGGTAGCGCGCCTGGTTTGGGACCAGGTGGTCGCAGGTTCGAATCCTGTCGCCCCGACACAGAAGAAGAGGTTTTCCAATAAAATGGAAAACCTCTTTTTTGTTATATATTGTTGTTATTTTGTTGTGAACTACATAAAATCGAATTATTTTATGTAAATTTGCATAGATATTTTTTTACTACACATCAACCATTGATATTACTAAAACAATAAATAAACAACAATGATCAGAAACAAAATCTTACTGACCGCACTGCTCGCAGCGGCTTTCAGTGGCGTGCAGGCGCAGGACGACGGCTTCGACCTCAGTTCGCAGCGTGGCGAGAAACAGGATGTCAACGTTGTACCGGGCAAGAAGCTCGACCATCAGGGCATCGTCGTAAACCCCACACCGCACAACTTAGACATCAACCGCCAGAACTGGATCTCTTTTGAAAACGGACTGAACATTCAGGACAAGCAGAAGCGCTTCGCTGACGACCTGGCTTTCCTGAAGCAGTACAAGAAGGGCTTTCGCCTTACCATCGACTTCGGCGAGAAGCAGGCAAAGAAAGCAGGCTTGAAGAAATTGGTGTCAGGAGCTTATCTCCTCACCGTCAATGGCAAGGGCATAAACATCGTGGGCTATGACGAGCGTGGTGCCTTCTATGCCATCCAGACCATGAAGCAGATTCTGGCTTCTCCGGCTGCGAAGGGCAAGATGCATCTGCCTTACCTCACCTGCAACGACTATCCCGACCTGCCCCTGCGTGGCGTAGTGGAGGGATTCTACGGTACACCCTGGTCGCATCAGGTGCGCCTGTCGCTCATCGACTACTATGGACGCAACAAGCTGAACGAATACGTATATGGACCGAAGGACGATCCTTACCACAGCTCACCCAACTGGCGCAAGCCCTACCCTGCCGACCAGGCACGCAATATTCACGAACTCGTTGAGGCTTGCCGTCGCAACCGTGTCGACTTCGTATGGGCCATACATCCGGGCAAGGACATCAAGTGGAATGAGGAAGACTATCAGAATCTCGTCAACAAGTTCAATCATATGTACGACCTTGGCGTGCGTTCGTTTGCCATACATTTCGACGACATCGAAGGCGAAGGAACCGACTCGAACAAGCAGGTTGACCTGCTCAACCGCCTCACCAAGGAGTTTGTGAAGACCAAGGGCGACGTTGCACCGCTCGTGGTTTGTCCTACCGACTACTCACAGTTGTGGGCAAGTCCCAAGGAGAACGGACAGCTCGCTATCTATGGCAAGCGTCTCGACCCGTCAATCAACGTGTTCTGGACGGGTGCTGTGGTTTGCTCTGACCTGACAAAGGAGACTCTCGACTTTGTAGACTCGCGCATTAAGCGCCCGGCTTACTATTGGTGGAACTTCCCCGTTACCGACTATGCCCGTCATATCATCATGCAGGGTCCGGTATACGGACTCGAAACCGACCTTACTGCCGAACAGACATGCGGTGTGCTGAGCAATCCGATGGAGCACGGCGAGGCTTCGAAGCTCGCTCTCTACGGTGTCGCCGACTATAACTGGAATGTTTCGGCATACAACGCCATTGACAACTGGGAGCGTTCGCTTGTTGACGTGACTCCCGAGGCACACGATGCTTACCGCACATTCGCCATACATTCGTGCGATACCGAGACTGGCTATCGTCGTATAGAGTCGTGGGAGACCAAGACTTTCCGTCTTGCCGACTATAACAAGAAGGATTACGACAATCTGTATGCTGAGTTCGACCGTGTGGAGAAGGTGCCTGCCATCATGGAGCGTGACTGCAAGAATGCGCTGCTCATGAAGGAACTGCGCCCGTGGCTTATTGAGTTTAAGAAGCTCGGTACTCGTGGCAAGAACACGCTTACGCTGATGCGCGATTTCAAGGACGGCAAGTATGAGGCTTTCTGGAACGGATATATCAACAACCGCATGTCTACTGCCGACATGGCTGCTTATCAGGCACACAAGTCGGGAACCATGAAGCTGCAGCCGTTCTACGAGAATGGTATGGACGATATGGCTGTCGAGTTCTTCAAGAAGGTGGCTGGCAAGACTCCTGCGTTCTATAAGGGTATGGGTACATACAATTCGCTCAGCACCACACAGAACAAGCTGATGCTTGACAACGACTCTACTACATTCTATCACTCGGGTGCAAGCCAGAATACTGGTGACTGGATTGGTCTGGACCTTGGAGCTGTCCGCCCCGTACGTGAGGTGCGTATTCTGCAGGGACGCAACTCGGTTGACGATGTCGACTACTTCGACAACGTGATTGTTGAGGCTTCGGCTGACGGCAAGACATGGACTCCGCTCACCGGCGAATTGCAGAAGACATACATCATCAACTGGAAGGGCAATCCCGTAGAAGCTCGTTATGTGCGCATGCGCAAGTTGCAGTCGGACAAGAAGAGCTGGTGTGCTGTTCGTGAGTTTGTGGTAAACCCTGTCAATCCTGAGAATCTTGCATTCAAGGTGGAGTCGGCTGATATGCTCGGCGCTATGTATTGCTTCGACGAGAATCCCTGCTCTTCGTTCAAGAGCGAAGGTAGTCTGACATTCGGCGTAGAGAAAGGAACAAAGAGCTACACCATGCTCGTCAATCTGCCTAAGGCTGGTAGCGTTGTGCTCAAGCAGTACAACAATAAGGGCAAGCTCGTTGCAAGCACACCGGTTGAGGGCAATATGGCTAAGGTGAATGTCGATGCCAACGCAGTGAAGTGCCAGCTTGAGGGAGCTGTAGAAGTGTTTGAGATTGTCCCGAACAAGTAATCGGGATAATTCAAAATAAGAGATCGATTTTCTCTCGAATAGAAAATAACAAAAAAAACGAGGATGTTTCCGTTTGCTTAGGAAACATCCTTGTTTTTTGTTTTATTTAAGTTTCGCAAGCGAAAGTAGTTAAGAAGTTGTCGCGCCCTACGGTCGCTAAGGAGTTCTTGCAAGCAAGCGGCAAAGCCGAGCGAAGGCATTAGTTTTTTTGCTTGATATAGCATTATAAGCATTTGGCTTTAACTTCTTAACTCCTTTAACTTCTGAATTCTCTGAACTTGCGAAAGTTCAAGCGTTTGCTTGAGCATTATACATGCTTCATGATGTCGAGCAAGTGGTCCCAAACCATCTGTACGGTCGGGATGTGCAGACGCTCCTCCGGAGTGTGAACATCGCGCAGGGTAGGACCGAACGAAACCATGTCGAGGTTAGGATAGCGCTCTGAGAACAGACCGCACTCCAGTCCGGCGTGGATACCGCGTACGATAGGCTCCTTGCCGAACAGCTTCTTGTACGACTCAACAGCCACCTTTGTCAGCTTGCTGTTGGGGTTCATCTTCCATGCTGGATAGCCGTCGCTCTGCTTAACCTCAGCACCAGCCAGCTCGAATACAGCCTTGATTGTGTTCGACTCATTCTCGAGATTGCTCATTACGTTAGAGCGCTGTGAGGTGATGATATTGATTTCGTTCTCTGAAGAGACAACGCTTGCAATGTTGTTAGAAGTCTCAACCATGTCTGCCAAAGCCTCGTCCTGGCACATGGCGAACACGCCGTTGTCGGCAGCCTGCAATGCGAGGATAACTCGACGGCTTGCGTCCTTTGCGATAACCGGCTCGGCATCAGTGCTCTCGAGGTGGAACTCCATGGCAGTGTCAGTAACGTGATACTCGTCCTCAACGTTGGCTGTGAACACGTTCCAGTCAACACGTACAGTCTCCTTTTCGGCTGCGGGAACGGCAAATACGATGACACCGTCGCGAGGAATGGCGTTGTGCAGCTTGCCCGAGTTGAACTGAGCCAGACGCACGTCCATCTTGTCCTGCTCCATATAGAGGAAACGGTCGAGAATCTTGATAGCGTTGGCGCGCTTCTTGTTGATGTCGTCGCCAGAGTGTCCGCCCTTCAAGCCCTTGATAGAAGCCTTTATGAAGAAGTAACCCTCAGGAGCCTGCTCGCGCTCGAATGTGAACTTCACCGAAGTGGTCTTGCCGCCAGCACATGAGATGAAAATCTGACCCTCGTCCTCAGAGTCGAGGTTGATGAGCATATCGCCCTTCATGAATCCCGGCTTCATACCCAAAGCACCGCCAAGGCTTGTCTCCTCGTCGCGTGTGAAAACGCACTCGATAGGACCGTGCTCAATGTCGTCGCTGTCGAGAACAGCCAGCTCGATGGCGCAACCGATACCGTCGTCAGCACCAAGAGTAGTACCCTTGGCTCTGAGCCATTCGCCGTCGATGTAGGTCTGGATAGGGTCTTTGAAGAAGTCGATGTCAACGTCGACGAGCTTGTCGCACACCATATCCATATGGCTTTGCAAACTAATCATCGGAGCGTTCTCGTGTCCCTTGGTAGCGGGCTTGCGGATGATAACGTTGCCGGTCTCGTCAATCTCGGTTTCGAGATTGCGCTTACGGCCAAACTCTTTCAGATACTCAATCATCTGCTCCTCATGCTTAGAGGGGCGAGGAATTTTGTTGATTTCTGCAAACTGCTCGAATACGCGAGCCGGTTTCAATTCGCAATTACTCATTTTTTCTTAATTTCTTTATGTTGTAACAATAATAATCTGAATTTTCAATAATTTATTTTGTCATGCGACCGATTTGCATTACCTTTGCATGTAAATAAATCTGTCGCTATGGGTTTCCCATTTCGATACAAAGTTAGTAAAAATGATTAAACTTCTGCTTTTAAGCCTGTTAATTATTGCTATAGCGTTTGCTTTGCTATCCATTAAGCTTCTGCTGAAACGCAACGGCAAGTTTTCGTCGCAACATGTTCACGACAATCCCGGTCTGCGCAAGCTTGGAATTCACTGCGTTATGGATCAGGACCGCGAGGCACGCAAGCGCAATGGTGCCTATTAAGCGGATGCGTCAGGTGTGAAATAATTAAATAATATATACAAATGAACAAGAAAAACATTTTCCGCACACTTGCTATCGCTGCTTTTGCTGCTGTGGCAATGACATCTTGCGACAAGTCAAAGTCGCAGGTAGACGATAAGGAACCTGCAGCCCAGACTGCAACTACTGCAACTAAGATTGCTTATGTAGAGGTAGACAGTATCATGTCGCAGTACAAGTTCTGCAAGGACTACTCGCTCATCCTTCAGAAGAAGGGCCAGAATATCCAGAACACCCTCGCACAGAAGCAACAGGCTCTTGAGGCTGCCGCTGCCAACTTCCAGCAGAAGGTGCAGCAGAATGCCTACACACGCGAGCAGGCACAGTCTATCCAGATGTCGCTTCAGAAGCAGAGCAATGACCTTCAGACTCTCAACCAGCGTCTGAGCGGTGAGTTCCAGACCGAGACAGAGAAGTACAACAACGCTCTCCGCGACTCTATACAGCACTATCTCGCCCTTTACAACAAGGACAAGAAGTACACCCTCATCCTCAGCAAGGCTGGCGACAACATCCTCTATGCCGACAAGGCTCACGACATAACCAATGAGGTTATCGCCGGACTCAACAAGGCATACAAGCAGGCACCTGCTGAGAAGGCTGCAACAGAGAAAAAGAAGTAATAAAGCCACAAACGCTTTATGAATAAATAAAAACGACCGCCCATAGAGGTAAAACTCTATAGTGCGGTCGTTTTTTATACCTCCTCAAATCCGCAACCTATAGGGTTTCGTGGGAATTTACTTGTAAAACGACCAAAATTCTTTTATTGTACATATTCCTTGGGCATAACAGAAACGTCGTAAACACAA
>OMDA01000072.1_pt1 | contig 48782 bp, 40 predicted proteins | sample 1645141 | NCBI WGS metagenome assembly OMDA01 (sample SAMEA103958151, study PRJEB25191) | human gut metagenome | reverse complement strand
CTGCGGTTGCAGTTTGACCTGACTACAACGCTTTCCGCCGTGTGCGATCGCTGCGGAGCGCCGTTTGATCTTCCGTACAAGGTTCCGTTCGAGTGTCTGCTCGCTGAGGAGCTGGAGGAAGACGACAACGACGATATCCTGCTGCTGGACAACGGAACCGTTGATCTCAGCGAGTTGGCGCGGGAGACGTTCATCCTCAATATGCCAAGCAAGACCCTTTGCCGCGAGGATTGCAGGGGCTTGTGTTCCGGCTGCGGCGTCAACCTCAACTATGAGAAGTGCCGCTGCAAAAAGGAAGTCGACCCCAGGTTAGCAGCCCTCGCAAAGCTTTTGGAACAATAAATTCGCTGTTCATTCAGCTTAACTTTAAGGAGGTGTCAACATGGCAGTCCCCAAGGGGAAAGTATCCCGTCAGAGACGTGATAAGAGACGTTCTTCTCACTGGAAGCTCACCGCTCCCGCGCTTGTCGCGTGCCCGAAGTGCGGCGCTCTGCACCAGCCTCACAGAATGTGCCCGGAATGCGGTACCTACAACGGCCGTCAGGTCAAGGTCATCGAGTCCAAGGTCGCAGCCGAATAATTGATTCGGAACGAAAATCGTTAAGAAAAGCTGAGTGGAACTCCACTCAGCTTTTTCTTATGCCGCAAGAGAAGGTTAGCCTTGCGTAACCTCGAAAATTCGGTTATACTGTATTTGTAATATTTTGCTTTGCGATAAAGAGCGGTGCGATCGCGCGCCGCTTTGGAATAAAGGAGGCAGAGAGATGAAACCTTTGGTTGCGATCGTTGGACGGCCGAACGTCGGCAAGTCCATGCTGTTTAATAAGCTCATCGGCCAGCGGCTTTCCATCGTCGAGGATACGCCGGGCGTCACGCGCGACCGCATCTACGGCGAGAGCGAGTGGTGCGGCCGCAAATTCCGTCTGGTGGACACCGGCGGAATCGAACCGCGCACGGACGATCAGATCTTGTCGTTCATGCGCGAGCAGGCGGAGATCGCCATTCAGCACGCGGACGTCATCATTTTCCTGACGGATGTGAAGACCGGCCTGACGGCTTCCGATCAGGAGGTCGCGAATATGCTGCTGCGATCCCGCAAGCCCATCGTGCTGGCGGTCAACAAGATGGACTCGACCGGACGGGTCGACCCTGATTTTTATGAGTTCTACAATTTAGGCCTCGGCGATCCCATCGCCGTTTCCGCCGTGCACGGCCACGGCACGGGCGACCTGCTCGACCTCGTGCTCACAAAGCTCAAACCCGAAGTGAAGGAAGACGTAGAGGACGGCATACCACGCTTCGCCGTAGTAGGACGCCCGAACGCCGGTAAGAGCTCTATCATCAACGCCTTCATCGGCGAAGACCGCAACATCGTGACCGAGATAGCCGGCACCACACGCGACTCTATATACACACGCTACGACAAGTTCGGCTTCGACTTCTACCTCGTAGACACAGCCGGCATCCGCCGCAAGAACAAGGTGTCGGAAGACCTGGAGTTCTACTCGGTGATGCGCTCCATCCGCGCTATCGAGAACTCCGACGTCTGCATCCTCATGCTCGACGCAACACGCGGCATCGAGGCGCAGGACATGAACATCTTCCAGCTCATACAGCGCAACAACAAGTCGCTCGTAGTGGTAGTGAACAAGTGGGACCTCGTGGAGAACAAGGACCAGGCAGTCATCAAGACCTTCGAGAACGCCATCCGTCAGCGCATGGCTCCGTTTGTCGATTTCCCTATCATCTTCGCCTCGGCGCTCACCAAGCAGCGCATCTTCAAGGTGCTCGAGACAGCCAAGGAGGTATACCTCAACCGCAAGGCGCACGTGGGCACATCGAAGCTCAACGAGGTGATGCTACCGCTCATCGAGGCTTACCCGCCACCATCAACAAAGGGCAAGTACATCAAGATAAAGTACTGCACGCAGCTGCCTAACACGCAGATTCCGTCGTTCGTGTTCTACGCCAACCTGCCGCAGTATATCAAGGAGCCGTACCGCCGCTTCCTCGAGAACAAGATTCGCGAAAACTGGTCGATGCACGGCTGCCCGATAAACATCTTCATCCGACAGAAGTAATCAGAGGGGGTACACCAATCTATGCGACACATTATATATTTAATAACAATCTTGTGCTGTCTGGCCCTCGCCTCCTGCGGCAAGCAGTCTGCCGCCGTCAGCCCCGACGAGCTGGCGTCGCGCGCCGCCAAGGTCTACTACGACTATCTGCTTCACGGCGACTGCGCGGCATACGTCGACGGCTTCTACCGCCCCGACAGCATACCCGAGAGCTACCGCGAGCAACTCATCGTGAGCGCAAAGCAGTATGTAGGGCAGATGAAGACCGACCACCAGGGACTCGTGAGCGTTGAGGCTGCCGGAGCACGCACCGACACCGCGAAGCACGTAGGCGAGGCGTACCTCATGCTCGGCTTCGGCGACAAGACTAAAGAGGAGATCGTTGTGCCACTCGTGCTGCACAACGGCAACTGGATGCTAAGATAATGATATAACAAAAAAAGAGCCATGTTGCATCAACTGCGACATGGCTTTTCAATTAATAGTAAAGTGATGACTATCAGTTTTTCTTATTCTTTGAGAAGGTAATTATTAGGTGATTGTTTAAAAGGTACTTATCTGCTCGCTTCGTCCTGTAAAAGAACCGCTCGCAGACGGTTTGTGTCTTATGGTTTTGGTAGGTTGTTATGTACTGATGACAATTTTCGCGTGCAAAGATAGTTTTATTTTCTAATATGGCAAAATTATCTGGCACTTTTATTTCAATTTAAGCGATATTTGTTTAAAAATCGCAATTATTCTGTCTTTTTTCTGTTTTTTACAGGAAATATTGAGCCAAATCAATATGTTATTAAAATAATTATCCGTACTTTTGTATTACACCCGAAAACGGTTGAAATCCAATCACCACCTCATCACCTCACCATAACAAATCTCACCATCTCACCATCTCACCATAACACCATCTCACCATAACACCACCATCTATGTCTACAATATCTCCCTTTGCGCGTCCGCTCTACGTGATGCTCAAACCTGTAGGCGCAGCCTGCAACCTGCGCTGCGAATACTGCTACTATCTTGAGAAGTCGAACCTCTACCGCGATGCGCAGAAGCGCGTGCTCTCGGAGGAAATGCTCGAGCAGTTCACCAAGGAATACATTGAGGCGCAGACCTCGCCCGACATCCTCTTCACATGGCACGGCGGCGAACCGCTCATGCGTCCGCTCTCGTTCTACCGTAAGGCGGTGGAGCTGCAGCGCAAGTACGGCGTGGGCAGACGCATATCCAACTCGATACAGACCAACGGCACGCTGCTCAACGACGAGTGGTGCCGCTTCCTGCGCGAGAACAACTGGCTCGTCGGAATATCCATCGACGGACCGCAGGAGTTTCACGACGAGTTCCGCCGTACCGCCTCGGGCGCACAGACATGGCAGAAGGTGATGCACGGCATACGCCTGCTGAAGAAGCACGGCGTGGAGTGGAACGCGATGGCGGTGGTGAACGACTTCAACGCCGACTATCCGCTCGACTTCTACCGCTTCTTCAAGGAGAACGGATGCCAGTTCCTGCAGTTCACGCCTATCGTTGAACGCATCGTGAAGCACGCCGACGGACGACATCTCGCCACGATCACCGACCCGGCAGACGCGCCGCTCTCCGACATGAGCGTCACGCCGGAACAGTGGGGACGCTTCCTCTGCGCCATCTTCGACGAGTGGGTGCGCCACGACGTGGGCAAGATATACGTGGAGCTGTTCGACTGCATGCTTGCTAACTGGGTGGGCGTGACGCCCGGCATCTGCATGTACGCCAAGGAGTGCGGACACGCCGGCGTGATGGAGTTCAACGGCGACGTCTACTCCTGCGACCACTTCGTGTTCCCCGAATACCGACTGGGCAACATACGCGAGAAAACCATCACCGAGATGCTCTACGGCGAGCAGCAGCAGCGCTTCAGCGAACTCAAGCACAAGTCGCTGCCGCAGGAGTGCAAGGAATGTCGCTGGGAGTTTGCCTGCCACGGCGAGTGTCCGAAGAATCGTTTCATAAAAGACCGTTATGGTAACCCCGGCAAGAACTATCTCTGCCGCGGCTACCAGCAGTTCTTTGAGCACGTAGCGCCCTACATGGAGTACATGAAAAACGAATACCTCAACCAGCGTCCGCCTGCGAACGTGATGGATAGGGTAGACGAGATTGCAAAAAAGTAGCGGAGGCTGGAGACCTCCGCTACTAATATATGTAATGTAGTTAGAGTTGCTTGAGCTTGCTCATTTCCACTTCCTTCACACGCTTGAAGAGGTCGGAAGCGAAGACGAGGTCGTTGAGCTTCTCGTTCGTGGCGCCCATCACATCGTCCTTCGTGCCCTGCCACTCGTTGTTGCCCTGGTAGATGAAGAGGATGTTCTCGCCGATGCCCATCACCGAGTTCATGTCGTGCGTGTTGATGATGGTCGTGATGTTATACTCCTTCGTGATAGACGAGAGCAGCTGGTCGATAACGAGCGACGTGTGCGGGTCAAGGCCCGAGTTAGGCTCGTCGCAGAACAGATACTTCGGGTTGAGCACGATGGCGCGCGCTATAGCCACACGCTTCTGCATGCCGCCCGAGATCTCGCCCGGATACTTCAGCTGTGCGTCGCCAAGATTCACGCGGTCGAGACACTCCTGGGCGCGGCGCACACGCTCGCGGTAGTTCATTGAAGAGAACATGTCGAGCGGGAACATCACGTTCTCCAGCACGTTGAGCGAGTCGAAGAGCGCTGCGCTCTGGAATATCATGCCCATTTCGCGGCGCATGAACACCTTCTCCTGCTTTGTCATCGCCACGAAGTTGCGTCCGTCGTAGAGCACCTCGCCGCTTGTAGGCGTGAGCAGTCCCACGAGGTTTTTCATCAGCACAGTCTTTCCCGAACCGCTCTGTCCGATGATGAGGTTCGTCTTGCCGTCCTCGAAGACGGCGTTGATGTCTTTCAGCACTTCCTTGTCGCCGAATGACTTATATAAGTGTTTTACTTCTATCATATTGTGTTGAGGTGTTGTAATGTTGAGATGTTGAGATTTGTTGTTGAGGTGGTAATGTCACCACATCACCATCTCACCACAACAACTTCATTTTGCTTAGCTGAGCAGCTGGGTGAGGAATACGTCCGAGAACAATATCAATACACTTGAGCAGACCACAGCGTCGGTACTCGCTTTGCCTACCTCCACCGATCCGCCTTCGACTGTGTAGCCGAAGAAGCTCGACACGCTCGAGATGATGAACGCGAAGACAAGACTCTTGATGATACTCATCCACATGAACCACGCATTGAACGAGTGCTGCAGACCCAACGTCAGGTCTTCGGGCGAAAGGATGTGTCCGATGTACGCCGTGCCGTAGGCGCCGAGAATACCCGTGGCTGAAGAGAAGATGACGAGGAACGGCATCAGCGTCACCAGTCCCAGTATCTTCGGCAGGATGAGATAGTTGGCGGAGTTGACGCCCATTATCTCCAGCGCATCAATCTGCTGCGTCACGCGCATCGTGCCCAGCTCCGAGGCGATGTTGGAGCCTACCTTGCCGGCAAGAATAAGACACATGATGCTCGAAGAGAACTCCAAGAGCAGAATCTCGCGCGTGGTGTAGCCCGACACCCATCGAGGCATCCACGGACTCTGGATGTTCAGCTTCATCTGGATGCAGATTACGGCACCGATGAAGAACGAGATGAGCAGCACGATGCCTATGGAGTCGACGCCGAGCGCAGACATCTCCTTTACGTACTGCTTCAGAAACATGCGCATACGCTCAGGTCGCGCGAAGGAACGGCCCATCAGCATGATGTAGCGCCCCAGTGTGTTCAAGTATTTTAATATCAACATAGTTGCGTTCGCTTTATATAATATTGTATTAACGGTGCAAAAGTAGCAATAAAAAGAGAAAAACTCGGCATTGTGCATAAGTTTTTATGTTTTATTTGTGGGTTTTCTATCAATTTGCACTACCTTTGTAGAGTAAATAATAACAAGAACATGAGTGAAATCGACATAAAGAATGGTCAGGCGGCAGAAGCTGCTGCAGAGGACAAGCCCCACTGCATGGTGCTGCGCACCGAAGGACTGGTGAAACGATACGGAAAGCGTACCGTTGTCAACAATGTGTCTATCAACGTGAAGCAGGGCGAAATCGTAGGTCTGCTCGGACCGAACGGCGCCGGCAAGACAACGTCGTTCTACATGACCACCGGACTTATCGTGCCCAACGACGGCCACATCTATCTCGACGACAAGGAGATAACCGACTATCCCGTATACAAGCGAGCACGCGCCGGCATCGGCTATCTGCCGCAGGAGGCAAGCGTGTTCCGCAAGCTGAGCGTGGAGGACAACATCATGGCAGTGCTCGAGATGACAAAGCTCACGCACCATCAGCAGCTTGAGAAACTCGAAGCGCTCATTGCCGACTTCAACCTCGGAAAAGTGCGCAAGAACATGGGCGACCAACTCTCCGGCGGCGAGCGCCGACGCACTGAGATTGCTCGCTGTCTCGCCATCGACCCGAAGTTCATCATGCTCGACGAGCCTTTCGCCGGCGTCGACCCTATCGCCGTTGAGGAGATACAGCACGTGGTGTGGCGACTGAAGTACCGCAACATCGGTATTCTCATCACCGACCATAACGTGCAGGAGACGCTAACCATCACTGACCGCGCATACCTGCTCTTCGAAGGACGCATCCTCTTTCAGGGCAACCCCGAGGAACTGGCGCAGAACCGCATCGTGCGCGAGAAGTATCTCGGTTCGCAGTTCGAACTGAAGAAGAAAGACTTCCAGCTCGTGGACGAACAAAAACGTAAGCGCGACCGCGATCGCGAACTGCAAGGATAAGCAGCCGGCTTGGCGACTCACGCTACACGCATTTTCAATAGTAAATAGACAAGAACTTTAAGGCATAACCAATAGACATGAAGATATTATTCGTTTCTGATATTCACGGTTGTCTGCCAACGCTGCAGCAAGTGCTCAGCTTCTACGACCGCGAACACTACGACATGCTCTGCATTCTGGGCGACATACTCAACTACGGACCGCGCAACCGCATTCCCGAAGGCATCGACCCGAAAGGCATCGTCGAACTGCTTAACGCTCGCAAGCACAACATCGTAGCCGTGCGCGGCAATTGCGACGCAGAGGTGGACCAGATGCTGCTCCAGTTCCCGATAATGGCAGACTACGCCCTCGTCGTAGACGGCACACAGCGCTTCTTCCTTACACACGGACACGTATACAACGAGCAGAACCGCCCAACGTTCAAGCACGACATATTCATCTACGGACACACCCATCTCTGGAAGCTCGAAGAGACGGAGCAGGGCGACGTGGTGTGCAATCTCGGCTCTATCACCTTCCCGAAAGGCGGCAACGAACCCACTTTCGCCACCTACGACGACGGCGTGATGCGCGTGCGCAGAATGGACGGAACCGTGCTGCGGGAGCTTGTTAAAAAAACAAATTTTTGACCTTTATATTCTCTATTTACATTATTAATGTGTAATTTTGCACTTCCGTGGAGTGCAGCGAATATAAAGACTACAAGCTGAAGCTGCAAAAGCTATAAGCTGAAACGGCAATACGCACTCCGTCAAACCGAATATAATAAGTAAAAACAATAAATACAAAAAACAGAAAAATGAACATTTCATTTGAAAATCCCGACAAAGTGAATGGTCTGTTGACTATCACAGTCGAAGAGTCAGATTTCCAGGACTCTGTCGAGAAGACACTTAAGGACTACCGCAAGAAGGCTAACATCCCTGGCTTCCGCCCGGGTCAGGCTCCTATGGGTCTCATCAAGCGCCAGTTCGGTGCATCTGTACGCTACGACGCTGTTAACAAGTTCGTAGGCGAGCAGCTCTACAAATACATCAAGGACAACAATATCCAGATGCTCGGCGAGCCTCTGCCTTCTGACAAGCAGGAGACTCCGGCTGACATCGAAAAACCGGCTCCTTACACATTTGTATTCGACATCGCTGTTGCTCCGGAGTTCACAATCAACCTCGACGGTCGCAACAAGATCGACTACTACACAATCAAGGCTGACGAGAAGCTCATCAACGAGCAGGTAGACATGTACGCAAGTCGTGCAGGTAGCTACTCAAAGGTTGAGGAGTACGACGGCGAGAAGAACGATATGCTCAAGGGCGACCTGCGCGAGCTCGACGCTGAGGGCAACACAAAGGAAGGCGGCATCACCGTTGAGGCTGCTGTGCTCATGCCTTCATACATCAAGGTTGACGAGCAGAAGAACCTCTTCAAGGGTGCTAAGCTCGGCGACATCATCACATTCAACCCGCGTAAGGCTTATCCGGAAGGCGAAGCAGAGATCTCTGCTCTCCTCAAGATCGACCGCGAGGTAGCTAAGGAGCTCGAGTCAGACTTCAGCTATCAAATCACAGAGATCAGCCGCTACAACAAGGCTGAGATCAACCAGGACCTCTTCGACCAGGTATTCGGCAAGGACGAGGTTAAGAGCGAGGAAGAGTTCCGCAACAAGATCGCTGAGTCTCTCAAGCCGCAGCTCGAGACCAACTCTAACTTCAAGTTCCTCCTCGACGTTCGCGAGTACTGCGAGAAGAAGGTAGGCGAGCTCACATGGCCTGACGCACTCCTCAAGCGCGTTATGCTCATGAACAACCAGGACAAGGGCGAGGAGTTCGTAGAGAAGAACTACGCTGAGAGCATCAAGCAGCTCGAGTGGCACCTCATCAAGGAGCAGCTCGTTAAGGCTGCTGAGGTGAAGGTAGAGGACGCTGACATCCGCGAGGCTGCTAAGGAGATGGCTCGCATGCAGTTCGCTCAGTACGGCATGACAAGCATTCCTGAGGAGTACATCGAGAACTACGCTAACGAGCTTCTCAAGAAGCGCGAGGCTGTAGACAACTTCGTGGAGCGTGCTATCGACGTGAAGCTTGCTGCTGCACTCAAGAACACCGTTACTCTCAACGAGAAGGAAATCACTCTCGACGAGTTCAACGAAATGATGAAGTAATAAGTCTATTTGATAGATATAAAAAATCCCTTGCAGAGCGATCTGCAAGGGATTTTTTTAATTAGTAATTAGTAATTATTAATTATTAATTGGCTGGTAGATGGCTGGTAGATGGGGTCTATCTATCAGCTATCTATCAGCCTTTAACTCTCTACTCAACAACGCGTTACACGCCTGCTGGCAGATATGGTACATTTTTTCGCGTTGATAGAGTTTTTACATATCCTCTTCTCAACTAAAGATTCTCTTTACTCTTTCTCCGGAGCCTTGTCGATAAGGTCCATAAACTGGTCGAGCTTCGGAGTGATGATAATCTGAGTGCGGCGGTTGCGCTGCTTGCCTACCTCGGTAGAGTTGGTTGTAACGGGGTTGTACTCGCCGCGTCCGCCAGCTGTGAGGCGCTTCGGGTCTACGCCGTACTTGTTCTGCAGAGCCTGCACCACGCTCGATGCACGCAAGCAAGAGAGGTCCCAGTTGTTGCGGATGTTCTTCATCGTAGCCGCACTTGCATTCACCGGCACATTGTCGGTGTTACCCTCGATGAGCACCTCGTAGTCCTTGTAGTCGGTGATGATCTTCGCAATCTTGCTCAGAGTCTCCGCAGCGCGGTCGTTGATTTCGTACGAACCGCTCTTGTAGAGCATGTTGTCGGCAAGCGAGATGTACACGACGCCCTTGAGCACCTGCACGTCTACCTCCTTCATCTCCTCCTTAGAGAGCGAGCGTGTGAGGTTGTTGGTGAGCACCATGTTGAGCGAGTCTGACTTCGACTTCACCTCAACCAAGTGGCGGATGTACTGGTTCGACTCGTTGATCTGGTCAACAAGCTTAGAGATATTCACGTTGTTATCGCCAGCGTTGGTCAAACTCTTGTCGAGTGAAGCCTGCAGCGCAGCATAGTCCTGCTTCTGCTGCTTGAGAAGTTCCTTTGAAGCGTTGAGCTGTTCCTCGAGAGCTGCCACGCGAGCCTTCGATGCAGCGAGGTCTTCCTTAGCTGTCTGATAGTTGCCGGTGAGTTCTCTGTTTTCGTTCTGGCAGTTTACAAGATCCTTCTTTGATGCGCAGCTTGAGAAAGCGAGCAAACCTGCGAACATCGCGATTGTCAATACGTTTCTTTTCTTCATATTCTAAATGTTTTTTATTGTTTTCAAAGTAGCATTTCGGTGCAAAGTTAGCATTTAAACTTCATATCTACTACATATAAGATGTTTATATAACTAAAATGTAAAGTCGGTTTAATGTAATTTAACTGTATATGATTGTCGTAGCATAGTGTAAAATGCTATTTTTTTGTTCTTTTTATAGGGTTATTTCATTTAAAATGCTTTATTTTGCAAATAGTATTGTTTGTAAGCAATAATTTTATTCTAAGACTAATCAAAACTAAAAACAAAACATACGAATGAAGAACTTGAAGTATATGGCTGTGGCGGCATTGCTGGCGTGCGGAGCGCTCAATGCCTCAGCGAAAGACAACGTAGAGTACGTGGACCCGTTCATCGGAACGACTAACTTCAGCATCTGCAACCCGGGCGCTATCCGTCCGCACGGACTGATGTCGGTGGTGCCGTTCAACGTAATGGGATCTGACCTCAACGTGCAGGACAAGGACAAGCGCTGGTGGTCGGCGTGCTATGAGTACAACAACAAATACTTCACTGGTTTTGCGCACGTGACGCTTAGCGGTGTGGGCTGTCCCGAGATGGGCACTCTGCTCACCATGCCTACATCGGGCGAGCTTTGCGTCGACTACCGCAGCTACGGCTCCGAATACAAGAACGAGACGGCGCGTCCGGGCTATTACAGCACCATGCTTACAAAGTACGGCATCAAGTGCGAGGTGGCGTCTACGATGCGCTCGTCTATTGAGCGCTACACCTTCCCGAAGGGCAAGGGCAACCTGCTTTTCAACCTTGGCAACGGACTCACCAACGAGATTGGCGCTTCGCTGCGCCGCGTCAGCGACACCGAGTTCGAGGGCACACGCCTTTTAGGCACGTTCTGCTACAACCCGCAGGCGGTGTTCCCGATGTACTTCGTAGTTCGCGTGAGCAAGAAGCCTGCGGCTTACGGAATGTGGAAGAAGCAGCCAGCTTTCGGCAACGCTCAGGCTCAGTGGGACTCCGACCAGGGCAAGTACAAGCTCTATCCGGGCTACGGTCGTGACATGGCTGGCAACGATATAGGCTATTATATGTCGTATGATTGTGCCGAGGGCGATCAGGTGGAAGTACAGGTAGGCGTGTCGTTCGTGTCTATCGACAACGCTCGCGAGAACCTCAACGCCGAGCAGAACGGCTTCGAGTTTGAGAAGGTTGTGAAAGAGGGTCACGACGAGTGGGCTCGTACGCTCGACCGCGTCACCGTAGAGGGCGGCACCGAGGACCAGCGCCGTGTGTTCTACACCGCTCTTTACCACACACAGATTCACCCGACCGTGCTGCAGGACGTCAACGGCGAGTATCCGAAGATGGAAAGCAACGAGAACGGCAAGACTGCAGGCAACCGCTACACAGTATTTTCGCTGTGGGACACATATCGCAACCTCTCGCAGCTCGAGACATTGCTCTATCCAGACAAGCAGGTGGACATGATCAATTCGATGATTGACATGTATCGCGAGTGGGGTTGGATGCCGAAGTGGGAGTTGTTCTCACGCGAGACATGGACAATGGAGGGCGACCCTGCCATCCCGTACATCGCCGACGCTTATATGCGCGGTCTGCGCGGCTTTGACATCAACGAGGCTTACAAGGCATTCCGCACATCGGCTACTACCGAGGGCAAGAACAACCGCATGCGCCCCGATATCGACCCGTACATAGAGCGTGGCTATGTGCCGATGGGCTACTATGCTGCCGATATGTCGGGCGACAACTCCGTGTCGCACGCATTGGAGTATTACCTCGCCGACAACGCGCTCTCTATACTTGCTGGCGAACTCGGACACAAGGCTGACGCCAAGCTGTTCCGCCAGCGTGCGCTCGGCTACAAGCACTACTACTCGAAGGAGAGCGGCACGCTGCGCCCGATAACTATGGACGGCAAGTTCCTCTCGCCGTTCAACCCTGAGGACGGTTACGACTTCACCAATGCGCCGGGCTTCCACGAGGGTTCTGCATGGAACTACACGTTCTACGCTCCGCACGACGTGCTGGGCATGGCTAAGCTCATGGGCGGACAGCGCAAGTTCTGCGACAAACTGCAGATGGTGTTCGACAAGGGGCTCTACGACCCCGCCAACGAGCCTGACATCGCCTACCCGTACCTCTTCTCTTACTTCAAGGGCGACGAGTGGCGCACGCAGAAGACCGTCAACGACCTGCTCACCAAGTACTACACAGCGCGTCCGGACGGCATCCCCGGCAACGAAGACACTGGCACGATGTCGGCTTGGGCTATCTTCTCGATGATGGGTCTGTATCCCGATAACCCTGGCGATCCTTCATACACGCTCACCACTCCGGTGTTCGACAAGGTGACGCTGCATCTCGATCCGAAGTTCTATCCGCAGGGCGACATCACCATCGAGACCGACCGCACATCTCCGTCGCAGCTCTACATCAAGAACATGACGCTCGGCGGCAAGAAGCTCAACGGCTACCGCATCTCGCACAAGCAGCTCATGGAAGGCAAGACGCTGCGCATGAGTCTGAAGTAATATAATATAAAAAGGTGTGCATTCTATATTTCTCGCGAGAAACATGGAATGCACACCCTACTCCTAATAAATTCTTTTTTTATCAACATTACTATAACACTAAAAATTGAGTATTATGAAAATCCGCCATCTTAAAGTGTCAGCTGTGCTTCTCGCAGCTACGTTATTGACAAGTTCGTGTGTTGGTTCGTTCAGTCTGTTCAACAAGCTTGCAGGTTGGAACAAGGGAGCAACCGGCAACAAGTTCCTCAACGAGCTTATCTTTATCCTCATTTCGCCGGCATACGCAGTGTGTTGTGTGGCTGACGTGCTCGTGCTCAACACCATCGAGTTCTGGACTGGCAGCAATCCGGTTGCACAGCGCGTAGGCACAACGCAGGAGATTACGGGCAAGGACGGCAAGCTCTACGCCGTGACCACTCTGCGCAACGGCTACAAGATCAAGTCGCCTGATGGTGAGATCATAAAGTTCAAGTACGACAAGAAGACCAATTCTTGGAGCAAGGAGGAGAAGGGCAAGATTGAAGAGCTCTTCCGCATCAACGAGGACGGCACTATCCAGGCGCATCTGCAGGACGGTCGTTCTATCACCGTTACACCCGACGCTGCTGGTCTCTACGAGGTTCGCATGGCTGCAGCCGGCGCTTGCTTCTGGGCGCAGCGATAACAATGTTTTATAAAAAATATTTACCATTTAAACCATTTCTATCAATATGCTGCTGACTGTTTCAAATTGCGCGATGGAGAGTTGTAATACCACTTCTTCTGTGCTCGTTGTGTTTGTCCTTTTACTGGCGCTTTTGTTCATTGTTGACTTCAAGGCGAAGCGTGCGTTAGCGAAAGTCAAGTCGGAGGATAGTGAGGGCGCAAAGCCTTCGAGCGTTACAAAGTTCATGAACGGTGTTGACTTCTTTCTGGCATTGTCGTTCTTAACTGTTGCCGTGAACCACTTCCACGTGTCTGTTTACACGTTGGTAGTCATGGCTTTAGACTTCGTTTTAGGTGTATATACATTGTATCTGTGCCTTACGTTGCGCCAGAAACTACTCACGCTCAGCGTTATCGTCAAGTTAGCAATACTCGTGTTGATTTACGTCTCGTATAAGTAGCCGCTGAACATATACAGAAAAACGACATATCTTAGGGCTTTCTCCCTGAGATATGTCGTTTTTTTGTTGCTTATTGCTGTAAGTCATGCTTCAGCAGATACTTCTTTCCGCCTTATACCACGCTTCGTAGCGCTCCTGCATCGTGCGCACCGAGAAGCGTTCTTTGGCGAAAGCGTAGGCTTGATGTGTGAGTGCGTCGCGGTCGGCGGTGGGGAGCAGGTTGAAGATGCGGCGGTAGTCGTCGAGGTTGTTGCCATGCGCAAGCAAAGACCAGTCGGTGGGGAGCGTGTCGGCGAGTCCTGGACACGCATTGGCTATCACGGGCAGGCGGTTGAGACTTGCTTCCATCGACAACATGCTGAGACCCTCGAACTCCGACGGCATGAACAGATAGTCGAACGACTGCATGTAGCCGGCGAGTCCGAATATCGGGGGCACGAGCTCGGCGTTGACCGACTTTCCTTCGGCGGCGATCTCCGCAAGTGTCTGCTCTACGAGTGTGCGCTGCGACCCGTCGCCGGCAATAGTAAAGAAGAAGCGTGCGTCGCCCGCAAGCATCTTCAGCACCTTGCAGAGTACAACAACGCCCTTCTGAGGCTCAAGACGACCGGCGAACAAGATGTTGAGGTGTTGAGGTGTTGAGGTGTTGAGATTGGTTGGTGCTTGAGTGTTGAAGTAATCCTTCTGCTCAACCTCTGCCACACCATTATTAATTATAGGCGGCACCTCGCCGAAGCGGTCGGCGTAGCTGTCGCGCACCGAGTCGGAGATGGCGATGTTGGCGTTGTGGCTCTTGAAGAACGCCTCAACCCACAGGGCGGTGCGGGGCAGACCCGTCCAGAGGCGCGTGTTGTGGATGGTGCGCACTATCTTCACGCGGCGCAGCATACGCGGAAAAACACGGCTGAACACGTAGAGCGCCAGGTCGGGCGTCTCGGTGTGCGTGTGTATCACGTCGGGGCGCCAGCGCAGAATGATGTAGAGCATGCGCAGCGGAAAGAGCAATGCGGCGATGCGCTCGAAGAGGAAGTGGAAGCTCACGTCGGGCATCCACGAGCGGTGGCAGCGCACGCCAGCCTTTTCGAGTTCGTCGATGAACTTCGGTGTGTAGGCGGTGCGTCCGCGCATTATCTCTACGACATGATACTCCATGCCGTGGGTCTGCGACTCGGCGATGTTGGCGGCTACGCGTTCGGCGCCGCCAAGCGAGAAGTGAGTTATGAGGTGGAATATTCGCATGGGGATCTGATGTTGAGATGTTGTTGTGGTGAGGTGTTGAGATATGATGTTGAGGTGTTGAGATATGATGTTGAGGTGTTGTTGTGGTGAGATGGTGAGATTTGATGTTGAGGTGTTGAGATGAGGTGTTGGGATGTTGTTGTGGTGAGATGGTGAGATTTGATATAGTAATGTCACCACTTCACCATCTCACCACTTCACCATCTCACCACTTCACCATCTAATCTCACCATCTCAACATCACACCATCTCAACATCACAGATATCCAATAACAATCACTGCATTATACGCCCAGAGCCATAGCGTGAGTGCCGTAACGAGCACCCTTGCAGCCATGCTGTTCTTGCGGCGCAGTATGTAGCCGGCGGCGATAGGGATGATGAACGCCCAGTGAGCCGTCATGATGTACACCTCGTTGAGGCCGAAACCGAAGCCCATGTGCATTATCATGTCGAAGGCGAACCACGCGAGCACCATGAGGAAGAACTTCTCGCGGCGAGCTATCCATGCGCCTGCAACAAGAAGCAGTACGACGAGAGCCTCTACGATATAGTTGACCGCCGAGCGATACTCTACGAACACGGGGCGCGTCTGCTGCACGTCCTCAAGCAGATAGTCGCGGTGGAGCTGCAGCGACTCGCCGAAGAGATTGTCCACTGCCGACTGCCAGCGGCTGGTTGTCATATCGCTCCATTCGAGCAGCGGCACGCTCTTTGTGAGCGCCTCGCCGTTCTGTTGCTTCACGAAGTCGTTGTGCTCTTTCAGTTTCGCTATGCGTGCAGGGTCTTTCTTTGCCACTGCCACCTCTATGCGCTTAATCTTCTGCTCCTGCGGAGCCACGATGGCATCCTGCTGCCAGACATAGATGGCGCCGAGCAGCAGCGTAGGCACCACGAACGAGAGTATGCTGCGCCACGAGAACACCTTTCTGCCGTTTACGAACCAAGCCGCCAGCGCCACCTTCACGCCGTTGGTGAGCGTCATGCCCGCCGTGAGGAAGAAGAGCAGGGCGCTCTGCCATAGCTTCATCGGCTTGCCCTCCTTCAGCCGGCGTCCGGCTATGAGCAGCGTGAGCAGCAGCAGTGGCAGCGACAGCGCGAAGTGGTCGGGCACCATTGTGGCTATCATCACATGCGCAAAGCCGTAGAACAACGCTGTGAGCAGGACGGCGTCCATGCGGTTCACCTCCACCACGTCGCGCAGCAAGCGGTGCATGAGCACAGCCCCCCACACGTCGGCAGCCACGAGCAGCGCGCCCATGAGCAACACAGCGGCGTTGAACTCCGTGGGCGGCATTATCTGATGGTTCAGCCAGAACAGCGGTAGCAGCAGCGCTACGAACAGCGGGTGGCGCAGGGCGTTCCAGTGGAGACGCATGCAGGAGATGAATATCAGCGAGAAGATGTCGTAGCCCGACATGTTCAGGTGGTTGTAGAACACCGACCAGAAGCCCACGTGCGCACCACGTGTGAACGACTGCCAATGATTGGCGATGAGCAGCGCGTTGAGCGCGGCGAACACTATCAGCGCCACTATGGCTACGGGGCGTTCCTCTTTGCGAAGTATTTTCATGTTATGTTTTCCTATATGTTGTCAGAAGAAGAGATACTGCACGATGAGCGCCACGTTCCATATCCACAGATATGCCGCCAGCGCAGCTATCAGCCCTTTCAGCGCGAGAGCCTTGCGGCGCTTCTCGGTAGCCTTCAGCAGAAACGCCACGGCTATCGGTATGATGTATATCCAGTGGGCTGACATGATGTACACCTCGTTGATGCCGAAGCCCAGACCCACGTGCAGCACCATATCCAGAGCGAAGTAGGACATGGCGAGCCAGAAGAAGCGCGAGCGTCTGCCTGCCCAGATGCCGAGCACGAAGAGCAGGGCGATGATGCCCTCAACGATATAGTTGAACGCGTAGCGATAGTGTACCATCATCGGGCGTGTACGCAGCACGTCGCCCAGCAGATAGTCCTGGTGCAGTTGAATCGACTCGCCGAGAAGGTTCTCCACTATCGACTCCGAGCGCGAGGTCGTCACGTCGGTCCAGCTGATGAACTCGCCGTTGGCTATCGGCTTGCCGTTCTTGCGCACGTGCTTCTTCTTCGCCGCAGCAGCTTTCGCCTTGTTTACAGAGTCGCGCTCAGCCTTGGCAGCCATCGCAGAGTCCTGCTGTGTGGTGGTGAACGCAGCAAAAGCGATGGAGTCGCGGTGCGCCTGCTCGGCCTGCTCCGCCTTCCGCTTAGCCTCCTTCGCGGCTTTCGCCTTCTCGCGTGCAGCTTTTGCCGTCACGTCGCGCGGCCATACGATGTAGTCGTAGCTCATGCGTGCCACGCCCCATGTGAGCGCCGCCGGCAGCAGAATGCAGCCGAAGAGGAACTTCGGTCGGAAGATGCGCCATCCGTTCACGAAGAGGTCGGAGAGATAAATCTTCAGTCCGTTGTTCAGCGATGTGCCGGCGGTGATGAAGAAGTAGAGCGTCGCCTGCCATCCGCTCAGCCGCTGCTTCTTCAGTATCAGCTTGCCCGACACGTAGAGCGCCAGCAGCAGAAGCATCATCGAGATGACGAAGTGGTCGGGCACCATCGTCGAGAGCATCACGAACGCGAAGCCGAAGTAGAAGACGGTAGCCAGCGTAGAGTCGGTGCGGCTCACGCCCACCACCTCGCGACAGATGCGGTAGAGGAATATCATCGAGTAGAACGCTGCGAACAGCTGTATCGCCGACACGATGAAGATGGCGCAGTTGATGCCCGTGAGCCATATCAGTCCTTGGTTGATGAGGTAGGGCACGTACATGAAGAACGCCAGCAGCGGATGGCGGTAGACGTTATAGCCCGCCGTCCAGTTGCTCACCACGCTATACGTGATGGGGTCGAAGCCCGAGATGTGGAACTTCGAGATGAACAGATGCCAGTAGTAGGCGTTCTGCGGTGTGAACACGTCGTAGTACTTGCAGATGACGAGGGCGTCGAGGGCAAGGAACACCAAGAGCATCACCGTCGCCAACGGGCGTTCTTCGTGCTTCACGCGGAAGAGGCGGAACGCACTGAGGAGGGAGTTGCTATTCATATTGTTTGTTGTTTTTTTTTCCTTCTTTTTTCTTTTTTCTTCCTTCTTTGTTTAAGCCGAACTCAGCCTTCTTAGGCCTTTCTAAGCCATTGCTGACTAAGCCTTTCTAAGCCCTCCCCGACGGGGAGGGTTGGGAGAGGCTTTTTACTTTTTTACTTTTTTACTTTTTTACTCTTTTACTTTTTTACTCTTTTACTTTTTTACTTTTTTACTTTTAAAAAGAATCTTACGAGCACGAAGTTCACAGGCACGCAGATACAGAACATCGGAATCGGTGCCCACTGCTTCGGCACGCCTACCCATAGGAACAGATTAAGCGTGAGCATCTGCAGCACATAGTTGACGGCATGCGAGAAGGCGAAGCCTGCGCCGCGCTTAGCCGACGCCTTCACGCGGAACGTGTAGCGCGTGGACGCCACGAAGTTGAAGACGAAGCTGATGGCGTAGCCGATGGTCATCGCCACGGTAGGGTTCAGCCAGCGGATGAGCAGCCAGTAGATGGCGTATTGCAACGCCGTTGCCAGTACGCCTACTATGCCAAAGCGTATCACTTCGCCGAGTTTTTGTCTGTCTATCATGTCTTTCTTTTTTTTATATATGGATGGGTGTTAACGGATTTTCTGCGCACACAAACTTCCGTTTAATCCGCTTAATCCGTGGTTAAATATTGCGCAGGCAGGGCTGTTGATTATCCGTAGCGGAGGTCTCCGGCCTCCGCCACAATCAATAACACTAATTATATATTATAATGATTTCATGTGTTATGAGCATTTACGGTTTTTACTCTACAAACTTGGTACTGCGGAGGCTGGAGACCTCCGCTACGGATAAATCGCATTTCTGTAGTTTTGATGCACCCTCTGTGTATTTGTCATCGTTCTCCGTCCGCCGTCCGATCGGATTCCGTCCGCCGTCCGCCGAAAAAGTCAAAAAAAAGCGTCCTATCTGAACGGCTTGTAATGGGCTTTGTCTGCGAAGGCGAGCAGTTCACGGTCGCCCCTGCTGTCGCCGAACGCCTCGATGTGGTAGTCGCAGCGGTGCGTCGTGAGTTCGGGCAGCTGCTTGCAGAGTCGCTCCACCTTCTCCGCTCCGTAGCAGTTGTTGGAGAGGAAGCGCCCCGTGAGGCGTCCGTCCTTGTCTGTCTCCACCTGCGTGCCGAGCACACAGAACGCTGACCGGCTCGCGCGCGCCATCTCCGTAAAGAACGGGCGCACCCAGTTGTCGATGCTTGCGCTCACCACGCACACGCTCTCGCCCTGGGCGAAGAGCTTCGAGAGCAGCGCCTTCGCCTTCGGTCTTATCAGACTGGCGTTGTCGTCGGCGAAGCGTCGGCACAGCGCGTCGAATGTTTCCGCCTTCATGCCGCGGAAAAACCACGCGAAGATGCGCTGCTTGGCGCGGTAGTTGGGGTAGAGCTTCAGCTTCATCAGCACCAGCAGCGGACTGTGCACGAGGAATCCCCAAAAGAACCGCCACGTGCCGCAGGCGTAGCGTATGAACGCTAACAGCGTGTCCGCCGTCGTCAGCGTGCCGTCGAAGTCGAATGCGTAGAGTCGTTTCATATTATATAACGTATATCATAAGCAGGAACGTGAGCAGCCACGCCACCACGACAATCTGCGAGAAGTGGTCGCGCAGGATGATCTTTGTAGGGTCGCCGCTCTTCTGGTCGACCACCGCAATCTGTATGTAGCGCAGCAGACCGATGAGCACGAAGACGAACGTGAGGTAGAGGTAAGGCGTCTGGAAACGCTCCACAACCTCCGGCGAGACGCAGTACATGATGTAGCAGACGAGCGTGACGGAGGCGGTGATGGTGATGGCTTGGTTGATGAACGTGAGGTTGTAGCGCACGGTGTTCTTGCGCGGCGCCTCGCCCGTCTCGTTCATGCGCAGAACGTCGTCGCGACGCTTGGCGAACGACATGAAGAGCGTGAGCAGGAAGGTCATGATGACTATCCAGTTGCTCAGCGGCAGCTCGCAGGCGAAGCCTCCGGCGAGGATGCGCAGCACGAAGCCGAACGCCACGATGCACACGTCGAGTATGGCATACTGCTTCAGCTTAGAGCAGTAGGCGAGGTTGAGCACGTAGTAGAACACGATGACAGCCATAACGTTGCTCATCACTTCGGGCGGCAGCGTCAGCGCCACGCCGATGCCGAGCACGAACATCACTATCATGAGCGTGTAGCCCATGCGTATGGACAGCGCGCCTGAGGCTATCGGGCGCTGACACTTCACGGGATGGTTGCGGTCGGCGTCTACGTCCACGATGTCGTTGTAGCAGTAAATGGACGACGCCACGAAACTGTAGGCGAAGAATGTGAGCGTCACGAGTTCTATCGAGTGGAGGTTGAAGAGCTCGCCACCGAAAAACATCGGGATGAAGACGAAGAAGTTCTTTATCCACTGCTTGGGGCGCGTAAGGCGCAGAATATTCTTTATCATGATGTAATGTGTTGAGGGGTTGAGGGGTTGAGGTGTTGAGATGGTGAGATGTTGAGATATGTTGTTGAGGTGGTGGTGAGGTGTTGAGGTGTTGACATTACTTTTTGCTGAAGATATTCAGCGCGAAGCTCGTTGTCTGATGCAGCACCCACGCTACGGGCAGCGTGATGGCTACGGTGGCGGCGAACGTTCCCCAATAGCCCAAGCCCATCGGCTGTATGTATACGAGCACGAAGTGGATGTGTATGAGGTAAGCCTCCAGACTGAGCATTCCGACAAGACGGAACGCGCGGTTCACCCACTCGGGCGTGCGGCGGAAGATGCGGTTCATCACCAGTATGGAGCACACCGTGAACGGTATGTAGAGCATTCGCTCAACGAAGAGCGGAAAGCGTCCGTGGCGCACCTGCTCAAGATATAGGCACGTGCCGAACGTCATGAGGAACGTAACGAACAGCAGCCACACCGCATCGGGCGGCAACTGCTTGCGCGAGCGAACCATCTCGCCCATGTTGATGCCGATGAAGAAGATAGGCACGCGACTCCAGAATATCTCCAGGTGACCCACGGCGGCATGTATCGGCAGCACCCACTGCACCATCACGCACCATACAACCATCAGCATCGGCAGCCAACGGTAGGTAGGGTAGCGCTCGATGAGGCGCATATACCACGGCGCAACGAGGTAGAGCGCCATGATGGCGGGCACGTACCAGAACGTTAGTTCGTCGTGCAGCCAGAAGTCCCAGTTGATGGTGATGTCGCCGATGAGGTCGACGATGTCCTTCGAGAAACGGCGCGCTCCGAGATAGTCGCGCAGGTAGAACGCCGTGGAGCAGATGAGCCATGTAGGCAGGATGCGGACGAGTCGGCGGCGGTAGAAATGGCTCACCGACGGCGTCTTTGTCCACGCGAACCACAGGCCCACACCACTAAGGAAGAGGAAGATGTCTACCCCCACGTTGCCGCAGCGGCGCAGTCCGTAGAACGGGTCGCCGCGGTCGAGCGCCACATGGAACAGAATGACGAAGAGCATTGCGGCTCCCATCTGTTCGGCGCGGAATCGCGATATGTTTCCTAACTCAATGCTTGGTATCTTCATTGCGTAGCTTGAAATTATGGTAGAACCATGCCAATGCTATCGACGCCACGATGTACAGCAGCAGACCCGTGTATACGTCGCCGTGGCGAGAGATTGGTATGAATATTTTTCTTGTGAGCGGATGCAGCACGAAGAGTGCGGCAGAGATGGTGCCTACCCACGCTATCCACTCGTTCACGGTCTTTGGCAGCAGCTTTACGATGCCGATTGAGGCGGTGCACACGAAGAGCGGCGCCCACAGCCATGTCTGGAAGTTGAAGCTGAAGAAGAACACTGCTACGACGGATATCACCATGAGCGTCATGCGCACGCCGTGTGTCAGTTGCTTGCCGTGGCGAGCATAGAGCAGTCCGGCGCAGAACGGCAGCACGCCGCCCATGAAGTTGTAGCGTACGCGGTTGAGCGTGTCGCCCTCTGGGTCGCAGAACGCCTGCATCGCCCAGCACACCGCAATGAGCAGCAGGGCGTAGACGTCGCCCTTGCGCCAAAGCAGCAGGCGGTAGACCATATAGAGCTGCATCATCAGTCCGAAGAACCAGTAGGGACCGGGCCATATCACATGGTCGGGGTCGGGCATCATGTTGTTGAACATGAACATCTGTCCGAGTATGTCCATGACGTGATACTTGTGCGATCCGGGTGTGATGGCGTCAACCATCGTGAACGCCACGAAGCCCACTATCATCATCTTGAACAGCTTAACGTAGTGATGCTTCAGGAACGGCACCACGTTGGTCTGCTTCGGCGAGATCGCGCCGCGCTTCTCGTACTTCATGACGAGTCCGAAGGCGGAGAGGAAGAGGAACACCGGCACACCATAATGGCCGAAGAACGACAGAAGATGGATGGGCAGGTTGAGATCGGGGTGTGCGAGCGCCTGCATCAGATTGCTTGCCTTCGACATGGTGAAGGTATACTCGTTTTCCTTTACGGCGAAACCGAGCCAGTGACAGTAGTTGTGCAGGAAGATGCCTATTATGGCGAGTCCGCGCATGGCGGAACATTCTGTGCGGGTAAGCATTATTGAGTTTTGAATTTTGAATTTTGAGTTTTGAATTGTGCGTTTAGCGCATTTTGAGTTTATGAGTTTTGAATTTTGAGTTTTGAGTTTTGAGTTTTGAGTTCTGAATTCAAAATTGAATAATTCAAAATCGGCGCAGCCGACAATTCAAAATTCAAAATTCAAAACTCAAAATTCAAAGCTTGTCGTAATCCGTAGTATTCTTTAATATTCTCGGGCGGTTCTCGTTGTACTCGGGCGACAGCAGGTTGAGCTGTTCGTTGTAGTCGCGGGCGTGGATGCCGCCGAGATAGAGCAGCATGTGCGCAAGAGCGTCGGTCATGAAGCGTCGGTTGCGCGCGTTCACCACCTGGCGGAACACCTCAGGACGCTTCTTTATATACTTGCGCGAGCACCATATCCACATCGGAATGTCGAACTCGGCGTGCGCCAGTCGAGCATCAATCTTCGCTGAGTGCATTCGGCAGAAGAAGTGCATGTCGCCCTCGTAGCACTCCTCGCCATGGTCGGGCACGTAGATAACTATAGCGTCCTCGTTCTCGAACTTCTTCACTATCTCCGTCACCACCGAGTCGTTGTACAGAATAGCGTTGTCGTAGTCGGCAAGTGTCTGACGCTCGCGGGCGTTCAGATTGGGCTTCAGTTCCTTATAGTCGTCGCCGCGGAAGAGCTTGCGCTCCTTCGGCGAACGCTGGCGATACTGCACATGCTGGCCCAGCAGATGGAATATTATGAGGTTGTGGTCGGTGTTCTGTCCCTGCAACTCGTCGTAGTCTTTCAGCAAGTCCTCGTCGTAGCGGTGCAGCTGCGTGTTGCGCGTGTCGAACTGCGCCGCGCTCAGCTTCGGGTTGTTCAGGAAGAAGCCGCCACTGAAGTCGTACACTGCCTCTTTAGCCTTCGGCAGAAACTGGTTGGTGATGAACGTTACGTGGTAGCCCGCCTTGCGGAACAGTTCGGGGAAGAGCGGATAGTCGCACCATTCGCCCTTGTCGCCCACACTGTACATCGAGAAGAGCAGCTTGAAGACGAAACTCGTGAGGTTCCACGGTGACACTACGTCGGTGTACTTCACCAGTCGGCCCTGACGCTCGAGCTTCTGCTGACGCGGTGTGGTGGGCATCGTGTAGCCGTACTGCGAAGAGTGGTGGCGGTTGTAGCTCTCGCCTATGATGAGCACGATGTTAGGCGAGCGGAACGAGCAGGAGTCTACCTGCACTTTGCTTGCCGTGCGTACAAGTCGGTCGATCTGCTTCGCCGTGAGCGTGTTGGCGTATATGCTGAACACGAGTCGGTATATCGGTTGGTAGAGCACGGCGTGGTCTTTCTCGGTGAGGGTGTGCTCAACTTCGCCGATTGTGGTGCCCGACATCAGTTTGTGCGTGGCAACCTTGTTATGCGCACTCGCGCAAACCGACCATACGAGTAGCGCAAGCACGGCGGTGCCTATCACGGGGTGTGCACGGCGCAGCAGTTCGCAGGTACGCAGCCATATCGACTTGATTAGTTCGCGCCAGCGGCGTGGAATGAAGTGGGGGAAGCGCAGTTGCAGTGCGCTGATGATATGCACGAACATGAGCAGCAACACCCATCCCACGTTACTCAGCAATACATCCGGCGACACGCATGAGCGCAGGAACTCGCCCGACTCGCGCGAGTCGGTCTCGCCTACAAGCTGCAGCATGGTAGGCGTGAGCGTCGACTGGAACTTCACGAAGCAGTAGACGTCAACCACTGCCGTGGCGTAGAGTGCGAAGTAGAAGAAGCCGCGCACCCATATCATCACCTTGCGTGGCAGCACGGTGAGAATCAGCGTGTGCACGTACACGTCGAGGAACAGTTCGAGGTAGAGGTTGTCGTAGAGGTGTGCTCCGCGTGCGTCGGGCAGCGTTGCCCACGCCGTTATGCAGCCGAGCATATACATGAACACGGCGAACGCACAATTGAGGCGCAGCGGCTCAGCCACAGCAGCGAGCACCTTACCAATAGTTTTCAAATATTTCATCTATATCTTCTGTTGTATAGTTTTCAACCTTTTATGTATAGTTTTTCAACCTATTAAAGTAATATAACGCAAATTTACACATCTTTTCTGATATATTAATTGATTGTCTTTAAAAAATATCGGTGTACGTTAAAACTAACCCACACAGATATACGAAAAAAGGGCACTCCCATTCGGGAATGCCCTATATCTTGCAATTAAGTCATTGCTTTATTTTGCAATCAAATCTCTGCTTCATAGCATAGTATCAGTTGCTTATTAAGCCGTCTGATTAGTCAGCGAGCTTAACAGTAGCGCGGCGGTTGTAAGAAACCGGTGAGAGGTCGTTAACACCACCCTTGCCCTCTGTTGTGATCTGGTCGCGGCTAACACCCATCTTAACGAGCTCGTTAGCAACTGTCTCAGCACGACGCTCAGAAAGCTTCTGGTTGTAAGGAGCAGAACCAGTAGCACTGTCTGCATAGCCAGTAACTACGAGGTTAGAGTTGTTCTCCTTAGCGTACTCAGCGAGGTTCTTAACATTTACGAGATCCTTGCGAGAAGCGATGTTGTACTTGTTGAGGTTGAAGAATACAGACAACGGAGCGTTGTAGTAAGCCTTAACGTCGTTAGCAACCGGCTCATCCTTCTTTGCAGCGAGGAGACTCTTCAGACGTGCGTTCTCAGCGTTAGCATCGTTGAGCTGTGCGTTGAGTGCGTCGATCTGTGACTGAGAGAGTGCCTTGATAGCGTCTACGTCCGGAGTCTTGTTCCATGTAGACTTGCCGAGGTTGAACTGAAGACCGAGTTCTGCGTAGAGCTTGTTGTCGTGTGAATCCCATACGCGGCTGTCTGAGTTCGGATTGCCGTTTACGTTGCCGTCGAAGTCAGGCTCTGCCCAGTTCCAACCAAGCTCGAAGTAGAGACCTACGTGCTTGCTCAGACGGAATGTATTGAGGATACCTGCAGAGAGGTTCATTGCGTAGCGGTTGTAGTCGCAAGTACGGTTGATACCAGCACCTACGAAAGGAACGAAGTTCCAAACGCGTGTCTCGTTGTAACCATAGATCATGTTGCTAAGGTTGAAGAGAACGTTCTCGTTGAGTGTCCAGTGGTTGTTGTCGTGCTTGTGCTCGTCAATTACATTGCGGCCCCAAACGCCAGAGAACTTAGTGCGAAGACCAAGACCCGGTGTGAACCACTTACCGATAGCAACTGAGAAGCCCGGAGTTGCACGGAACTTCTTGAACGGGCTGCGATCGAGGCCCTGACCATGCTCCTGGTTTGAATAGAATGCGTTCCAGTCTGCACCTGCCTGAATAAACCAATTACTCCAGAATGAATTTGTAGCAACGCTGTGCTTGAGTGTAGGATCAGCAGTTGTCTCCTGAGCCATTGCACCCATTGATAAGCCACACATTGCCAAAGCAATTAATAACTTTTTCATAGCTTTTATATTTAACAATCAATTAATATTTGTTGTAATTGTAAGTACTTTTTGCCTATATTAGTTGTGCAAAGTTAATAAAAAACAATTAGTAATACTGTTTTTTTTGAAAAAAACGTTCTAATACCTTAATTTTTATTGATTTATGTATGCATTATACTCCGAAAAGCAGTTCCAAGTCGGTCTGGCGTAGCATTGTGAGTATCTTTTTGCCGTCTGGAGTGTAGCTAAAATTGGAGCAAGCGAATAGGCTATTGACGATATTTTCCATCTCTGCGTTGGTGAGCACCTGACCGTATGTGACGGCTGCGTTGCGTGCCAGTTCGAGAGCGATGGAGTGGTTGATGTCGTCGATGGCGGATGTGGTCTTTTCGCGAGCCGACGCCACGAGGTCTTGCACAAGAGCCACGTAGTCGAGTCCGTCGAGTCCGCTCGGCACAGCCGTTATCGTGTAGTCTCCTTCTTCGTTCGGAGTGAGTTCGAAGCCGATGTTCTGCAGCTCGGGCATCACTGCCTCCACTACAACCTTGTCAGACGCCGAGAAGTGAATGGTGTCGGGGAAAAGCGGTTTCTGCGAACTTGAACGGCGCTTCTGCATCTGTTCGATATAGCCTTCGTAGAGAATGCGAGTGTGGGCACGGTACTGGTCGATAATCATCAGACCCGACTTTACGGATGTCATGATGTAGCGACCCTTGTACTGATAGTGAGTGGGCGACTTCTCTTCGAGCGGCGACGGCTCGGTTGAGGCTGACAGCATGTCTGTGTCTGCCGAAAGTGCGTTGAAACCTGCCGACTGCACGTCTGTGCCGCTCGGTTGCGCATTCGTGTCTGTGTTGAAATCAAGCGAATCGGCATCGAATCCTGCTGATTGCGATATGGAGCCGTCCGGCTTTGAAAAACCTGTCGAGAGAACGATGCCGTTGTCGGCGAATGGTTTGTTTGCGACGTTAGAACGCGACTGTATTACGCCACCCGTATTGTTGCCGAAGAGCGACGGCGCTGACTGCTGGCGCGAGTGTGCCGAGCTGAGGCCTTCGTAGAGTTGCTCCCAATTGTCGGGTGCTGCGGAAGAGCGTTGCGCAGACGGCTCGTTGAACGGGTTATACGCAGGGTTGTACTGCACTTTCGGTGCGCTGATGTCTGCCTGCGGCATTGCACCGAGTGCCGGAATGTCGGGCTGTCCTTCGGTGTCGAACTCTATCGCCGTCACATCGTTGAACATGCCTACGGCGTCGCGCACGGCTGCTGTGAGTATCTGCCACACCGTCTGCTCGTTCTCGAACTTAATCTCGGTCTTCGTGGGGTGGATGTTCACGTCGATGTCCGTCGGGTTGACTGTGAAGTATATGAAATAAGGTATCTGTTCGCCTTCGGGCACGAGTCGTTCGTAGGCGGTCATGATGGCTTTGTGGAAGTAGGGGTGCTTCATGTAGCGTCCGTTGACGAAAAAGAACTGGCGTGCGCCCTTCTTTCTTGCCGACTCGGGCTTGCCTACGAATCCGCTTATCTTGCACATCGTGGTGTCGATGTCTATCGGCAGCAGGTGCTGGTTTATCTTCTTTCCAATCACGTCGACGATGCGCTGGCGCAATCCGCCAGCCTTCAGGTTGTAAAGCTCGGTCTGGTTGTTGTAGAGCGTGAAGGCAACATCGGGGTAGACGAGTGCGATGCGCTCGAATGCGGTGACGATATTGTTGAGTTCGGTGGTGTTCGACTTGAGGAACTTGCGGCGTACGGGGACGTTGTAGAAAAGGTTGCTGATGGTGAAGTTGCAACCTACGGGGCACTGCACGGGTTCTTGCGACACGAAGCGCGAACCGGCGATGGTGAGTGCCGTGCCGAGGTCGTCGTCGGGTCGGCGTGTGCGCAGTTCCACTTGAGCTACAGCAGCGATAGACGCGAGCGCCTCGCCACGGAAGCCCATCGTGTGCAGATTGAAGAGGTCGTCGGCTTGGCGTATCTTCGACGTGGCGTGACGTTCGAACGACAGGCGCGCGTCGGTCTCCGACATACCCTTGCCGTTGTCGGTCACTTGTATCGACGTGCGGCCGGAGTTGACGCATACAACGTTGATGAGTGTGGCGCCGGCGTCGATGGAGTTCTCCACCAGCTCCTTTATCACACTTGCGGGGCGCTGTATCACCTCGCCTGCGGCTATCTGGTTTGCCACTGAATCGGGCAGAAGTTGTATAATATCGTTCATGTCGTTAGTTGTTCTCTTAGGGTGTGTCTTTTAATATATGTGGCTCGGCTACATCGCTATCAGTAGTATGATGGCTATGAGCAGGAAACCTATCATCACAAGCAGTCCCAGTAGCCGCACTTGTCCGTTCTGACGGCGACGCGACGGCGGTTCGGCTTCTCTTATCGAACGCTCTGCGAGTTCTTCGGGCGGTACGCCACGGCGCAGATTGTTGAGAAGGTCGCGCTGCTCGTTGCTGAAGCGGAATGTATGGTGGAAGCCGCGGGGGCGGCGGTTGAAGAAGTACATTGTGAATGTTGAGATGTTGTGGTGTTGAGATGGTGAGGTGTCGTGGTGTTGAGATGGTGAGGTGTCGTGGTGTTGAGATGGTGAGATGTTGAGATATGTCGTTTCGGCTTTGACGCCTATACTTGCTCTTTGCCGTAGCAGAGGTATCTGGCCTCCGCAGCAGCAAACAAGTCTTATTATGCAGCAAAGCCGAGCAGATAATAGTTATTCCAACCTCTGTAGCGGCGCCTCTATTCGCAGCATCTCTTTCAGTTCGGTGCCAGCCGCCTTGCCTCGCCAGTTGAACACATCGTACTTGTCCTTCGGTCTTATCTCCTCGAACCATGCGAACTCCGGCAGCTTGTACTTCTCTGGTGGAATCTGCGTGATGGGATACATCGTGCCTACAGCCTTCGACGCCCATATCTTCTGCAACTTGCGTTCAGCCGACATGTACATGCGCAGTGTGTCGGTCTCCATATAGTTGAGCTCTGAGAGCACGGAGTCCTTCTGGTCGGCGTTGTAGTAGAGCGACTTCACGTTGCCCGTCGCCTCGGCGCGTCGTATTGCTCCGTCGGTGAAGAATGCGTCCATGCGCTTCGACGAAATCTGGTTGAAGTGATTCTTCTCGTCGCACTTCTCCACGGACAGCGCCTGCCCCACAATCTCCGCCTTGCGCACCGTCGAGTCGTTCATGTATACATGTATCACCTCGCCGAGCAACTGTCTGCCAAAATTCCACACTATCGGGTCGCGGTACATCGTCATGCACGAGTCTTGCGAGCTGAACACGAGCGAGTCGCACACAGCCTGCACGTCGTCGCGGTAGGCACGCACATGGTTGAAGGCGTGCACCTTGCGGTAAACCGAGTCGGTCTCGATGTTGAACGTGTAGAGCTTCAGCGAGTCGGCATGCACGTAGAGTGTGTCCTTCTGCGAGTAGTCGAGCATCAGCGCGCGCTTCGTAGCGTAACCGTAGCCCGTTGTCTCGTTGTAGAACAGATGGTCGCAGCGCAGTTCGTTCTTGTTCTCCGTGTCGGTGTATATCACGTTGCCGAATCCTTCGTTCTGCTTCAGCTTGTCGTTGTGGAAGAGCGAGTCGCCGGTGATGGTTTTCTTGCCGTCCACGATGGTGGAGCGTCCGAATAGTTGCGACATATTCGTTTTACTGTTGGTGTAGGCATCGGTAGTGTTGATGACGGTGCTCTTCGACTTTATTGTAGACGGACCCGTAACGTGAGCGATGCGGGTGCGTGTGTCGTAGTGGAGTGAGTCGGTGTTGATGATGTTCTCTCCGCTGCGCATGTGTACGTCGTAGAAGAATGCTGCCTTGCGCGTCGCGGTGTTGTACTCGCCCCAGTCGCTCACCAGCTCGTCCTTGCCGTCGATGAGCTTGCCGCCCTCGAAGAAGTAGGCATTGTCGTACAGACGGTCGTAGTCGAGCGAGTCGGTGTAGAGCGTCTGCGTGCGATGCTTAAGCACCACGTTGCGGCGTGCGTGCATCATTTGCTCCGCACCTATATAGTCGGCATAATCGCACTTGAGTGAGAGCGTATCGCCCTGCTTGAAGTGCACGTGTCCGAACGCCTTCACCGAGTTCGCCTCCTGGAAGAAGTAGGCGCTGTCGCACCACAGCTGTGATCCGGCATGCGTGAAGTGTACCTTTCCGCGCAGAATCTGTGCGTCGGGCACCGCGCCGTACATGTCGTAGGCGAGCTCGTCGGAGTGGACGAGATACACACGTTCGTCGGTCCTTGGTCGCTTCCTCTTGCCCTTCGGCGCCGCAGAAGCCCATATCAGGCAGAAGCCAAAAAGGCATAGAACTGCTGCGAGAGCGGTTCTATGCCAGTTGTTCGTTATTGGGGATTGTCTTTTATTCATTATTATTCTAAGCCTTTCTAAGCCTTTTAGGCGTTCTTAAGCCTTCCTGAGAGCCTTATTTAACCCAGCCTTCGTACTCGTACTTATAGTTCTTGTAGCGGTCCTGCATACGCACATAGGTAGTCTTTATCTTCTTCACCACCCAATTGTGCAGGAACTCTGCGCGCTGCTTCTGAAGCACTACGTTCTTCAGCACCTGGAAGTCTTCGTTGATAGTAGCGCGGTGTGCCGGTATGCGGTTCTTCAGCTTCACGATAGCCACAACGTTCTTACCCTTCTCGTTCACCATCGTGAACGCATCAGACACGTCGCCGACCTCCATGTTCTCCACTTTGCGGGCCACCTCTGTCGGCAGGTCCTTCATCTGGAACTTCGATGTGCGGCCATCCTCACTGTTGAACGACATGAGACCGTGGTTGTTGCGTGTGTCCTTGTCGTCAGACATGTATGTAGCAGCCTCCTCGAACGCGAGCTTGTTGGCGCGTATGTCGGTAGCGAGCGAGTCGAGCTTCACGCGCATCGAGTCGGTAGCCTCTGCCGATACACGCGGGATGCGCAGGATGTGGCGCACCTTGATCTTGTCGCCGCGCTTGTCGATAAGCTGTATGATGTGGAAACCATACTCCGACTCAACAATCTTCGACACGCGCTTCGGGTCGGTGAGGTTGAACGCAACAGCAGCGAAGGCTGGGTCGAGCATACCGCGACCAACGTAGTCCATCTCGCCGCCCTGACGTGCAGAGCCTGGGTCTTCGGAGTAGAGGCGTGCGAGCGTTCCGAAAGAAGTCTCGCCGCTTGTGATGCGGTCGGTATATTCGCGCAGCTCGTTCTTCACGTGGTTGATTTCCTCCTGCGAAATCTTCGGCTGCTTTGTGATTATCTCTACCTCAACCTGCGTCGGAACGAGCGGAATGCTGTCCTCTGGCAACTTGTTGAAGTATTTGCGTACGTCAGCCGGCGTAACGGCGATGTCGCTCACGAGTTTCTCGCGCATCTGCTGTATGAGCTGGTTGTTGCGGAAGTCGTCGTGCAGCTGCTGGCGCATCTGCGTAACGGTCATCTTCTTGTATTCCTCCAGCTTCTCCTTAGAACCAGCCTGCTGTATCCAGCGGTTTATCTGCATCTCTATGTTCTGCGAAATCTCAGCCTCAGTAACGTTGATAGAGTCGATTTCAGCCTGATGGAGGAACAGCTTCTGTACAGCGATTTGCTCAGGAATGATATAGTCGGGGTCGCCGTTCCATGTCATACCCTCCATTTCGCCCTGGAGTTTCATCATTTCCACGTCCGATTTGAGGATGGGCTGGTCGCCTACCACCCATATCACTTCGTCTACGATGCTGTGCTCTGGCACGCGCTCCTCGGTCTTGAGCGTGTCCTGCTTAAGCTCAGTGTCCGAACCGGCATAGCTGCCTGCGTTCGCACCGATGCCCACGAGCAGAGCCGCAGCGGCAAAAGTCGCCATTATAATGTTGCGTTGTTTTCTCATGTATATGTATATATTATAATATGTATAGTGTGTAGAGGGTGCGCCAGCACCCTCCGACGATTAGTGCTTGTTAACGGTGCTGAGCACATCCTTGTTCACTACGACCGTGTAGCGCTTGCGCAGAGCTTCAATCCACGCTTTCTCGAGCTGCTCCTGATAGTCGGCAACAACCAGTTCGCGCACGTCGTTGTATGTCTTCGGAGCCTTCAGCTTCTCGCCGTATGTAGCCGAGATTGGGAAGTCTTTCACGTCAGCCACAGTAGTGTCCTTAGCGAACACCACCTTGTCGATGAGCGCGTTGTCGCCCTCGCGGAAGATGCCCTTTACGACCTTGATGCGTATTGTAGAGTCGTTGAACTCCTTGCGCAGACGCTCAGCCCATTTTTCGAACGGAATGTTCTTCAGCGACTTCTTCACAGCCTCTACGTCGCCCTCCTGCTTCACCCAGTAGGCGATGCCCTTGAAGCGCGGCTGTTCCCACTTGTAGCGCTTGCGGTTCTTCTTGAAGTAAGCTGCGAGACCCTTCTCGTCCTTCGCTGCCTTGTCCCACACCGTGCGGTTAGAGATTTCGTAGAGCAGCAGTCCGTCGTGATACTCGCGGATGAGGTTCTTCAGTGCAGGGTCGGCAGCCGTCATTTCGTCGGCGCGACGGTTGAGGATGTCCTCCGGTGTGCACTGCGGAACGGAGTGCTTTGCTATAGAGTCGATGTTCTGCGAGATGATTCGCTCGCGCAGTCCGCGACTTTCGATGAAGCGGTGTATGTCGGCGCGAACCGTATCGTAGGGGAAGAAGTTTTGTTTTGCTTCGACCTTAATGATGTGATAGCCGAACGGTGAGAGGATTGGCTTTGATATCTCGCCCGGCTTCATTGCGAAGATGGCGTCCTCAAACTCCTTCACCATGTATCCGCGCTGCACCCAAGAGAGGTCGCCGCCACGGCGTGCCGAACCCTTGTCGTCTGAGCAGCGCTGTGCAAGCTCGGCGAAGTCGGCACCCTTGATGAGCGCGTTGTATATTGAGTCGGCACGTACGAGCGCTGAGTCGCTCTGTGCCTTTGTTGCGTTCTGCTTCAGTGAGACGAGTATGTGGCGCGGGCGAACCAGTCCGCCGTTCCCGTCGATGCGTTTGCGTGTGTCTTCGTAGATGGTGCGTGCCTCGCGCTCTACGTCGTTGTCGTTGATGAAAGAAGGGCGTATCTGCTGGTCGCGGTACATGCGGAACTCGTCGCGGAAAGCCTTTGTGGTGTCGATGCCAGCCTCTTCAGCTGCCATCACCTTCAGTTTGTAGTTCACAAACAGGTCGATATATTCGTCCACGCTCTTCTTGTCGACAACGGTTTCAGAGTTGTTCTTGTTGTACGAGTACTCGAACTCCGAGCGCGGCACATCCTTTCCGTTTATAGTCATGATAGTTGGGTCGGCTGTCTGTGCCGATGCTGTGGTTGCTGCCACGAGCAGTGCTACCAACAATGATTTTACCTTCATTTTTTCTTTTGGTGTTTGTTTATTGGGGCTTTCTCCCCACATTTCTTGTATATTTAAATTGGCTTGAAAACCCAATAACAACACGGCAGGAGATGCTTTCGCACCTCAAGCCGTGTGGTTGTTGGGCTTTCTTTCAGTGTTCAATATTTATTACTGTGGGCGCGAGTAGTTCGGAGCCTCACTTGTAATTGTGATGTCGTGTGGGTGGCTCTCGAGCACACCTGCGTTTGTGATGCGTGTGAACTTAGCGTTGTGCATAGCCTCGATAGTGCCAGCACCGCAGTAGCCCATACCTGAGCGCAGACCGCCGATGAGCTGGTAGATCACCTCCTGCACGGTTCCCTTGTAAGGTACGCGTCCGGCGATGCCTTCCGGCACGAGCTTCTTCACGTCCTTTGTGCCAGCCTGGAAGTAGCGGTCCTTAGAGCCGTTCTCCATTGCCTCAAGCGAACCCATGCCTCGATAGCTCTTGAACTTACGTCCGTTGAAGATGATTGTGTCGCCGGGGCTCTCCTCTGTGCCTGCAACGAGCGAACCTATCATCACTGAGCTGCCGCCTGCTGCGATAGCCTTCACGATGTCGCCAGAGTAGCGCAGACCGCCGTCGGCGATCAATGGAACGCCAGTGCCCTGGAGTGCAGAGTAAACGTCGTAAACTGCAGAGAGCTGCGGAACACCTACACCTGCTACGACGCGGGTTGTACAGATTGAACCCGGACCGATGCCTACCTTAACGGCGTCGGCACCATTCTCAACGAGCATTCTTGCAGCCTCGCCGGTAGCCACGTTGCCTACAACGATGTCTACGTTCGGGAACGAAGCCTTTGCCTCGCGCAGCTTCTCGATAACGTACTTAGAGTGGCCGTGAGCGGTGTCGATAACGATAGCGTCGGCGCCAGCCTCTACGAGAGCGCTCATGCGGTCGAGTGTGTCTACTGTTACGCCCACACCTGCTGCTACGCGCAGACGACCCTTCTCGTCCTTGCAAGCCATCGGCTTGTCCTTAGCCTTGGTGATATCCTTGTATGTGATAAGACCTACGAGGTGGTTCTCGCTGTCTACAACCGGCAACTTCTCAATCTTGTTCGACTGGAGGATGTCAGCGGCTGCTGCGAGGTCGGTCTTGATGTGTGTAGTCACGAGGTTCTCGTGTGTCATCACGTCGTCGATGAGTTTGTCGAGATGACGCTCAAAGCGAAGGTCGCGGTTTGTAACGATGCCTACGAGATGGCACTCTTCGTCCACTACCGGTATACCACCGATGTGATACTCCGCCATCATATCCAAGGCGTCCTTAACGGTCTTGCCACGGCGAATTGTCACCGGATCGTAGATCATGCCGTTCTCGGCACGCTTTACGATGGCTACCTGACGCGCCTGGTCTTCGATAGACATGTTCTTGTGAATAACACCGATGCCGCCTTCGCGTGCGATGGCAATAGCCATAGCCGACTCCGTTACGGTGTCCATGGCTGCTGTGACAAAGGGCACATTCAAGCAGATGTTACGCGAGAACTTGGTTTTCAACTCTACCGTCTTGGGCAGTACCTCTGAATAAGCGGGAATAAGGAGGACGTCATCGTATGTGAGTCCGTCCATTACAATTTTATCAGCAACAAATGATGACATATAACTTAAAAAATTTATTGCGTGCAAATTTAGCAATAAAAATCCATACACGAAAAATTAAACACGATTTATTTTTTGTGTTAATGCTAATTAACGGAATTTGAGCGGAGTTGTGTTGGTTTGGGGTGTGGTTAGTTAGGGGGCAGTTTGTGTGCAGTTGGTTAGGGGGGTGCAGTTGAGACAACTGCACCCCCTGAAAGCACCTCCTGAAAGCACCTCCTAACAGTGTTAGTTGGCTTGTTCTGAAAGGAACTTGATGCGCACGAGGCGTATCTCGTTTTCTTCGTAGTCGCCGAGTTCGTCGATTGCGGTGTCGATATCGTCGGTGTCCGATTCGCGGAAGTACTCGTAGATATCGTCAATCTGGTCTTCGTCCATTACGTCTTCGAGGAAGTAGTCGATGTTGAGTTTCGTTCCGCTGTAGACGATGGCATCGAGGTCGTTGAGAAGGTCCTCGAAGTCGAGTCCGAGTGCCGAGGCGATGTCGTCGAGCGGCATGCGGCGGTCGAGATATTGTATTATCTTCACCTTCTTCATCGAGTCCTTCGCCACGGTGCGTACGAACAACTCCTCGGGGCGTTCTATTTCGTTGTCCTTGCAGTACTGGCTGATAAGCTCGCAGAACGGCTTGCCGTAGCGGTTTGCCTTGCCCACGCCGATGCCCTGGATGTTGCGCAGTTCCTCAATCTTCATGGGGTACATCGTAGCCATCTGTTCGAGCGATACGTCCTGGAATATGACGTATGCCGGCAGGTTCTGCTTGCGTGCCGTTTTCTTTCTGAGGTCAACGAGCATGTTGTAGAGCGTAGGGTCGAGCGCCGAAGCTGTTGCCTCGCTGCCTTCGTCCTCTGTGTCGGAGAAGTCGGTGTCCTCTACGTATGTGAACGGTGTAGGGTTCTTCACGTAGCGTTTGCCCGCCGCCGTCACCTTCAGCAGTCCGTAGCTCTCTATGTCCTTATGAATGTAGCCCGCAATCATTCCCTGACGAATCACGGGGTTCCATATCTTCGCTGGCATGTCCTCGCCAGCACCGAAGTCTTCGAGCTGCTCGTGGTGATGGCTCACGATGTCGTCGGTTGCGCGTCCTTTCACGAAGTCGACGATATAGTCCTGGCGGAACGCCTCCTTCACGGCGATGATTGCTTTAAGCACTATGATGAGCGCCTCCTTGCCGTCGCGCTGCACCTTCGGATGCAGACAGTTGTCGCAGTTGCCGCAATTCTCGTGTGGATATTCCTCGCCGAAGTAGTGCAACAGCACCTTGCGTCTGCACACCGATGTCTCGGCGTATGCGGCAGTCTCCTGCAGCAGCTGCTTGCCTATGTCCTGCTCAGCCACGGGCTTGCCCTCCATGAACTTCTCCAGCTTCTGCAAGTCTTTGTAAGCATAGAATGCTATGCATATTCCCTCGCCGCCGTCGCGTCCTGCGCGACCCGTTTCCTGATAATATCCCTCAAGACTCTTCGGTATGTCGTAGTGTATGACGAAGCGCACATCGGGTTTGTCGATGCCCATGCCGAAGGCTATGGTAGCCACGATGACGTCGATGCGCTCCATGAGGAAGTCGTCCTGCGTCTGCGAGCGTGTAGCCGAGTCGAGGCCGGCGTGATAAGCCGCCGCCTTTATGTCGTTGGCTTTCAGCACGGCAGCCAGTTCCTCCACCTTCTTGCGCGAGATGCAGTAGATAATGCCGCTCTTGCCAGGGTGTTGTTTGATGAATTTAATAATCTGCTTGTCGATGTCGTTCGTCTTCTGTCTCACCTCATAATAAAGGTTAGCGCGGTTGAACGAGCTCTTGAACTCCTTCGCGTCGGCTATGCCCAGACTCTTCTTTATGTCCATGCGCACCTTGTCGGTGGCTGTAGCCGTGAGCGCTATGACCGGAGCTGCGCCAATCTTGTTTATCGTAGGGCGTATGTTGCGATATTCGGGGCGGAAGTCGTGACCCCACTCCGATATGCAGTGCGCCTCGTCGATGGCGTAGAACGAAATCTTGAACGAACGGAAGAACTCCAGGTTGTCCTCTTTGTTGAGCGACTCCGGCGCCACATAAAGCAGTTTTGTGCGGCCCTCGTGCACATCCTTGTACACCTGATTGATGGCAGCGCGGTTGAGCGACGAGTTCAGATAGTGAGCCACGCCGGTTTCCTCGCTGAGTCCGTTCACTACATCCACTTGGTTCTTCATCAGCGCGATGAGCGGCGACACCACGATTGCCGTGCCTTCCATGATGAGCGACGGCAGCTGGTAGCACAAGCTCTTGCCTCCGCCCGTAGGCATGAGCACGAATGTGTCATTGCCTTCAAGCAGATTGCGTATTATTGCTTCTTGGTCGCCTTTGAACGAGTCGAACCCGAAGTGGTGTTTCAGTTGTTCGTTGAGGTTGATTGTCCCAGTCATAGTGAAAAGATTTGTCTAAGTGTATCTCGAAGCCACTACTGGAGATTTGCCTTCTCCAGCTGTGCCTTTGCGTACTCCAGTGTTACGGTGAAGCTGTCGATGTTCTTGGTCGGAGCCTCGAACATGGCGTCCATCACGATCGACTCTACGATAGAGCGCAGTCCGCGTGCGCCGAGCTTGTACTCCACAGCCTTGTCTACGATGAAGTCGTATGTCTCGGGTGCGAACTCGAGCTTGATGCCGTCCATCTCGAAGAGCTTGGTGTACTGCTTTATGATAGAGTTCTTCGGCTCTACGAGGATGCGTCGCAGCGCCTCGCGGTCGAGCGGGTTGAGGTATGTGAGCACCGGCAGACGGCCGATAATCTCGGGTATCAAGCCGAACGACTTCAAGTCCTGCGGCAGGATATACTTCATGAGGTTGCCCTTGTCGATGTTGCGCACGTTCTGCACCGAGTTGAAGCCCACCACGTGGGTGTTCAGACGCTGTGCTATCTTGCGCTCGATGCCGTCGAACGCACCGCCGCAGATGAAGAGTATGTTGCGTGTGTCGACGTGTATATAGTCCTGGTCGGGGTGCTTGCGTCCGCCCTTTGGCGGCACGTTCACCATTGTTCCCTCGAGCAGCTTGAGCAGGCCCTGCTGCACACCCTCGCCGCTCACGTCGCGCGTGATGCTTGGGTTGTCGGCCTTGCGCGCAATCTTGTCAATCTCGTCGATGAAGACGATGCCGCGCTGCGCCGCCTCCACGTTGTAGTCGGCCACCTGCAGCAGGCGCGAGAGAATGCTCTCCACGTCCTCGCCCACGTATCCCGCCTCGGTGAACACCGTTGCGTCTACGATGGTGAACGGCACCTTCAGCAGTTTTGCTATGGTGCGTGCGAGCAGCGTCTTGCCCGTACCGGTCGAGCCGACCATGATGATGTTGCTCTTCTCTATCTCCACGCCGTCGTCCTCTGCACCTTCCGAGTGCTGCTGCAGACGCTTGTAGTGGTTGTATACGGCTACCGACAGATACTTCTTCGCATCGTCCTGACCGATGATATACTCGTCGAGATATTCCTTTATCTCCGTTGGTTTCGGCACGTCGTTGAGCGACACGTCGAATGTGCCCGAGTTCTTGCGCGTTCCCTCCGATCCGAAGCCCGCTTCGAGCACAATCTGATAAGCCTGCTGCGCACACGAGTCGCAGATGAAGCCGTTCAGTCCGGTGATGAGGAAGTTTACGTCCTTCTCGCTTCTTCCGCAGAAGCTACATACTTTCTTTGGCATTTTTGTTCTTCTCTTCTCTTTACTTCTTGCGTATCATTACTTGGTCGATCATTCCGTACTCCTTAGCCTCCTCGGCTGTCATCCAGTAGTTGCGGTCGGAGTCTGCCCACACCTTGTCGAACGGTGTGTGCGAGTGTTCGGAGATGATGGTGTAGAGTTCTTTCTTGAACTTCTGTATCTCGCGTGCTTCGATCTCGATGTCCGAAGCCTGACCCTGCACGCCGCCGAGCGGCTGATGAATCATCACGCGGCTGTGCTTCAGCGCCGAGCGCTTGCCTTCCTGACCTGCCACGAGCAGCACCGCAGCCATCGAAGCCGCCATGCCCGTACACATCGTAGCCACGTCGGAGGTGATGAACTGCATGGTGTCGTAGATGCCGAGACCTGCTGTCACGCTGCCGCCGGGAGAGTTGATGTATATAGAGATGTCCTTGCCCGGGTCTACAGAGTCGAGGTAGAGCAGCTGCGCCGAGAGCGTGTTGGCTGTATAGTCGTTGATTTCGGTGCCGAGGAAGATGATGCGGTCCATCATCAAGCGCGAGAACACGTCCATCTGTGTCACGTTGAGCTGGCGCTCCTCAAGGATATACGGGTTGAGGTACTGCGCCTGAGCCTTCATCACGTCGTCGAGCATCATGCCGTTAATGCCGAGTCTACTTGTTGCGAATTTTCTGAAATCGTTCATATCTGTAAGTTTCGTTTTTTCTGAAGTTCTCTTCTGCTTCCAGTTCGTATACGCCGGCTTGCGCCAGCCGTATCTTATATATAATAATGTGTAGTTTTATATGTATGATATCGAAGCAGATACAAAGATACAAAAATGTATCGAACAGGGCGAATATTCTGAAGAAAAATTTTCGTAGCTTTGCAACTTATCGCTTTCATTATCAGTCAAACATACAGAAACAACTAAAAAATACGAACAGATATGAAAAAGACAATCTTTTTAATGGCGATGCTGCTGGCGCTCAGCGCAGCGGCTCCTATGGCTTCCGCCGCACCGCAGTCTCACCGCAATCGTCCGCACACACAGATGGTGGACAAGAAGGATAAGGACGCTGCCGACGAGGAGGAGGGCATCGTGGCTTACTCGGATACAGTAACTGCCGACACGGCGTCTGCCGCTAACGGCAGAGCCACGTTCGACAACGATGCCCCCGTCAGTCGCGACGAACTGCTCTCGTTCTACAACAGTTTGCCCGGATGGATCGTAAAGCTCTTCCTTATAGTGTGCGTTTTCGTGCCGATGCTGCTGTGCTTCCTCGCGCCTATCATTGTCGTTCTGCTCGTCATACGCTACTTCATGCGCCGCCACAAAGACCGCGTGCGACTGACTGAGATGGCTATGGAGAAGGGCGAACCATTCTCCGACGAACTGAAACCGCTCAGCAAGAAGTCGCCCGAGTATATGTGGCGCCGCGGAGTGCGCAACACGTCGATTGGTGCCGGACTCATGATTTTCTTCTGGTTCTTCAGTATGCAGTCGTTCATGGGCATAGGCGCTCTTGTGGCGTGCATCGGACTCGGACAGATGTTCATGGTGAAGTACAACTACGACAGTAAGATGCCGTGGCAGAAGCGCGACGACGAGGACGAAACCGACCATTGACCCCATTCTTTTAAAGACAGAACGATATGAAGGATACTAACGACGATCTCTCTCTTATACAGCAGGTGGCTGAGCTTCACGACAAGACGGCTTTCGACCGTCTTGTCAGGAAGTATCAGTCGCCTATAAGGCGCTTCTTCCTCCACCAGACGCTGGGAGATGCGCAGCTGAGCGACGACCTCGCGCAGGACACCTTCATAAGGGCTTATACCAGCATCGGGACGTTTCGCGGCTCGGCGGCGTTCTCCACATGGCTCTTCCGCATAGCCTATAACGTGTTCTACGACTATCGGCGCCGGCTGCGCCCGTCTGCCGACGACCTCGACGCAGCGCGCCCCGCTGCAGCCGGTGCAGACCGGTCGCTCGGGATGGATGTCTATGGTTCTCTCGCCCGTCTGCCCGATGCTGAGCGCACATGCGTCACGCTACAGCTCGTCGACGGCTATCCCATCGAACGCATCGCCGCAATAACGGGCATGGCGGAGGGCACGGTGAAGTCGCATATCTTCCGCGGAAAGCAGAAACTTACCGCCTTCCTGCGGCAGAACGGCTATTCTTAAGACCCTAAATGTAGGTGGAAAAATAAAAGACAACGTAAAAATTCAATCATGCTATGACTGATGTAAAGAATAAAACAAGTTATGACGAGACTGTCGACGAGGCGCTTCTTCAGCGGTTCTTCGCCGACAGCGCTCGCATGGATATCGCCGACGACGGATTCACCGACCGCCTCATGCGCCGTCTGCCCGAGGAGGTGGACGCCCGCTGCTACCGTCTCTACCGCTTGTGGACGGCAGCGATGGTAGCGGTCTGCGTTGCTGTCTTCTTCTTCGTCAACGGCTTCCAGCTGCTCAAGCTGCGCGTGTGCGGAGCTGTCGGCGGTTTCCTCGGCGACGTGGCTCACGCCGTACAGGATAGGGTGGCATCGTTCTCGCTGCCCGCTTACGTCTCCTTCCCCCCGTCAGCCGACTGGACAACGCTGCTTCATACTTCGCTCATGATAGCGATAGCGCTTGTCGTGCTCGGCTCGCTCGTGCTGTACGACCTCAACGAATCGGTCTGATCCACAAGCCGCCTCGTCCTTCTGCTCACGAAATGTCATCGTGTAGCGTACGGAATCCGATCGGGCGGCGTTCGGAATCCGATTGGACGGCGAACGGAATCTGATTGGACGGCGTACGGAAACCGATCGGACGGCGTTCGGAGTACGATGATTGGAGCACACAATAGTAGCGGAGGTAAAAGCCTCCGCAGCACCAAGTCTGACACTAATGATAATGGTTAGCATCGCTGGTTGCTGCGGAGGCTTTTACCTCCGCTACTAATATGGCTGTTTAGAAAACGAATGTGCTGAATCGCTTGGTGTTCGCTTCCTTCTGCTTCAGCTCCTCCTGCATCCGCTGCATCGCCATCTTGAAGAAGAAGCGTATGAGATGCTCGTCTGTGGCTTCGGTGCGAATCATGCGCAGAGCGGAGATGTACTCCTGACGGGCTTCCGACGGAATGATGAGCAACGGATGCCCCATGCGTAGCAGGATATAATTGCTTACGAGACGACCCGTTCTGCCGTTTCCGTCGCGGAATGGATGCAGGTACTCGTAGAAGCCGTAAAAACGGGCGGCAAGCACCATCGGGTGAGCGGCGGCTGTGGCGATGGCTTGCTCCGTCGTTTCGAGCAGTCGCGGCACTCTGGCTACCAGCTCTTCGTGGTCGCCGAACACAGTGTCGCCGGCAGCCATGTCGGTTGTCGTGTATTCGCCTGGCGTTGCGTCGGGCGCACGGTAGGCGAGCGTGTGACTTGTTACGCGACGGTTTATCTCCTTCAACAGCGCCTCGTCGAGCGGATGCTGCACGTTCCGCATCATATACTCGAAAGCTTCGAAGTGGTCGAGCATCTCGAAAGCCTCGAACAGCGTCTTGCCGGCTGGAATCATGCCCAGGCCCTTCTCCTTCAGTTCGCGCGTGTCGTCAACAGAGAACGAGTTACCCTCGATGGCGCACGAGTGGGTGGAGAAGAGTACCTCGTTATACTTGAAGTATTCCTTCCCGTCCATTCTGTCGATGACAAGCGACTGGTATCTGCCTCGCAAGTCTTCGTATTCCTTTATTTCTTTTTTGAATGCCATAGTCGTCCGTTTCAGTTTGCTAAGATACAATTTTTGTGGAAAAGCGCCAAGCGCTTAAACAAAAAACATCAAACACTTGAAGAAAAAACGTACGAAACGCCTAAACAAAAAAAAGAGGATGCAACCGAAGTTGTATCCTCTTTTTGCGTGACTCGCATGGGGTCACAAAGTGATTCCGCTGGAATTTCTCTGTATCGTAAAAGAAAAACACTCATAATCAGCAATATATCACTGCTTTACAAGAATTATTCTTTAATTTCATGTAGAAAGAAAATAGACTTTTTTCAGCGTGTAACGCACTTGTAACGCATTTTATCTATCTACCTGTCTATATTAGGTTTATTCAGACCTAACAATGATTTAAAAGATCTCTGCATTTCACGATTACCATGTACTTTCTTATACCTTTCTGTACTCTCGTGAAATGTTAAATAGTAGATAGATAGACACTATTAAAAGCGAAATCCAAAAATTCTTAGCTACAAATCGTCTAATTTTGCCGACGCAATTCATCGATGAAAAGATAGGCTAAAAAAATCTGAGGATGTGTATTGTTCGTGAATAAACTACCTCTAAATAACACTACAAAGATAAGCATTTTCTGTAACATATAGAAGAGAAAATCGTATTTTAACTTTTAGATAGTTAAAGGAGTTACCCGACAAACACGCATACCTTGGAGCCTAAGTAAAACTATTAGAACGAAAAAAAATGACAATAGAAAAAGTCACAAGCATCATCGAATGGGTGCGGAAAACCAATGAAGGAGATGTGAAGTATGCTTCCTTTCCGAGAAGTCGGGCACACGCTGTTCGCTGCACGGTATCTAACTACAACCAAGCGTTTGGTATTGACCGAGGTATCTTCATACACTTCCACTTTTGTTATGACGAAGAGGTAGCTGTAATTGTCGCTGTTTCATTGGATGAAAGGGAAATCACTAAAAATACAGAGCATGAATACGAATGGAGAGAACAAATCGAGAAGCCTTACAATCGCTGACCTGAAACAGATGATCATCGATTCGGAGGAAACAATCTGGTCTGTGGCGCAGCTCGCAGAACTGTTAGGCACTTCACCACAAGCAATTCGCAAGCGTATCAATCGGGGTGCCATCCCTGCACATAAGGAAGGGCATTCATGGTACATTCTTAAAAGTGAGTATATACGCAATCTGAAAGCGAAATAATATACTTCTAAATAACAACAAGTCCCTGCCTAAGTACGCTGTGAAGCGTGCATGGGCAGGGCATTTTCCACTCAACACCACATTATGATACGACAAGAAACCATCGACACCATCTTGGAGCGCACAGACATCGTGGCGCTCATCGGCGAACACGTCCACCTACGGAAGTGTGGCTCGCGCTATGTCGGCTGCTGTCCGTTCCACAACGAGAAGACGCCTTCTTTCTATGTTTCTCCACAGACCGGCAGATTCAAGTGCTTCGGCTGTGGCGAAGGTGGCGATGCCATCCATTTTATAGAAAAGGTGGAGAACAAGACGTTCATTGAAGCCGTCAAGACGTTGGCACAAAGGGCTAACGTGGAGATTGAGCAGGAGCAGGAATCAGCGGAGGCAAAGCAGAAGCGACTGCATAAGGAAGCGTTGTGGATTGCCAACAAGCAGGTTGCCGACTTCTACCGCAAGCAGTTCCTGCAGTCGAAGGAGGCACAGGCGTATGCCTACAACCGTTGGGGAAAGGACTACTGCACTCTCAAAGAGATTGGATATGCACCAGCTTATGGGCACGCCCTGCAGCAGCTTCCAGTAAAGGCGGACTTTCTGAAGGAGTTGGGACTTCTCAATCGTGGTGGCTATGACTTCTACCAGAATCGTATCGTCATACAGATACATGACCGCTTCGGGCATGTAATTGGCTTCACCGCTCGCTGCATGGATGAGCAGCAGCCCAAATACCTCAACAGCTCGGACTCGCTCATCTTCCACAAGTCTACGGTACTCTTCGGCATCGAAGATGCTTGGAAGACGGCTGCTAAGCAGGATAAGATGTTTCTCGTCGAGGGGGCACCGGATTGTATGCGACTACAGTCTATCGGCATATACAACACGGTGGCTGCGCTCGGATCGGCGTGGAACGAAACGCATTTCTCTACTATCAAGCGCATAGCAAGCAAGGTGTGTTTCCTTCCTGATGCTGACCCTCCCAAGAACGGTGAGGTGTTCGGGCATGGCATACAAGTTGTCATGGAGGCTGGAACACTGGCTATGGAAAATGGTCTGTCTGTCAGCATCAAGGAAATCCCGGACACGGACGACAACAAGAAGCAGGATCCGGACACGTTCTTCAAAAACACCAATATCTTCAACGCCACCGAGGAGACGGACTTCATTCTTTGGATGGCGGACAAGCTGTTTCCGCAGACGAACACCACGGAGGAGCAGCGCCTGACCATCAAGAAGATTGCTTATCTACTGTCGCTGATTGACGATGAGACGGGCGTGTCTATGTATATCGGCAAGCTCACGAAATATTACCAGGGTAGACGGCTCTGGCTTTTGGCGGTTGATAAGGAGCGAAAGCTGCGTGAGGAGCAGGACAAGAAGCATAAGGAGCAAGATGAGGATGACCTAAACCACAAATACGGCTTTTATATCGACCATGGCTGCTACATGTCCATAACGGAGAAAGGCAGTGTCTACGAGTGGTCGAACTTCACGATGGTTCCGCTGTTCCACATAAAAGATACAACAAATCCGAAACGTCTATATAAAATAAAGAATGCGATGAAACATGAGGAAATTTTGGAACTGAAGCAGGAGGATCTGATAGCTCTCGCTAAGTTCAAGCAGAAAATCGAGGGCTTGGGCAACTTCATTTGGAAGGGTACTGAAAAGGAGCTAACGAAACTCAAATCATATCTATACGAGAAGACCGAGACGGCAACGGAAATCACTCAAATGGGTTGGCAACGTGCCGGATTCTACGCTTTTGGCAACGGGGTTTTCCACGACTGCCATTTTATCCCGGCTGATGAATTTGGCATTGTGCGACTGAAGGATAAGGGCAACTTCTATCTGCCATCCAGTTCGTCCATCTACAAGAACGACCCGAAGCTCTTTACCTTTGAGAAACAGTTCGTGCATCTCAATCTTTCTTCGGTTACTCTGAAGGAGTTTACAGAGCAGCTGTTCAAGGTGTATGGGGACAACGGACGTGTGGGCTTCTGTTTCTATCTCGCCACGCTCTTCCGCGACGTGGTGACTTCTACTTCTGCCAACCACTGGTTCCCTATTCTCAATCTGTTCGGTCCGAAAGGTAGTGGCAAGTCGGAGCTTGGCCACACGCTGCTTTCGCTGTTCACAATCAGCTACACGGCACCGAATATCCAAAACTCTACACCATCGGCTCTGAACGACACGGTGGCGCAGTCGGCTAATGCCCTGGCGCATATCGACGAGTACAAGAATGATATAGACCCGAAGATGATTGAGTTTCTGAAGGGTCTGTGGGACGGCACCGGTCGCACTCGCATGAATATGGATCTTGACAAGAAGAAGGAGACGACGGCGGTTGACTCCGGCATCATCCTTTCTGGTCAGGAGATGCCGACATCGGATATCGCTCTCTTTACCCGACTCGTCTTCCTGCAGTTCCCTCGAAGTGAGTTCTCGGACAAGGAGAAGCAGAATTATAAGGTGCTGCTTGAAATGCGCTCGCTGGGACTGACGCACCTGACGCTCGAAATCCTCAAACAGCGCAAGCACTTTGAACAGACGTGGTCGACGGCGTTCCATGATACGCAGAATATCGTCGGCAACGCTCTCGGCTGTGAAAAGGGCGAGGACCGTATCATGAACAACTGGTGTGTGCCGTTGGCTGCGCTTCGGGTGCTACAAAAGATCATCCCTACGCTTACTTTCGATGAGATGCTGCAAGTCACCATCGAGGGGATAAAGAAGCAGAATGGTGAGTGCAAGACTAATGGCGAGCTGGGCAACTTCTGGAACGTGGTGCAGTATCTCGCAAGCGACGGCGAACTGATTGAGGGTGGCGACTTCTTCATCCGCTATTGCAGCAAGTTCAAGACGGACATCATCAATGCTACTTGGCAGACAGAACGACCGGTGCTCTTCCTGCAGAAGACTCGTATCTTCAACCTCTACCGCAAGGAGGGACGACAGGCTAACGAGAAGGTGCTGCCTACGGATGCGTTGAAATACTACCTTCAGAACAGCCGTGCCTACCTGGGCGAAAAGGTGGCGCGATTTGATGTGTATAAGAAGGGCATCATCCAGTACGACCATACCAGGGCTGCTATGGGTAGCACGCCTCCTAAACTTACTATGACACAACGTGCCTACTGCTTTGACTACGACTTGCTTTGCGAGACGTTTGGCATCAGTCTGTGGACTGCGCCTGATAATTCGGAAAGTGAAGAACCATTCTAAACTCTTTACAATGTGGAGTCAAATTGCTCCATGATTGAAAATATTCCTCCAAAAGGTGTGAGTTTCTCAGACTTAATTTGTATATTTGTCACGTCATATCAGAGTTTTGCTTGTTTTCTTTTCGCAACACTAAGATAAGTGAATTCTTCGACATGACAAAAACCTGGGCAGCTCAGCTCTGTCACTTGGCTTGTTCAAGAGCTTTTTGTTGCTCAGGTACTTAAAAAGTTTAATTTATAAAAGTGTTGCGGAATTAAGGTTTATGGTAATTGAAATATCAAAGAAATTTTTTTATGTACTATTAAGTATAATTCTTTCGGTGAGTTGTGGATTTGTAGGTGGCTATTACTTTTGTAAGAAAGACACTGTTTCAAAGGCCGAATACACAACCGCAAGGCAATACTCCATATATACATCAGAAATGCTAAAGGCTTTATATTCAGATTTAGGCGAACCAAATATTGACAATATTGACTTTTGCACAAATGCTAGAGCAATCGCTACATTAAAAGCCAAAGCAACTGGAAAGAAATATTCCGAAGTTAAAGGTTTGTCATATACCCTTGACGAATTATTGGATGTGAATGCTCTTCTTAAGGAAGAATAGTAAAGTATCTATAATGTTGAATTACAATGAGTAACATACGGAATCTTACAGATTTGAACAAGCGATTGTCTGCTCTTTCTCAAATTACCATACAAACTACCTATAAATGTCCAATTTGTGGTAAAGAGCACCATGTAAATGATTGTGTTATCATCAAAGAGGAAGTAGACAGGAAATTCTTGAATCGCACATACGACCGAGAACTTTCAACATATAGAACTAAGGTGTATCATGATAATTACCTCGTAAGTTACTACAACATCAGAATATGCCCTCAATGTTCAAAGAGTCGGAAGAAACCATATATAATAGTATTACTACTAATGGTGGTCTCTATTATTGCATTGATTATTAGAAACGTATCAATGTTGGCCGAAAAAGATTTTGGCAGTGTGATTGGTCAAGTTCTTTTGGTCTTATTCTGTGGAGGATTTCTTGGACTAATCGTATTAGGAGCATTGTCATGGTTAATAGACAAAACTCAACAGATTGATATAGAAAAGGCAAAGGAATACAATGCCATTGTACCAGAAAACATATTTGATAATCTCTAAAATTCCAAGAATATGTGGTCACCATTTGTAGCTTTCGCTCTCCTAATTCTTATATTGTTCATTGTAGCTAGAGCAAATTCGCATGTAGAAATAGCTCAGCAAGGAGGAATAAGAAGTAGATATAATAAAATCTTTAGCTATCTGTATAATTTACATCATTGCCAGCTAGGAATAGAAACAAAATCATATGTCACGTTCAATTATGACGATGGCAGGAGTAAAAGGTCATTTACTCTTAATTACAATTTTGATACATTGACTATAAAATGCAAGATTGTGTATTATGATGACACAAAATTTGCAAATGGAAAAGTACTAGAATGGCATATTATGGATAACGACAGAATGTCACTCAGCCATGAACAGTATCAATTAGAGAAAATGAAGAAAGACCTTGCAGCACTACCATAAACGAACCATATTGATATATATAACCGACTGACTATAAGCGTTGAGCATATGTCCAGTCGGTTTGTTATTTATTGTTTGAACCATCCTGCCGAATCACCAACGAGCATAATGATTACGGCCAAGGCCACAAAGACTCAGATGAAGAAGAACTCAGCTATCCATTGGGCATAGTTGGTAGTGTAAACAGAACTGTGTCACAGCTCTGTTTTTTTATTCATTTCTTTTCAATAGGTATACCCCAGTTCGGGATAAGAAATAGTTCATAAAAAAGTTGGTAGTCTCACAAATA
>OMDA01000067.1_pt1 | contig 51388 bp, 35 predicted proteins | sample 1645141 | NCBI WGS metagenome assembly OMDA01 (sample SAMEA103958151, study PRJEB25191) | human gut metagenome | reverse complement strand
TCTTGCTTTCCTTAGCCTGGAACACGATGTTCTTGACAGCCTTCACCTTAGTAGGTGAACCGCTCAATCCGCACTGCTGCGGGTCGCCATCAACATCGGCTACTGTCCACTGGTTGAGTGTGAGATAAGGACGCTCCTCATAGAGGTAGTTGTACTTATTCTCCGAATTGCGCTCCATAGGAGCTGTGGCACGCTTGTACTTCATCACGAGCTTGGCATTGGCCGGACGGCACGGAGCTGCAGAACCTGTCACTGTGACAACGAGCGGCATGGGAGCCTCAACTGTCTCTACGCCACCATCAATGTGACGACGGATTGTGAGCTTGCCGTCCTCGCACTTGAGTATTTCCTCAGCATATGTCACCTGCGAGAGACCGAGCTTCTGAGCAACCTGCGGACCTACCTGAGCTGTATCGCCGTCGATAGCCTGACGACCACCGATAACTACGTCTACATCGCCAATCTTCTGAATGGCTGTAGCAAGAGCATAAGATGTGGCGAGGGTGTCGGCACCTGCAAAGAGACGGTCGGTGAGCAACCATCCTGTGTCTGCTCCACGATACAATCCCTGACGGATTATCTCAGCAGCACGGGGAGGGCCCATTGTCAATATACCTACTGTTGAGCCAGGATTCTGCTCTTTCAGACGCAGAGCCTGCTCCAATGCGTTCAAATCTTCTGGATTGAAGATAGCCGGCAAGGCCGCACGGTTGACAGTGCCTTCGGCTGTCATTGCATCCTTACCGACATTTCGTGTGTCGGGTACCTGCTTGGCAAGTACAACTATTTTCAAACTCATATATTAATAAATTATTGTAATATCTAAGTTGCAAAAGTAATAACTTTATGTTACGCAGCCAAATATACGGCTCAGAAAATGCTATTTACGCATAACAAAATTAACCTTTATTTCAGCTAATGCGTTCATTATGATATGTAAAAAGGTAGGTTTCAATACCTATTGTACCAAAAATTATAGCTAACTTTGCAGAGTTTTTCAATAATAACAAAAGTACTGAACTTTCGCAAGTTCAGAGAATTCAGTAGTTAAAGGAGTTAAGAAGTTAAGCCAAATGCTTATAATGCTATATCAAGCAAAAAAAACTAATGGCTTAACTCCTTAGCGACCGTAGGGCGCGACAACTCCTTAACTTCTTAACTACTTTCGCTTGCGAAACTTAAATAAAAGTAGTAATAATGATTGTCTGTATAGCCGAGAAACCAAGCGTAGCCAAAGATATAGCCCGCATATTGGGCGCAACGAGTGCCCATAATGGATATATGGAGGGTAATGGCTACCAAGTGACGTGGACCTTCGGCCATCTTTGTACGCTGAAGGAACCTAACGACTATACCGACATGTGGAAACATTGGAGCCTTGCGTCGCTGCCTATGATTCCACAACGTTTCGGTATTAAGCTTATTGACGACGACGGCATAAAACGACAGTTTGCCGTTATAGAACGACTCATGCAAGCCGCCGACGGCATCATCAACTGTGGTGACGCCGGACAGGAAGGTGAGCTGATTCAGCGATGGGTGATGCAGAAGGCTGGAGCGAAGTGTCCCGTCAAGCGATTGTGGATTTCGTCAATGACCGACGAGGCGATACGCGAGGGCTTCAACTCGCTCAAGGACCAGGACGAATACCAACCGCTGTACATTGCCGGACTGAGCCGTGCCATCGGCGACTGGATTCTGGGCATGAACGCCACCCGTCTTTACACTCTGAAGTACGCACAGAACCGTCAGGTGCTGTCCATAGGACGTGTGCAGACACCTACGCTGGCACTCATCGTAAACCGACAGAAAGAAATCGACTCGTTTGAGCCAGAGCCTTACTGGGTTCTTGCCACCGTATATCGCGACACCACATTCACCGCCACCAAGGGCAAGTTCACAACCAAGGAGGAGGGCGAGGCTGCTTTTGCAACCATAGCCGACAAGCCCTTCACCGTCAACACCGTAACGAAAAAGAACGGCACGGAGGCTCCGCCACGCCTGTTCGACCTGACTTCGTTGCAGGTGGAGTGCAACCGCAAGTTCGCTTACAGCGCTGAGACCACCCTGAAACTCATACAGGGACTGTACGAGCGCAAGCTCACCACCTATCCGCGTGTAGACACCCAATACCTTAGCGACGACATCTACCCCAAGTGTCCGTCGATACTTTCGGGCATAAGCCGACACTACGAAGCACTGATGCAACCGCTCATGGGCAAGAAACTCACCAAGTCGAAGCGTGTGTTCGACTCGTCGAAGGTGACCGACCACCACGCCATCATTCCCACCGGCGTGCCGGCAACAAGCCTGACGGACATGGAGCGTAACGTGTACGACCTCATAGCACGCCGATTCATTGCCGTGTTCTATCCCGACTGCAAATTCTCTACCACTACCGTACTGGGTACTGTGGACGAAGTGGAGTTCAAGACAAGCGGAAAGGAGATTCTGTCGCCGGGCTGGCGCGCCGTCTACGCACAGCAAAACGACTCTGCAACGAACGATGATGAGGAGCACAAGGACGAGGAACGCACTCTGCCAACATTCACCAAGAGCGAGAGCGGACCTCATACGCCTACGCTGAGTGAGAAGTGGACCACGCCGCCCAAGTACTACACCGAGGCAACGCTGCTCAGAGCTATGGAGACGGCGGGTAAGTTTGTCGAGGACGAGACCCTGCGTGCCGCACTGAAGGAGAACGGCATCGGCCGACCGTCATCGCGCGCCGGAATCATCGAGACCCTCTTCAAGCGCCACTATATACGACGCGAGCGCAAGAACCTTGTGGCTACGGCTACCGGTATTGAACTGATAGACATCATTCACGAGGAACTGCTCAAGAGTTGTGAGCTGACTGGTATATGGGAGAAGAAGCTGCGCGACATCGAACACCGCAAGTACGACGCTGCCGACTTCATAAACGGACTGAAACAGCAGATTACGGAGATTGTATACGACGTGCTGCGCGACAACAGCAACCGCCGTGTCACTACCCTGACCGAAGAAGACCTGAAAAAGAAAACAAAAAAGAAGGCTTCTACAAAAACAACGAAGCCGTCTGCCAAAACTGCCACTGCCAAACAGCAGCAGTCTGCCGCCGCCACTCCTACCCCACCTCAGTCAGAACAAACGCCAACTGCCGACGACAGCATAATAGGAACGGTGTGCCCGCTATGCGGCAAAGGCACTATAATAAAAGGACGCACGGCATACGGATGCAGCGAGTGGCGCAACGGATGCACCTACCGCGCCCTGTTCAAGCAATAACCCGATTGAGCAATGGATATAATTATTAAGCCCGATGCCAGCAATTGACATCGGGCTTATTTTGATTAATACGCTCTTTCTCCAAATATGTAAGTGCCCACACGCACCATAGTCGACCCGCACTCGGCGGCTATATGATAGTCGTGGCTCATTCCCCACGAACGCTCACAGAAGTTGTCGTCGTCGGCAAAGTAGCGCTGCTTCACCTCGTTGAAGAAGTCGGCAGCCATACAGAACTCGTCGTGTATGAGTTTGGTGTCGTCGACATGCGATGCCATCATCATCAGTCCGCAAATCTGCACGTTCTGCATTTCGCGCCATTCGCCAGCCTCAAGCAGCTGTCGGCAAGCGTCGAGTGTCAGTCCATACTTGGTTTCTTCTTCGGCTATGTGCAGTTCCAACAGCACCTTAATGACACGTCCGTTGGCCTTTGACTGCTTGTTTATCTCGCGCAGGAGCTTGAGCGAGTCAACGGCGTCAATCATCGAAATGTATGGAGCGATGTACTTCACCTTATTGGTCTGCAAGTGTCCGATGAAATGCCATTCTATGTCATTAGGCAATTCACCCACCTTACGTGCAAGTTCCTGCTCACGGCTTTCGCCGAATAGGCGCTGACCGGCGTCGTATGCCGCCTTGATACATTCAGACGGATGAAACTTGCTCACAGCAACCAGCCTTACACCTTGCGGCAGGCTGCTCTTGACTTCGCCCAAACGGCGTGCAATGTCTGTTGTTTCCATAGCCTAAACTTACTTTCAACTCTAAATTCTCAACTCTCAACTGATCTTAGCCTTCAAACTCTGGCTTATCGTTCTTCTCCTCCTTCTTAGCAGGAGCGTTGTGCTCGAATACATCCATAATCTTCGTTTCCGAGATGTTTGCAATGATGTAGTCGATGGCAGTCTTGCCCATAGCGTCCTCAATATTCTTTACGGCAGCATTGAATGTAGCGGCCTGTACGAGGAAGTTAACAGCCGAACGCTTCTCCTTGGCAGTCTTTTCGTCGATAGTGATGAACGAGAGTTTGGCCTTGTACCAGCGGTCGTCGGTATCGCTGTCGCTGAAGAAGATTTCGCCATACGAAGCCGGTGAAATGTTCTTCACCTCAAATTCGCCAGTCACGAAAGGCTCCATCTCCTTTGTGATTGTCTCCTCGGCCTCGCCGAAGGTCAGAGCGTCAACTACATATATCTCATTAACCTTCTTCTGTCCTGCATCTTCTGTCTGGCGCTCATAGCGCACGGTGGTCTCAAACCAATTTGCTGTTCTTGATCTCATTTTCCTGATATGTTATGTTATTATTATATTATTTCACTTACTTTTGTTTCGAACGACAAAAGTAGCAATTTATTCTGACATACGAAATAACATACAGCCTTAAAATTACTTATAAATGGACTCCTTTGCTTTATTATTCGGGAATTTTTGTATAAATTTGTGGGTTAACTATAACAAGCAAACCTATTTATTCTATGAACAAGTCATTATACACAATCGCTGTCGCCGTAGGCTCTCTGTTGATGGCTACGGACGTCAACGCCCAGAACCTTTTGCCTAAGCCCCAAACGTTTAAGGCTGGCAAGGGTTATTTCAGTACCAGTACACCAACCGTTAAGATTGTCAACGAGGCAGGACCCGATGCCGAGAACATCTACACACGCTCTTGGCAGCAAACCAACAGCCCCACAGCCAAGCAGACCATCAAGCTTATAAAGCTACATAACGCATCGTCGCCCGAAGCCTACCGACTGCACATCACAGCCGATTCTATCGTCATGAGCGCTGCATCGGCAGACGCTTTCCGCTACGCATGGCAGACCATAGGCCAGCTCAAGACCAAGCAGGGCATCATGGCTTGCGACATCGACGATGCGCCTGCCTACAAGTGGCGCTCGATAATGCTCGACGTGTCACGCCATTTTGAGCCTGTCAGCTTCATCAAGAAGCAGATTGACGTGATGGCGCAATACAAGTTCAACCGTCTGCACCTCCATCTCACCGACGCTGCGGGCTGGCGCATCGAGATCAAGCGCTATCCGCTCTTGACGCGTATGGCTGCATGGCGACCCGAACGCACATGGAAGGAGTGGAGCAACAACGGAGCCAAGTACACTATGGAAGGCTCTGCCGACGCTCACGGAGGCTACTACACCCAGGACGAGCTGCGCCAGCTCGTAGCCTACGCTGCCGAACGAGGCATTACGATTGTTCCCGAAATAGAGATGCCGGGCCACTCAGCCGAAGTGATGGCTGCCTATCCCGAACTCTCGTGCACGCATAAGCCATACGAGCAGATGGACTTCTGCGCAGGCAGCGTGGCTACATACGACTTCCTTGAGAACGTGCTGAAGGAGGTGATGGACATTTTCCCGTCTAAATACATTCACGTCGGAGGCGACGAGGCTGCCAAGCAGTCGTGGGGCGACTGCCCCCTGTGCCAGCGCAAGATGAAGGAACTGGGATGCGACAAGGACGGACTGCAGGCAAATATTATTGCCCACTTCGGTCGCTTCCTCAACTCTTACGGCCGTCAGCTTGTAGGTTGGGACGAGGTGATTGCCGGCAACTTGGCTCGCAACACTACCGTCATGGTGTGGCGCGGACTCGAAAAGGCACACGAGGCCATCGAGCACGGCTACGACGTGGTGCTTTCGCCTGGTGCCTACTGCTATCTCGACGCTTATCAGGACGCTCCGCTCTCGCAACCCGAGGCTATAGGCGGCTACCTGCCGTTGGAGAAAGTGTACAGCTATGTGCCGGGCGAAGACCTGCCTGAGGCTGAACGCAAGATGATAACAGGCATCCAGGGCAACCTATGGGCAGAATACATCCCCACTCCCGAACACATGGAATACATGCTCTATCCGCGTGCTTTGGCTATAGCCGAGATAGGATGGAACGGCACCGAGCATAAGAACTATGCAGACTTCCGCCGTCGCGCCATTGCACAATGCGACCTTCTGCGCCATCAGGGCGTCAACACATTCGACATCAGACGCGAGAAGGGCGAGCGACCGGAGTCAGTCAAGCCCACCAAGCACAAGGCTCTTGGCTGCAAGGTAATCTACAACCGCCCTTATTCTAAGCAATACGTAGCCGGTGGCGACCAGTCGCTCGTGGACGGAATACGTGGCGGATGGACCTACGGCGACAAGAAATGGCAGGGATTTATAGGCAAGGACTACTGCCTCGACGTCACTCTCGACCTTGGTTCGCAGCAGAATCTGTCGTCTGTCTCGGTCGACTTCATGCAGGCTTATGGCGCATGGGTGTTCTTCCCCGAGAACTTCAAGGTGTCGGTAAGCAACGACGGCAAGAACTTTAACGAGGTATACTCTACAACGTCAACAGTCGACAAGAACATCCAGTCGGGCTATCGCACACTGGCATGGAAGGGCCACAGCAAGGCTCGCTACGTACGTGTGCAGGGCAACACGACAATGGACGGCGGATGGCTGTTCATCGACGAGATTGTAGTGAAGTAGCCAATGGCATAGTGGCGACAGTCACTATATATAATAAGGTATAATACATAAAACGTTTTTATTTTATGAAACAGTATATATTAACAATGTGTATGTTGATAGCTACGGCGGTTTCGGCAAACTGCCAGACCTCCGTAGTGAAGCCGGGCGAGCGTCCCGAGGTGCTGATAGAGACCACGATGGGCAACATACGTGTACAACTGTACAACGAGACTCCGCTCCATCGCGACAACTTCCTTAAGCTGATACGCGAGCACCACTTCTACGATTCGCTGCTGTTCCACCGTGTCATACCCGACTTTATGATTCAGGCGGGCGACCCTTGGAGCAAGAACGCCAAGAAGGGCGAGGAACTTGGCGAACACTCGCTCGACTATAACATCCCTGCCGAAATACGTCTGCCGGGTATTTACCACAAACGTGGCGCCCTGGCAGCAGCCCGCGAGCCGGACAATGTCAACCCGAAGCACGAGTCGAGCAGTTCGCAATTCTACATCGTCTACGGCAAAAAGCAGAGCGAAAAGGCCATTGCCCGACAGCAGCACCGCCTCGACTCCGTCTTCAACGACAGCATCAAGATGACTCTCGAAATGATTGAACAGTACACAACCGTTGGTGGCACGCCACATCTCGACGGAGGATACACGGTATTCGGCGAAGTATTGGAGGGAATGGACGTAGTAGACAAGATTCAACGAGTAGAGCGTGACAAGAACGACCGCCCCATAGAAGACATACGAATAATAAAGGCAAGAATAATAAAAGACCTGCCTGGTATGGCGAAGAAGCCCAAGGCTGCAACAAAGAAAAGACGCGGATTGCGTGTGGTGGGCTAACTATCAAACGCAAACTATATTCGTGTGATTAGTGAAATTCGTGGTGAAAGACCGAACACGAATCACTCGAATTGAACGAATTAATTCATGGTGAAATTCACGATTAATTCATGATAATTCGTGACTGAAAACCACGCAGCAATCATAAAGTCTTTCAAGTCACGAATTACCACGAATTGTCCATAAATCAAGCCAACCGATTGTAACGCAAACTATATTCGTGTGATTAGTGAAATTCGTGGTGAAAGACCGAACACGAATCACTCGAATTGAACGAATTAATTCATGGTGAAATTCACGGATAATTCATGATAATTCGTGACTGAAAACCACGCAGCAATCATAAAGTCTTTTAAGTCACGAATTACCACGAATTGTCCATAAATCAAGCCAACCGATTGTAACGCAAACTATATTCGTGTGATTAGTGAAATTCGTGGTGAAAGACCGAACACGAATCACTCGAATTGAACGAATTAATTCATGGTGAAATTCACGATTAATTCATGATAATTCGTGACTGAAAACCACACGATACAAAAAAGGAGTCCTTTTGAACTCCAAAACGAGTCCTTTTGCCTTCCAAAACGAGTCCTTTTACAACGCAAAACGAGCCCTTTTGGAATGCAAAAGGGCTCGTTTTCAATTTCTTACTTTTCCAGTTTCTTCAACACCTTCTCAAGTTCTGCCCAATGCTCTTCAGTCATGTCATTGGGAGTGAAGATGCTGATGCCGTTGGCACCGGCAGCCATCGACGACTCAACAGCCTCGGCTATCTCCGACGGAAGGAGTCCCGAGTTCTCAGGATCAACAACCTTGTCCTTGTTGCGCCAGTCGTGGCAGATGAAGATGCCACTATATAATAAGGTGTTGCGACCCTTAAGCGACTCAGCCTCTTCCTTGGTCACCTTGCCAACCCATGATGCCGGCTCCATATAGAAGTCGTTGTAGTTCATGGGGAACACAGCGTCGAGGTTCCACTTGTTCCACTGCTGGCGCACCATCCATTCGGCGTAGCTCTTCGGACCGGGGAACACATCGGCACTCAACTTCTTGCCCTTGGCATGAACAGCGTCGCTAATGCGGTTTACAAGAGCCGTGATGGCGTCGCAGCGGAACTGTGCCCACTCCTTGATCTTCGACGGGTCGCACACCTTGGTGATGTCTATTCCGCTCTGCTTCTTGAATGCAGCCACACAGTCGGGGCAGTAGCAGAAGTCGGCCTTGGCATACTCGCCGTTCATCACGAGTCCGTACTTGTCCCAAAGTCCGCGCGCCAGGATTACGTCGGCATAGCGGATATAGTCGAGCTGAACATAGTCAACCTCAGGAATTTCAGCAATCTGCTCGAATGTTGTAGTGAGGAACTTCTTCACTTCCTCGTTACGAGGGTCGAGCGTAGTATAATAAGGTACGTAAGGAGGATTGTCGTAGGCCGACTCACCCAGTCGGTTTACGGTGTACCAGCTCTTCGGCTTGCCGCCAGGAGTCATAGTAGGCACCCATGCGTGATACTCCAGTCCTGCCTTCTTGGCTGCTTTCGACGCTGTGCGAATCTTCTCCAGATCCATTCCGGCGTTGATACACACGCCAGTCACGCCATGCTTCTTCCATGCCTTGAAGTCGGCAGTAAGCGACTTCTCAGTTGCGTTGTCGGCAAAACCTGCCCAAGCATACACAGGAATCTTGTTGCCCTTGGCGCTGGCACACAATGCTGTGAGCGCTACGGCAAGAGTTAGAAATAGTTTTTTCATGCTGTTTGTTCTTTTATTTATAAATAGATGTTTATATAGCAAATGATGTTAGAATGCAAAATTAAAAAAAAATATTGAAATAAAAGTCAGTTATCTTAAAAACACATTATTTATAACCAAATTGAATATTTTTTGTCTTCAAACTCGATTTTTTATGTTAAAAGACTACATTATTCTGAAAATTTTATTACTTTTGCAACATAAAATTTGAGAACAATTGTGTGCGTACAGACCATACGCACATACAACGGAATTAAAACCATATCAAAAGAGTAAAAAAAATTTTATTAAGAATTAGAAAGGTACTATCTATTATTGCGTCCTATCGACCAATTAAGTTCTATCTATTATTAATTCTAACTAATTATAAATTCTAACTAAAATTTACATCTATGTCAAAACGAGTACAGACAGTAGGCATGCTGTTGGCTCTTACCTCAATGGCTATTGGGGGAAGTAGCACGGCTTATGCCGGTACGGTGACTGCTTCGAATGCTGCACAGAACATGCAGCAGGACGCAGCGTGCAAGGGTGTCGTTAAGGACGCTACTGGTGAGCCCATTATCGGTGTATCGGTTATCGTCAAGGGTACCACCAACGGTGCTGTTACCGACATTGACGGCAATTTCAGCCTTGCCAATGTCAAGAAGGGCGCTACTCTGCGCTTCACTTACCTGGGCTACAATCCGCAGGAAGTAGTTTACAACGGACAGCCGCTCAACATCACTCTTGTTGAGGACTCTAAGGCACTTGATGAGGTTGTGGTTACAGCCCTCGGTATCAAGAAGGACGCCAAGAAGCTGGGTTATGCAGTAAGTACAGTAAGCTCAGCCGACCTCACCAAGACGGGTTCAAGCAACATCGCTGCCGGTCTTTATGGTAAGGCTACTGGTGTGCGCATTCAGTCGGCACCTGGTGGCGGTACTTCTGCCGTTTCAATTTCAGTACGTGGTCTTTCTTCTATTTCAGGTAACACACAGCCATTGCTCGTGCTCGACGGTGTGCCTATCCGCAACGGCAACGCCAACAACAGCGACTACTGGGGAAGCCAGCGCATCGAGTCGAACGGTCTTGTAGATATCAACCCCGAGGACATCGACAACATCTCTATCCTTAAGGGTGCTGCCGCTTCGGCACTTTACGGTTCGGAGGCTGCCAACGGCGTTGTGATGATTACCACAAAGAAGGGTGCCAAGGGTGGTGGCACACACGTGGACTTCAGCGCCAACGTAAGCATCGACCGCGTTGCATACATGCCAGAGATTCAGAAGGAGTTCGGTCCGGGTTACGATAACTACGTTCTCGGCGACAAGGACATGACAGCTCTTACCGGTTTCCGTAACATCTGTATGGACCTTAACGGAACTCCTATCACCACCACTAACCGTGAGACTTACTATTCATACGGTGCACGCTACGATTCAAGCAAGAAGGTGACATATTTCGACGGAACCGAGCGTTCGTTCACTCCGATCGACCACAACCAGTGGAACGACATCTTCCGCACCGGTGTGAACCAGACCTACAACATTGCGCTTACCAACAGTACAGACCGCAACAACATCCGTTTCTCTTATACATACAACGATGTTCTGCCGATGCAGTACAACTCAAAGAACCGCAAGCACAACTTCAACCTCAATGGTTCGTTCGACGTTACCAAGACCATCAAGTTGAACTATAGCGCTACATACACCACACAGTACATCAAGAACCGTCCGTATCGTATCTCGCGTCTTACCAACAACTACAGCGGTATGTTCGGTGGATTCACCGACGTGGAGTACATCCGCAAACACACCGTAACAAGCGACGGCTATATGAATACTGTAGCCAAGATCAACGGCGGTACAGACGAGACGCTGACTCCCGACGAGCAGTTCCTCTACTCTCCAATGGGTTCTACATCATTGGTTAGCGAGTACTTCTGGAACATCTTCGGCAAGACACAGGAAGAGCAGCACCACCGCTTCATCGGTTCAATCAACCCGACTTGGGACATTATCCCTGGATTGAAGCTGAGCGCACGTGTGGCATCTGACCTCACCTCCGACAAGACCGAGAACAAGAACAGCGCCGAGAAGGCTCACTCGTTCTCTACCGACGGTCACTACACTGACTCTTACGGCTTGACCAACTATCAGTACAACATCGTTTACGGCGATGCCATGTTGATGCTTGACAAGACTTTTGCCGAGAAGCACAACGTTACTGCCAACTTTGGATGGAACGCACGTACAGAGCGTCTCTATCAGAGCGCTGTAAGCACACAGAACGGTCTGCTTCAGGAGAACTGGTTCGACCTTGCTGCCTCTGTAGGCACCAAGAACTCCAAAATGAACAAGCAGGAGCTGCTCCGCACCGGTATGTTCCTCACCGCAAGCTACGGCTACGACAGCTGGGCTTATCTGGAGGGTTCTATCCGTCAGGAGAAGACTTCTACATTGGCTAAGAACAACAACTCGTTCTGGTATCCTTCTGTAAGCGCCAGCGTACTCTACACAGAGTTGCTCAAGGACAAGCGTCCGAGCTGGTGGAACTACGGAAAGATCCGCGTGTCGTACGGTATCGTAGGTAACGCCCCCGAGCTGTACAAGGCAAACCTTGTATATAATGTAGGCTCAATGAACCGCGACACTAACTATCCTTACATTTACGTTCCGACAACTCTCGGCAACGAGAACATCGTTCCTGAGAAGAAGCACGAGTTTGAGATTGGTATCGAGAACAAGTTCTTCAACAACCGTTTGGGCTTTGAGTTCAACTTCTACTCTAACGACATCAAGAACCAGATTCTGCAGACTTCGGCTGCTGCCTCTATGGGTGGTCAGGCCATGTGGATGAACGTAGGCGACATGACCAACAAGGGTATTGAGTTCAGCGTTAACGGAACTCCTATCGTCAACAAGGACTGGCAGTGGGATGTACGTGCCAACATAGCATGGAACCAGAACAAGGTGAAGAAGCTTGCTGACGGACTCGACCGCCTCGAGCACTACAGCACTGACGGTGCCGTTCGTCTGGAGTCGCATGTAGGTCAGCCTATGGGCGACTGGTACGCATGGACATGGAAGAAGGACGAGAAGACAGGACAGTATCTCATCGGTGCTGACGGTCTGCGCATTGCTGACAAGACAGAGATGCACAAGGTGGGCAACGCTATGCCTAAGCTTACTGGTGGTTTCGGCACAAGCCTTAGCTACAAGAACTGGACTCTCGACATGAACTTCGACTTCCGTATCGGTGGCGACGTGCTCAACTTGCCGTGGCAGTACATGAAGTCAGTAGGTAACATCACCGACGCTGTAGGCGTACGCGACGCTGCTTCGGGCGGTATCTTCTACTACAGCACTACCGATAAGGTTACAGACAAGGCTTCGCTCGTACGTGTTGATCCTTCACAGATTCAGAACTACAAGCGTGGCGAGACCATGATCGGAGGTCACTACGTATGGGACAACGGTTTGATCCTGCCGGGTGTAAAGGAAGACGGCACACCTAACGACATCATCGTTACTCAGTTTGAGGCTAACGACGGTATGTATGGTTGGGGGTCAGGCGCTACACAGAGCTACGCTGACGCAGTACAGAAGAACACCTATATCAAGTGCCGCGAGATCAGCTTGGCTTACACATTGCCTAAGATGCTCACCAAGAAGTTCGGTTGCAGCAACCTTACTGTTTCGGCATTTGCCCGCAACCCGTTCTACATCTATCGTACAATGAAGCTGTTCGATGCTGAGACCACCGACGGTACAAACTGGATCTATCAGTCAATCATCGGCGGTTCTACCGCAAGTGCCCGCACATTCGGCGTTTCGCTCCGTGCAAGCTTCTAAATTCGTAAGAATCAAAAAGGATAATAAAAACAGGAAAAGTATATGAAAAAGAATATATTTTCATCTATAGCGGTAGCAGGACTGGCACTTCTTACCCTCGGTGCCTGCGCTGATTCTGATTACACCAGCAAGTATCAGAATCCGTCTACCACAAGAACTGCGAGCGTGCCTCAGGTGTTCTCGGCTGTTCTGCAAAAGGGTAACACATGGATGAACCCCATGTACTATCGTTACTACTGCCAGATGACTACTTCGGGCATCTTCTCTGGTGTATTGGGCAGCAACAATGGCAAGGGCCGTTTCCAAGGAGCCGGCGAGCCACGTTACAACGACCGTTGGAAGAATTTCTACGATATGCTTACACAGCATCGTCTGCTGGAAAAGGCCTACGAAAACCTTCCCGAAACAGAAAAACCAAATGCAAAGGTAATGTTGCTTCTGTCGCGCACGTTGATTGACGGACAGCTTCACGAGATGCTTTCGCTCTTCGGTAGCGTGCCTTTCAACAACAGCTGCACAAGCACCCTTTGGGCAGAAAGCGACTACAACGCCGCCAAGGAGAAGGACAAGTACGAAGACGACACCAAGCTGTACGAGCAGATTCTGAAAGAACTGAAGGAGACTGCCGACTATCTCCACACTGGCGGAGTGAGCGCTGTAGCCCAGACCAACCTCAAGTTGGCTGATATCACAGTAGCCAAAGGCAGCATCGATATGTGGACAAAGTATGTCAACTCGCTTCGTCTGCGCATCGCTCTCCATCTGTCTACCAACGGTAGCCTGACCGCTGAAGCTCACAACGTTCTCAAGGAAATCCTTGAGAACCCCGCAAGCTATCCTGTCATCGACAGCAACGACGAGAACATGGGTGTAACAGCAAGCACCAACAACGACGACTTCAACTTCGGCAAGAGTCTGTCGCAGGCTCTGCACGGTGGCTACACCGTATCGCAGACCTATCTCGATGCCCTCAACGTACCTGCCAACGGTGTGCCCAGCGCAGCTACCGACCCACGTACTTCGTATCTGCTCGATCCTAACCCTGACGGTGAATACATTTCGTACGACGTGACAAAGTCTAACTCGGAAATTTCTAACATTGCCGATGTCAAGACACAGGAATATGCAGGCAGAACACCGTCGATTACAGGTGCAGGTTACTATTGTACACTCGACTCTACCGCTTATGCAGGCGTAGAAGAGTACAACGGCAACAACAACCTGTTCGGTCTGTGGATTGGTGCAGCTGAGGTTAACCTTACAAAGGCTGAGGCTTATCTGATGGGCTACGGTGTTGCAAAGAGCGAGCAGAAAGCCAAGGCTTGCTTCATTGAGGGCGTTAAGCAGTCGAACGAGTACTATGTAAATCTGAAGACTACAAGTACTCTCTTCAACGCCAACACAGGCAACGACAGCTACAAGAGCCAGCGTTCGCTCACATGGAATGGCGTGAAGGACATCGACGCTTATGCCGAGGGCATTTGGGAGCCTACTCAGAAGGCTATCAATACACAGCTCTGGCTCAACTACAGCTGGACCAACTGGCTGGAGGCTTGGAACACCGTTCGCCGTACTGGCTATCCGGAAATCAAGTTTGCCGAGGATGGCATCATGAGCAACTATCCTACTCCTCCTAACCGTCTGCCCTACCCGAGCGACGAGCAGAACTACAACCAGACAAACTACAAGGATGCCGTGTCGAAATATTACGACTCAAACGACACTTACGGCTACTACACTAAGTTGTTCTGGGCTAAGGATGGCAAGTACTACTCTATCGTAGCCAAGCAGTAAACTGATAATACTGGTAATAAACCGAAATAATAGGATGTGGCATAAGTCGTTGGCTTATGCCACATTTTTATAATAAAAACATTTGTTTATGAACATCATAAAACTTACAACTCTTAGTCTGGCACTCACAGCATCAATTTGCAACGTCAATGCGCAGGACAAGAACGAACAAAGCTTCGTACACGAGCAGTCGGAAGCATCCGACTATGTGTGGCCCGAAGACCATCAGGTGCTGCAAAATCTAAAACATTGGCAGGACCAGAAGTTCGGCGTGCTTATGCACTGGGGACTCTACAGCAAGGCAGGAATCGTCGAGTCATGGTCGATTTGCTCGGAAGACTGGATTCGTCGCGAACGCTTCAACGACTACGAGAAGGACAAACAATGGTACTGGAGCCTTAAAGACAGCCTCAATCCCGTCAAGTTCAACCCCGACCTGTGGGCAGACGTGATGAAGAAGGCTGGTATGAAATATATGATTTTCACCACCAAGCACCACGACGGATTCTGCATGTTCGACTCCAAGTACACCGATTTCTCTATTGCCAACGGTCCGTTTGCCAACAATCCGCGCAAGAATGTTGCCAAGGAGGTGTTCAATGCCTACCGCAAGCAGGGCTTTATGATTGGCTGCTACTTCTCCAAACCCGACTGGCACTCTAAATGGTTCTGGAACCCTTATTACGCCACTCCGCGCCGCGGCATCAACTACAGCATCAAGCAACACTCCGACTGGTGGCAGAACTACGTTAAGTTCACACAGAACCAACTGTCCGAACTCACCACCGACTACGGCAAACTCGACATGCTGTGGCTTGACGGCGGATGGATAACAGGCGAACAAATCGGACTCGACTCGATTCTCGTTGAAGCACGCAAACGCAACCCCGGACTCATCAGCGTTGACCGTACTATACGTGGAAAGAACGAAAACTACCAGACTCCAGAGCAAGGTATTCCCGCCAAACAGCTCAACATCCCGTGGGAAAGCTGCATAACGCTGAGCCATGCGTGGGGCTACATTCCTGGCGCCAAGTTCAAGTCACCAGCCAAGGTGATTGCCATCCTTTCGGAGATTGTGGCTAAAGGCGGATGTCTGGCGCTCGGCGTTGGTCCTACTCCTGACGGAACTATACAGCCCGAGGTGCAGAAGATACTGCTCAACATAGGCTCGTGGATGAACCGCAACGGTGAAGCTATATATAATACGGTGACAACGCCTCACTACAACGACGGCAAAACGTGGTTTACAGCATCCAAAAACAAGAAGACCATTTATGCTGTGTACGCCATAGAGGACGGCGAGACAGCTCCGCAGACAATCACATGGACCGTCAACAAGCCTAAGGGCAAACTCGTATTGCTCAACACCTGCAAGGCAGTAAAATACACTACCAACGGCGACAAGGTGACTGTTAAGATTCCTGCAGGAACAAAGGCTGAGCCATTGGCGTTCAAGTTTGAGAAGAAATAAAAGTGAAGTAAAGACTTCATATAAACAATAAAAGGGGCGATTCATCACAATCTGCCCCTTTTATATTATAATATAAGGTATAAAGATGTACCATTCATTATAATCAATGGATTTTTTTGATTATCTTTGCAATAAATTATCTAAATATCAACTTAAGAACTAACAATTTACATTTATGAAAATCAAGCGCATATTGTGCTCCATGCTCTGTGCAGCTGCCATTACCGGTGCAGCAGCACAGACTGCCATACCTGGCGAAACCGAGGAGCAGAAAGACAAAAGAATGGAGTGGTTCGACCACGCCAAGTTGGGAATATTCATTCATTACGGCATTTACGCTGTCAACGGCGTATCGGAGAGCTGGTCGTTCCACAATAAATATCTGCCCTACGAGCAGTATATGGGCCAGTGCAACGGCTTCACAGCCAAGAACTACGACCCTAAAGCATGGCTCGACCTCATCAAGGAGAGCGGCGCTAAGTACGCAGTTCTCACCACCAAGCACCATGACGGTGTGGCTCTGTGGAACACAAAATACAGCGACCTGAACACTATCAAGGCTACAGCAGCCAAGCGCGACATCGTCACTCCGTTCGTTAAGGAAGTGCGCAAGCACGGACTGAAGCTCGGACTCTACTACTCGCTCATCGACTGGTCGCATCCCGACTATCCTAACTTCACACGCACCGAAACCCGTTACAACGTTAAGGACGATCCTGCACGTTGGCAGAAGTTCCTCAAGTTTGACTTCAACCAGCTCGACGAGCTCAATCAGTACAAGCCCGACCTCTACTGGTTTGACGGCGACTGGGAGCAGGATGCCGAGACATGGAACGCCAAGGGAATGTCAGAATTCCTGCGCAAGGCAAACAAGAACGTAATCATCAACTCGCGTATCCAGGGCTATGGCGACTATGCCACACCAGAGCAGGGCGTGCCTGTAGTTCGTCCTGCCGACAAGCATTGGGAGCTCTGCATGACTATGAACGACTCATGGGGCTATCAGCATGCCGACACCAACTATAAGTCGCCCTACATTCTGCTGCGCACATTCGTCGATTGCCTGTCAATGGGTGGCAACATGCTGCTTGACATCGGCCCGAAGGAAGACGGAACCATCCCCGAGGAGCAGGTGGCAATACTCAAAGAGTTCGGCCGCTGGACCAAAAAGCACAAGGAAGCAATCTACGACACACGTGCCGGTATTCCTGCCGAGCACTTCCAGGGCTACACAACCCTCAACAAGGCTGGCGACATCCTCTACCTCTACCTCCCCTACAAGCCTAACGGTCCGATTGAGGTGAAGGGCGTTATGAATAAGGTCAACCGCGTTTGGGTTGTAGGCGACGGCGAAATAATCCAGTCGAAGGTCTACAACAAAAACTATTGGAGCGAAGTTCCAGGCAATCTCTACATCAATGTGCCTGAGCGTTCACTCGACCCAATGATAACCGTAGTAGCAGTATTGCTCGATGGCCCGATAAAGCTCTATCGCGGAGCTGGTAAGGTTATTGAGAGTAACTAAAAAAACAACAAAGCCCCAAACCACCCACAAAGCCCTACCCCCGGCCCCTCCCCAGTAGGGAGAGGAGCGGTATGAACCGACTACTAATAGTAAGAACAAAAAGCCCCCTAATATTCCCACAAAATCATATCACTCCCCTCCCTACTGGGGAGGGGCCGTGGGTAGGGCTTTTGCGGGGGAGGGGCTGGGGGTAGGGCTTCTATTTTTTTATCTTATGAAACATTTCCATTTCCCCCATATTTCCCTATCTTCCATTTTCTCCTTTATCTTCCTCTTCGCCCTTTCCTCACACGCTGCCAACCATAAGGAGTACGCAGCAAAGGGCAGCAAAACGATAAAGGTATTCGAAAAGACAAACATTCATTATGCTCCGTCGAAGCTTGAAGGCTTTAATGCAGCCGATGCTGACGGCATAATACGTCTTGTCAACGGACGTATAATTTTGAAGAAAATCAACGTTCCGCACTACGAACGCAACGTCAAGGTGTACTTGAAGACTACCGTAGCATCCAACGGCGACCGCTGGGACAAGTCGGGCTCGGTGTTCGTACTGCCCAAGAAGTCGGCTATCAACCTTATGACCATAGCCCAGGGCAAGAACAAGTTTCCTGCTGTTGACGCTTCAAAGCACGAGAAGCTGGTCGGTATCGTAGCCGGCAAGGACTATCTGCCTACTGTTGAGTTGATGCGTTTTATGACTCCATTCGGTGTAGGACATTTCAGCGGCAAGGACGACAAGCTCTCAGCAAAGCGCCGCCCAGTGTACATTCCGAAGTGGGCAGACTGCGTAGAGTGGCAGCAGGACATCACCGACCGCTACGCTGAGCTTGAAGGCGAGGCTTACGTGGGCGTATTTATCGACACATGGACCGATGAGGGCTATCTGGCAAGCGTCGAACTGCGTTTCAAGGAAAGCCCTATAAGCTGCGACCCTATGCCCCGTACTCACGTATTGCCACTCGTCAACACAGTATATTATATTGGTCAGGAGTATCCCGACATCTTCGCTCGCAAGCCGCTCGTAGCCGACTTCAATCTGCCTAAGGGTGCCAAGAACGTCAAGTTGAAGTATATCGTAACAGGACATGGCGGTCATGATGGCGGCGATGAGTTCACTCCGCAGGAGAATGTTCTGTCTATTGACGGCAACGAGGTGTATAAGTTCACTCCGTGGCGCGACGACTGCGCATCGTTCCGCCGCTTCAATCCCGGTACAGGCGTATGGCTCGAAAAGCGCATTGCTTCATACATAGGCCCTGACGGCAACTATACTGAGAAGGAAATAGAAGAACCTGTAGGTTCGTCAGACTTCTCACGCTCCAACTGGTGTCCTGGCTCAGATGTCGCTCCAGAGGAAATTCCTCTCAATAGCATTACTCCTGGCCGCCACACTCTCAGCATTGCCATTCCAAAGGCTCAGCCCATCAAGGGCAACGAGATGAACCACTGGCTCGTTTCAGCCTATCTGGTTTGGGAAGAATAATATAAAAACGGAACGTCGGACTCCCGTCCGCCGTTCCGTTTTATTTTCACTCATCGAATCAATATTCGATGTTCTTTATTTCACTTCAAACTTTCCGTTCTGGTCTACCACATAGCGCTTGCCTGTTCCGCCAACAAGAACACTGGCTGTGAACTGTGTGGTTGTAGCCTCAAGCTCAACGTTGCTGCCCTTCGGCAATGTAGCAAGGTCAGCATCGGTCAATCCGAGCGAGACTGGCGAACTGGTGTAAGCACCTGTCTTGTCACGCTTCTCAAACTGAGCATGGAACATTGCCCATAGCAGCTTGTAAGCCTCCATGTTGTACGGACAGCGGAACTCGTCGGTACCTGTGCCTACAACCTTATCAGAGAACTGCAAGAATCCCCACTGATTAGGCGCATGCATGTTGATTTCGCCAGTAGGAGTCCACACCCAGTTTTCCTCAGGTCCGCCCTTCTTCAGCCATTCCACACGCGAGAAGTTCAGTCGCCAGATGTTTCCGGCAACAAGCGGATTGGTGAAGTTGCGGGTAATAGCCTTGTGCGGAATAGCCATCTCCACGGTCCATGAGCGGTCCTTGTCCTTAGGCTTATTGAGCGTACCGTCGTGATTAACGGCGAGCTTCAGTCCCGGACAATCCCACTGAACGTAGAAGTTGCCGCCCGAACGATAGGCACGGTCGAGCATAAGGTCGAACACAACGCCACGTGCGTTGTTCTCAATCTCGAAATAGCACTGTCCGTCGCCAGTAGGGTCGAGGAACACCTCGAAGTCGTTGTCGTGATAGATGATAGTATCGCGCTGCGTGAGGTTAGCCACGATGTTAGGCTCCTCCATTACAGCCGACACGTACAGATATTCATCGTCCCACATCATTCGGGCCTTGGTGTCGTAAATAGGCTTGGGAAATCCGTCGCCGCTGATGTCGACAAACGACTCCGTGTCGGCAGCCTTTGCCCACGACTTCTCGTTGAGCTTGCCGTCAATCTTTATCTTCTCGTTAGTACGATAGCACACATAATGTCGTGGAGTAGACAGTCGCTGTGCATATTTCTTGAGCAGTCCGTCCTGAGCAGAAGCGGGCATAGCGAAGGCAAAAGCAAGAGCTATTGCCGAAAGAATTGATTTGTTCATTTAATTATTAGTTTATTATAATTAGTTATAGGTTGAAATTTGAAAGTTGAAAATTGAGAATTGAGAGTTGAGAATTTGAAGTTGAGAATTGAGGGTTGAGAATTGAGAGTTATGATATGCTTTGTCATTAAAACATAAAGCCGAATATTAATCCTTGGTGATCATAATTTTCAACTCTAAATTATAAACTCTCAACTATATGCAAATCATAACTCTCAACTTTCAACTCTCAACTATCAACTGTTTATCCATATTACTTCTCCAGCAGGTCGGGACGCAGACGCTTGGTGCGTTCCATAGCCTGCTCCATTTCCCAGTTCTTGATTTTGGCCTCGTTTCCACTCAGCAATATGTCGGGTACTTTCCATCCCTTGTAGTCGGCAGGGCGTGTATAGATAGGAGCCGACAGAAGGTCGTCCTGGAAGCAGTCGCTCAGCGCACTCTGCTCGTCGCCTATCACGCCCGGCACAACGCGCACAATAGCGTCTGCCATGACTGCTGCAGCCAGCTCGCCACCCGTCAGCACGTAGTCGCCGATGCTTATCTCGCGAGTGATGAGATGGTCGCGCACACGCTGGTCGATACCCTTGTAGTGTCCGCAGAGTATGATGATGTTGCCCTTGAGCGAAAGGTCGTTGGCTATGTGCTGGTCAAACTGCTCGCCGTCGGGCGAAGTGTAGATTATCTCGTCATAATCGCGCTCTGCCTTCAGAGCCGAAATACAGCGGTCGATGGGTTCGCACTGCATCACCATACCTGCAAATCCTCCGTAAGGATAGTCGTCTACACGGCGCCATTTGTCAGCCGAGTAGTCGCGCAGATTGTGCAGGTGAATTTCTGCCAGACCCTTCTTCTGGGCACGGGCAAGTATCGATTCGTTTACGAAGCCCTCAAGCATTTCGGGCAATACGGTTATTATGTCTATTCTCATACGTGCAAATTTACATAATTTCGTTCATCCGACCAACATTTCTGCCAACTATCTATAAAACATTGCCATTCAAGTCCCCTGTTGTTTGGCAGATAGAATAATTCGGTGTAACTTTACACCTGCATTCAACCCGATATATCCTACACTTGAGAAAATGAATTCCAACATTGACAAGCAACTTGCAAGCCGCATACGACAGCTTGCCGACAAATACGAAACGGCAGATTTCCTCGCCGCCGACCCAAGCTCCTTCATGCACAGAGTGACCGGAGCGGCTAATCAGGAGGCAATGGCATTCATAGCCTCGTGCCTGAGTTACGGCTCGCGCAAGCAGTTCTTCCCCAAGATACAGTTCGTGCTCGACGCTTCGGGGGGCGAGACAGACCGCTGGGTGCGCTCTGACGAATGGCAGAACGACATAGCCGACACCGCCGAATGCTTCTACCGCCTGTACACACGACACGACATGTGCTGCCTGCTTGCCGCCTATAGCCGCATGCTCAACCGCTACGGCAGCATGAAGGCATACGTGGCGAGCCGTGCAACGACAGGAATAGAAGCCGTGGAAGCCATCTGCCGATACTTTGCCGAGCAAGGAGCCAGCAAGATTGTGCCCAAGAACACCACTTCGGCATGCAAGCGCGTGTGCATGTTTCTGCGATGGATGGTGCGGTCAGAATCGCCCGTCGACCTCGGATTGTGGGCCGACATCATCAGCCGACGCTCGCTCATCATGCCGCTCGACACACACGTTGTGCAGGAGAGCGTACGAATGGGGCTGCTCAACAGTCGCACAGCCTCAATGTCGACAGCCCGCCGACTTACTGACGCAATGCTCCAGATTTTCCCCGACGACCCGACAAGGGGCGACTTCGCATTGTTCGGTCTGGGTGTAGACGAAGAAAAAGAACAACAATAATAACTAAAAACAAACAGCAAATGAAAAAGACAATTACACTATTCTGCCTGCTCATGCTCGTGCTTGTACAGGCTCCGGCACAGGTACGCCGGACAATCGCCGTACTGGGCGACTCGTATTCTACATTTCAGGGATTCATTCCCGAAGGCAACGCTATATGGTACTGCTCGCCTGCCAACAAGAAGCAGACCGACGTGGAGCGCGTGGAGCAGACCTGGTGGTGGCAGGTGATAAAGCAGGGAGGCTACAAGATGGGGATGATCAACGCCTACTCGGGTGCCACTATATGCAATACGGGATATGACGACGCCGACTTCAGCGACCGCTCGTTCGTGACCCGATGCCGCAACCTGGGCAATCCTGACATCATACTCATCTGCGGAGCCACCAACGACTCATGGGCTGGCGTGAAGATGGGCGAATATCAGTATGGCGACTGGCGACGTGCCGACCTCTACTATTTCCGTCCTGCCATGGCAAAGATGCTCAACGACATACGCCTGTACTATCCAAACGTCGACGTTTACTTCATCCTCAACAGCCAGCTCAAGGACGACATAAACAATTCGGTCGTGGAAGTGTGCCGCCACTATGATGTGCCCGTAATCAAACTCAAGGACATAGACAAGAAGAGCGGACACCCGTCGATAAAGGGAATGAAAAGCTTTGCCGAACAAGTGCTCAAGGCTATAAAATAAGAAAAACCTCTGATTTACAAAGCCTTAAACACTTAACATTCTACCCACATAACACTTAACATTTAGCACTTAACATTTACATTTTAAAAAGGAGTCCTTTTGCCCTTCAAAAGGGGTCCTTTTGCACCTCAAAACGAGTCCTTTTGGATAGCAAAACGAGTCCTTTTGCAACCCAAAAGGACTTCTTTTGTTTTTTATCTGTTCCGTTCTTCTGTTTTTATCTTCGATTTTAGCAATCATTATTTATTTACAACACCCGTTGCTTTGCGCTTTAAAATTAATCAACTAACTTTGCAACAGTTTAAACTTTATTATTTAAAACTCATTAATTGATATATCAAAACACTATGGAAAAGAAAAAGCTCATTACTGGGATAGTAGCGGGTGTGATTGGATTGGCACTCGTTGGCACAATAGCCTATCTTTATGTCAACCTTGACAGCCAAAGAAAAGAAAACAAGGCAATGCAGGAACTCGCCGACCTCGACAAGAAGGAGATGGAGAACGAGTACCAGCAGTTTGCCAACCAATACAGCGAGATGAAGACGCAGATAACCAACGACTCCATCGTAGCACAACTCACAGCCGAGCAGGAGAAGACCGAACGACTGCTCAAGGAACTGCAGGACACCAAGTCGAGCGACGCTCGCGAGATAGCACGCCTCAAGAAGGAACTGGCTACAGTACGCGCCGTATTGCGCAGCTATGTCATCGAGATCGATTCGCTCAACCGACTCAACCAGAACCTCACCGCCGAGAACACTCGAATCAAAGGACAATACAACGAAGCGACCCGACAGATTGAGGGACTCAACACCGAGCGCGCAACGCTCTCGGAGAAAGTGGCGATTGCAGCGCAGCTCGATGCCACCGGCATCTCGATGCAGCTGAAGAACAAGCGCGGCAAGAATACCGACAAGACTTCAAAGTGTACAAACATACAGGTTAACTTCACCATAGCCAAGAACGTGACAGCACGGAACGGACAGAAGACATTCTACGTGCGCATAACCACTCCTGCCGGAACAACACTCGGAGGTGGCGCATCGTTCAACTATCAGAACCGCTCGCTCGAAGCCACAATGCACAAGACTGTGGAATACGGCGGACAGGAAATGGCTATAACCACATATTGGAACGTGTCGCAGTCGCTGCTTGCCGGAACCTATCAGGTAAGCATTTTCGCCGACGGCAACATGATTGGCTCACGCAGCTTCACATTCAAGTAAGCCACCGAGGCTGACAAGCCATACACTCCAACTAACAAAGAAAGATGAAACACAAGTTATTAATATTGGCCCTTACTACGCTTGCCACAAGCGCTCAGGCACAACAGACGCTGACACTCGACAGTTGTCGCGCAATGGCATTGCGCAACAACAAGACCCTGTCGGCATCACGCCTGCAGCTCGACATGGCTCGCTACAACAAGAAAGCGGCCAAAACAAAGTATCTGCCGCACATAAGTGCACTCGGCGGCTACGAACTGACAAGCCGCGAGATATCACTACTCAGCAAAGACCAGAAGTCGGCACTCGCCAATGCAGGCACCAACACCACCGGTGCGCTGCACAACGACATTGCCGGTGCTCTGACAAACCTTGCCCAGCAAGGCATACTCACACCCGAACAGGCATCCAATCTCGGAGGCATGTTCGGACAGGTGGGCTCTAAGATAGGCGAAGCCGTCAACCATGTAGGACAGAACATCGTTGACGCTTTCCGCACAGACACACGCCAGATGTACGCCCTCTCGGTCATGCTCACACAACCTGTTTATATGGGTGGAGCCATAATAGCAGCCAACCGCATGGCTGCCATAGGCGAAGAGATGGCACAGAACAACATCGAAGCCTCGACGCAAAACACGCTGCACTCAATCGACCAGGCTTACTGGACTGTAGTGTCTGTACACCATAAGAAGCAGTTGGCAGAAAGCTATCTGGCTGTAGTGAAGAAACTCGACGACGATGTGAGCAAGATGATACGCGAGGGAGTGGCCACACGAGCCGACGGACTGAAGGTGGACGTCAAGGTGAACGAGGCTGAAATGTCGCTGACACAGGCCGAAAACGGACTCGCTCTCGCCAAGATGCTGCTCTGCCAATTGTGTGGCATGGATGTCGACTCAGACATTACACTTGCCGACGAGAACGCCGACAACATAGTAGAGCAAGCCGACGACGCTCAAGCCGACCGCGCTGTGGCTATGGAGAACCGCCCCGAACTGAAACTTCTGCAGAATTCTGCCGACATGAGTCGCCAAGCCACCAAGCTGGTGCGCGCCGCTTATCTGCCACAGGTGCTTCTTACCGGCGGATATGTAGCCACCAATCCCAATGTCTTCAACGGATTTGAACGCAAACTCTCGGGCATGTGGAATGTCGGAGTGATGGTGCGTGTGCCGTTGTGGAACTGGATGGAGGGCACATACAAGGTGCGCGCAAGCCGCATTGCCACAACTATCGTCGAACTCGAACGCGACGACATCCGCGAGAAGATTGACCTGCAGGTGAGCCAAAGCCAATTCAAGGTGAAAGAAGCCAACCGCCGTCTGGCTATGGCAATAAAGAACGTGGAGAACGCAGAGGAAAACCTGCGTTGCGCCAACCTCGGATTCAAGGAGGGCGTAATACCCACTACCGACGTAATGGCTGCACAGACAGCATGGGTGCAGGCACAATCGCAGAAGATAGACGCCGAAGTAGACGTAAAAATGAGTCAAGTTAACTTAAAGAAGGCACTCGGTGTCTTGCAATAACAACACACATTATATATTATTATGTCAGAAAAATCGCAACATAAGAACATACTTATCACCATAGCATGCTCAACAGCTGTGGTGGCAGCAGTAGCTATCATCGGTTCGCTGTCGCTCAAACAAGAGCCTGAAACAATACAGGGACAGGTGGAAGTGTCTGAATATCGCGTATCGAGCAAGGTGCCCGGACGCATTCTTGAACTCCGTGTCAAGGAGGGCGACTATGTCAACGTAGGCGATACGCTTGCCATTCTCGACGCTCCAGAGGTGCGCGCCAAGATGACTCAGGCACAGTCGGCAGAGAACGCCGCGTCGGCTATGGACGAAATGGCAAACAACGGCGCACGCAAGGAACAGGTGCGTGCCGCATTCGCCGTATTGCAGCAGGCCAAGGCTGGTCTGGACATTGCACAGAAGTCGTACAATCGTGTACAGCGTCTGTTTGACGAGGGCGTGATGACAGCCCAGAAGCGCGACGAGGCATTTGCCAACTACAAGGCTATGGAGGCTCAGGTGAAGGCCGCACAGAGCCAGTACGACATGGCAGTCAACGGTGCACGTATGGAAGAGAAGAAGGCTGCAGCCGCACAGGTGAACCGTGCTAAGGGCGCAGTGGCCGAAGTCAGCTCTTACATCAACGAAACCATGCAGATAGCACAGATGGCTGGCGAAGTGAGCGATGTCTATCCGAAGGTGGGCGAGCTCGTTGGAACAGGTTCGCCGATTATGTCAATATCAATAATGAACGACCTCTGGGGAACATTCAACGTTCGTGAAGACCAGCTCAACGGTATGAAGATTGGCAGCGAGATTAAGGCTTTCGTTCCGGCATACAACCGCGAGATCCGTATGAAGGTTTACTACATCAAGGATCAGGGCTCGTACGCAGTATGGAAGGCCACCAAGTCGAACGGACAGTACGACCTCAAGACATTCGAAGTGAAGGCCCGACCGATTGACAAGATTGAAGGTCTGCGCCCGGGAATGTCATTGGTGCTGAAGAAGTAAAAAAGGCATCTCCCCCAACCCCTCCCCCGTAGGGAGGGGAGAGATGTGTTTAGTTATAATAAGTCGGAACATATAGCTCCCCTCCCTGCTGGGGAGGGGCTGGGGGTAGGGCTTTTCTCTTTCCGATAGATTATCTCATAAACGATTCCCCAAATCATTTTTGTTAATGTCTTTCACCAAACGAATCATACAAATATTCTTACGCGAGTGCCGCCGACTGAAGGAAAATCACATATATCTATTCTCAATGGTGATTTTCCCGATATTCGTGACCTTCTTCTTCACGTCGCTCATGAACGAAGGACAGCCGCAAGACATGCCTGTAGGCGTTGTCGACCTTGACAACTCAGCCACAACGCGCAAGCTGACACGAATGCTCGACTCGTTCCAGTCGACCAAGGTTGTAGCCCACTACCCCAATTTCGAAGAGGCACGACTCGCTATGCAGCACAACGAAATATACGGTTTCCTGTATTTTCCACAAGGCACCACAGCCGACCTATTGGCTTCGCGACAGCCAAAAGTGTCATACTACTACAGTTACGCTTCGCTGACAGCAGGCTCACTCGTATTTAAGGATCTCAAGACCGTAGCCACTCTCGGCACGGCAGGTGTCGGCAAATCGGTGATGTCAGCCAAAGGTTACACCGACAATCAGATTGCAACATTCCTACAACCCATCGCCATCGACCTGCATCCCGTAGGCAATCCGTGGGTGAACTACAACATTTACCTCTCAACGATGCTCGTTCCGACGTGTCTGTTGCTGTTCATTTTCCTCGTCACCGCCTACTCTATGGGCTCAGAGCTGAAGATGGACACGGCACGCGAACTCATGAAGTGCGCTGGTGACAATCCGTTTGTTGCCATAATAGGCAAGATGCTGCCACACACAATCATATGGCTAATCATCATGCTGGGCTATCTGTACTACACGTTCGGCATTCTCCACTTCCCACATCCGGGCGGTTGGGGCAGCATAATAGGCTTGGGCGTGCTTACAGTATTGGCATCGCAGGGCTTTGGCGTATTCATGTTCGGACTGTTCCCTTCAATGCGAATGGCAATGAGTATGTGCTCGCTGTGGGGCGTACTGAGCTTCTCAATGGTAGGAACAGCCTTCCCTATTCTTGCTATGGATCCTGCTCTGCAATCGTTGGCACAACTGTTTCCCATGCGCCACTTCTTCGTAATATACGAGATAGTGGTGTTCGGAGGCAATCCGTGGACCGATGTGGCACTCAACGCAGCCGCACTCACTCTGTTTGCCTGCGCTCCCGTGTTTGTAATCATGCGATTGGGCAAGGCTCTGAGAGAATATGTATATTTGGAGTAAAACTGTATTTAGATGAACAAGATAAGAACTTTCTGGGAAGACACGGCCAGAGTATGGCTTCACGAGATGCGCGACATGTTCAAGGACGAGGGCGCGCTGCTCTTCGTGATACTTTTGCCCTTAGCCTACCCTATACTCTACTCGTGGATATACAACAACGAGGTGGTGCGCGACGTGCCTGTGGCGGTGGTTGACAATTCGCATAGTCAGACGAGCCGCGAATTCGTTCGCCACGTAGATGCATCGTCCGACGTTCGTGTAGCAGCCTACTGCAACAACCTTGAGGAGGCAAGCCGACTCGTGGGCAAGCAGGAAGTGTACGGCATAATACTTCTGCCTGAGGACTTCGACCATAACCTCGGACGCATGCAGCAAGCCCATGTCAGCGTGTATTGCAACATGGGACTGATGCTTACCTATAAGGCTATATTCCAGACCTGCACAGCTGTGGCTGCCGATATGAACTCGCACATACAGATAGCGTTGTCGGGCAACTACACAAACCGCGACGACCAGCTTACAACGCAGCCCATGCAGATTACCGACGTGCCTATATTCAACAATACAGGTGGCTATGGCAACTTCATATTGCCAGGCGTTCTGGTGCTCATCATACAGCAGGTGATGTTGCTTGGCATAGGTATTGCCTACGGTACATCGCACGAGAAGCGCCGCTTCGTACGCCTCATACCAATGTACGAACGCCGTTTCGGACTGGCACGCATCATGGTAGGCCGCACAATGGGATTCTTTGTGCTCTTCCTGCTCATCGCAGCATGGGTATTGCTGGCGGTTCCACGGCTGTTCCATTTCGTGCAGATACTACACGCACGCGACTTTGCACTATTCGTAGTACCTTATCTACTGTCGTGCATAGGCTTTGCCATCACCTTCTCTTACTTCGTGCGCAAGCGCGAGAATGTGATGTTGCTCGTAGTGTTCACCTCCGTGCCATTCCTCTTCATGTCGGGCGTGTCGTGGCCCAAGAGCAATATACCCGAAATGTGGCAATGGTTCTCATGGCTGTTCCCGTCTACATTCGGCATTCAGGGATTCGTCAAGCTGAACACAATGGGTGGAGTGTTCGGCGACATTCTGCCCGAAATCAAGGGACTCTGGATGCAAGCAATAGTATACGGAACTTTGGCAACAGTTGTGACACGTTGGCAAGTAAGACGAGTTATGGAGAAATAAAAAGAATAACAAACAATAATAAAGCGCCCTGTAAAGGAAAAAGCATTAACAATCTATGCTTTTGCCTTTACAGGGCGCTTTCTGTTTAAATAAATATCTTGTTCGAATAATATATAAATCCTTTTCAAACTATATATATTACCTTTTCGAACTATCTGTGTATATTACTCGAACACCACATCACCGAAGAAGTCGGGACGATGGAAGTCGGGCTTGGGAAGGTCGATTGGGAAGAGCGAGAGGAAGTGCGGGTGAGGCAGCATGTCGCCACACTTATACACATTGCCCTTCACGTGCAAGCCGTCGAAGCTCTTAAGATTATGACGATAGTAAGCCTCAACGGGCACAGCCAGACACAACTGCCATGTACGCTCACCCTCAATGTTGTCGAACGGCTCGCGACCCATTGACGACCAGCGCTGCACCTTGTCCAGAACATCCTGCTGAGCACGCTCACGTCCTTCACGACTTGGACCGAAACCGATGAGCATTGTACCGGCTGCGTTGCACTCCATATTATAATAGGTGCCGTCGGCAACTGGCGAAAGGAACAGCTCGCAGCAAGAGTCTTCCCACACGTTGCCATCATCGTGCGGTGCAACGGCACGCACGCACTCCTCAGTGACGCGATAGTTGATGAGCAGCTGGCTGCCATTGTGAGCCATACGCACCTCAAACTTCGGCTTGTAGGGGAAATCGGCAGCCCAACAGTGGTTGTCTACCTGAACGAACTCAATATGAGCCTCGTCCATAATACGGCAAATCTCAGCCGCCTCGAGTGAGGCAGCTGAGATTTTCTTTATGTTCAATGCTTTAGGCATAGACGTAATAGGATTAGAGGTTGTTCTTCTCGATATCCTTGAAGTAGCGGTATGTTCCAACCTTGAGCTCCTCAGTAGCAGCCTCGTCAGCTACGATGATACCGTGCTGGTGCATCTGCAGAACAGAGATAGTCCACATCTGAGTAACCGGACCCTCAACAGCAGCCTGGAGAGCGCGTGTCTTGTTGTGGCCATTAACGAGGATCATAACCTCACGTGCAGACATTACAGTACCTACACCTACTGTGAGAGCTGTTGTAGGAACCTTCTTCACATCGTTGTCGAAGAAACGAGAGTTGGCAACGATAGTGTCAGTTGTAAGAGTCTTCATACGTGTACGTGATGTGAGTGAAGAACCCGGCTCGTTGAAAGCGATGTGGCCGTCAGGACCGATACCACCGATGAAGAGGTCGATACCACCAGCCTCAACGATCATCTGCTCGTAACGTGCGCACTCAGCCTCCAAGTCCTCGGCGTTGCCATTGAGGATGTGGATGTTCTCCTTCGGGCAGTCAACATGGTCGAAGAAGTTCTTAGCCATGAATGAGTGGTAGCTCTCCGGGTGTGACTCGGGCAGACCTACATACTCGTCCATATTGAAAGTGAGGACATTCTTGAACGAAACACGTCCCTCCTTGCAAGCCTCAGCCAATGCATGGTACATTCCGATAGGTGAAGAACCAGTCGGCAGACCGAGCACGAACTTGTGGTCGGGTGTCGGATTGAACTTGTTGATACGCTCAATTACATGCTCAGCAGCCCACTTTGAGAGCTGATCATAATCCTTTTCAATAATAAGTCTCATAATATTTTTGTTTTAATAAAATTTGATTAGCGTTTTTGAAAGCGTGTCCCGAAGTCACATCGGGACACGCTGTTGATTGTTGTAGTAGTTGTAACTAAATAAGCAGTCATTTGTTAGTTGAAAATCGGTTTTTCCAAACTAATACGACTTGGCGCCCTATTTATTCCGGCGTCACAATTCATAGCTTGTCTTTATCCATACAAAGATACTCATTTAATCTATAACGTCAAAGATTATCAAACAAAATTAGTTGCTTAACATCAATTTTTAAACACAATTTCGTATTTTTGCACCATTCATACACATAACAGCACCCAATGGCATGCTGTTTGTGACAAATAAAGCGTAAGAAACACTTCACGCAGAAGTGACTTATTAAATTTATTCAATAACATTAGAATTTAAGACATTATGGTTTATACCAACAATCCGTGCCCTCGTACAGAGAGCACACAAAACAACGAGCGCGAACGCAAAATCTACCGCGTCACGATATATGGAGCCGTGGCAAACATACTGCTCTGCCTCTTCAAACTGCTGGCTGGCATCATTGGACGCAGCTCGGCAATGATAGCCGATGGCATACACTCGCTCAGCGACCTTATCACCGACTTCATCGTTATTGCCTTCGTGCGCATATCGAGCAAGCCGCAAGACCGCGGACATGAGTACGGACACGGCAAGTATGAGACTCTCGCTACAACCATTATCGGGCTGATGCTGCTGTTTGTTGGATTGGGCATCATGTGGAACAGCATCACTCAGATATGGTCGTGCCTTAACGGTGGCACGCTGCAGTCGCCGGGCTGGATAGCGTTCGTGGCTGCCATATTGTCTATAGTAGTCAAGGAGGCGTTGTTTCAATACACGCGCAAGCAGGGCAGACAGTTGCAGTCGCAAGCTGTCGTAGCCAATGCATGGCACCATCGCAGCGATGCCCTCTCGTCAATTGGCACGGCAATAGGCATCGGTGGAGCCTTGGCACTTGGCTCACACTGGACCATACTCGACCCCATTGCAGCCCTTATCGTGAGCATTCTCATCATCCACGCATCTATCGAACAGTTGCGTCCGAGTCTTGGCGAACTTGTGGAGAACTCTCTGCCCGAACCTGTTGAAGAAGATATTATCAAGACCCTGCTCTCGTTCGACGGCGTAAAGGATCCACACAATCTGCGCACACGCAAAATAGGCAACCGTTCCTCTATTGAGGTTCATGTGCGTATGGACGGACAGATGACTCTCGACAAGGCTCACGACATCACTCGTGCCATGGAAAAGAAACTGAAGGAGCAACTCGGCGAGGGTACATTCGTGATAATACACGTCGAACCTATTAAATAAGGTTCTGAACTTTCGCAAGTTCAATTAAAATAACAGATGTCCGCTCATAATGCGCCATGTTCGGTTTGAAGCATATAAGTTCTTTGCCAGTACCACATGAGTAACACTCCAGTACCACATAAGTGAAACTCCAGTACCACCTATATGAAACTCCAGTACCAGTTAGGTGATACTGAAAACGGTACTGGGAGCGTGCGTCAAGCTTATTGTAATTATTGAGCACACTCTCCTCCTATATATGTAAAGATAATTTTGAACTGTTACTTAATGTAACAAGTTAATATAGTAGTGGGTGTGCAAAAGTCACAGCAGTACGCCCCGAAAGGGGGCAGAAGCACATAGCCCAGGGCCGCTCGGCGCTGCCTTGGGCTATGTGCTTATTGGACTTTCAGCCCGTATAATTGAGTTTTGACACACACTCAGCAATCAATGATACAAATACTATTGTTAGTAATGATGATTTGTATTCGACTTGGTGCTGCGGAGGCCGGAGACCTCCGCTACTTATAGGTTCATAATTGAATCAATACAAATATCGTACAGGCAGTAAAAAAGTGTTACAAACGAAAAATCGATTATAGAGAATTCAGGGGCGGATATTATAGGTTTTGACAGTTGTAGAATATCTTCTATACACGCAAAAAGGGCTTCTTTGCCTTCCAAACGATAACATCTGGAAGTCAAAGAAGCCCTTTTGTGTTGCAGCGGAGGCTCAATTGGAGTGCTAAAGTTGTCCTTTCGGAGTGCTAAAGTTGCCCTTTTGCAAAGAAAAGGAGTCCTTTTGCGTCTGCGTTTTTTGCACACCTCACTCCACTAATGCCGTAACATTATGTATATAAAAAGGTTAAGTTCTGCACGCTCAAAACTCGAGAATTTCGAGCAAAAGATTTCGTTGTGCGTTCAACTCGCAGTATTGAGCGTTAGAAATGCAAATATTGTACATCAAAACTCCAATACCATGGTCTGGCGCGGACGTAATTTCACGTTATGACTGATTACGACGTTGCATCCAGTTGTCACGTCTACAGCCTTTTGGGCATCGCCTATTATCTCGGCATAACGCTTCACATCGAGTTCGGCAGCCTCTTTCTTACCGTTGATAACGGTCATAACGCTCTTGCCTTTATACTGGCGTGCTACGACGTAAATGCCCTTATGCGTGCAGAACTGTGTCTGTGTGCCCTTTGTTATCACCTCGTTGCCCTGACGCCAATGCAGCAGTCGGCTTGTCCAGCGGAACATATCGTTCTGCGCCTTGGTACGTCCTTCTGCCGTGAAGGCATTCTGCTTGTCGTCAGCCCAACCTCCAGGGAAGTCCTTACGCACGTTGCCGTCAGTAACGCTCTTGGTTCCGTTCATCAGCACCTCAGTACCGTAGTATAGCTGTGGGGTACGGTTGATGGTCAGCAGCAGCGCCAATGCCTGCTTAAGAGCCAGAGTATCCTTGCCATCGCCTAAGAATCGGTCGGTGTCGTGATTCTCTACGAAAGCCATCACGCTCTTTGGGTTAGGATAAAGGTAGTCGTAGCACAGCACGTTGTATATGCGGTTCATTCCGTTCCACCAATCATCGGTCTCCTCACGCTTAGCCTGATTGATGCGGTCGAAGAAGGCGAAGTCCATGACAGTCTTCAGATAGCTGTTCTTGTCCGACAGTTTGCTGTCCTTCTGCCATGCTGCCGTATAGGCAGGTTCGGTCACCCACGTCTCGCCAACGGTGTTGAAGTTGGGATATTCCCGGTCGAGTGTCTTCATCCAGAGTGCCATTCCGTCGCGGTCGGCATACGGATATGTGTCCATACGGATGCCGTCTATACCTACAGTCTCTATCCACCACTCGCTGTTCTGTATAAGATATTTCATGACGTGCGGGTTGCGCTGGTTGAGGTCGGGCATTGTAGGCACGAACCATCCGTCTACTGTCTCACGCAAGTCTACCTTGCTTGCATACGGATCGAGCACAGGCGTAAGCTTATAGCTGGTCTGCAGATACTTGTCGTTGACCTTGGCGTTGCCGTCCATAGTGTCCAGTTTCTTCTGATGCTCGGCTGTCTGATATTCGGGCGAGAGCCATTCGGGAGCGTTAAACCAGTCCTTCGAGGGCATATCGGCTACCCATGGATGGTCGAAACCGCAATGATTGAAAATCATGTCCATCACCACCTTCAGTCCCTTGCTGTGAGCCTCGTCCACAAGACGCTTATACTCGTCGTTGGTTCCGAAGCGTGGGTCTACACGATAGTAGTCGGTAGTGGCATAGCCGTGATAGGTTGAGTTCACGCCATTGCTCGGACTGTCGTTCTCAAGAACCGGTGTAAACCACAGTGCCGTAACTCCAAGCTCGTTGAAGTAGTCGAGATGCTGGCGTATTCCCTCAAGGTCGCCTCCGTGGCGCAGACTTGGAGCCGAGCGGTCGCATGTCTTGTCGCGCATGTTCTTGAAAGCGTCGTTCTTCACATTGCCGTTGGCAAAGCGGTCGGGCATGAGCATATACAGCACGTCTTCGTTGCTGAAGCCTATGCGTTTGTCGCCTGCCATAGCGCGGTCTTTCAGCTCGTACTTCACCTTCTTGGTCTGCTTGCCCTGCTTGAAACTCAGTGTCATCTCGCCAGCCTTTGCACCCTCAAGGTTGAGGTAGACCAACAGATAGTTGGGCGAGTCGAGTCGTGCTATAGAATCGATACGCACTCCGGGATAGTTCACCTCTACTTCGGCGTTGCGCACATCCTTGCCGTACACCATAAGTTGCAGTGAGGCATCCTTCATGCCTACATACCAGTTGGTAGGTTCGATGCGGTCGACTGTCACCGCTGCGTTCAAACTCATAGCACTCATAAGCATCATTAATGATACAAGTTTTTTCTTCATTATCTTATTAGGTTTAATTTAAGTTTCGCAAGCGAAAGTAGTTAAGAAGTTAAGGAGTTTTTCGCAAGGCTCAAGGAAACTTCGCGCCCTACGGTCGCTAAGGAGTTAAGCCATTAGCTTTGTTTTGCTTGATATAGCATTATAAGCATTTGGCTTCGCTCGGCTTTGCCGCTTGTTTGCAAGAACTTCTTAACTCCTTTAACTACTGAATTCTCTGAACTTGCGAAAGTTCAGAGTTTATGATAAATTAATTAGTTCTACTTCTGATAGAGTATCAATGCCGACTGGGCATCAACCTTAGCCTCGGAGGCATTGAACGAGAGTCCGATGCCCTGCTCGTTTATCACTCCGTTGCAGCAGGCTACGGTGTATTCGCCTTCGGGTATGGCTATTGTCTTAGTTTCCTTGTTGGCATTGAGCACTACGATGATGTCTTTCCACGAGTCGATACCTTCAAGGTTCTTCAGTCGGAATGCTACAAGACAATCGTCGGTAGCAATAAACTCCAGATGCTCTCTCACGGCTTCTGCCTTGTCAAGGCGGAATGCGGGATGATTATTACGAAGCTGTATCAAGCCACGATAATACTCAAACACCTGCGGATATTGCTTCAGATTGTCCCAGTTGAACTCGTTGATGCTGTCGGGTGACGAAAAACTGTTGTGCACGCCTTTCTTGTCGCGTAGCATTTCCTCGCCTGCCAGCATGAAGGGCACGCCCTGCGATGTGAATACTGCAGTCTGTGCCAGCTGGTCGAGGCGTATGAGTTCGGCCAGTCGGTCGACTTGGCTGCGTGTCATGTCTTTCAGTCCGGGCACGCTCGCCTTCAATCTGTCCACCAGACACATGTCATCGTGACAGCTGACATAGCTTATCTGCTGTGTTGGCTCGTTGGTCCACGGCTTCTTGTCGTAGTTGACGCGAGTCATGTCCACCTGATTATGGGCTATACCGCCAACTATTCCGAACTTCAGACTCTCCTCCTCGCCCTTTATTCCGGCAAGGAATGCTCCCTTAGTGTCATCGGAGAACGGACCACGAAGAGCATCGCGCATGTCGTCGCTGAACGCTCCGATGCCGTTAAGCTTGTAGGTAGAAGCCTTCACAGCAAGCTTCTCCTGCGGATAGGCACACGTTCCGGCGCTCCATCCCTCACCATATATATATATTGTGGGGTCGATTGCATCGACAGCAGCACGTATCTGGTTCATCGTTTCGATGTCGTGAACGCCCATAAGGTCGAATCGGAATCCGTCAATGTGAAATTCGTTAATCCAGTACTTCACGCTCTCGATCATAAACTCACGCATCAGCGGACGCTCCGATGCCGTCTCGTTGCCACAACCCGAACCGTCTGAATAACGTCCGTCGGCTGTCTTGCGATAGTAATAGTCGGGATAAGTACGCTGGAAGTTGCTGCCTTCGATGTCGAACGTATGATTATACACAGCGTCGAAGATTACGCGGATGCCTGCCTTGTGCAATGCCTGCACCATGGTCTTGAACTCACGTATGCGCACCTCTGGCCGATATGGGTCTGTCGAGTAGCTGCCTTCGGGCACATTGTAGTTTTTCGGGTCGTAACCCCAGTTGAATTGTGGGTGATGGAGTTGTGTCTCGTCTACAGAAGCATAGTCGAAGAGCGGCTGAAAGTGGATGGCATTGATGCCGAGACTCTTCAGATAGGCTATGGCGCGAGGTTCGGCAAGAGCCAGATACTTGCCCTGGTGCTGCATGCCCGAAGTAGGGCTAATGGAGAAGTCGCGCACGTGAAGCTCGTAGATAACCTGGTCGGCAGGCGATGCAAGAGCCGGACGACGGTCGTCAGCCCATCCTTCAGGATTGGTGTCAGCCATATTCAGTATTGCGCCACGGTTGCCGTTGACGCCTACAGCCTTGGCAAACGTGCCGGGACACTCGCCCTTGCCTATGTCGAAGGTGTAGAACATGCCGGCAAGATCGCCCTTGACTGTGGCTTCCCAACGGTCGTTACTTACAGCACGCATCTTTATTGTCTTTACGGGTTTGCCTCCCTGTCCGCTCTTGTACAGGCGAAGCTTGGGGGTAGAAGACGCGTTGAGATGGAATACGGTTTGTGTCTTGCCGTATTCCATCTCATTAAAGCACCCCTGAGCATTGGCATTCAATGTAAACATTGCGGCAAAAAATGCCGTAAACAAATAATTTCTGTTCATGTCAGTAGCGTAGTGTATTGTTATTATTTAGCAATAAGCGAAACAGCGAAACCGCCACCGCGTGCCTCCTTAATCTTCAGCACATCGCCCTTCTTGACGGTCTTGTGCAGAATCTGATAAGCCTTAGGATTGTACTCATAGTCAGCGTTCTTAGCATCCTGGTAGATGGCGCAGTCATACTTGCGGCCCTTATCGAGGAAGTCGAGACGTACCACAGCGGTGCGAGCCTCTTCGCCTGTCTTGCCTCCTACAAACCAGTTGTCTGTTCCCTTTGCCTTGCGTGCTACGGTGATGTATTTGGCTGGTTCTGCCTCCAGATACTTCGAGTCGTCCCAATCGTAAGCCACGTCGCGTATGAATTTGTGCCTACAGACATCTTTTTTATCTGCCAGCCTGACTGAAGTTATCTGCCAGCTTGACCGATGAGCGTGCTAATGTCGTTGATAAACTCACCGTTTGCCATGAGATCCTCAATATTCAGGTGCATGCGATAGCGCCAGTAGTGCTTTGGATTGGCAGGTATGTTGATGCGCTCGGCATCGGCATCGGGCAGACGCAGACGGTCGTACATTGCGAGCCAGTCCTGAACGCTCAATACGCAGAGCATAGACGGCGAGTCGAGATGACGTGCAATGATGTCCTTGGCAAGCCATCCTGGCAGCGGATGTGGGGCAGGTCCTTCACGATGAAGCATCGAGTTGTAATAGTCTTGCGTACGTTCGTAGTTCTCGTCCCACCACTGTCGCAGCGTAGGCATGTCGTGGCTGGATATGGTACATACCGAACGATATGGGTTCTGGCTGAGGTGTCCGAAACGAGTAGTGGTCGACTTGGGCATACTCTGCAACTCAAGGCTAAGGATTTTCAGCTCGTTCATCACCCATGGCACGCAATCGGGCACCATGCCAAGGTCCTCGGCACACACAAGCATACGGGTGGCTTGTACCAGCTTGGGCAGCTTCTTCATTGCCTCACGATACCAGAACTGGTTGTTGCGACGATAGTAATAGTCGTTGTAAAGGCGGTTGAAAGCCTGCTTGTCGTTGTCGTAGAGCGACTCGTAAATGAAGTCGAGCTGGGCTGAAATGCGCGGATGGAACATGTCGGCATTGTTACGGTCGCGCACGAAGAGCACGTCGCTGACAAGCGAATAGAGTCCGTCGCGCAGCCAGAGGTCTTCCTGATGGGTTACACCTGCAAAACGTGCCTCTATCTTGCGCTGTGTATTTACCTCGGGCTTCATGCGATAGCGCTCGTCGTCGATACGTTCGAGATAGTTGCAACGCACCTCATCGGCACGCTCATGGAACACGCGGTCGAGCACCCAATCGGTAATAAACGGCTCGGTGAATCGCTCCTCCTGGAAGTTCAGTCCATACTGCATTATCTCCTCACGACTCATTGCCTGCGATGGAGCAAACTGTCCTGTCAGTCCGTGAACTCTGTCGATAGGTATCTCCCAGATGCGGAAGAATCCGAGTACGTGGTCGATTCGATAGGCATCGAAGAATTGCGACATGCTCTGGAAGCGACGCACCCACCACTGGCAGCCGTCCTTCAGCATCTCGTCCCAGTTGTATGTGGGGAATCCCCAATTCTGTCCATTAACCGAGAAATCGTCGGGTGGTGCTCCTGCCTGTCCGTTAAGGTTGAAGTATTTGGGTTCCATCCACACGTCGCAACTGTGTCTGTTCACTCCAATAGGAATGTCGCCCTTCAGAATTACACCCTTCTGCTTGGCATACTCGTGTGCCTCCTTCATCTGCGACGACAGTATGTACTGTACGAAATAGTAGAAAGCCACCTCATGATATGCCTTTGTGCGAGAATCAGACAGCATAGCGCGGTCGTCCTCATTCCATGTGTTATGGTCTTGCCATTGTGTGAAATCGGCAGTACCATACTTGTCTCTCAGCGATGAATACTGAGCGTATGGTACGAGCCAATTCTGTGTTTCCTGGAAGAACGCCTTAAATTCTGCGCTCTTCATAATCTTTTTACCTTCTTGAAGAAAGACCCTCTGTAAATATTCTGATTTGAATGCGTTTACCTTTTCATAATCTATCTGCGACAGGGCGTTTAGTCGTTGACGCTCAGCTTCCATCTCTGTGCGTACTTCTTCGTCATCCAGCTGCGGCAACGTACGCAAGTCGGCATACTGCGGATGTATGGCGAAGACACTGATACAGCTGTACGGATAAGAGTCGGTCCATGTGTGGGTGATGGTGGTGTCGTTGATGGGCAGGAGTTGCAGCACACGCTGTCCGGTCTTTGCCATAAGGTCAATCATCATCCTCAAGTCGCCAAAGTCGCCTATACCGGCACTTGTCTTGCTACGGAGTGAGAACACCGGCACAAGTGTGCCAGCCAGTCTTCGATTCCACATCTCGAAGAACGCCTGATCAAGACTGTACACCACCGTCTGACCGTTCTTGAATTGGGGCAGAGTGATGGTGCGGTTGTTTCCGCACTCCCACATCATCACCAGTCCCGAACCATTCACTACAACTAACTTAAACTCTATACTATCATCATGCAATAACGAGGCATCTATATCGACCGCCCATTCGCAATGGTTGTGCAGCGTCATAGGCAGCGCTTTGTCATATTTCCACTCGCCCAAAGCCTTCTGAGCACCTACTACAGCCAATCGCTGACCCTCGCGCAACTGCGGTGCACGCACCACAAGGCGAAGTGTACGGTCGTATGCGGTAGGCTGCATTGTCTGCGGCTCAAGATGGTTGATGCAGTCGGTGAAAGCACTGCTGTAGAGGTAAGAGTCATCGGGCATTGCATTCCAGCGGTCGTATACGGTGTAGTCGGTAGCTGCATCGCACGTCAGGTCGAGCACATGCTTCACCGTCTGCCATTCGCTACGCTCTACAGAACCGCCCACTTGAACCTTATAATAATACTCAAGTGCACGGTCTGCTTTACTATAATTCAAATCGCACCACCACTGCACACCGTCAATGGTGGTCATGCGATAGGTCTTCACTTCATTATCCTCGATAATGTTAAGTGACAACTCCTCACCGAATGCAGTACGGTATTCTATATGAAAATGTATTGTCATTGTGAATTTTGGTTATTGGTTTGTTGGTACAAATTATATCATTGGTTTTCACAATGCGAAATTATTAAAAAATGTGGTACACTTTCACTCAAAAACCAGACATTCTTCACATAAACACATGCAAACGATTGCATTTTGCTATACCTGTTTATGGCTTTTAATGGCCGCTACAGCCATTGCGCCGCAAACAAGCAATACGCCTGCAACTATCATCATATTGCTCTGATGCGAGCCTACAAGATGCAGCAGGTGACCTCCACACACAGCAGCTACAATCTGCGGTACGCATATAGTGCCGTTGAAGAGTCCGAGATATGCACCCTTGTGGCTGTAACCCTCAAGAGCATTGGTGACAAAAGCAAACGGCATGGCAAGCATAGCAGCCCAAGCGCAACCTATAAGCAGGAAGGGAAGCACAAGCAGATTCTTATCGCCGACGAACGGCACAAGAACGAAACCGATGCCACCGATAACAAGACTTATGGCGTATGCCATCTTCTCGTTCTTGAACTTAGGCAGCGCCATAGCCCAAAGCACCGAACCGATGGCTTGCCAGAAGAACAGCACACCAACCCAGTTGCCCGCCTCCTGATATCCCTTTGAGGCGACATCAGTGGTATGCCATACCGTATCGGCAATAGTACCGTTGGTGTAGGTCCACATATACATAAAGGCTGCCCAACAGAAGAACTGCACAAGTCCTACCTTCCAGAACATTGAAGGTGCATTCTTGAGCAACGTTATCCAGCCTGCACTCTTCTCCTTGGCTTCAGGGTCAGCCTCGTTATATTGAGCATACTCTTCTGGATTCCATTCCTTCACCTTCAATGTAGTGTAGATGACACAAAGAATGAGTATAGCTGCACCTACATAGAACGAGTAGATAACCGAGTCGGGGATAACACCTTTCGGAGCCTCGTTGGCTATGCCAAGGGCTGTGAACAAGAACGGGAACATATATCCGACAAGCGAACCGGAATTACATAGGAAAGACTGTATAGAATAAGCGAGCGACTTCTGCTTCTCATTGACCATATCGCCCACAAGCATCTTGAAAGGTTGCATTGCCATATTGATGCTTGTGTCGAGAAACATCAGCGAGATAAGACCGAACACCATAGCCGTGCCCACTGCCATACCAAACGAGCCTGCATTTGGCAACAGACACATTACAAGCACAGCCACTGTTGCACCAACGAAAAGATACGGAATGCGACGGCCGAAACGACACCACGTCCTGTCACTAAGCGTACCTACTATAGGTTGCACCAATATTCCCATCAAAGGAGGCAATATCCAGAAATAGCTAAGATTGTGAGGGTCGGCTCCCAATGTGGCAAAAATACGTGATATGTTGGCGCTTTGCAGAGCGTAAGCTATCTGCACGCCAAAGAATCCGAAACTCAAATTCCAGAGTTTCCAGAACGAAAGATTAGGTTTTTGGATCATTGTTATTTGGTTTAATTTTTATTTTAGTTTCAAAAGCAAAAGAAGACGACTTCTGAACTTAGCGTGTCGTGCCTCTCACCACCAGACGTGTGCGCACCACACGCATCACCACCTCATTGCGCGGCAGCGTGCCTTCAACCTGGCCTATAAGTATATCAGCTGCCTCCTCGCCTACCGTCACACCACGCTGTTCTACCGTGGTGAGCATCGGATCGCAAGCTATTGCACGATTACCATTGGTAAATCCACAAACACTGATATCCAATGGAACACGAAATCCCATGCGCTTGGCTGTATACAGTAAGCCTATAGCAGTATCGTCGTTGATGGCAAAGAAGGCATCGGGACGCTCTTCGGCTGGCAACGAGAGTATTTCAGGAGTGATTGCTTCAGCTTGTGCACGGTTATCACATAATCTGACAAGAGCCTCGTCCACCTTCAGCCCGTGCTTCACAATTGCGTCATGATAGCCGTTGTATCGGTTCTTCGACAACTCCAGATTCATGGGCGAGCCATAAAAGGCTATGCGCTTACACCCGGTTTCTATCAAATGTGATACGGCTGCGTATGCCCCATTATAATCGTCGACCACAACACGCGATCCATTCACGCCCGTACATATACGGTCGTAAAACACAAGTGGAACACCACTGTCCATAAGCCGTTGGAAATGGTCGTAGTGCTTGGTATCCTTGGCTTGCGACACAATGATGCCACACACCTTGTTTTTATAGAAGTCGTCGCAGATAGCGACCTCCTTGTCATATCGCTCATTGCTCTGTGCCACCATCACACGATAACCACGGGCACGAGCCTCTTCCTCAATGCCAGACAACACCGAAGCAAAATAGTAATGCACAAACTCGGGAATGATGACCCCTATCACCTTCATAGACTGGCTGCGACTATGACGCAGTGCTTCACCAATTACGTTTGGATAGAAGTTATGCTCCTTGGCATATTCCTGAATGCGCTTGCGCTGCACTGAACTGATACGCGGACTGTCATTGAGTGCACGGCTCACTGTAGCCACGGAAACGCCCAAAGCACGGGCTATATCCTTCATTGTTATAGGTAAATTCTCTGGCATGGTTATAGGTAAATTCTCTGGCATGATTTTATTTTACGACACAAAAGTAATTATATTTTCCGAACGAACAGAGCTATATGTATACAATATTGTAAAAAGAAAATGCAAACGTTTGCACTAAAAATACTTCCATTTTACGTACAAAACGATACAACAAAAAAGTAAAGATAATAAATTTGCACTCGGAAATACAAACAAATGTAAAAAAATACATCTTAAACCTCATACGATTACAAATCATTCTACCCTTAGCGAAAGTTCAATTACACTTCACTATTAAGGCAAAATGTTTATGATGAGATCGAATTGATTAAAACAACATAGTAATAACTAAAAACATGCAAACAATGAAGCAGTTGAAAATCAAATTGCCTCTGAGGACGCTGGCATTGGCTGGTGGTCTTCTCCTTGCAACAAGTTCCTTCGCGCAAAGCAACGCCATCAAGGGACATGTTAAAGACGCTTCGGGCGAACCGGTCATGGGCGCTACCATCACCGTTAAGGGTAAAGCAGTTGGAATTACCGACATTGATGGTAACTTCTCTATCGATGCTGCTCCCGGTACTGAACTTACATTCACCTTCCTTGGTATGTCGCCGCAGACCGTTAAGGCATCGGGCAACATGACTGTAACAATGTCTAACGATGACAAACAACTTAATGAGGTTGTCGTAATCGGTTATGGTGTGGCAAAGAAGAACGACCTTACAGGTTCGGTTACTGCCCTCAAGCCAGATGAAAAGAACCATGGTATCATCACTTCTGCACAGGACATGATCCAGGGCAAGATTGCCGGTGTAAATGTAAACACAGCAACTGGTGCTCCTGGCGAAGGTGCTCAGATTCGTATTCGTGGTGGTGCTTCTCTTACCGCAAGCAACAACCCGTTGATTGTTATCGATGGTATGCCAATGGATAACAATGACACTAAGGGTGTAAACAACCCTCTCTCGCTCGTTAATCCTAATGATATCGAGAGCTTCACCGTATTGAAGGACGCTTCGGCAACCGCTATTTACGGTTCGCGTGGTTCGAATGGTGTTATCATCATTACAACAAAGAAGGGTCGCAGCGGTCAGAAGCCACAGATTTCTTACAATGGTACACTTTCAGTAAGCACCATCGCCAAGAAGCTGGATGTGATGAACGCAAAAGAATATGTTGACTTCATCAAGAGCTATTACGGCGAAGATTCTGCTGCTTACAAAGGATTGGGCTGGAAGGAATACAACGCAGACGGCACACCTAACTATGCTGCAGGCACATACGACACCGACTGGCAGGACGAAATATATCGTGCAGGTGTCAGCCATGAGCATAATGTAAGCCTCTCAGGCGGCATTAGCAAACAGTCTTGGTCAATGCCTTATCGCATAAGCGTAGGCTACACAAGCCAGGACGGTATCTTGAAGGGTTCAGAATACGAGCGAATTACAGCAGGCTTCAACCTCAATCCTTCATTGCTCAACAAGCATCTCAACCTGAATATCAACGGTAAGTACTCTTACTCAAAGACAAATCCTGGTGGACAAGGCGCTGTTGGGGCAGCTATCACTATGGATCCTACTCGCCCAGTGAAGAGCAGTGACGAGCAGTTCAAGAACTGGGGCGGCTATTGGCAGTGGACAAAGGCTACTACATCATATGATCCAACATACCTATATGACCGTATGTCAGATCAATCTCCTTCTAACCCAGTTGAGTTGGTTGACCACTACAATTTCTACAAGAGTGCCAACATTTTCCTTGGCAACGTAGAGGCTGACTATAAGATTCATGGTTTTGAAGACCTTCATCTGCATGCCAACTTAGCCGGTGAATACACTGATGGTGGCGAGTACGACCACAAGAACCCGCAATCTACCTACGGATACTACTATGGTGGCGACAGCGAGAATAAAGAAAAGAAGTATAACGTCTTGGCAACAGCCTATGCTCAGTACACCAAGGACTTCAACAAGGCGAACCACTTCGACATCATGGCTGGTTACGAGTATAGTCACATGAAATATTGGGGAAACGAATGGAGCAGATCAATGTATCCTTCTACCAACGAAGGTAAGAACGACAAGGGCGAATCTCTTGCAGGAACAGTAAAGTCGTACGACACAAAGAATTGGCGAGGACAGACCTATCTCGTGAGCTGGTATGGACGTGCCAACTATTCTTTGTTGAATCGTTATCTCCTCACATTCACTGCCCGTTATGACGGTTCAAGCCGTTTTTCTGACGGAAACCGTTGGGGCTTCTTCCCATCAGCAGCCTTTGCATGGCGTATTAAAGACGAGAGTTTCTTGAAAAATGTCAATGCTATCAGCGACTTGAAGCTTCGTCTTGGTTGGGGTAAGACCGGTCAGCAAGACACTGGTAAGGAATACTATACTCTTACTTACAAAAAGAGTACAAGTAATCACCACCTCTATCCTATCGGTGGCATTAAGAACAACCCAGGAACACTCTTTATCCCATTGGCATACAATGACAATTTGACTTGGGAGACAACAACCACATGGAACGTCGGTATCGACTATGGTATGTTCGATCAAAGACTTACCTTAAACCTTGATGCGTATTACCGCAAGACAACCGACTTGCTCAGTACTACAACTATCTCTGCAGGTCAGAACTTTGACAATGCACTCTTGATGAATGCCGGTACATTGGAAAATAAGGGCTTTGAAGTTGCCATTACAGGTCGTCCTATCCAGACAAAAGACTGGTTTGTAGAAGTTGGTGTCAACGCTGCCTACAACAAGAACAAGATTACCGAACTTGCAGGCGGTCGTGATATGATTGAAGCAGGTATGCAGGTAGGTCAGAATCAGCCCATCACCTATCATAAGGTAGGACAGCCAGCCAACTCTTTCTTGGTTTACCAGCAGGTATATGACGAGAATGGACGTCCTATCATGGGCTGCTACGTAGATCGCGATGGTAATGGTGTGATTGACGAGAACGACAGATACTTCTATAAGAATATCGTAGCTCCTTGGACTGGCGGTTTCAACCTTAAGGTTTCATACAAGAACTGGGATCTCGGCAGTAACTTCCGTTTCAGCTTAGGCAACTATGTCTATAACGGATATGAAGAGAGTAAAGCCAACACCTCAGAACTCTACAATTCAAAGGGATATTATGAGAACGCCACAAAGGATATAACTACCTTAGGCTGGACATCATACAACTATCCTCTTACCGATTACTTTGTACAGAATGCCAGCTTCTTGAAGTGCGACAATATCACATTGGGCTACAACTTCAACAATGTATTGAAGATGGGTAAATACCATGGTATCTCAGGTCGTATCTACGCCTCATGCTCTAACGTATTTACTATCACAAAGTACAAAGGTCTTGAGCCGGAAATGACATCAGGTAAGGACAGTAATGTCTATCCACGTTGCCGCACATTCCTGCTCGGTCTCAACCTCAACTTCTAACAACTAAAAACGGATTTCAATATGAAACTCAATAAATTCAAAACAATTGCCCCGGCTGCAGCTCTTCTGCTTTCAGCAAGCTTGAGTTCTTGTATGGCAGATTTGGATAAGGGAAACATTGACCCTAATGTTGAAACGAATCCTAACACTTTAGGCTTATACACCAAATGCTATGCGGGTCTTATTATGGAGGGCAATGACGGTAATGCCGATTTCACCATCGACGACGCTGGTAAGTCAACCCTACTCCGCAACATTTTCAACTTCAACGAGCTGCCTACCGACGAAGCTATCTGCTGGTGGTCAGACGGTGGACTTACGGATATCAGCTACAACAAGTACAACGCAGCCACACCAACTCTGAAGTACCTGTACTATCGTTTGATGTCTAACATTTCGTTTGAGAATAATTTCTTGAACATTGATGCAGCCAAAGAGGACAAGACCAGATATGCAGAGGTACGTGTAATTCGTGCTTACAACTATTTCTTGATGCTTGACTTCTTCGGCGACCCTGCTTTCGTTGAAAAGAGTTCATCAGAGTCACCGTATCAGGCACATACCTACAACTCTAAGTTTGAAGCAAACAAGACATACACTCGTGCAGAACTTCTTCAGTTGGGTCGTGAATTCCTCTTCAAATGGGTAGAGAAAGAATTGCTCGAAGCTGAACCTGACTTGCTGCCAGCAAAGCCAGAGAAAGACACCGATGCAGACTATGGACGCATAGACAAAGGTGCATGCTGGTTGCTCTTAAGCCGTCTGTACCTCAATGCCGGAACATACCTTAACAACGACGGTCAGGACAACCCTTATTGGGACAAGGCACTTCAGTACGCTGAGAATGTTATTAATTCAGACTATGCCCTCTTCGATGACAGCAGAATCTCTGAGAAAGCAAAGACTAATGGCTATCAGCCATACGACCTGCTCTTTATGGGCGACAACGGATCGAACGGTGCAAGTTGCGAGGCTATTCTTCCTTTGATGCAAGACGGCACTATGACTCAGGGATATGGCGGTTCGCTATTCTATATAGCTGCTCTTTGGAATGATGCAATGAAGAGCGTTACAGGCAAGGATGCCGGTACCACTGAGAACGCTTGGTCGGGTATGCGCGTTCGTCCTTCATTCCTGAAGGTATTCTTTAATAATCCTTCTGTTGTAGTAAAGAAGGAGGCTAAGGATATTCGTAAAATGAATATTGACGACCGTGCAATTTTCTGGGGAAAGGGTAACGATAAGAACGACCGCACCTTGGAACTTGGCGAAAACAAAAGTTTCTTCTCAGGTATTGTGACACCCAAGTGGAACAACAACTACGCTGAAGGTGGTACCCCACACGATAGCAAGTTTGTAGACACCGACTTCTTCCTCTTCCGTGTAGCAGAAGCCTACCTCAATGCTGCAGAGGCAGAGATGCACCTTAATGGTGAGGGTTCGGATAAGGCTAAGGGTTATATTGACAAGCTTCGCGAGCGCGCCCACGCTGACGTGCATTCATCTTACACCCTTAATGACGTGCTCGACGAGCGTGCCCGTGAGCTGTACTGCGAAGGTTTACGTCGTACCGACCTGATTCGTTTCAATCAGTATGGTGGCAACAAGGCCACATACAAATGGGAGTTGAAGGGTGGCAGCGACAATGGATCAAACTTCGACAAGACCAAGAACGTATATCCTCTTCCATCTTCAGAGATTCTTGCCAACAAGAACCTGACACAGATTGACGGATATGGCGATACCGAAAACTAATATTATAGAATTATAAAAGAAAAAAATGTAATATGAAGAATAAATATATGATTGGTGCTCTGCTTTTCGGCATCATCAGCTTATTCGCATCATGTTCGGATGACAATGACTCTAACCCTACGCTGATTCAGCCTACAGAGTTCAAATTGAATACTCCTGAATATGCCAATGGACTTATTGATTTGGAGAAATCCAAGGAGCTTAACTTTACATGGTCACAGCCTAAGTATACAGCCGACAATGCTCCTCTCAACGTAACATACGAGATACAGGTATCTCCAAAGAACTCGTTCAAAGTTTCTGCCGATGAAGCCGCAAACGATGATACAGGTGAAAAGGTTGCCGACTACGATATACTCAGCCCGACAACACAGTATTGCAATGCTACTATCACGGCTGAAGAAATAGACAAGAGTCTGGTGCGTATCCTTAAATTCAAGGAAAACGAAGTTCCTGCCGAGCAGGAGGTAAGCATCCGTATCAATGCTTATATAGTGGAAGGTAACAAACGTCTCAACCCTATTACATCAAACACTGTCACCTTCAAAGCAAAACCATACTATGTTGAATTGAAGGATGCCACACCGATAATGTGGTATCTTGTAGGCAACATGTTCGGTGGCAAGTGGGGCGACAATAAGGAGTCAATTGGTAAGGAAAATCTTCCTATGTTCTTGAAGCCCAACTTCCGTTACGACAAGAAGACAGGTACGGGTGAGATTGAATACACCAACTTCTTCCTTACAGACGAATTCAACGACAAAGCAGAATCTGCTGTAGCAGGTTTCAAGATTCTGCCTTCAAGCTTCGTTTGGGACTACAGTATGGACGGCGGTGGAAAGCAGAAGGACAATATCGCCTATCGTGGTTCAACTAATAACGATGGTGGTCATATCCTTGCAGGAGCAGACGGTTACTACACAATCACATTGAACACCGCCAAAAATACAGCCACTATGGTGAAATACGAGGGCGATGTAACAGACTATGGCACTATCCAGATTGCTGGTACATTCAACGATTGGGCAGACACTCCAATGCTTCCTTACAACACTGAGGGCGTTGAGAACCACGCTTGGTACTACGTTATGGAAGTTCCTGCTGGTGAGACAGTAGAATTCAAGTTCAAGATTGCTGATGGCAACGCTTGGGGTAAATCATGGGGATATGGTGCAACTAATGGAGCTATCAACATGTACGGCAAATGCGAATCAGGTGGCAACAACATCGGCTTGACAGAAGGCAAGTACGTCATCTCATTCAACGACATCACAGGTTCGTTCAGCATCGTTAAATTGTAAATCACTTTAAGCAAAGACAATTATGATTAAGAAAATATTATTGGGAATGACCCTGCTGATGGCTATGGTGTCATGTACCGAGGACTATACCGACTGGAGCAAACCCCAAGTCAACGCTGAGCCGAAAGCTGTAGAATTCGGTAACGGCAGTGTTACTCCAGTAGATGTCATCAACTTGGCTAATGTAACGGAAGAGAAGGTTCAAGTGGCGAGCATTGTTGCTCCCACTTCTTCCGACGCCGGTTACACACCAACCATCAAGATCAATCTGGGCAACAAGACCTACGACATTGACAATGACGGCAAGATGGCAACAGCCGATTTGGCATCATACATCTCTGAAACGTATGGCAAGCGCCCAATTGAGCATGACATCGATGCTACGCTTGACGCATGGATTAGCAATGGTTCTACCTTCGTAAAGATGGCTTCTTCGGAAACATTCCAGGTAAAGGCCATCCCTGTGGCTCCAGTTATCGATGAGGGTTACTACCTCGTAGGCGACATGTGTAAGACAGAAGAAGTTGAGAATGGTTGGTCTATTGAAGCAGCAAAGGCATTCAAGCACAGCGACAGAGATGTATATGACGATCCTATCTTCACACTCACGTTCGAAACAAAAGAGGCTAACCAGTATTGGAAGATTATTCCTAAGAAGAACATTGATGCCGGTACCCTCTGGGCTGATGGCGTTGTAGGACCTAAGGTTAACGGAAACGAAAGCATGACAGGTCTGTTGACAAGCGATAATCCTGGTGCTGGTAAGATTGCAGAACCTGGCAAGTACAAGCTCACTCTCAACATGATGGACTATTCTTATACCATTGAGCCAGTGAACTACGATCCGTTCATCTACTTCATCGGCAGTACAGACGGTTGGGGATCTAATGACCAGAAGCTTGCTCTCGTAGACGAAGATAAGGGTACATATACCGGTTACGTATATATAGCCGATCCTAACGGTGCTGGCTTTGAGTTCAAGTTCCAGCGTGAACAAGGAAACTGGGATACCGCTATCGGTGCAAGCAACTTCGTTACATTCAAGGATGCTGCTAAGGACCCACAAAACGGCAACAACCTCGGTGTAAATGCAGGAGAAGGCGTTTACTACATGGATGTAAATCTTTCAGAAGGCACGATTACTGCCACAAAGGTTGAGTCCATGGGTATGGTTGGTGGATTCCAAGACCCGGTATGGAACCCAGAAAGCACACATGAAATGACATGGAATTCTGAGGAGTATTGCTTCGAGGCTACTAATGTAGGCGTAACAGCCGATGGTTGGAAGTTCATTGTAAATAAGGATTGGTCAATTAACCTCGGTGGAAGCATCAACAACTTGGAGCAAGATGGCGCCAACCTTACAGTTGCAGGCAACACAGTTAAGTTGTATCCTACAAGAAAGACTAAGGACAATATCTACTGCACAGTAGAGTAATCATAGCCACTTACATTTAATTTAACATCAGGCGGTTCTCATGATATGAGAGCCGCCTTTTTTGTTGTTCATCCGAAACATTGAGTGATGAAATGCAAACGATTACGCAATTCATTTGTACGTTTACACATTATTTATATACATAGATAATGGAATTATATGTAAATTTGAACAAGAAAAAACAACTGTACTTTCAAAATCATATAAGCTACTACCATCGCATAGGTTTATTAAGGTTTTACACGTTTTAATTTAGGTTGGAAGAGATTGCTCGCAGTAAGAGAGTAGTCTCTTCATTTTTTTTATTCCTTAATTCCGCAACACTATAATTTAACTTTATTTATAAGTTCCTGAGCAACAAA
>OMDA01000066.1_pt1 | contig 51710 bp, 44 predicted proteins | sample 1645141 | NCBI WGS metagenome assembly OMDA01 (sample SAMEA103958151, study PRJEB25191) | human gut metagenome | reverse complement strand
TCTGCGCGCACTTGACACAAACTCGACATGCGCAAAAAACGTGCGCAGAAATGAGAGGAAGAGATGAACGATATAACGTCTTATATGTTAGAACAGACCAAAAAAATTCTTTCCATCGACAGTCCGACCGGCTTTACCGCACACGCGGCGGAGTATGTCCTCGGAGCATATAAAAAGCTGGGCTACGATGCAAAGCTGACCAACAAGGGCGGCATTTTTGTATGTGTCAATGACGGTCCCGACCAGGCGGACGATCCTGCGGACGCACCGATTTTGCTGGAAGCGCACATGGATACCCTGGGCGGTATGGTTTGCAGCATCAATGAAAAAGGACGTCTGATGCTGAGTGCTCTCGGCGGCATGAATCCAAACAATGCAGAGGCGGAAAACTGCCGCGTTTACACCAGAAGCGGCAAGGTTTATTCCGGCACGTTCCAATTAAAAAACGCCTCGATCCATGTAAACGGCAGCTACAACGACACTGCCCGTTCCTATGATGCAATGGAGGTCGTATTGGACGAGCCTGTGGAAAGCAAGGCGGATACCGAAGCCCTCGGTATTATGACCGGCGACATCGTCTGCTTCGATCCCCGCACGACCGTAACGGAATCCGGCTACATTAAGAGTCGTTTTCTCGACGATAAGCTGAGTGTCGGCATCCTGCTTGGCTTTGCAAAATATTTAAAGGAAACCGCCAAAAAGCCCGCCCGCAAAATCTATCAGCATATCACCGTTTTTGAAGAAGTCGGTCACGGCGGCTCCGCTTCGATTCCTGCTGATGTCGCAGAAATTCTCGCAGTCGATATGGGCTGCGTCGGAGATGGCCTTTCCTGCAAAGAAACCCAGGTTTCCATCTGCGCAAAGGATTCCGGCGGTCCTTATCATTACGATGTTGTTTCTGCTCTGATCGAGGCAGCGCGCACCGCCAAGGTTGACTTTGCAGTTGACGTATATCCCCACTACGGCTCCGACGCAGAAGCAGGACTTCGTTCCGGTATCGATTGCCGCCACGGGCTGATCGGCTCCGGTGTATACGCTTCTCACGGCTATGAGCGCAGCCATGTAAAGGGAATGGAGAATACATTCCGGCTGTTAAAGGCTTATCTGAATCAGGATTATCACGCCTGAACGTTTCCTGTCCAGCACAAAACACAGAAGGTTTTGTAAATATTCTTTAACACCGAAGCAAAAACCTCCGGGTCTGTCGTCTTTTCGACGGCAGCCCGGAGGTTCTTTTTATTCTGCGCTGCAGGGCTCTTTGCCTGCGGCGGATTATATAAGGGACATTTTTCGGTGCGAAGCGCCTGCGGAGCAGAGAACTTTATACCATTTCATGCGTCGTTACGCGATCAGCCAATCACCAGCTCCCAATGCATTTTTTCTTCATTCAGACGATACTGCTTTAACAGCTCCGGTCCGCAAGAGTTGGAACCAACGCCGCTCATGCCGTAGTCCAGATGCCAGATCACATGTCCGGATTTTTCCAGCTCGTAGTTGTGCATCTTTTCCGTCAGCTCCTGTGCGGTGTAGTAAGAAGCGTTGAAGGAAAGCGGCTTTTTGCCTTCCGCCTTCAGTTCTCCCACCTTTACATACGCACAGTGATAATGGCTGCCATTTTCCTGGGGCTTTACATAATCCTCAAGAAGCTCGTCTACTGTTGTCGTAAAGCGGTCTACCCAGCAGGCTCTGTGCTTGTCCTGATAGCTTTCTGTCGGACCGTATCCGATGTATTCCACCTGATCCTGATTTTCCGGCAGTACCAGCTGCAAGCCAAACCGGGGCATGTAAGGGAAGGTCATATCCTTGTCGGCATCCAGTGTCAGTTTGATCTGACCGTCTGCATTGACTTCCCAAAGCGCTTTCGCGCGTAAAAATGGCTGTCTGTATACACTGGCGATGGAGAAATCGCAGTGAATGCGTACTTTTTCACCGGCGTTCTCTGCGGTGCAGTCATAAACCCGGATCCACGGTCTGTCGTATCCGGCTTCTTCCCAGACCTGACGGACATTTCTGTCATTGTCAACCGGCGCACGCCAGGTTTCAAAGGTCATCGGTGCTTCGATCAGCGCTTTACCATCTCTGACAAGCTCTGTAAACGCACCTTTCTTCTTGCCGAATACATAGCGGATTCTGTCGGAGGTAATGATCCAGGAAGTATCGTTTTCCTCCAGTGCAACTGTTCCGGCTTCTGCAATTTCCAGAACCTTTTCCTTTTCCTCAAACAGCGCAATCTGGTCAAAGCCCATGACTCTGCCCTGTCTGGTCAACGCCTGATCTGCTTTCTGCACATAGGTCAGCTTCAAATAGGTCTGATCTCCGGAAAGCTCTCCCAGCTGAGGGATCGTGATGCACACTTTTTCATGTGCAGGGCAGGTAATCTCCCGGATCTCGCCCTCTGTTAACAGGGTGCCCTCTTTTTTGATTTCGTAACGGATCTGTACGGTATCTGCAAGGTCAGCAAAATCCTGCACGTTCCACAGCTCTACAGTGCCTGCTGCCAGATCTTTTCCTGCTGCATGTACCGGACGGATTTCGTTTTTCCATTCCAGAAGCCCGGTATGGGGTCTGCGGTCCGGATACACCAGGCCATCCATACAGAAGTTGCCGTCATGAGGGAACTCGCCTGCATCGCCGCCGTAATGGAAAATATCTCTTCCGTCTGCGGCCTTGCCTTCCCAGGTCGCATGATCACACCATTCCCATACGAAGCCGCCGCAGAACTTGTCATATTTGTACATCAGCTCCATGTAATCATGGATATCCCCGGGGCCGTTGCCCATTGCATGGATAAATTCACACTGAATAAAGGGCTTTCTCATTCTGCGGTCTTCGCAGTATTCCTTTACCCACTCGGTATCCGCATACATCCGGCTCATCACATCCAGCATGGAAACATCGTTGTGATAACCTGCGGAATTGTAGATGCTTGCTTCATAATGCAGCAGACGGGTCGGATCATAAGCCTTTACCCATCTTCCGGCGTCCTCAAAGTTGCCGCCGTAGCCGCTCTCATTGCCCAGGGACCAGAAAATAACCGCGCTCTGGTTTTTGTCCCGAATCACATTTCTCTTCTGACGGTCGAGGATCGACTCCGCCCAGGCATCATCCTGCGCGATGTAGCCCATGCAGTCGTGTCCGTCATTTGTATACAAAGTTCCTACGCCGTGGCTTTCCAGATCCGCTTCCGCGATCATGTAAAAACCATATTCGCTGCACAATGCCGGGAAATAAGGCGCATTCGGATAATGGCTGGTACGGATTGCGTTGACATTGCTCTCCTTCATCAGCTGCAGATCACGGATCACGTCTTCCCTGGTCACGGTTGCACCGGTATAAGGATTGGAATCGTGGCGGTTGACGCCCCGGAATTTCACCTGTTTTCCATTGATTAAAATCTTACCCTCTTCAACGGAGATCCAGCGGATGCCGACCTTCTGCTCGATGGTTTCAGCGCCTGCCTGGAGCGTCAGGGTGTACAGATAGGGCTGCTCTGCGTTCCAGAGCACCGGAGCAGCTACCGGAAATGCTACTGTTTCTCCATGCGTAAACGCAATTCCGATCTCTTCGCCGTCAGCGTCAGTCAGCTTGCAGTTGATTTCAGGCGTTCCCTCTACGCGGTCAAAACGAACCGTAACCTCTGCGCTGCCATCCTCTGCAACAGGAGTCTGAACCGTAAAGTCATGTACGAATTCCTGCGGGCGAAGCACCAGCTCAACATCCCGGAAAATTCCGGAAAAACGCAGCTTATCCTGATCCTCCAGATAGGTTCCGTCACACCATTTCAAAACCAGAACCGCCATACGGTTGCTGCCTGCTTTGGTTTTGCCGGTGATTTCAAATTCGCTGGGGCTGTGGGAAACCTGGCTGTAACCGACAAATTCGCCATTAATCCAGACATAGAAGCAGGAATCTACGCCTTCAAAATATAAAAACTGACGTTCGCTAGCTTCTTTTTCTGTCAGCGTAAAATCCTTTACATAAGCACCGCTGGGATTTTCACCGGGCGCATACGGCGGGTCATAGGGGATAGGATAACGGACATTGGTGTACTGCTTCTGTCCGAAGCCCTTCATCTGCCAGCAGGAGGGCACTTCCATGTTGATAAAGCCCTCTTTTTCGAGATCCTTTTCCCAGAAATGCTCCGGTACTTCTTCCACACTGGGATACCAGGCAAATTTCCAGTCGTCCCCGCTCAACAGGATCTGGCTCTCCCTTCCATTCTGTTTCGGCACATACCAACAACGGTTGTCCATTGTGCCGACATGCAAAGTGGAGAGATTTTCATAAAAATTCTGCACTTTCATTTGGTTGTCTCCTTTTTATATCCTTTGGTTGATACCGGGATTTTGTCCCGGCTTTCTTTTTTACAGTTCCTCACACACCTGGAAAATATAAAATTTCAGGTAGTAGGATTCCTCCGCCGCCCAGAGGATCGGATGATCCGGCGCCTGTGTTTTAAATTCCACCTGACGCAGTCTCTTATGCGCTCCGTGGGCCGCTTCTCGGATGGTTTTTGCGAACAGCTCCGGATCCATAAAGTGGGAACAGGAGCAGGTCACTAAAAATCCGTTGTCTTTTACCAGCTTCATGCCCCGCAGATTGATTTCACGATACCCTTTTACCGCATTTTTGATGGAGCTTCTGGATTTTGTAAACGCGGGAGGATCCAGGATTACGACATCATACTGCTCGCCCTTTTTCTCCAGCTCGGGAAGCAGCTCAAAGACATCTGCACAGGTAAATTTTACGCAGTCGGAAAGTCCGTTTAATGCCGCATTTTCTTCCGCCTGCTTTACGCCGGTCATGGATGCATCCACACCAAGCACCTCTCGCGCGCCCGCAATCCCCGCGTTCAGCGCAAAAGAGCCGGTATGGGTAAAGCAGTCCAGTACCTTTTTGCCGGGGCAAAGTCTGTGAATCGCCTGTCGGTTATATTTCTGGTCCAGGAAAAATCCGGTCTTTTGTCCGTCTTCCACATCCACGATGTAACGGACACCATTTTCTGTGATTTCGACCTTTGTGGGGAACGGGTCGCCGACAAAGCCCTTGAAGCGTTCCATGCCTTCCTGCAGGCGTACCTTTGCATCGCTGCGCTCATAGATGCCGCGGATCATGATACCATCCTCTGCCAGCACCTTTTTCACAAGAGAAAGGATCGTCGGTTTCAAACGGTCAATTCCAAGCGCCAGGGATTCCACCACCAGCACGTCGGAGAACTTGTCCACTACCAGACCCGGCAGCCAGTCTGCTTCCCCGAAGATCAGGCGGCAGCAGCCGGTGTCCACGGTCGCTTTGCGGTATTCCCATGCGTTGCGCACCCGCTTTTCCAGAAATTCTTCTGTGATCTCATGTTCTTTTCTGCGGCTCATCACCCGGATCGTAATTTTGGAACGGGTATTGATAAAGCCCCATCCCAAAAAGAAACCATCAAAATCCTTTACCGCAAGAATATCTCCGTTTTCATAGTCTCCTTCAACGTGATCGATCTCGTTGTCATAAACCCAGGCACCGCCGCTTTTGAGCGTGCGCCCTTCGCCCTTCTTCAGAATGGCTTCTGCGTACATATTTCCTCACAATCTGCCGCATGGCGGCTCCGAAAACGCTGACGCGCTGCACAGACTTTTTTGCAGCGTTTCATCGCTTCGGTTATTTTATTATAGTATAACTCTCTCTTCGGATGTATAATAAGTCTGTCCGAAAAATATAACATTTTGAAACTCATTTCTGTTCCGGTTTCTGTTATTTTGAATGGTCGGATCAGACGGTAATTTTGTCAGACACAGCGGTCTGCGCTCTGCCATGCAAGGTGCGGCCTTGATTTGCGAAGGATGATTTTCAAAAACCGAATCGGTTCCGACTGCCGGACGTCCTTTTGTCTGAGCCGCAGGCGCAAGCCGAGGCGAGTTTGGACGGTCGGCAGTGCCCCGGAAACGATCGGATTTTGTTAAAAATCATCCGAAAGCAAATCCCCGGCGCACCTTGCATGGCAGAGTGCAGACCGCGGCGGCTGATAAAATCATTCGGGAATCCAACCATCCAAACCAACTACACCGAAGCATAAAAGAAAGGACTCCTATGCCGATTTATTTTCGCAACGCCCCGGTGCGTGAACCCTTTATCTACGATTCCATCGGAAACCACTGGCTGCAGGATGCGACCTCGCGTCCAAACGGCTACCCTTTCTATCACTATTTACAGACCGAATCCGGCTGCGGGCGGATTAACATTCAGGGAAAATCTTATCTGCTTCATGAACAGGAAGGCGTCCTGATCGCTCCCTCCATCCGACACTCTTATCTGGCCCAGACTCCGGAGTGGTACACCTGCTTTTGTACCTTTTCCGGAACAGTCGAAGGCAGTATTTCCAAAATCCTGAACAACCGGCCGATTCTTTTTACCACAAAAGAGCAATGTCGGAATATACGCGCGCTGCTGCAGGATGCCATACAGCTTTTCGAACATCCTCCGGTCAACATCCCGATACTCTCCGTCAACTGTTATCAGGTGCTTTTACAGTTTTCGGATGTCCCGGACGGTCAGAAGCTTCTTTCTGATCCGCTGTATCTGCGCTATGTTGCTCCGGTCATCAAAGAAATAGAAACCTGCTACAGTCTGCCCCTCACAGTGGCCCAGCTGAGTCGTCAGGTATTTGTCACGCCCCAATATCTATCACGGCTGTTTCAGCGTTTTCTGGGCTGCTCGGTCTACGAATATCTGATGACCTGCCGCATCAACCGTGCCAAAGAGCTTCTGCTGACAGCACCGCGGATGGAGGTGCAGGAAATCGCTGCGCAGACCGGCTTTTCCGATCCGAGTCACTTTATCGCCATGTTCCGCAAAAACACCGGACGGACACCGTTAGAGTTTCGGAAAATCAAATAATGCTGTGTGCAGCGGCGTGTTTTATCTCAGTCCATTGAGCTTTTCCCGATCCATCTGAAACGGATAGTTTTTGAGCTTCGCGGGGTTGGAAAGCAGATCATTCATGGTGCGCTCCCAGAGCTCACGGGAAATTTTTTCTTCTCCGATCAGACTGTAAATGTAGGCCTCGAAGCTCTGATGGCTGCCAAAACCAAGCAAAGTCAGAACGCGCATCGCCTCTTCTTGGTCACCGTAGCAGCGCAGGAAGCCCGGCAGAAACATACCAACCGCTTTGCCGTGGGGCGTTCCCAGTTCGCAGGTTACGCGATAACTCAATCCGTGGGGCAGACTCGTACCGGTATGAGAAATCGCCATACCTCCGAGGGTGCATGCCTGCATAAGAAGCTCCCTCTGTGCTTCGCCGATTTCATAGGAAGCGAGCGCGTCTTTTACCTTTGCAAAGGTCCGCAGGCCCATCTCGCTGTAGACACGGCTGTAGGGCGTAGCGTTCGTGTTTAAATGGCTCTCCACCAGATGTGCTAACGTATCCACCGCCGTGTTGATACAGCCGGTTTTGGAAGCAGTCTGCAGATACGTAGAATCCACCAATGCAAGCTCTGGGAAAATATGGTGGCTGATGCTCTGTTTTACCAGCTCACCCGCCTTGGCTTCTGTGGAAGTCTCCGAAGCTGCCGCCGTAGTCAGTTCTATTTTCGGCATCACGATTCTCGTCAAAATCGCATACGGTGTAACCTCTGAGCCGGTTCCTGCTGTCGTCGGTACTGCCGCGACCGTCAGGGCTTTATTTGCCGCCTGTTTGACCGCTGCATCTGTTTCATATAAAAAGTCTGCTTTTTTCTCCGGGTTGGCGATCATCAGCGCAATTGCCTTAGAAGCGTCCATGGGAGAACCGCCGCCGATTCCGATCACAAAATCGACCTTTTCCAAAAGCCCCAGGGCAGTCGCCCGCATCACAGTTTCCACCGAAGGATTTTCCTCGATTCCGTCAAAAATCACATAGGGCACTTGCTCGCGGTTCAGCGCATCCTCCACGTCCTGCAGGGAACCGTTTACACGGGAAGAATGCCTTCCCGTTACAAGCAGTGCTTTTGTTCCCAGCGCCGCCAGCTCCTGGCTGTGCTGCCGGACACAGCCTTTCTCGTTATAAACCTTTGTTGGCATGTATAATTTCATTGTAATTCCTCCATTCTAAGACGTGCATAAGCATACTGCTCTGTTTCTGCAATACAGCGCCGCACCCTTTCTTCTGTCGCAGGATCTTCAAAATTCAGCTCTAAAAAACGCTTTTTATAATAGCCCTGTTTCAGCGCAATTCGCAGGCTTTCTGCAAAATTCAGATCAAAGAAAAAGCCAAGAAAGCTGACCCAGACATCCAGCCCGGTTTTTCGTTCCTGTTTTTTGATGCAGTAATGACCCAAAATGCTCCCATATACCACATCTGAAACTGCTTCCTGTCCCACCTGCTCTGCAGAAAAACCGGTGGTATCTACAGGATCCTCCTGGGCAAACACCCGGAAAATATCGCATTTGTCCGCATCCCGGATTAACTTCGCAAAAAGCAGCGTCTTTTCATCCAGGCCATCCTCAATCGCAAGGCGGTTATGGTTTCCAATGGCCGTCAAAACCTGCTCTCTTTCCCTGGCAGAAAGCTCATCCAGAAAATCGCCCTGCCGCAGGATTTCGCACCCTAACTGCGCGTGGTCGATGCTTTTATAATCCAGAAACGTGTGATAGCGCTTCAGCTGCTCAAATCTTCCGATATCGTGATATACCGCACACAGATACGCCAGCTCTCTGTCACTTTCCGAAAGTGGGAGCGCCGCTGTAAGCTGTTCCATCACCTCCGTCACCCTTTGCGTATGAATAATTTTTAGTTTGATCCTGGTATCGCTTCCGTCGTCATAGGCAGACGCATATTCCAGAAATTTCTGCATAGCATCCATTTTTCGTCTCCATTCTGTAAGCGCATGGCAGTGGCTCTACAGCATTTTCCACATATGGTCCAGCTGCCCGCAGCAAGCCGTGATGCCTGCGCTTTTGTCTCTTTTATTCAATTCAGGCGGCACTGCTGCCTCAGCATTCTCTCCGCAGCGATTCAAACACTGTGTCGTAATGCTCCGACATTTCTTCAAAGTTATTCAGCAGTTGTTCCAGCACCAGGTAAAACGTCTGCAAATCCTCCGGCGCGATATTTTTGTCCGCATTTTCCTGTACCAGCCCGATGACCTGACGGATTTTGGCGGTCTGCAGGCTACCCTGCTCTGTCAGAACATAGCGGGCGCGGTAACGTCCCGGTTCTCCTTGTTTTTCCACCATTCCGGCTGTGATCAGCTCCGAAAATGTCCGGGAAATCAGCGCCGGGTCAAGGTCACAGGCCGCTGCCACCTCTGCAAACTGAAGTCCCTCCGAATGTCCGCTCAGCGCGTACAGCACCGCCGTGTGTGCAGCCTTTAATCCTACCATCCCCATTCCAGCTGTTTTGACTGCCTGTACTTTTTTATTCATTCTGGAAAGAGAAAGGGTAAATTTCAAAAAACGGTCATCCTTCATGGCTCTCATTTCCTTTCCCCAGATGTTTTGCATATTCCTGTCCTTCCCGGACATAATGGGCTGCATTTTCCAGATTGGAGGTGATTTCCGCTTCCGTTACACTGCGGATGATTTTGGCAGGGCTTCCATAAACCAGTGAGCCCTCCGGAATCTGCATATTCTGCGTCACCAGCGCTCCTGCTCCAACGATACAATTTTTGCCGACGGACGCGCCGTTTAAGATAATTGCACCCATTCCAATCAGTGTATTGTCCCCAACGCTGCAGCCGTGCACAATCGCGCTGTGCCCGATCGTGACATTTTTTCCCACAGTCACGCTGTAGCCCCTGTCCACATGAATGACGCAGTTATCCTGCACATTCGTACCTGCACCGATGGATACGCTGCCTGCTCCGGCACGCACGGTTGCGTGGAACCAGATACTGCAGTTTTCTGCGATCGAAACGTCCCCATATATGTCTGCGCTGGGCGCAATAAACGCCGACGGGTCAATGTCCGGATTTTTCCACATCTGATTTGCCCCCTTTTCTGAGCAGGCTTCGCCTGTTTGTGCTCACTTTCGCTCATCCCGGCGTGAGCATAGCTCACTCTATGATTTCGCCGTTCGTCAATCATGCGAGCATGTTGACTCACTTTCGCTCATCATATCATAGAATCCACGTCAAAAAAAGAGCGGCAGGAATTTCCCTTTATCCCTGCCGCCCTTTTAGCCTTATTTTTTTCATAGTCCTTTTCTTCCAGAAGTCCGTTGGAAACCATGGTCGCCGTGAAATCCAGTTCAAAATCCCGCGCCGCTGGTCGCCGCTGCCGCGTCACCGCAGCCGCCGACACACATTGCAGCAGCGGTAAAAAGCGCTGCTGCGGTCATTTTATACCGATTCTTTTTATCCTGAAAGTCAAACATAATTTTCCCTCCTCACTCCACATTTTTCAATGCCATATCCATCGGGACTTTTCCGATTCGTTTCAGCTCCAGTGCAGCCACAACCCCATAGCAGATGACTCCTGCCACAAACATTTCCACATAAATCCTCGGGTCAATCCAGTAAGGCAGGTACCCCGTCATCATTTGTGACAGCATTGCTTTCCAGATGATACCGATAATCCTGACGCTCAGCGGAATATTGATCAGCACGCAGAGCACGACAACAATTGAGGTTGGCATAACATAGAGCCTTGCAATCTCTCCTTTGGAGTAACCGAGAATTTTTGCCATGGAAATCGACTGCGCATTTTTTTCAATGATAATTTTACTCAGCAGATAAACAAGAACTGCAAATATCAGAACTGCAAAAAGCTGACCAGCCACATCATCCCGCCCATGGAAATCTTCATCTGACGCGTCATTTTGGTCAGCGCATCCAGATCGATCACAGAACCGATGTATTTGTCATCGATATCTGTAATTTCAGAACTGGAAAAATATCCGCCGTACATGTCCTTTCCAAGATCAAAGACATCGTTTAGATGATCCCTTGAAAGGAATACGACCAACGATGCTTCATATGGATAAATCTGTGTGACAGTAAAGGTATAGGTCTTATCCTCATATTTTTCTTTCAGTGTAATGCTGTCCCCGGCGGAAAGTACAAACTTCGAGGCATAGGCAGAGGAAATTGAAAACGGTGGCGGAATCGTCAAAACAAAGGTATGTCCTCATTGCCAGACAGAGTTTGTCCCTACAAGCAATCGACAGGTATTCTGTTCAAAGGATTGTTGTTATCAGGCAAGGCAGGATAAGACGAAAGCCGACAGCGAAGCGGAAAAAGGCGATCACTATTACCGTCAGCGTGTATGTGCTGTGTGTGGTAGTACCTACTGGCCTACACACAGTCAGCAGAAATTCTGCTCCGAGGAATGTAAAAAGGTAAACCACAACAAGAAAACCTTGGATTTTTACCACAAGAAGCAAAAGGAGGAAGCACTATGCAAAGATTTATTACAGACGAAAGAACAGGTATCCGATACGAACTCATCGGAGATTACTATTATCCCTGCCTGACAGTAGAGGAAAGTCCTCCCCTTTCAAAATATGGACGGTTGCGGCAACGATATTTGGGGGAACATAAGCGTGTGCTATATTTTAATCTGCTGACAAGCGGAAAGTTATATGAACACCTTGCCGAAATTGATACTTCGGCTCGTGATATGGCGGAATATCTGATAAAGGAAATGGCAAAGAAGCAGGGTGTAACGGAAGAACTGAAAGCAACGGATATGATGAGATGGATAGGATTGATGAATAACATTCGAGCCTGTGCCGATGAGATTGTATTGAATGATATTGTGTATTCCTAACGGATACCAACCGAAGAAGAATTGCTGTCAAACCGATGGCAGTTTTTCTTTTTCGGCAAGTATTCAAGAAGTCATTAAGTTGCGAGTATAATCGAAGTGGTAGAAAAGTTACCTATTATATCGGTTGTAATTTTTTTATGAACTCTATTGACAAGAAAACTTGGTATGTGTATAATATAAAATATGCAAAGAAAACTTGGCATGGAGGCGTTTTTATGAAAAAGGACGAAATCTTAAATGCAAGCAGAAAAGAACATCGCAATAAGGACTTGGCTGAAATGGAAGTGGTATATCAAGCCGGAAGTCACGCAAGCAGAGTTGGTGCTTTAGTGTGTTGTTTGCTTTCGCTGTTATCTTCTGTGCTTGCTCATACTATGATTTATAGTCCGTGGGTTATATACTTCAGCATTATTGCAACACAATGGTTAGTTCGTTTTATCAAAATGAAGCGAAAGAGCGATTTGGTCTTGACTGTTCTGTTTTTTGTGCTTTCCATTTTGGCATTTGTTGGATTTGTTAGCCATCTTTTAGAGGTGAGAATATGAAAGAACAATTACAACTGAAAAATCACTTAAAGGAAGTTCGCACAGAAGCAAATCTTTCTCAAGCTCAGCTTGCAGAAATGGTAGGGGTATCAAGAAATACCATTAGTTCTATTGAAACAGGACAGTTTAATCCAACTGCAAAATTGGCTCTAATTCTTTGTATTGCATTGGACAAAAAATTTGAGGAACTATTTTATTTTTAGGAGGTCATTATGGAAAATATTATAATGTTGATTTTGGGAGTGTTCATATCTGTTGTGGGAATTGTAAATATCAAAGGCAATATCAGCACAATTCACTCTTATAACAGGCGAAAAGTAAAGGAAGAAGATATACCAAAGTATGGAAAAACAGTCGGCACAGGAACGCTGATTATAGGAATATCTCTTGTATTAGGTTTTATTGTTTCGTTTTGGAGTGAAATAATTATAGATTATATCATTCTTCCAGCAGTTATTGTCGGATTAGGCTTTATATTGTATGGACAGTTCAAATACAATAAAGGAATTTTTTGAGAATCAGGGAGGTATAAAGATGGAATTGAACACAATATCAGGTCTGGCGATAGCGGGAGTTATCTGCTCCGTTGTCCTCTCGATGGGGGTACCGATTGCTTTGTTCATTGCAGGAAGGGTGAAGCTTAAGGCAAGGATTTCCTCGTTCTTTATCGGAGCAGGAACCTATCTGCTGTTTGCCATGCTGTTGGAGCAGCTGCTGCATGTTCTTGTCATTCAGTTCTGCGGACTGAACGCACAGAGCAGGCCATGGCTTTACTATGTGTACGCGGCTTTGGCTGCAGCGGTTTTTGAAGAGACCGGAAGACTGATTGCCATGAAGTTCTGGATGAAGAAATGGCTGGATTTTCCAAATGCACTGATGTATGGAATCGGGCATGGCGGTGTGGAGGCCATTCTGCTCGGAGGACTCTCCGGAATCAGCAATCTTGTGTCCATGCTGATGATCAACAGCGGAACCATGCAGAATACGCTGGCGGCACTTCCTGCTGAGTCTGCAAACCAGACCGTGTCACAGCTGTCGGCCCTATGGACAACACCGGCACCACTCTTTTTTGTAAGCGGAATCGAAAGAATCAGTGCCATCATTCTGCATATCGGGTTGTCACTGCTGATCTACCGGGCGGTAAAGGCAGGCAAATGCAGGACAGCGGCTTTTACAGCGGTTCTTGCATATGGGATTCATTTTATCGTGGACTTCTTTGCCGTGGCAGGTCCGGCGCTTCTTCCCATCTATGTGATTGAAATTGGTGTCTTTGTGATGGCAGCCGGAACTCTTGTTATGGCGCTGAAGATGGGAAGGATGGAAGAACTGTGAATTCCAGTTTTCTGCTATCATAAAACAGAATATATCTGACAGAACGCACCGTAGAAATACGGTGTTTTTGTTACCCCAAACCCACAATTTCATACACAACCACAGGTTAGTACAAATACCTTATGTGCGTTTTTGAAAGGCTTAGAAAGGGATATTTACCCCGATTTTCGCCCCGAGAAATGACACAAATAAGGCTGAATGTATCTTCTCTGTGGTTTTTATATTTTCGGCAGGAAAGGAGGATTGCTTGCTATGCCGAGAATGAGCAAGAAGCGGAAACAAGAGTGGGCGTTGTTTCTGAATGATCGAAACCGCATTACCTACAACGAACTTTGCAGAAAATGCAGGAATGACTGTAAGCAGAGTTTCCGCTGTATTGTGGTGCTTTGCCCGAAATATTTATCGAAAAGGAGAACAAAGAAAAATGATTGAAAATGAAATGACTGTCAGCGTGCCTCTTGAAGTTGTCAAGGCGAGTGAAATCGAGCCGAAAGAAGTGAAATGGCTATGGTATCCATATATTCCGGTTGGCAAGGTTACGCTGTTGCAGGGCGATCCCGGCGATGGAAAAAGCAAGCTAATGCTTTCCATTGCCGCCCTGCTCTCAAAGGGCGAACCTCTGCCCTTTACCGAAACGGAAGAAAACGAGCCTATGACTATCATCTATCAGACAACGGAAGATGACGCCGATGATACGGTAGTCCCTCGCTTCAATTCGGCTGGCGGGAACGGAGAAAACCTCATCTTCATCAAGGAAGGTGAAAAATCTTTGTCCTTTGGGGATAACCGTATTCGTGAAGCGATTGAGATGTACCACGCAAAACTTTTAATTCTTGACCCGATGAGTTCCTATATCGGAGAAAGTTGTTCGATGAACAATGCCAACGAAACACGAGCCGAGTTTAATCATCTGATAGCGGTTGCGAAAGATACAGGCTGTGCGATTGTGCTTATCGCTCATATGAACAAGATGAGAGATACCAATCCCCTTTACCGTACTAACGGTTCGATTGACATTGCAGGTGCTGCAAGAAGTATTCTTGCAATCACACGCACACCGAACAAGGAAGTACCTGCGGAAAGATATTTGGTGCAGGTAAAATCCAACCTTGCCCCGACAGGCTCTGCCATTCTGTTTGAAGTATCTGAGAAAGGTGTGGACTTTATTTCCGAAATGGAAATGACAGCGGAAGAAGCGTTCCAATCCCTCGCCCCGAAAATCGGCAGACCCAACGATAAGGAAGTCAAGGCGAAAGCATTTCTGATTGAAATGCTGAAAGACGGAGAAATGCTTTCTTCGAATTGTGAAGAAAAACTTGAAGCCGCAGGGTTCAGGAAATCGACCATTAAAAAGGCAAAGAAGAACGCAGGAGTTATCTCCCGAAAGAAAGGTTTTCTGTGGTACTGGTCTTTGCCGATGGGCGATATACCGAGAGAATAAATGCAGGCTGTCTGCTGATGGGACAGTCTGTTTGTATGATTGAGGTATCAAAGGAGGTCAAGGGGGAACACCCTTGCCCACGACATCTTTGCAGACGAAGTCTGAAAGTGTCATAGTGGGTTACACACATTCAAAGAATGTTGTGTAATGGCTTCGCCCTGTCTGGAAAGGAGAGCAAAATGGCAAAAAACAATAAGGCGGATATGAGTTGTGCAAGGGTTAAAAAGTACACCGCTTCTGATGTGAGCAAGGCAGAAAGACACAACGAACGCAAGAATGAAACCTATGAAAATATGAATGTGATTGAGGAACGCATACCTTATAATGTGCATTTCAAAAAGCCTTTTACTCCGACCTATATGGAGCAATTAAAGCAGATGGAAGCTGACGGTATGGTGTCGCTTCGTGGATTGAGAAAAGACGCAACGCTCTTTAACGAGATTGTGATTGATGTGAACACGATGTACTTCGAGCGTAACGGTGGCTACGAATATGCAAAGCAGTTTTATGAGGAAGCGTTCCATTTCATTGAGGAAAAATTCGGTGCTGAAAATGTAATATCGGCAGTAATGCACGCTGATGAAATCAATATAGCGGCAACCGAGGAACTTGGGAAAAAGGTGTACCACTATCATCTTCATGCTATGGTTCTGCCTGTGGTGGAGAAAGAAATCCTATGGAGCAAGCGTTGCAAAGATGAAAAACTGCGAGGAACGGTTAAGGAAGTAGTCAATCAGATTAGCCATTCAAAGAAATGGAAATCGGATATTCCGCTGACCGATGAAAAAGGAAATCCACTTCTTAGAAAAAATGGGAAACCGATGTTCCGAGCTTCATACAGCATACTGCAAGACGAATTGTTTAATTATATGACGGAGCGAGGATTCAAAGGCTTTCAGCGTGGCGAATACGGAAGTACCGCCGAACATCTTACTTCCCTACAATATCAAATCAAGCAGGACAAGGAACGATTGGAGAAGTTGCAGAAGCGTATTCAGCGTGAACAGATGAAGTATGAGCCTGCCCGTAATGTTTCCAAAACCTATAACGAGATTGACAGTATGGGGCAGAAAACAATCACGGGTAAAATGGCAATCTCCAAAGAGGATTATTCTCAACTGACTGCCCTTGCCAAAGAGGACATTACCAGTCGTGCAGAAATCAGCGAATTAGAACAGAATGCAAACTATTACCGACAGAAATATTTTGACTGTGCAAACGCACTCCAAAGAATGAAAACTAAATACAACGAACTGAAAGAAAAGTGCGGACCTTTTCTTCAAGCGTTGGAGCATTTCCCCGAAGTTGCTAAACTTTTTACCGAAAAAGTGAAGCAACTTTTTTCTTTTAAGGAAGCGCAGGAACGAGCCGAAAAAGAAGCAAGGGAAAAAGAACGACAGGAGCGTATCAAGGCTCGCAGGAGTAAGCGTGGTATGGAAAGATAACCTTTTCCATTATACTCACGACTTAATGACTTCTTGATATATTGAAAATCTGCGGTTGATGGGCGTTCTAATATGAATGCCCCACAATCAAATCTTATGAAAGAGAGGAGCGGACTATATGAAAGAACAGAAACATTCTTATTCGCAACGCATAGGAAAAACAACATTCATCGTAAATGTAAAGCAGTCCGAAAGTGCCAAAAAGCCTTTGAATACGGTGTTTCAAGACATCTGCAAGCACGAGGTTTTGGGCGATTTCTTTACGGACAAATCATTTAATTTAGAAAATCCACAAAAAGTATCTTGACAAACTCGACCCCGACGGTCCAAGCAGCACACAAAATTCTCCTTTTTCCACGGAAAGGTCAATGCCTTTTAATACTTCCACCAGACTGTCGCCCTCGCCAAAGGACTTTCGGATTCCTCTGATTTCCAGAAACATCACTTTCCCTCCTCAATATCGTAATCTTCATGATATCAGGGGCAAAAGGGCTAAGCCCACATGAGCTTACTCATAGGTGGGTGAGAGACCTTTTGCCCTGACGCCATATCCATCGGGTTCAAAAATTCATTTTTCAGAAGTAGAATAGACTAACTTTTGTTCGTTGTCAATGTCTCAGGGTACGGGTGAACAGTAACTATTTCAGGAAAAGCTCAAGAATTTCTGTGAATTACGGGTTGTCAATTCCTTTTTTTCCCGTTATACTTTTCGGGACATAGTCTTTGCGGATTGTGAGGGCACAAAAGCACGAAGCAATCCGATATCAACACTCAGAATTCAGAAAGTACAGAGAGAACAATATGAGTATTTTAAACGTAGAACATCTGTCTCACGGCTTTGGCGACAGAGCCATTTTTCATGACGTTTCCTTCCGTCTTTTAAAGGGTGAGCACATCGGCTTAATCGGCGCAAACGGCGAGGGAAAATCCACCTTTATGAACATCATCACCGGTCGCCTGCAGCCCGATGAAGGTAAGGTCGAATGGTCCAAAAATGTCCGCGCCGGTTATCTGGATCAGCACACTGCCCTTGAAAAGGGCATGACCATCCGTCAGGTACTGACCTCTGCCTTTGATTTTTTGCTGGATATGGAACAGGAATTAAACGGGATTTATGAAAAGATGGGCGAAGCAGACGAGGATACCATGCAGCAGCTGATGGAGGACGCCGGAACGCTGCAGGAGCTTTTGACTGCACACGATTTTTATATGATTGATTCCAAGGTTGAGGAGGTTGGCCGTGCCCTCGGGCTTTCCGAAATCGGTCTGGACAAGGATGTTTCCGAGCTGTCCGGCGGTCAGCGTACTAAGGTACTTTTGGGTAAGCTTCTGTTGGAGAAACCGGACATCCTGCTTTTGGACGAGCCCACCAACTATCTCGATGTTTCTCATATCGAATGGCTCAAACGGTATTTAAATGATTACGAAAACGCGTTTATCCTGATTTCTCATGATATTCCGTTCTTAAACAGCGTCGTCAACCTGATCTACCACATGGACAATCAACAGCTGACCCGCTACGTAGGCGATTATGACAAGTTCCAGGAGGTTTATGCGATGAAAAAAGCGCAGTTGGAAGCCGCCTATAACAAGCAGCAGAAAGAAATTGCAGATTTGAAGGATTTCGTTGCCCGCAACAGGGCTCGTGTTTCCACCAGAAACATGGCGATGTCCCGTCAGAAAAAACTGGACAAAATGGATGTAATAGAACTGCAGGCTGAAAAGCCGAAGCCGGAGTTCAATTTTAAAGAGGCACGCACGCCCGGCAGATATATTTTCCAGACGTCCGACCTCGTAATCGGTTATGACGAGCCGCTGTCCTCCCCGCTGAATCTGTCCATGGAACGCGGCTCCAAGATCGTCATCACCGGTGCAAACGGAATCGGTAAGACAACTCTGCTGAAGAGCATCCTCGGTCTGATCGATCCCCTCTCCGGCAACGTAGAGCAGGGAGATTATCTGGAGATCGGCTATTTCGAGCAGGAAATGAGTCAGGATATTTCCACAACCTGTATCGAGGAGATCTGGAAGGAGTTTCCGGGCTACAGCCAGTATGAGGTGCGTTCCGCCCTCGCAAAATGTGGCCTTACAACCAAGCATATTGAAAGCCTTGTCAAAGTCCTGTCCGGTGGTGAACAGGCAAAGGTGCGTCTCTGCAAGCTGATCAACCGTCCCTCCAATGTACTCGTCCTCGACGAGCCCACCAACCACCTCGATGTGGATGCCAAGGACGAATTGAAGCGTGCACTGATCGCATATCGCGGAAGCATTCTGATGGTATGCCATGAGCCCGAGTTCTATGACGGGCTCGCAGATACGGTCTGGGACGCTTCCAAATGGACGACACGAACCGTGTGACAAAAGGACAGCACGACACACAATATGATAACATGGCTTAGCGCAGTCCAGCACTCTAAAAGGCAGCCGCGTCAGGAAAATTTTCCTGACGCGGCTGCCATATTTTTTAAGCTTCCTGATAAAGTTCTTTTGACCGGTAAGTCAATACCTTTCCTATTTGTAATCTTTGTTTTTGAGCGACGTACCTACAAACGGTATCGTAGCAAATTCCTGCGGGTTACTTCTGATAATGTAATCGATATAATTTCCCACAATCAACGCGTATGCATAGTAGCCCATCGGGTTCGGATGAAAGCCCAACCCGAACGATTTACGCATTTCTGCATCGTATACGGGCGCATGCGCAGTCATATCCAGCAAGTATGTAAAGTCAAACATATCGCACAATTTGGCAAGTTCGCTTGCGATATAACGGATATCGTTATCACATGCTTCCCCGCGCAGTTGAGGAGTTACAACAAAAATACGCGCGTTAGGCTCTATTGTTTTAAGTTTGGAAACGATTTTGCCCATATTACCGAAAAACGTATCGTCATTATCCTGCGGACAATCGACGTTGACGTCCTTGGCACTTCCCAGAGGATGCCCGAACACAAACGAATCGTTGTTGCCTAACGCAATAATATACGCTTGATTCCATTGCCAAAATCCGTTTGTGTCCGCCCAATTTTGAACATACTCGCGTGCGGTCATTCCGCCGCGGGAATAATTGTTGTATTTTGTTCCAGTAATGCGCTCTAAAACGGCGGGCCACGAGTACTCGTACATATCGGTATAAACTATATTTCCGTTTTCATCGTGACTTTCAAACTCGCCCGATGCCAAAGAATCCCCTATAACGCCTATTTGCTTAAAAACGCCCGCAAAACCGCACGTTTCCTTAATAATATCTAACGGCTGTTCGCTTGCGCCGATTTCAAATCGTTTGTTATTCATTTTATTCACCCTCCTGTTGTTCTTCTTTAACCTTTTTAGGCTTATCCCATTCCGTACCGGTTACAGTTTTAAGATCAAGTCCGCGAGTTTCGCCGACAAACAGCCACATTATTACAATTGCCCCTACAAGCCCTGGAACCGTCAAGCCCAAATACATATAACCGAACATGCTTTCGGGAATGATAGGCAGCAGTATCATAGTAATCACTGTTGCAAGTCCGCCCATAACTCCGTTAAGCAACGTATTGATTACCGTAACCGACGAACGCAGGTTTGTAGGAGACGATTCGGAAAACATAATTCCGCCGATGGTATCGCCTGCGCCCCAGTAACTGCCCATAAATCCGCCGATAGCAAAACCCGTCAAATACGGAGTCCACTTGAACATACCGCTAAAGATAAACAGCAAATAACACGTCAACGCCGAACAAGACATTGCGACTATAGTTACTTTACGTCCGAATTTATCCGACACAAAACCGGAAATCAATGTAAACAGCGCGTTGCCGACGGGATACAGAAACAAAGCAAGAGTTATTTCTTCTTCCGTCATCAGCGCCGACTTTGCCATGACCGTACTGTACGTTGCCGTACCTAACGAAGCGAGATAAAAGCAGCAACAAGCAATAATCAAAAAGCGCAATTGTCTGTGTTTGAATGCGAATTTTACAGCGGTCAGAATTCCGCCTTGTGCGTTTTGTTCGCGTCCTTCCTTGCTGCGTTGTTCACGTTCTTCTATAGGCGTTTTTAAATACTCTATTCTTTTAATCAAAAATGCGTTTGTTTCCTTAGCAAAAAGCAGCGCGAATAACGACATTACAAAACCGACAATTGCCGGCACCAAATATACTACGTGCCAACGCTCGCTTACGTTTTGCATGAGTGTAGCCCTAAGCAACGGAACAAGTAACGTGCCCAGTATCGCCACCGCTTTTACGATTGCGTAGTTACGGGCGCGAGACTTTGCGTCGGAGCATTCCAGTATGTACACGCATTGCATATCGTGCGAGACCATAAAACCCATCAACGTGCCGCCTATCATGTAAACGTAGATATCTTTGGATAAATACACAAGGAACAGCCCTAAGCCCATACATAACGTGTTAATAACCAAAAACGGCTTACGCCCGAATTTGTCCGCAAGGGGACGATAGAAAATAATAAGCAGTGTTACCGGATAGGAAATAAAACCTATGGCGGAAAAGAGCGATAATCCCGCGCCGTATTCCATACCCATATTTTTTACGAAGAATTCTGTAACTATATTCGCCTGAAACTGAATGGATATAGTAGACGCGATTTCGTCCGTTATGTAGATGAGCGACAAAATCATAAACAAGTAAATCAAATAAAACTTGTTGCTTCTTGCGCCCAACTGCTTTTCGCGGCGGATAAGTTCCTTGGCTTCGCGCGCCTGTAATCGTTCAACGTTTTTTGCCATTTTGAGTTTTCTCCTTTTGAAAATTGTAAACAAGGAAATTCTTGGTCATCTCGTCGGTAATGCCGTAGCGCTCCGCCAAATTGTGTGTGGCTTGCAGGAAATCCGCGCCGGAGCAGCCTTTAGACAACAGGTTTTCTTTTTCGATAAGTTTATTCCAAAAAATATTCAAAACAATTTCGTCGGTGGCAAGGGAAACAACCGAATGATTGCGCGTATGTACGTAAACGTTGCGATCGCCTTCTTCTCCGACTAAACACTCTCCGCCGTCGATTATAATTGTTGTTCTACGGTATGGAAACAGTGTTGAAACGTCGTTGATATTGTACGAATACACCGTTGCGCCCTCGACCAAAATGCTTTCGAAGGTAAAAATATACACCTTTACCCCGCGGGATATTGCGTTTTCGATATTACTACGCAGCACTTCGAACAGCTCTCGCCAAATGGACAGCGAAATTTCCGCTTGCGCGCTGTCGATAAGTTCCTTTGCCTTAGCAACGTATTTTTCTTCGCCCACTATATTCATTACATAATCGACGTCGGCGTTTTCCGTTGCAAGTTGTTGTAGCTCGCGTTCGGCGCAGGCAATATTCTTTTCGTTTTCTTCCTTGATGCTACGTATAAGGTCTTGATACTCGATAGGCTTGTAAAAATTCGGCTCTCCGTCTATACGAATAACCGCGCCCTTTGCCACCAGGCGATTGATAACCTCGTACACCAACGAACGCGCAACGCCCGAAAGTTTTGCGATTTCGTAACCGTTTAACACTTTATGTTTAATTAGTGTTCCGTATACTTTTGCTTCGTTTGACGAAAAGCCGAGTTTCTCTAAAAATTCATAATTGTTCATAGTAGTTATACCCCACACCACTATCATGCTACAAATCTCTGCGTTGTCAATACCCTTTTTGAAAAATATGGTTTTAAATTTACTTTTTGCGTCAATACGGGCTGTCGTCAAAGTACAGTTCGTCGTACAAATCATCGTCTTGCCTATCGAAACCTTCTTGCTGTTGTCGGTTGGTATTCTTTATTAGAGACTGACTGCTTAATTCCAAGCAACAGAAAAGGACAGACGACCTTAAATCGTCTGTCCTCATCCGAGAAGCACGCATTATGCTCTAACATCCTTATGAGAAGGAGCGTAAAGAGCGTGCGTTCTATTTTTCCCGGTTCATCACAAGTTCCCAGACAACACACAGCGCGGCATAAATCACGCCGCCGACCACATAGACGATCCAGGTCTTATCCCATGTGTTAGTTGAAAAGCTCCAGGCGAGATAAATTGCAGTCAGGATAAGCCAGTAAACTACGGAAAATGCTCCCATTTTCCGGTTTTTGCGCTTCGCTTCCATCGTGTAATCGCCCTCTTTTAATAGTTTCTGCATGCTTGTCCAGGTGCTGCAGTTCACCACAAAAATACATGCGCCGATTCCGGCAAGCACCATCGTAACGGTCAGCAGCAGCGTTATCAGAAATTCCTGTTCCGAAAATGCGCCGACGAGCAGCGGAATCGGGGACGCCACACAGATACACGTTGCAATGATGTTCCAGAAAATGTACTGATTCCGATATTCTTTCTGTTTTTCCCGCACCATTCCGCTCACGCCATATTGCAGCTCAAACGGCTCTTCCCTATCCAGATATTCATACTGCTCGTTCTGAAACCCGGAATAGATAAACAATGCGACCGCCGCGATTACAAAAAACAGCAACAGCATTATTCCAAGACAACCTGCCAGATTTTCCGAAATGTTCAGTTTTTCATACTCCGATGCCGCGCCTAATAAAAGTAACGGGATCGGGGATAACACGCACAGAAACGTCCCGACAGCAATCCGTTTTGCGGATTCCCTGCTCTGTACGAGATAGGTTCCCGCCTCTTCTATGGAAATCTGGCGCACGCCGCTGTCTATCGTTTCCGATGTAAACTCCTCCAGCTCCATGTCATCCTTTAAAAGGTAATCTGTCGTAACTCCAAACAACGCTCCAAGCTGCAAAATTTTTTCCAGCTCCGGGATGGTCTGCGCGCTTTCCCATTTTGAGACTGCCTGTCTCGATACATTCATCTTCTGCGCAAGCTCTTCTTGCGACCAGCCGTTTTTCTTTCTCAGCCGGACAATCTTATCTGCCAAAATCATACATCCTGCCTCCATTTGTTTTTTGTTTCAGTATATGGATTTTGACAGTTTCCCGCCACCAAACGGCGGCTTGAAATTTGTCAACCGTTGGTTGCACCCCGCACAAAATAAGGGATTTCGCAGCTTCGTGCCGCCAGCCAGATGGATACGGCACGGATCGCGCGCATACAAATCCATGATCAGCGTTCGACTCCGGCACGTTCACATGCCGCGCTTAAATTTCTTTGATAAACTGCACGCCCTCCAGTCTGCCGAACTCTTCTATCACCTTCTCATGGGATACAGGTGTATCAAAATGAAGGGTCATTGTTGCACCAACCCCCCTGTTTCCATCCACATCCTTGCTGCGTACAATCTCCAGCCCGTCCATTTTACAGCCATGTTCCCGTCCATATGCCAAAAAGGCACTCAGATCCTTGATACTTACAAACTCCACGTAAGCTCCAAAAACACGCGCTGTTTTTCCAAGCCTCTTATCTACTGTTCTCAGGATTTTCAGAGAACACCAAATGGCTGCAAAGCCGACAATTGCTCCGGAGTAGAAGCCGGAACCAAGTGCCAGTCCCAGACAGGCATCTGCCCACAGCCCCGCTGCGGTGGTCAGCCCCTTTACCTGGTTCTGCCGGGTCACCAAGATCGTCCCGGCTCCCAGAAATCCGATCCCGCTGATCACCTGCGCAGCAATCCGGCTCGGGTCAGTGCTTCCAAGCTCCCGGCTCAGAAAAATTCCCGTCATCATCGCAATTTCCGAGCCGATACAGACAACCATATACGTCCGAAATCCTGCCGGACGCCCTTTCTTTTCCCTTTCATACCCTAAAATTCCACTGAAAACCATCGCAAGCACAGTTCTCAGCAGCACGGAAAAAATGGTCAGCTCCTTCAAAACGGCTATTTTTTCCAACACCATACCATGCTCCCTCTTTTATCCTTCTCCTGATTTCTGCAGGCGTTCCCGCGAAAATGCCGGCAGCCTTATTTCATATGCTGTTTACAGGTATCTTTCGTCATAAACCGCCCGAACCCCGCCGACAAATTTCCGCCGCGTCCGTGCGCATACCAGATGTGCCTCCCCGATCTGTCGAATGGACAGTCTGACCGGAACCGCCACATCCTTTAGATGCATCCCGATCAGCGTATCTCCGATATCCATTCCTGCATGTGCCGCAATATGCTCCACTGCCACAGGATCAGCAAATGCCTGCCATGCCGCTGTTGCAAAGGATCCGCCTGCTTTTGGCTGCGGCATAACATTGACCGCCTCATAGCCATACTTTTCTGCCGCTTCTGTCTCCAGAATCAGTGCACGGTTTAAATGCTCGCAGCACTGGGCCGCCAGATAAATGCCTTTTTCCTGCACAGCCGCATAAATTCCGCCAAAGACCTTTGCCGCCAGCTCCGGACTGGAATAGGTTCCGATTTTCTCCCCGCCAACCTCACTGGTCGAACAGCCGACTACTAAAATCTGACCCGCTTTCATCCCGGCGGTCTCTATCAGCTCCGCTGCCGCCTGATAAGCGGTCTGGTAAACCTTTTCATATAAGGCATTGTCATATGTATAAAAAACTGTATCTGCCATGATCTGTCCCCTTTTGTCTGAAACTCTTTTTCTGTTAAGTTCTTTCGCTTTCAGTATACTCTATTTCTGACGAACTGTCAGTTGCAAAAGGCTGCAAAAGTTTTTCGTTTTTTCTAAATTTTCCAGTTGACTTTTTCAGAAAAATTCGTTATGATAATAAGGCTTGATGAAGCAATCGAAGCGTGGCTCAGTTTGGTAGAGCGCTGCGTTCGGGACGCAGAGGTCGCGTGTTCAAATCACGTCGCTTCGACTTTTAAAGACTGTTGAAATTTCAACAGTCTTTTTTGCTACAAAAATCACATAAAGCGCCCATAAGCGCCGTAAAACACCAAACCGATGGAGGATTTTTATGGAACAGGATATGACTCAGGGCAAACCGTTGTCCATCATACTCAAATTTACCCTGCCGCTGTTAGTCGGCAATATTTTCCAGCAGTTTTACAACATGGCCGATACGATCATCGTCGGCCGCTTCGTCGGTGCGAACGCTCTGGCTGCCGTTGGCTCCACCGGCACAGTTATGTTTCTGATCATCGGCTTTGCACAGGGCATTACCGCCGGATTTACGATTCTGACCTCACAGCGTTATGGAGCAAAGGATGAAAAAGCCGTCCGCGCCAGTGTGGCAAACGGTATCCTGCTCTCTGTTCTTGTCACAATCCTTATAACCGTGGTCGGTCTGAGCACCATGAAGCCTCTGCTTCTCCTTATGAATACACCGGAGGATATTTTTGCCGATGCGTATACCTACAGCATGTTGATCTGCAGCGGAGTCGTTGCCTGTATTTTTTATAACCTGTTTTCCTCACTTCTGCGGGCCATCGGCAACAGTAAGGTTCCGTTGTTTTTCCTTGTATTTTCCGCCTGTCTGAATGTGGTGCTCGATCTGCTCCTGATCCTCTGCTTCCATATGGGTGTGGCAGGTGCTGCAATTGCAACCAATATTTCACAGGGCGTTTCTGCGGTACTGTGTCTGATCTATATTTATAAGAACGTTCCCGTGCTTTGCCCGGAGCGCACCCAGTGGCGACTTTCCGCATCAGACACGGCATATCAGATGAGAATGGGCATTCCAATGGCACTGCAGTTTTCCATTACTGCATCCGGAGCAATGGTGATGCAGGCTGCCATCAATCTGTTCGGCTCGGTGGCAGTCGCTGCCTTTACTGCTGCCAGCAAGGTGCAGAGCCTCGTAACACAGGGCATGATGTCGATGGGACAGACAATGGCAAGCTACGGCGGTCAGAACTACGGCAAGGGCGATTATCACCGTCTGGAAAAGGGCGTCCGTTCCGCTCTCCTGATCAGCGTCATCTACTCGCTGCTCGCTGCAGCTGCCGTCGGTCTGTTCCTGCGCCCGCTGCTTTCCCTGTTCTTCTCCGGAGACATCGATATAGCTTCCCTGATGCCCTGGGCAAAAACCTATATCTATATGTGTGCGGTCTTTTATATTCCGCTTTCCACGATTTTTATTTTCCGAAACATCATGCAGGGCTGCGGCTACAGCTTCCTGCCGATGATGGGCGGCGTAGCCGAGCTGTTTGCCCGCATGATCACAGCACTGATCGCCATGAAGCTTGTAAGCTTTCCCCTCGCCTGCTTCTGCGATCCTGCTGCATGGGTCGGTGCGGCGCTCTTTACCGGATTTTCCTGGTTATCCGTCAAGAAAAAGCTCCGTGCTTCCCTGCTGCCGGAGGATACCAGTTCTTCCAGCGAAGCAAAATGATACCCCATTTCCTCCCACTTTGTTAAAACCTCATCCAGAATTTCTCCGTTCGTCCGGGACGTATTGTGCAGCAGTACAATCGCTCCCGGATGAACTCTTTTTAACAGCTTTGACATCGCCTCTTCGCGGGTCGGCTGTTCCTCCTGCTTCCAGTCCACATAGGCAAGGCTCCAGAAAATCGTCCGATACCCAAGCTCCTTTGCCAGCTGCAGATTGTTGTCGCTGTATTTACCCTGAGGCGGGCGGTAAAACCTCGACATCTTTTCGCCGGTTGTCTGCTCGTACAGGTCTTCCAGCTGCGCCAGCTCCTTCTGAAACTCTTCTTTTCCCATCTGGCTCATATCCGGATGATGATAGCTGTGGTTCCCGATGATATGCCCCTCCGCCCGCATCCGTTTGACCAGGTCGGGATTTTTTTCCAGATAATTCCCCACAATAAAAAAAGCCGCCGGCACATGATGCTTTTTCAATGCGTCGAGAATCGCCGGCGTGTTTCCATTTTCGTATCCGCAGTCAAACGTCAGATACAAAACCTTTTCCGTCGTATTCTCCGCATAAAACGCATCATATTGCGCCAGCTGCTCCATGCTTTCGTCCGCCACAGGCGGTTTGTTGTCCTCCTGAAAGGAAAGTCCCCAGTCCTTCTGTGCAGGACGTGCCATCACCGCCTGATCCCGCACGCTCACCGTATGCCCCACAACGCTTCCAAGGCAGAACGCCACGCCGAAAATCAGACACAGGGAAAGCACCGCTTTTAATTGTTCCATTCTGTCCATGCCGTTGTCCGTCCGAGTCTTTTTATTATGTATATCGGAAAACGGCTTTTCCTATGCAGGGGAGTGAACCTCACATGACTAAAGTCACGTGCTTCTCAGTCGTTTTAAACGACAAGACCAAATATCGGCGGATACGCCAGTAACTTAGAATTCGTGCGGATACGCACTTTTTCTGCGCCGGATACGGCCAGTTTCCACATTACAGGTAGTCCGCTGTATATCTGCCTGTGTTTATGCTGCTTTTAATTCTGCATAAAGCTTTCTTAAATCCGCATAAACACATGAGGTTCTGCGCTTCACTGCAGGTACTTTTGCCTCCAGAGAAGACCTTTCCGTTTCCGGTAAGGGTTTTAAAAGTTCCCGTATAAAATATCTCGCTCCAATATTATAGGATGCTGACAGGTCGCAGTTATACTGTTTTCCTGTCTGAAAGGTACACAGGCTATGGTTCTCCGGATTTCTTACCACTGCTCCACTTCCATCACAGGCCAGCCTGCTGGTGTTTTGGGCGCTGACTCTGGATACACGGATCCCGTTCCGGTGAGCCTGATGCTCACACAGCTTCTGAATATCCCGCTTTCTCCATAAATGAAGTTTCTGTTTCTTTTTTCCGGATAGCTTCCCCTGCGTTTCCAGATATTCGAACACAATTACATCCGCCTGATATTCTATGGCACATTTCGTGATCGCCGCAGCTATTTTGCGGGACAGCTCCATATTCAGCCTTTTTGCATAATTCCACCGGCTTTGTACCTGTCTGGAGGAATGTTCTCTCTGAAAACGGCGGATTCTGCCAAGTACATGATACAAATGGTCTTTATCACTGGTAAAATTGATAAATTTCCGTCCCAGGATAGTGCCATCCACACGCATGATACTGCAGACCGCATCCGTATTGATCCCTAAATCAACACTGCATATCACCTGCTCTTTTACGGCTGTTTTCGATAAGCTTACTTCCTCTGTGTACGAAAATCGAAGGAAATATGTATGATGTTTCTTTTCCAAAGTTGGGGCAGATGCCTTTTTTCCGCTCCACTTTTTCCGAAGATATTCCATATCCGTATGGAGTAATTTTACCTGGAACCATTTCCACTCGTGTCCATCAAATAACTTTAAATAAGCAACATCTTCTCCATATTCTGCTTCCTTATACATGACATCCCGATAGAATACCGGCATTGCATGATTCTCACAGACCAGCTTTGGTTTCCCCTTTAACTCTCCCTTTTCCCACAAACCGAGACGTGTTTGATAGGAGGACACTGCTCCAAGTGCGTGTTGGATCGCCGCTCTTCTCAGGTAAGATGGCATTTTAGGAAAATGCCGATCAAACGCAAACCTGGCAGGATTCTTTTTCGTTTCATGTACCAGATGCTCCGCTGCATTAAAGCGTTTTTGTGGATTCCGGATTTCTGAAAGTTCTTCCCAGGTCTCTGCATACACCGGAATCAGATAGGAAACTGCTTGCCTAAAAATATCCAGCGTAGCACGGAGCGGTATATTCTTTTTTTTCATTTCTACTCCATAGCTGGATACAATCTGCATAAAGTTCCCTACTTTCTTTTTCCCTTCTCTTTTTGTCCCTCGATATATGCCGTTACCTGATCCCGGCTTCGGTCACTTACGGTAACTGCGCAATGCGATGGATTCCACAAACAAGATGGTATTGTAAAGAATATACATATCCTCTACCATATGAAAGTTCACTTTTCTTAACAGCAAACATATCTTTTTTCATATTTGTATTATACAATACGTCTTTCTACATAGCAAACATTTGTTCTGTTTTTAATAAAAAATTTGGCACACCTAACTCATCACTAAAGTAACGAGAATGCGGTGTTCCGTTTTTCAACGGCTGATAATGTACTTGCAGATCGGATTTCCCTGTGCTGAAAACCGTTCCTCATACTCAGTCATGACGTTTCCTTCGTTTAAGCGCGCATCCGCGTGAAGGTCAAAGGTTTTTTCATTCAAAGTCCATCCTGCTGCTTCCACTTCTTCCAGTGCAAAATCAAACAGGGCGCGGTTGTCCGTCTTAAACTCGATCGTTCCGTCTTTTTTCAGAATTTGATTGTATCTTGCCAGAAACTGTCTGGACTCCAGGCGTCTTTTCGCGTGACGGTCCTTCGGCCACGGATCGGAAAAATTCAGGTAAATGCGATCCAGCTCTCCCTGCGCGAAAACATTTTCCAGATCTTCTGCATCCATGCGGATTAGGCGAACGTTGGGCAGTTCTTCCTCTTCCAGCTTCTGAACCGCGCGCAGCAGCACGCTGGAATATTTTTCGATACCAATAAAGTTGATTTCCGGGTAAAGGCGCGCCATATCCATCAGAAAACGTCCCTTGCCCATGCCGATTTCCACATAAACCGGATGGTCGTTGCCAAACGCTTCTCTCCACTTCCCTTTCATCGTTTCCGGTTCGTGTACGACAAACTCGCTCTCCCCGATCATTTCCCGACAGCCTGTAATATTGCGCAATCTCATGAATTATCCTCACTGTTTTTCATTATTATTTTATTGGGTTTTTGTCTTTCTCCCACCCATGAGCAAGCTCATGTGGGCTCAGACCTTTTGACCCTGGCTTTGATACCTACGGATTGTTCCGTGCTGCGCACTCCCACAATCCTGGTATCAATTTATCTTACTATATTTCGGGATAAAAAGGAAGCTTTGCATTTTGGCTGCGCTCTCTTCGTGGCATCCCGTGGGCAAATTCTCATGCAAGCATGGAATTCTGCCCACGGGATGCCACGAGGGAACTGTAGTCTAAATTTTAAAAAATTTTGAATTTTGCTGTTCTACCCTTAAAATCTGCCTGGAAATAGTGTATGATGTTACTATCTTTCAATAAAGGACGGTACATTACATGAAATTTTTCCAGAAAAGATCCTTCTTTTCTTTTATGATAGCACTTGGAGTCGGCGCCAATCTGTTTTGTGGCGCTGTTTTAACGGCTCGCGCCGAGGTCATCGATTACCAGGCGCTGGCGGAGGCCAACCTTTCGATCCCGGTTGAGAGCAACGAAATCAAAAACTGGCCGGAGGGTCCGATCCTCAATGCTCGCTCCGCGATTTTGATGGATGCGGACAGCGGTGCAATCCTTTATGCCAAAAATATCCACGAAAAGCTCTATCCCGCCAGCACAACCAAGATTCTGACTGCCTATATCGCGCGTCAGAACAGCGAATTAAATGAGATGATCGAATATTCCGATACCGCGGTGCACAGCATCGACTGGCGAAGTGATTCCAACATCGGCATCAAAGCCGGTGAAGCGATCACGATGGAACAATCCCTCTACGGTCTGCTGGTGGGCTCCGGCAGTGAATGCGGCAATGCCATCGGCGAACATATCAGCGGCAGTATGGAAGCGTTTGTAGATTTAATGAACCAAACCGCAAAGGAGCTTGGCTGCACGGATTCCCATTTCGTCAATACCAATGGCAAGCATGATGACAATCACTATACCTCCACCCATGACCTCGCTCTGATCGGGCAAAAGTTTTTCTCCGATGACGTGCTTTGCCGCATGTCCGACACGGTAAGCTACAAAATCCCGGCGAGCGCAACGCTGTCACAGGATCTGATTCCGAACAGCAAAAACAAGCTGCTGCCCGGTAAAACCTACGCTTACGAATATCTCGTCGGCAGTAAGACCGGCTACACCGCAAACGCTCGCTCTAACCTCGTTTCCTGCGCCCAGAAAGACGGGCTGAAGCTGATCTGCGTCGTTATGATGGAGGAGTCCCCGCAGCAGTTCAAGGATACGATAAGCTTATTTGATTACGGTTTCAGCAACTTTTCTTCTGTTACAGCATCCAAAGAAGACACCACCTATCAGGTAAAAAACGGCGACCTGTTCGCAAATACGTTCAATCAGTCCGACATCCTTTCTATCGACCCGGATGCGAAAGTTCTCCTTCCGGATACGCTCACCTTTGCCGATCTGGATTCCGAGCTGAGCTATGATAACCTGAAGGATGGACAGGCCGCTGTCATCCACTACTCCTACGAAGGTCAGGATCTCGGCAGCGCGCCGATCCTCTTTTCCAGCATAACGCCCTTTGATTTCAGTGCAGAACCGGTTTCTGAAACGGAAAGCGCAGCCATCGCAACAGCGGATGGCTCTTCCAAGGCAGATGCGAACAGCGTACAAAGCAGCGCTTCTAATGCGCAAAGCAGCACAGACAGCTCCGGCACGGATGGCAATGTGAATGCTTCCAGTGCAAACGGTTCCTCCGGCACACAGGGCGCCACGAGCGCGCAGGCTGGCACTACAGCGTCTGAATCCGTCGCTTCCACAACTTCTCCGACCGCAGTTTCCACACCGGGGGGAAATGTTATTTTCTTAAACGTCCGTAAAATTTTGCTTGCAGTCAGCATTGCCGCGGTTATCCTGATCGTCATTCTGGTGATCCGTTCCATTCTGATCGGACACAGCCGCAATCGCAAGCGCCGCGATATCATGAAACGACACCGCAACCGCAAAGATGAAATCATCGACTTCGACCGTTACACCGATCCCTTCGCGTAAGACACAGAACGGGATGCACAAAAATGCCGCAGACCATTTCTTTTGAAACCGGTCTGCGGCGTTTTTTCGTATTATTTTATTATATGGGCTCCCCGGCGTGTCTCCGATGTCAGCCCCCCGCCTCACCGTTTCCCGAGCTTTTCCTGCGCTTCGCGGTGTCTGTGCTCCTTACGCAGCTGGCGGATGTGATCTTTTCTCTCCATCAGGGCGGCAACCTCTTTCTCTCCGACCAGCTTCGTCGTCTTGACGGCGTAAACCATGTCATCTTCCGCTTTTTTCACGCGGATTTTTCCTTTCATCCAACCGTGCTTATCGCACCACGACAGGCTGTAATAGTGCTTGCCGTTTGGCGAGAACCAGCGGACTTTTTTGCGAAGGTTATGATGGCACAGATAACATCTGGTGGAGAGAACCTCTTTATCCGCCATCAACGCCTCCTTATCCGGAAACGGTCGGGAAATATATTTTGCATAATTATCGAATACGACATGCACCTCGCTGCGGTGATTTTCCGGCAGCTGGAACGTGTCGAAGGAAACCCGCTGCAATGCAATCGGGTCTTTGATCATCTGAAATACCCGTGCGGTATACACCGCGTCGCTGATCGCCCGGTGAAACGGAATATCCTTTGGAATCTGCAGATAATCTACCGCATATTCCAGGCTCCTTCGCACCTTCTGATCTTCGTAGGCGATGGAAAACAGCTTCTGAATATCATAGAACCGGACAGGTCCTTTTCCAAGGGGCTCCATACCGAAAAACCGCATATTTTTCTGAAGCTCCGTCAGATCCTGCGGTCCCCAGGTACCGAACATGAAATCCTCGCCACACCACGCCAGAAAGTCCTTCATCACGACATCAAATGTCCGACATCCGGAGAGGTCTTTCATGTGAATGCCGATCAGCTTTTCCGTAATATGGTGCATGGTATCATAAACCTGCGGACGGATCAGCTCCTCAAAGGTATCCACAATTTCCATCCGGCTGTTTAATTTTACCGCACCGATCTCAATAATTTCAAACGTAAGCAGTCTGTTGCGGGCATCGCGGCTATCAGACGCCTGATTCCATTCCAGATCCAGAACCACATAATCCATTGATCGTTCCTCCGCCCACTACAACATCGCCATCATAAAGTACAACCGACTGTCCGCAGGTAATTGCCCTCTGGGGCTCGTCAAAGACCAGATGAATGCTATCCGGTCCGGTGATCTCTGCGTTCGCCCACTGCTCCTGGTGACGGTAACGGATTTTCGCTTTGATGCGCTGCGTGCCCGTCGGCACCTCACCGCTGATCCAGTGGAAATCCTTCGCCGTCAGCTCTTTTGACCACAGATCCCGGTCGCGTCCAAGGACTACCGTATTGGTCTTTGGATCGATCCTGCACACATACATCGGCTCATGCAGGGCTAGTCCCAGCCCTTTGCGCTGTCCGATCGTATAACAGATAATTCCCTTATGCTGCCCCAGCACATGTCCTTCCTGATCTACGAAATTGCCCGGCTCAAAGCTTTTGCCGGTGTATCGTTCAATAAATCCGGCATAATCTCCGTCCGGTACAAAGCAGATATCCTGGCTATCATGCTTGCGCGCATTGATCAGTCCCTGTTCTTCCGCCATTTCCCGGATCTGCGGCTTCGTCATGCCGCCCAGGGGGAACAGCGTATGTGCAAGCTGCTCCTGCGTCAGGCTGTAGAGCACATAACTCTGGTCTTTCTTTTCATCGATGGCTTTTTTCAGGAGGAACTTTCCGTCCTGTTCTTCGATTCGGGCATAGTGTCCGGTTACAACGTAATCGTAATCCAGCTCCTTTGCCCGCTTCATCAGCTTCTCGAACTTCATATAACGGTTACAGTCGATACACGGATTCGGGGTGAATCCGTTTTCATAGGCGCAGACAAAGCGGTCCATGATCTGTGTGCCGAAATCTTCCGTAAAATTGAACACGAAATACGGAATGCCCAGCTGACGTGCAACGCTTCTTGCGTCCTCCACGTCATCTAACGAACAGCAGGTATGCCCTTTTCGTTCGCAGCTGTCCTCTCCGGCAAACAGGCGCATCGTAACGCCCATACAATCATATCCGTCCCGCTTCATCAGCCATGCCGCAACGCTCGAATCTACGCCGCCGCTCATGGCAATCATCGCCTTTTTCATTCTCTGTCTCCGTTCTTTTATTCCTGCCCTGCCTCTCCCGGAACTTTCCAGCTCATGCTTCTCAGGCTCAGGGCCAGTGTTGTAGTATTATGCAGCAGCGCGGATGTCGTAGGCTGAATCAGCCCGGTCACACCGGCTGCAATTAAACTGCCGTTGATGCCAAGGATTGCACGGTAGTTGACATGAATCCGACGCATCATTTCTTTGCTTAAGCGGCGCAGGTAAACCAGCTCCTGCAGGCTGTCCGCACCGACTGTAATATCCGCAATTTCCCGCGCAAGCTCCGAACCGTCGCTGATCGCAATACCAACATCCGCAGCAGAAAGCGCCGGGGAGTCGTTGATTCCGTCGCCGACCATGACTACCCTGCGTCCGGCTTCTTTTTCCTGCTGGACAAAGTTCGCCTTGTCCTCCGGCAGAACTTCCGCATGGTATTCGTCCACGCCGATCTGTTTTGCGATCGCCGCTGCTGTTCGCTCGCTGTCGCCAGTCATCATGACGATTTTTGTAAATCCTTCCCGTTTCAGCTCGCGGATAACCTGTTTTGCCTCTTCACGCACCGGATCCTCAATACAGAGCACTGCTTCCAGCACGTTGTCAATTGCCAGATACAGATGGGAATACTGCAGCGGCAGTTCATCGAAGCACTGCTGGTATTCCGGACGGATCCGGCACTTCTCATCTTCAAATACAAAGTGGGCGCTGCCGATCACCACACGCTTTTCCCCAACATAAGAGGCAATGCCATGTGCAACGATATATTCCACCTTGGAATGTACTTCCTCATGTTCCAGATTACGCTCTGCCGCTGCACGCACAACCGCCTTTGCCATCGAATGAGGAAAATGCTCCTCCAGACATGCTGCCAGACACAAAAGATCGTCTTCCTTTTCCTCACCGAATGCGATAACAGAATGCAGTGTAGGCTGCGCTTTGGTCAGCGTACCGGTCTTATCGAATACGATGGTGGAAGCCTCAGAAAATGCTTCCAGATATTTTCCGCCCTTTACAGTGATCTTCGCTGCGTTTGCTTCCCGGATCGCTGTCAGGACAGTCAGTGGCATCGCAAGCTTTAATGCGCAGGAAAAATCAACCATCAGTACGGATAACGTTCTGGTAACATTTCTTGTAAGCAGCCATGTAAGACCGGTTCCAAGGAAGGTGTAGGGAACCAGCCTGTCCGCCAGATGCTCCGCACGCCCTTCTACTGCGGACTTGAGCTTTTCGGAATCCTCGATCATCGTAACGATCTTTTCGTAGCGGGTCGAGCCGGAAACCGCCTTGACCTCAATCGTCAGCTCGCCCTCTTCCACAACGGTTCCGGCATAAACGAATCCTCCCTTTTCCTTGCGGACAGGTTCGGATTCACCGGTCATGGAAGCCTGATTGATCATTGCTTCGCCATCTGCCACTACACCGTCAAACGGAATGACGTTGCCGACATGGATCACGATATGGTCGCCCGGCACAACGGATGCAGAATCCACAAGGATTTCCTGATCCCGGGTCTTTATCCACACTTTGCCGACATTTAACGACATGCTGCGCGCCAGATCACCGACAGACTTTTTATGTGTCCACTCCTCGAGGATTTCACCCAGACCAAGCAGGAACATAACCGATCCTGCCGTCTGGCAGTCCCGCCGCAGAATCGATACAGTAATCGCTGTCGCATCCAGAACCGGGACTTCCAGTTTTCCTTTGGAAAGGCATAGGACGCCTTCTTTTACATAACGGAAAGCTTTCCATATAGTATACACATTTCTGATCGGTAAGGGAAGCATGTATTTTGTAAATAACCGTTTCGCCACATGCCCGATCAGTTTTTCTTTATACTCTACATTCAACGCACGTCCCGAACTGGAACGGACGGAATCCGGCAGCTGAACGTCTTCATAATGAAAGCTTTTCAGCGCCTCCATCAGTTCTTTTAATTCGCCGTCATACTTGATCACCGCATCCTGCGTCTGCTCGTATACGGTCGCTTTTGTCACACCTGGCTGTGCTTCCAGAAAATACTGCAGGGTGTCCGCCTGGTCAAAGCTCATTCTGGACTGCCCCATATGCACCCGGATTCGCCCGGGAATTTTGTGTTTGATTTTAAAGTTCATTTTTTCCGCTCATTTCTGCGCACGCTTTTTGCGCATGTCGAGTTTGTGTCAAGTGCGCGCAGACACAAATCTCGCGATTGAAAATTTTATTTTTCAATCTTATCTCCACTCCGCTGATACGCTTCGCGCTTTTTCAGAAAACGGGACTCCGTCAAAAAGGACGGCGCCGTCTCCGGCTCCGTCCCCCACTGCCCTGAATCAGGCTTCTTCTTTTACTTCAGCTTCCGCTTCTTCTGCAGCTCTGTCTTCATTGATCTGCTTTGCTTCTGCCAGAACATCGCCAGCGTTTTCCTGAACTGTTGTTACGGTCTTCATAACGCTGTCCTTTGCGCGAAGCGCTGCTGCGGTACACTGTACGTATGCTTTCTTCGCGTCTTTGCTGGAAAGGATCTTGATTCCGGCTGTTCCGAACAATACGCCTCCTAAAAATAAACCGATTTTCTTTGCATCAGATACTTTCATCATGTTCGTTTCCTCCTTCGACCGGCGCAGGATACGTCTATACTACCTGTCGTACGGTATGGCTTTCTTTAGTTAGTCATTATTGACTGCAAACATGGTAGCACGCTTTTTTTCCTGTGTCAATTCGTGTCTTACAGTTCACTCGAATTTTCCTGCAAGCAGATTTTCATGCTCGCATGGAAAATTGCTTGCAGGAAGGTTCGAAGAGAGCGCCATTCCATGAGCAAAAACGAGCTGCGAAGCAGCGGAAAGCATCGAAGATGCGATTTTGCGAATGGCGCGGGTGAACTGTTTACTCCTGCTTTCCGAACACAATCCGTTTCCCGATAAAAATGATCAGAAGTGCTGCAACACCCACCAAAACGATTGTACCGCCCGGCTTTAAGCCCAGATAAAACGCCGCAAACAGCCCGATAATCATGAACAGCACGTTCAAACCGACAGCGTACCATACAGTCTGTTTAAAGTTCTTTCCCAGCTGCATCGCACAAGCCACCGGAACGACCATCATCGACGATACCATCAACGCGCCTACTGTCCGTGCTGCAACCGAAACCGTCACTGCAATCATAATCGTAAAGATAAAATTGACGATGCCGACCGGCACACCCGCCAACCGCGCGCTTCTTTCATCCAATGAAATATAAAACAGCTCTTTATATAGAAGCAAAAATAACACAAGCACCACAACAGACACCACGATGACTGAAATCATCTCAGCATCACTGATCGCCACAATGCTGCCGAACAGAAAGCTATTGAAGTTTGCCGAATTTTTCACAAAACCGGACAACACACCCGCCAGACCGATTCCTGCTGACATGATAATGGATATCGACATTTCCGAATAGCGCGGAAGCTTTCTGCGGATCGCTTCAATGCCGAAGGACGCTGCCACACAGGCTGCTGCTGCGCCCGCCACCGGATTGACACCCAGCAAAAGTCCTGCTGCGACGCCGGCGAGCGACGTATGGGAAAGTGCATCGCCGATCATGGAAAGACGTTTGCAGACAACGACCATTCCGACGCAGGGCACAACCGCCGCCAGCAAAATTCCGACAACAAACGCCCGCTGCATAAACAGATACTCAAAAATTCTCATTCCTGCCCGTCTCCTTTCCCAGCTTCCTGTTTTACCTTTCCGTCCTCCAGCACCCAGATATCATCTGCATAGGACGATGCACGTTTGAGGTCATGCGTCACCATCAGTACGGTGATCCTTTTCTCCGCATTGATTTTTTTGAGCAGTCGGTAAAAGTGTGACGCATTTTTTTCATCCAATGCCGACGTCGGCTCATCCAGAATCAGAAGCTTCGGCTCGTTGACCAGGGCGCGTGCCAGGAGCACTCTCTGCTGCTGCCCGCCAGAAAGTCTGCCGATCAAACGGTTCTGGTATTCCTCCATGCCCACCTGCGCCAGCGCAGCCCTTACCTGCTGCCGCTCTTTTTTCCCCGCAAACCGGAACAATCCGATCTGCTTATATAAATTTGCGCGCACGATTTCTTCCACGGATGCCGGAAAATCCTTCCAGCCACCCATCCCGTTCTGCGGCACATAGCTGATGCTCGACCAGTCCTTAAACTGTCGGATGTCTTGCCCTAAAATCTCAATGCTGCCGTCGCTGCTGCCTTCTTCTTGATCCCCTTTGTGGCTTTCCCCGATCGGGAGCTCTCCTAATAAAAGCCTTAAAAGCGTCGATTTTCCTGCCCCGTTTTCTCCTGCGAGAATCGCCAGCCGCCCTTCTTTCAGGCAAAGGCTGACGCCGTCCAGCACATTTTCCTTTCCATAGGAAAAGTGCAGATTTTTGATTTCTATCGCATTCATATGTCTGCTCCTTACCGCAAAGCTTCTGTCAGCTGCTGCAGATTTTCTTCCATAACGGAAAAATAATCTCCGCCGGTTTCTTCCTGTCTGTCGCTTAGGCCTTCCAGCGGGCTGAGGGTCAAAAGCTTCACGCCGGTTTCCGCCGCTACCGTTTCCGCCGTCCTCGAGCCGGACAGCTCTTCAAAGAAAATCGCACGGACGTTGTTTGCCCGGACAAAATCGATAATATCTGCCATCCGTCCCGGGTCTGGTTCGGAATCCGGCGACATGCCCTCGATGCTCACCTGCGTCAGGTTATAACGCCTGCACAGATATCCATACGCCTCATGCGCCACAACGATGTTTCGCTCCGACAGATTTTCCAGCGTCGTCTGATAGATTTTGTCCAGCTCGTCGAGCTGTTCTGCCCATTTCTCATAATTTGCCTGATAGTCTGCGCGATGCTCCGGATCCGCCTCGGAAAACGCTTCGCAGATATTTTGCATTTCCTGTTTTGCGTTCATCGGGTCCAGCCAGACGTGCGGGTCATACTCACCGTGCTCGTGGGCGTCATGACCGTCCGGTGCGGCGACAACAGTGTGGTCGGCGGCATCGTCTTCATGCGCGGCCGCATTGCTCACAGCGGCGTCTTCTTCATCCGCATGATCGTGACCGTCCTCATCAGCATGCGCGGTCCCATGGTCATGACTGTCCTCTTCGTCCTCATCGGCATGCGCGGTCTCATGGTCGTGACCGTCCTCTTCCTCTGCGCTGCGCAGCAGGCTCACTCCCTGCGACGCTTCCACGGAAATCAATTTTTTATTGGAAAGCCCCGCCAGAACGTCTGAAACCCAGTGCTCCATCCCAGCACCGTTATAGATAAAAACGTCCGACTGCTCCATTCGGGTAATATCCTTTGTGGACGGCTCCCAGTCGTGGGGCTCTGTACCGGACGGCACCATGCAGGTCACCTGGACGTGCTCGCCGCCAATTTTCTGTGCGAAATCGTGCATCGTATAAAAACTCGCCATCACCTGCAGCTTGTTGGGATCCACCGGTTCGTCAGAAGCTTCCGTGCCGCAGCCGACAAACACTGTGGTAAACAGTAAGCACGCGCAGAGCGCCAACGCCACACGACGCAGGATGCCGCTTTCCGATACCCGTGTGCAGCGCAGCTGCGGCATTCTGATGCCGGAAATCACAGCATGCTTCCCGCATTTCTTTTTTCTATTCATCCTCATTTCTGTCCTGCAGTCCTTCCTGTGTTTCCCTGAATTTGCGGCACTCCCGACAGCAGCCGTAAAAGATCAGATGCGAGGAATCCAGCGCAAAGTCATGCTCTTTCAGGATATGTTCGGAAAATCCATGGAGCTTGTTACATTCCAGAGGAATGATCTTCCCGCACTGCAGGCAAACAAGCCGCCCCGGGCTGCCCGGCCTCAATTCTCCGATATAGCGGTACTGCGCGCCTGCGCCGTCCACTGCCGGAATTTTGATCACGGCGTTCTCCTCTGTGAGACGGTCGAGAGCCCGATAAACCGTCGTCTGTCCAACGTGAATTCCTTCGGCTTTGAGACAGTCCATACACTGTTCCGCCGTCACAAACCGGTCGCTGTGTTTTTCCAGACAATCTCGGATCAGCTCCTGTTGCTTCGTTCTGTATCTGACACGTTCTGCCATTTTTCTCCCCCTGTGAACCACTGCGGCATCCGCGCATACTCCCGCACGGCGATATCCAAAACCGCCGCGGTTCATTTTGAAATTAAAAATCATTTTCAATTTATTATATCGACTTTTTCCATCGTGTCAAGGGAAAAAACTGGGAAATGTCACGAGTAAACCAAACCGTTGTCTGATTTCACTGGTTTTTTTGAGAAAATAACGGCTATTATTCTTTTGAGACTTATAGTATCATTTAATTAGAATGAAACATTGGGCAAAAGGACTAAAACTCTGATACACGGCACACCTTTCGCCCTACATCCAAACAGAACAATTCCAAGGAGACTTTGCCTATGAAAAAGAAAAGAATTTCCGCCTTTTTTCTGACGATCGCTCTTCTTTCCGGCTCTCTTTCATCGACCGCCTATGCTGCCACCTGGTATATGGAAGACGGTGACGTCATCGTGAGCGCTTCTGAGAGCGGGCAGACCGTTTCCCAAAACAACAATACCATAGGAGATAACGATCCGACCTTTACCAATCGGGATTCCGATGTTGCTTCCGACAGCACCATTACGATCACAACCTCCGATGACGCGACAGCGAACATCACGATTGAGGACATCAACCTGAAGCATTCCCAGGAATCTGCCATTGATGTCAAAGGCGACTCCAAGGCAGACATTACGGTTCGCGGTACGAATACGATTAACCGCAAAGACGAATCCTCCCCGTCCATGATCCATGTCAGCGATGGTGATCTCACCCTGCGCGGCGACGGTTCCCTCACGCTATCCGGCTGGACCGATGGCGCTAAAATCGGCTCCAATGGATACAGCAGCGACACCGGACAGGGAGAAGAAGATTTTACCGGTTCTATCCACATCACCGATGATGTAACAATCTCCGCAACAAGAGAATACTATAATCCTTCCGATACCGGCTCTGCAGCTATCGGTTCCGGCGAAAAAGGCAATTTTACCGGCACGATTACCATTGATGGAAATGCAAAAGTCAACGCAGATGCCACCTGGTGTGGTCCCGGCATCGGCTGCGGAGAAAAAGGAGATTATAACGGGGATATTATCATCGGCGGCAATGCTGAGGTTACTGCCTCCGGAGGTTCCGCATCCGCCGGAATCGGCAGTGGATGGGACAGCACCTTTTCCGGCGGAACAATCACAATAAAGGATAATTCCAAAGTTACCGCAATCGGCTCCAACGGTTTTTCCCAGAACACGTCCTGCAGCAATCCTGCCATCGGTGCTTCTGAAAAAGCCAATCCGGATTATAACCCTGCCAAAGCCCCGATGAACGGAACCATTACCATAACAGATAACGCCCAGGTAAAAATCGGCAGTGACACCAAATTCGGCACTTCCAGAACTCCCCTGATCGGTGAAGCTTCTTCTGAACCGACCGGAACCGGTAAAATCGAAATTTCCGGCAACGCGGCTGTCTCCAATATCGACGGTTCTTCCGATATCGCCATTGGCGGCGGTACAGCTTCCAGCACAATCGATATTTCTATTGGAGCAAATACAAATATCAACGGAACAAAAGGCTCGGATATTCTCGATGGCAAAAGCAGTAATGTAAAGCTCAATACGGTAAAAACGCCGACCCTTGTGCCGGAATCTGCTCCGGCAGTTGAGCCTGTTGCTTCTGTTTCCAACGGTTTCAGACAGACCGAAAGCTCTGCTGTCTCTACAGAAAGCTTTTGTCATTCGGTTACCCTCTCTCTTCCGTCCGCAGGATTGTCGAACTTCTCTTTCTGCCCGGCATGCGGTAAAAAAGACGGCAAAGATTTCCTGTCGCCGGTTTCCGATGTTTCCGCACAGGCTGTAACCGGAACGCTTCCTGCCGGATCGCCGGTTCTCTGCATCGGCACGCTTGACAACGGCGTAGGCATTATGTCCGCAGCAGTGATCAAACATCACCGGGCAGTACAGCCGACCGGCATCGTGCGCTTTACCGTTCCGGCTTCCCTGCTTGCAGGACACCGTCTGGTTGCGCTTCACACTGACGGCACGCAGTCAGAGATTGTAATGACGCCCGACAATGCGCAGACTTTGAGTTTCGAAGTCAATTATGCTGCAAACGGCAACGACAGCGCCTTCCCGGTTCGCATGATTCTCCTGCTGTCGGAAGCTTCTTAATCTGCCAATACCTTTTGGACAGTCGGGCGCTGGCTCCCCCACCTTTTCCAGCGCCCGTTTTTCCCCTCATATCGCAGAGGCGAAGCATTTTTCATCAAGATGCTTCGTCTCCCATAACAAACATACCGCCCGGCAACTCTTCTTACAAAAGCTGCCGGGCGGTATGTTCTTATTCATGACAATAGAGTGCTCGCAGAGCGTGCATTCTATTGTTTCATCAATACACAAATCGTCTTAATTTCAAATGGCTTAAATTCCAGTGCAATTTCCTTTTCATCCGGAAGCGTTTCGATTTCCTCTTCCAGCAGATTCGTCAGCATGATTTTTTTGCCGGTTTCTGTCAGATGAAGCTTTGTCCGCACGGAAGTTCCCTCCGCTTCATAGAGACGCAGCCCATAGCCGTTTCCATCCTCCATCGGCTTGATCGCCTCCACGATAACATTCGGTGCATCCACGGTGGCGAAGGATTCCAGCTCTTTTCTGCCGGGCATAACAACCGGAGCAATGTTCAGCTCGTATGCAGGCTGTACGACTGCTTCTGCGCCAAAGCCGCCGTTATGCGGAAGCAAGGCATAAGTGCATTCATGAATTCCTTTATCGCCTCTGTAGTCCGGACGGCAGCCGCCTTTGTGCAGCGACAGCCAGATGCGTCCATTTTCCACGCTGACGCCATATTTGCAATCGTTCAAAACTGCAATGCCGTATCCAGGTTCAGAAAGGTCTGTATATTTATGATTGGAAACCTCGAACTTCGCCTTTTCCCAGGACGTGTTGCGGTAAGTTGCACGCTCGATATACCCAAACTGAACTTCGTGTTTCGCAAAACGGCTCTGAACCGAAGTGTCAAACGCTGTCTTTAAGAAGCGGTGGTCATCCTGCCAGTTCATCACCGTTTCAAAAACGATTCTTCTATCCTTACTGTAAAATACCATATCCTGCTGCAGGCTGCTGTTTTTCGTCAGCTGATATTCACTCCGGATCCGCAGTTCAACCGCTCCGCAGGAAATGACCTCACGGTTCAAAAGCTTCGCACAGTCTCTCCATTTGTCCGCGATATCCGCATCCAGATCCCAGTTGTCCCAGGAATCCGGCACATCCTCCGCCACAAGGAACGTATTGAGTGCATAGCCCTCTCCCTTTAGCTGTCTGCCGTTTTCACGGTCGATCAGGGATGAAATGTAACCTCTTTCATCAAAGATCACATCGTAGTAAGGCGTCTGCAGATGATCGCCGTCCAGGACAAACGCAGCTGCCGCCTCACAGCCAGCGTTTTCAACAGGCGCTCCACCCACCAGCGCTACGCTGCGGCTGCCAAATGCCGGAACGTTCAGTCCATCTACCGCGAGGTAGTCCTGCCTATCCAGCCTTTCAACGATCTGCTGTCCGTATGTGCTGTCGATGTGGCTGTCTTTTTCAATCGGCAGATAAACCGTGTCTTTCCGGTCGAAGGAAAGGGTATTGTAAATCGTCCGAAATGCATGATCTGCGCCATCTGCCGCGCTGTTTTCCTCTGCCATGTCTGCAAGCAGTTCCTTTGTCTGCTTTATCGCTTCCTCGATCACATGCCCAGTCTGTGCCAGCGATTCATCGTGCACACGCGGAATACAGGTTCCGGGCAGGATGTCATGGAACTGGTTCAGCAAAAGAAGCTCGGTCAGAGGTGCAATCGCTTCCCCGCTGATCGTTTTGCCCGACTGCAATGCAGAAAGGACGGTCATATATTCCAGATTTCGAAGGGCAATCTCCGCTTTCCGGTTATTTCTCTTGATCTGGTGCTGATTGGTCAGCGTGCCGCGGTGCAGCTCGAGATACAGCTCCCCGGCATAAACAGAAGGACGGAAGCTCTCTTTTTCCAGCTTCTGCATGAAATCACCGACACGGATATGCTCCGTTCTGGGCAGTCCCTCTACGTCCTTTAAACGGTTCGCAATCTCCACCATTTCAAATTCCGGACCGCCTCCGCCATCTCCGAAGCCATAGGAAAGCAGTCTGCTGTCTGTCACAGTTTTATCCTTGATGCCATAGCCCTTGCAGCCATTGACGCATTCCAGAAGCTGCTGTGCATCCGGCCAGATGTGGGTACGATTCGTATGGGTAAACACCCTCGTACCGTCAATTCCCTCCCAATAAAATGTATCATACGGAAACTCGTTCGTATCGCCCCATGCCATCTTTGTCGTCAGGAAATAATCCACGCCGCTGCCCTTCATGATCTGCGGCAGGGCTGCGCTGTAGCCGAAGGTATCCGGCAGCCAGAAGCAGTTGGAACGATAGCCGAATCTGCTCATCGTATAGCGCTGTCCCCATAAGAACTGGCGCACCATAAATTCACCGCCGGGAATATTGCAGTCGCACTCTACCCAAACACCGCCGTTAGGCTCGTATCTTCCCTCTGCGATCCTTTTTTTCATCCCCTCAAAAATCGCCGGATAATACTGTTCCATCCAGGAGGTATGTACAGCCGAGCTCTGGATAAATTTGTAATCCGGGTACTGATCCATTAAAGACAGCTGATTTGCATAGGTTCTCGCGCACTTTTCCACCGTTTCATCCAGATGCCATAACCAGGCGGTATCCATATGGGAATGACCGATCAGACCTGCAAAGCCTGCATGCGGTCCGTTGTGATCGGAAAGAACCTTCTGTAAAACGGCATCTGCTTTCTGCGCTTTTTCATGCCATTCGACAGGATCTGCCAGATCGATATCGTAGTCAATCATTTCGTGTACCTTCAACAGTGCGCGAACTGCATCCCCTCTGCGGAACTGCTCTTTGGAAAGGAATTCTGCCATCTGGTTTACGATGTGGAGATCATAGAAAAGGTTACAGATAATCTCGTCCTTCACACAGATATCCACCTGATCGTACGCAATCTCAAACACATTCTCGCTTTCCTCAAACGGCTGTGTCCCCCGCACGTAATGATGCGAATAATATTCCAGCGCGATTTCCAGCTGTTCCCCTGCCGCCTTTCCCTTTGTCAGCAGGTCGCAGTAATGATATCCGTAGCTGTTCTGAATTACCTTAGAGGTGAAGTTCCCATAGGGCTTTTTGTCAACCCAGAGCATCCCCTCATAGCCCTTGATCTTCGGAAAGATGAAAAGGGTCTGTTCTGCCAGCTTTTCCGGTATGGTGTAATCGCCCAGAAACCAGCAATACAATCCCTCCTCCAGCCACTTTCGTCCCCTTTCACACGGACCAAACAGCGCTCGATCCGGCACCTCATGCACCGGCTTCTTCGTTGTCCAGACGCTCATTTCCACCTGGTCCACCGGAATAAACATCCGATCATGCAGCATTTTTTCCAGACGTTTTAATTTCCGGAAGGTTTTCTCCATTTGTGTCTCTTCATACATACCTTTTACTCTCCCCTTTAAAATTTATGATGTTGTTTTTTATTTTCTTTCCCATTACCCCTTTTCTTGCTTCTCTGCCGCGAAGCGATTGCACTGTTTTTTCAAATTTTATATAATGAATTATACAACGAAAAAGAAGTCCGATTCAAGGTTTACAGCATTTCCCATTTTAAAGAGCTGCCAACCGACACTTGTGAACGATACGAATGGAGCTTTCCCTTTCATGAAACAGGAATTTACAAAACTTGCATCCCTCCGCGCCATTTCCATGCTGGCGGTTTTTACATTTCTCTTTTTGAGCACAGAATATTTCTATGTCAACCAGATCGCTCAGAACGCTTCCAGCGCCCGGACGGTAAACGTCCAGAATTATGCGCTCGGTGTCAGCGCGGTCGGCTTTTGCCTCTATCCGCTGCTGTTTCGGTTTTTCCGCGATCGTCTGCACAGCGCTGTGTTTTTCGCACTTGCGATGCTGGCAATTGTCTGCTTTGGAATCCTTGGCAGTCCTGTTGCGCCCGGTCTTCTGACCGCCGCCGGAATGCTTCTGTTTCTGGTTCTCGGCATCCTCGGCAACGCGGTGCATTACCATTTTCTTTGTGAAATTTCTGACAAAAAATATTTCGCACGCATGGTTGGCATTTCCTATGGGTTTGCTATCCTGCTGCAGTTTCTAAACAACAGCCTGATTTCTTCTGCCCTGGCAGAACAGCTGCTGCTTTGCGCCGCGTTCCTTTTTATCGTATTTTTCCTGTTCCGGTTTCAGCACCTGGAGGCAAGCCGCAGCTCTCAGATGCCGGACACTGCAAATTCCAGCCCTCAGGTGTCCGATGTGACAAATCCCTGTCCACATATGTCAGACGCATCAGCTTGCGCTGCTTCCGGCAGCACCGACTCACAGCATAAGCTCCCTGCTCCATCTGCCTCCGGTGCCCTGCCGCAGCTCGTTTTGCTGATCTTTCTCGTCATTTTTATGACCTGTATTTTCAGTACGCTGGACAACACCGTTACACTGGGACACGCAGACGGAACCATGGATATCGGTCAGTGGCCTCGTATCCTGCTCGCCTGCAGCGGGCTTGCTGCCGGATTTTTGTTTGACCTCCATAACAGACGTTTCATGAATCTCATCATGTACTGCATTATGATGCTTTCCACGCTCAGCGTCGCAATCCTGCAACTTGGCGATTCTTTCCTGATCGGACTGATCGTCTTTTACCTGTCCTCCGGATTTTTCGTCGTATTCTTTACGACCTCTTTTCTGGCGCTGTCCGAAGATACCCGCTGCCCGCGCCTCTGGGCAGGAATGGGGCGTGCTGTCAACAATGCGGGCGCTGCCCTGGTCTCAAACCTGTCTCTCTCCCTGATCGCATCGAACAGCAGCATCACGCTGATTATCACGGCTCTGGTCCTGTTCGCAACGGTAAGCATTTTGATCGCAGCCTATAGCATGTTAAATGCGCCGGGCGTACAGACTGAGACAGGCGGCACTATGACTCACAAAATGCAGGCAGCTTGTGAAGCGAACGCGAGCCATAACACAAAGGCCGCCCTCGGCAACGATTCGTCCGCCTCTACGGCTTCGGACATTTCCTCCGATCCGGATTATCCACAGAACACTCCCAATGCAGACCCGTTTTCCACATTTTCCACGGCATTTTCCCTGACTGACCGGGAACAGTCTGTTTTTGACCAACTCGTCAACACAGAAAAGAGCATCCAGGAAATCGCCGACAGCCTTTTCATCTCCCGAAGAACCTGTCAGCGCTATATCACATCCATTTATGAAAAGGTCGGTGCAAAATCCCGGATGGGACTGTACCAGTCCTACATCGAATGGCAGCGCAAAAACCTGTAACCGGAGCTGAAATTATATTTCCGTAAAGTCTTGCTTTTTAAGTCTCAGGAACCAGCTCTTTTAAAATATCCGAATACGTCACAAGCCGGACATTGCCAAGATGTTCGGCTTTTTCTATGCACCCCTGAGTGAAACCAGTCTTGGCAAACAGATAAAGGAAGGTCTGACCATAATGAAACAACTGGCTGCGCTCAACAAGCGTATCCAACACACCTACATCCACTTTTTCATTCGTCCATTTGCATTCTCCAAACAAAGCTGTCTGTCGATCCTGCTCTGCCATAATGTCGATCTCCGTCTGGCTTCTGGTACGCGGATCTGTTCCCCACCAACGTCCCAGCTCCGAGAAATCAACCGGGCTTTTTCCTTTCAGCAGCAATGCCCAGAGATACTGCGAACAGATATCCTCAAAAATATGTCCCATATAATCTGACAAGTGCGGCTCAATCCGCCTGTAAGCCAGTTCCACCGCACCACGGGCGATGATCGAATTATTTTCCGGAACAAAACGATACCAGAACCGGAACATATTATCCTCGATCGAATAAATCGTTTTGCGCGTCGTTTTTTCCCCATAAGGAACTTCCTTACGGATAATACCGAGGGCAATCAGATTTTTCACATAGGTCGAACAAACACTGGAATCCTCCCCTACTTTCGTCGAAATCTCAGCCATCCGGGATGCCCCTGTTGCTATCGCTGTAATAATTGCATTGTAAATCGCAGGTTCCCGCACCTCCTGCTTCAGCAGACTGGAAGGTTCTTCATAAATTGCGGAGTTCGGATTTAAAAAAGTATTTTTAATATTTTCCTCCACACTCTGATGACCATTCATCTGTAAAAGGTACTGTGGCGTACCTCCTACAACTCCATACATCAGTGCTTTTTCTTCTGGACTGAAATGCTGGCAATAACGACAGGTTTCCGCAAAATCAAACGGCTGTATTTTCATCTGGGCAGTGCGCCTTCCATACAAGGGAGCTTTATATGCCAGAACCTGATCCTCCATATAAGACATCGAGGATCCGCAGAGAATCAGCATCAGTTTTGAAGATTCTTTATATTTATCAATCAGCAGCTGTAATGTGGAAGCAAGGCTTTTGGAAGCGCGCGCCACATACGGATATTCATCGATTGCCAGAATGACCCGTTTCTTTTCTGCCAGTCGGAACACATATTCCAGTGCCGCCTGAAAAGAAAGAAAGGACGTCTCAGCCTCTATCCCGCTGCTGTATTCCATAATACTTTTGCTCAAGTTTTCAAGATTTTGTTTTTCACTGCTTTCAACACCCATAAAATAAATCGCATCTTTATCCTGAATAAAACGACTGATCAAAGCAGTTTTTCCCACACGCCGTCTGCCGTAAATAACAGCGAACTCAAAATGATCCGAATAAAACAGCCGCTCCAGCGTCTGCAGCTCTCTTTCCCGTCCGATAAACATTCTGCCGTACCTCCTGTTTCTTTCATCATAGTATCGAATTACGGTTTAGTCAATTACGATTTACTAAAGTATGATTCGATAAATTGCGTTTTTCTCAAATTTCCGACTCAAATCAATTCCTAATCCACATTTCTCCCTATTTTTCCCCCTGGCGCACCAGCGCCAACCCGCATTTTTCGCCGTTTTGGCGCACATACGGCATACCCGGACGACCGCCCGACGCGTAGACTGAAGGTAACGAAAGAAACTGCAAAACGGAAAATGCCCGCCTGACGCAAACCGCAGCGCAGCGTTCCATGCAGTCGCATTTTCCTTTGGAAAACAAGGAGGACTCTATGAAGCAGTGTGATAATGGTCATTTCTATGATGAAGCAAGATTTGAGAGCTGTCCGTATTGCAAGGACAATGCAGGAATCGGAAAAACGATGGCTGCAGCAGATATCGGCAAGACAGTGGCTGCCTTTCCGGGCAATCCTGCTGCAGCTGCTGCGACAGCCTTCGACAGCGGCAAAACAGTCGCTGTGATGAAAAAGAAAATCGGTATCGATCCGGCAGTCGGCTTTTTGATCTGCATCGAAGGTCCACACCGTGGAACGGATTTCCGTCTTGTTTCGGGAAGAAACTTTATCGGACGTGCTGCCGCGATGGATATTTCCCTGCCGGACGATGATACCGTATCCCGTGAAAGCCATGCACTGGTCACTTACGATGTAAAACACAACACCTTTTCCCTTTCGCCCGGTCAGGGACGCGGCATTACCTACTGCAACGATGAACAGGTCGAAATGGTTCATCCGCTCAGAGCATACGACATCATCGAGGTCGGAAAAAGCCGACTGCTTTTCCTGCCTCTTTGCAGCGAACAGTTTCAGTGGAGCGAGGAATAGCCCATGTTCTTTTTTAAAAAGCGAAAAAAAGCACAGACACAGCAGCAGCCATCCGAACCAACACCGGAGTCGCTTCGCGTTACCACGGTTTTGACCCCGGAAAAAACTTCCATTCTGGAAATTGCAAACCTGCAGGGGCTCGGACAGCGTGAACAACAGCAGGATGCCTTCGGAATCTCTCCGGCAGACCGCTATGAAACAGACGGAATTTTAGCCGTTCTCTGTGACGGCATGGGCGGAATGGCGGAAGGACAACGGATCGCCTGCCAGACGACCGCCTGTCTCCTGAACGCTTTTCCATTTCCGGAACCAGCCGTCACGAGCGTGCCAAAGCTGATTTCCACTTGTACAGAAACCATCTATCAGCAGTTTTACGGCCACGGCGGCTGCACCCTTGTCGCTGCCTGGATTTCGGGAAATCAACTGCAGTTCTGGAGCGTCGGAGACAGCGATCTTTTTCTGCTCCGGGAACATCAGCTCTATGCATTAAATACCCGGCAGGAATTTCAAAAGGACCTGCTGCTGCGTTCCTTTCACGGCGCATTTCCCATCGAGGAAGCTTTTTCTGACCCACAGGCAGGCGCACTTTCCCAATATATCGGAAAGGAGGAGGTCACGCCGGATCGCACCTACATTCCACTTTCCCTTTTTCCGGGGGACGTCCTGCTCTTATGCTCCGACGGAATCAGCGATCCGCTGACCCTGAAACAAATCCGTGAGGCGATGGAGCTTCCGGTTCAGGACTGCTGCAGCGCGCTCGAAACAGCAATCCGAAAAGCCGCACTTCCCACACAGGATAACTATACCGCAATCGTTTTACATTATTACGGGAAAAAGGAGAATACCGAATGAAAACCAAACGAATCTCTTCCAAACAGCTGATTGCCCTTGTGCTGATCCTGATCGGCGCTGTCTCATCCATCTTCGGCATCACAGGGCTGACCAAACGCTACTCTGAGGATCCCTATGAATCCAGAAACGGTATCGTCATGGTCTATGCGACAGTCTATGACAACGAAGGAAACAGCGAAGCCGGAATGGGAACCGGCTGGGCCATCGGCACGCCCGGACAGCCGATTCAATACATTGTGACCAACGGCCATGTCGTCAACAAAGCCTATACCTATCCCCGCTATGATTCCAGTCTTTACGGAGGGGAAATTGATGTCTTTTTTTCCGCAGCGGAAAACGACTATGTAAAAGCCAAGGTCGTCTACTTTTCCCCTCAGGAGGAAAAGGATATCGCCATCCTGCAGCTGCCCTCCCCGACGGATAAACGGACTGCCCTGACGCTGCGCGACTCCGGCGACATCAAGATCGGCGACACTGCCTACGCGCTCGGCTATCCCGGCAATTCCTCCCAGCGTCAGGATTTTGCCACCTACGATATAGACGATATTACAATCACCCGAGGCATCATCAGCAAACGTACAACCACCTCTTTTTCCACCTATGAGGCATTTCAGATGGACGTTTCCATCGCTCCCGGCAACTCCGGCGGTCCTCTGGTCGATGAAAAAGGAAACGTAATCGGTATCAACGTTGCAGGTGCCATCGATCCCAATACCGGGCTGAGCCTTGACATGAACTATGCCATCATCATCAACGAGCTGACGAAAATCCTGGATGTTGAGCGCATTCCCTACACGCTTTCGGGCTCCGGTTTTTCCCTGTTCCACGGTCCCGGCAGTACTGTGCTGCTCCTGCTCGGCATTCTGCTGATCGCAGCGGGCGCGTTTTTCTTCTGGAAGGAAAGAAAGGCTGCGGCGGGCGCTGCAAATAGCCGCAGCGGCCTGGCAGATCGAAGCAGCAGCTTTGGCG
>OMDA01000054.1_pt1 | contig 55047 bp, 54 predicted proteins | sample 1645141 | NCBI WGS metagenome assembly OMDA01 (sample SAMEA103958151, study PRJEB25191) | human gut metagenome | reverse complement strand
CAAGCACTTCAAGGACAAGAAAAGCCACTATTTTGACGAAAGCGAGTGGACGATTTTCGAGAATACCCATGAGGCCATCATCGACCAGGAAACCTTTGACAATGTGCAGCGCATCCGGGCGAATGTCCGGCGCTACCCGGACGGCTGGGGCGAGGCCCACCCTTTGACCGGCCTGATGTACTGCGCCGACTGCGGCGGCAAGATGTATGTCCATCGCGTCAATAACGGCAAGCGTGACCCACAGTTTACTTGCAGCCAGTACAGCAAGTACCCTATCGGCGCCCTTTGCCCCACACAGCACCGCATCCGGGCCGAGGCCGTCCTGACCCTGATAACCGATATGCTCCGGGCCATTGCGGAGTATTCTAAAAATGACCGGGCCGAGTTTATCCGCACTGTCCAGGAAACGCAGGCCGCCCAACAGACCGCCGACATATCCAAGAAGCGGAAACGGCTGGCCGCCGCCCAAAAGCGGGCCGGGGAACTGGAAAAGCTGATTTGCAAAATCTATGAGGACAACGCCCTGGGCAAGCTGCCGGACGCCCGGTATGAGGCCCTGGACGCACAGTATGCCAAAGAGCAGGACGCTCTCAATGCGGAAATCACGGAACTGGAAAAGGCCGTTACCGGCTATGAGCAGAGCCGGAAATCTGCGGAGAAGTTTATTGCCCTGATTGATAAGTACGAGAACTTCGACACGCTGACAAATACCATGCTCAACGAGTTTGTAGAGAAAATCCTTGTCCATGAACGCGCCCGCAAAGGCAGCCAGGACACTACGCAGGAGGTTGAAATCTATTTCAACTTTGTGGGCCGGTATATCCCGCCCGCCTTGCAGCCGGTTCCTCTGACCCCGGAGGAACAGGAAGAACTGCGGAAGAAGGAGGAACGCAAGGACAGGCTTCACCAGAACTACTTACGCCGCAAGGCCAACGGCAAGCAGAAGGAATGGGAAGAACGCTACAACGCCAGGCGCAAGGCCCAGGTGGAGGCGGCAAAGGCTGCAATCCGGGCCGAGGACATGGAAAAAGGCATTTTTATCCCTGTCGGTCAGTTACCCAGGCAGGAGCCGCGCAAGGCTGCCTTATCGGCCAGTGCCGCAGTTTAACCGTCACAGTGCAAAGGAGGACGAACATGAACGAATTGACTTACACCCGCTGCGGAGATTACTACATCCCCGACCTGAAACTTTCCGAGCAGCCGGAGGCCCCCATCGGCAAGTATGGCCGTATGCGGCGACGCTACCTGAAGGAACACCGGCCCAGCCTTTACAGCAGCTTGATTTTGAGTGAAAAGCTGTACCCGCACCTGTTGGAGATTGACCGGGCGGCGCGTGAACGGATGGATGCCATGCTGCCCCGCATGATGGAGGCGGCGGGCGTTACCGAGGAACTGAAAGCCCGTGACCCCATGCGCTGGGTGGGGCTGATGAACACGCTGAAAGCGCAGGCAGAGGAAATCATTCAAGATGAACTGATTTACAAATAGTTTTTAGGCACAAGAAAGGCCGGGACTTTGCTATCAAGTGGCAAATCCCGGCTTTACTCTTATATATTTTCCAAATTCTTTGACCGCCGGTATTCCAGCGGAGAAAGGCCAAACTGCTTTTTGAACACGGCGGCAAATTTCCCTTGATTAGAGTAGCCGACCTGTTCGGATATTTCGGCAATCGGACGCTTTGTGTCCGAAAGAAGTCTTGCGGCTTCGTTCATACGGATTTCCCGCAGCCAAGTGGATATATTCTGTCCATATACGCCTCGAAAATAGTTTTTCAGGCTGGTTTCACTGACCGAAAAGCGTTCTGCAATCTGCCGTACAGGAATGTGCTGGCGAAGATCATCGGAAAGGATTTGCGCTGCCCTTTTTGCAATTTCAACCTGCGTTTCCGTGTAGAAGCCGCAGGTTTTAGGAGGCCGGATTTCCATGTTGAGAAGCCGGTGGAGAAGTTCAAGCGTATAAATTTGCAAATGAAAGATAGAGGGCCTTTCAGATAGCTGCCAGAGGTTTTGAAATATATTTTCCAGTTCGCTGTCCGCTTCGTTGATATATGTCTTATGATTGCCGCAATAACTTTCTTCCAAATTGGGGAGGTCAAGCGAAAAAGATTTCAAAAGCTCACCACAGGACTGAAGAAGAAGTGACAGGTCAAAGTATATTTTTATCCCCTGATACTGCTTTGTAGGAAAGATATATTCTTTTTGTGCGGTCTGCTCACTGACACAAAAATCATTTTCCTTCAGGTAAATGTAGGAGCCGTCATCCAGGAGCAATTCACTTCTGCCCGAAACGCAATAGTTAATCAACAAAGGCTTTAGTTTTGAATTTTCATCCGACTCCGGCCATACGGGAGCGTTTACAAAAATAAAAGCTAAGGTCATACCCGGAAAGAGTGTATAGAATGTCATGCGTCCCTTGCCATCTGCCTGATCCAAAAGTAATGTGCTGCTATTTGGGCTGTTTTTCAAAGTCACACCGGAAACAGCATCGCTGTTTTCTAAAATGTTGTATATCATGTCACGCAACTGCTTCGCCCCTTTCATCACGCAAAATCGTTGATATTATTATACCGGCGAGAAAATTCCCGGTCAATGGATATTCTGGCAAAGCGAAAAAACTCCTTGCTATACGGGCCTAAAATACTGATATGTGCATAGAAGCATAATTGGATATGTGCTACCATTAGATTTGGTTAGCGAGGTCTAACTAAGAAAGCAATCATGTTAGGAGGTTTCGCAATGAACAACAAATTGCAAGGAAAGGATCTCATCAACATCGGTATTTTCACGGCGATTTATTTTATCGTCATTTTCGCGGCGGCATCCATCGGTTTTATTCCGATTTTCATTCCGCTTATCAGCGTGATCGTGCCGCTTGTGGGCGGTATTCCGATGATGTTGTTCTTCTCCAAAATCAAAAAATTCGGTATGCTTACCATCTGCGGAGTGTTGCTCGGCATCATTATGCTGCTGACCGGCATGGGCTGGTGGTGCATCCCTACCGGGCTGATCTTCGGGCTGATTTCCGATTTTATGATGAAAGCCTGTGACTACAAGAACGCCAAGCGTGAAGTGCTGATCCACGGCGTTTTTTCCATGTGGGTCATCGGGGCGTTTATTCCCATCGTTGTGACGCGTGACGCTTACTACCAGAACCTGCTCCCCGGTTACGGCCAGGAATATGCCGACACGCTCATGGCTTATATGCCCGACTGGATTTTGCCGGTACTGCTTATTGCTGCTTTCGTCAGTGGTCTTGTCGGCGGCCTGATTGGACGAAAGATTTTCAAAAAGCACTTTGAGCGGGCGGGAATTGTGTAATGAGCCGCGAACTTCTTGCAAGTCAAAAAAACAATCGCGGAATTTTATTAGACCCTCGGACAAAACTGGCGGTGCTGATTACCATAGCTGTCTTTATTTTGGGCGGTTCGTATGAAGGTATCATGCAGTATTACATCATCGTGTTGGCGGCGATCCCGCTGTTACTTTTGTCAGCGGCCAGAAAATGGAAAGGTGCTGTTCTCTATATCCTGATTTTCGGGGGAAGTCTGTGCTTGGAGATGTTCGGCCTATCCCGACTAACCGGCGTAGCAAACTACATCGCGGTAGCCGTCGTTGGTATTCTGCTGCGGTTCACTCCCAGCGTAGTCATGGGATATTTTGTGGTAACGACAACTACGGTCAGTGAATTTGTTGCGGCGATGGAACGGCTCCACCTGCCGCAGCAGATCACCATTCCCATGTCTGTGATGTTTCGCTTCTTTCCCACGGTTGCGGAAGAATGGAGCGCCATTGGGGACGCCATGCGGATGCGTGGCGTCCGCTTTGGTGGTGGAAAAGCCAGTGCGATTTTAGAATATCGGATTGTTCCTATGATGATCTGCTCCGTCAAAATCGGAGAGGAACTGTCCCAGGCAGCCCTTACGCGGGGATTGGGTGGCCCGGTAAAGCGGACGAATATCTGTAAGCTGGGCTTTCATGTGCAGGATGTTATTTTTCTGCTGATCTGTCTGGGAGCATTTGCAGCGCAAATCTATGTGCTTGCCGCAAGGGGGTGAAGGAAGTGATTGAATGTCAAGATGTGTCCTTTTCCTATCCGGCCAGCGCCCTTCCTGACAGCGAGAGTCAAACCGGGGGCGCTTTGAAACACATTTCCTGCACCATTGAGGACGGTTCTTTTGTCCTGCTCTGTGGGACTTCCGGCTGCGGGAAAACGACCATGACCCGGTTGTTTAACGGCCTGATCCCCCATTACCATGAGGGAACTTATACCGGCTCCGTCTATCTGGATGGAAAGGATACCCGTGACCTGTCACTGTTTGATATTTCTCTGAAAGTCGGTTCTGTATTTCAAAATCCGCGTTCTCAATTTTTCAATGTGGATACGACCAGCGAACTGGCTTTCGGTCCGGAAAACCACGGGATGCCGGAAGATGTTGTGCGTGATCGTGTAAAGCGTGTAGCTGCACAGCTAAAGTTGGAGCCGTTGCTTGATAGAAGTATTTTTTCTTTGTCCGGCGGTGAAAAGCAAAAAATCGCTTGCGGATCGGCAGCGGCGATTGACCCGGATGTTTATGTGCTGGATGAGCCATCATCAAACCTTGACGCATACGCTATCGCTGATTTCCGGCAGCTTCTCTTTACTTTGAAATCGCAGGGAAAGACCATCATCATCTCTGAACATCGGCTGTATTATCTGTCCGGCCTCTTTGACCGTGTCCTGTACCTGAAAGATGGAGAAATCGAAGGTGATTATACAGCAGAGGAATTTTGCGGCCTGTCGGCAAAACAGCGCGATGATATGGGATTGCGGCCCCTTGACCTTGCGGGGCTTTCAGAAGTTGAAGGCCCGCCGCAGAGAATGAACGAGGCGGTTTGGACGATAAAGAATGTGTCCTTCGCCTATAAGCATGAGCCGGAAACCTTGCATATAACGGAAACCTCTTTCCCATCCGGCAGCGCCACGGCCATCATCGGACATAATGGTGCGGGAAAATCCACCTTTGCTCGGTGCCTCTGCGGGTTGGAAAAGCACTTCAAGGGAACGGTGCAGGATCAAAGCAAGAACTATTCCAGAAAAGAACGATTGAAACTCTGCTATATGGTCATGCAGGATGTAAACCACCAGCTCTTTACCGAAAGTGTTCTGGATGAAATTCTGCTCAGTATGAGAACCGAGGATAAACAGAAGGCAAGAGAAATCTTGCAGGAGATGGACTTGCTTTCCTTTGAGGACTGCCACCCAATGGGGCTGTCCGGCGGCCAAAAGCAGCGTGTGGCGGTTGCCTCTGCGATTGCTTCGGGGCGGCCTCTGATTTTATTTGATGAACCGACCAGCGGCCTTGACCTGTTTCACATGAGGCAGGTCGCTAATGTTGTCAATCAGGTGGCAAATGCCGGAAGAACCGCGCTTGTGGTAACGCATGACCCGGAATTTATTCTACGCTGTTGCAATTATGTCCTTCACTTAGAAAACGGGCAAATTCAGGAAAGTTATTCCATAGAGGACAGCGATGGCCGAAAACGCCTGCTAAAGTTTTTCCTGAGTGATATGAAGAAGGAGGTGTCCACAGAATGAAGGAGGAAAAGAAAGAGTCGCCCATAGGCGTCTTATGGGTATGGGGCAAGCCCTATCATGGAAAATTCATCGGCAGTGTTATCCTTGCGGTATTAGGCGTGGCCTGCCAGATGGTGCCCTATTTCTGCGTGGCGCATATTGTCACAATGATGTTGTCTGGGGAACAGAATTTTTCCCGCTATGTGACCGCTGGTATTATTGCATTGTGCGGCTACTTTGGGAAGGTGCTGTTTTCCTGTCTTTCTACAACGATTTCCCACACAGCGACCTATTACACGCTGCGTGATCTGCGGGAGAATATCACCGCAAAGCTGGCTCGCGTCCCGATGGGGACGATTTTAGATACTCCGTCCGGCCAGTATAAAACGACGATTGTTGACCGGGTTGAAGGCATGGAATCGACCTTCGCACACCTGATCCCGGAAATGACCGCAAATGTGCTGGTGCCGCTTGTAATCGCCGTGTACCTGTTCCTTTTGGACTGGCGCATGGCGCTCCTGTCCCTTGTTACGCTGGTAGTGGGCCTTGCCGTCATGTCTGCCGGTATGAAGAATTATCCTGTCAAATGGGAGGGCGCAGTTAAGGCTGGCAAGCAGATGAATAACGCCATTGTGGAATATATCGGCGGCATTGAGGTTGTCAAGGCGTTCAGCCAGTCCGCCGGTTCCTACAAAAAATATTCGGACGCGGTGAACTATAACGCCAACTACTATGTGGACTGGATGCGGGAAAACCAGAAAACCATGAGCGCCTACAACGCCATCCTGCCCTCAGTGCTGATTTGCGTGCTGCCCTGCGGTTTTGCATTCTGGCTCTCCGGCAGTCTGGAGCTTTCCACCTTCCTGTCCATTGTGATTTTCTCGCTGGGGCTGATTGGGCCGATTATTGCGGCTTTTACCTTTACGGACGATCTGGCTGTACTGGGGACAAATGTGGAAGAAATCAGCCAGCTTCTGAACGCCGAAGAACTGAACCATAAAGAAACGCCAGTCAAGCTGGAAGATACCGGCATTTCTCTTAGGTCTGTGTCGTTTTCCTATGACGGGACAACAGAGGTTTTGCATGATGTGAATCTCGCCATCCACCCCGGAACCATGACCGCCCTTGTAGGGCCGTCCGGCTCCGGTAAGTCTACGGTGGCGAAGCTGATTGCCGGGTATTGGGATGTTACATCCGGCAGCATTACCCTCGGCGGCCATGAGCTGAAGGATATACCGCTGTCTGAAATTGCAGACCAGATTTCCTATGTATCTCAGGACAACTACCTGTTTAACCGCAGTATCCGGGAGAATATCCGCATGGGAAGACCCAGTGCCACGGACGCAGAGGTGGAGCAGGCAGCCAAACAAAGCGGCTGCGACGCCTTTATCCGCAAGATGGATAATGGCTATGATACGGTTGTCGGCAGTGCCGGTTCCCATCTTTCCGGCGGTGAACGCCAGCGGATTGCCATCGCCCGCGCCATGCTGAAAAATGCGCCGGTTGTCATTTTAGACGAGGCAACTGCCTACATCGACCCCGAAAATGAGGCGCTGGTGCAGAAAGCCATTTCCGCTTTAACTGTCGGCAAGACCCTGATTGTGATCGCACACCGGCTGTCTACCATTGTTGGCGCAGATAACATCGTTGTGGTGAAGGATGGAACCATCCACGCACAGGGTACGCATGAGAAGCTGCTGGAAACCTGCCCCCTCTACCGGGATATGTGGCAGGCGCACATCGGCGCGAAAGACCAGATGTAAGGGGGTGTTGTCAGATGTATGGAACATTGAAAAAAATCTTTGCTTTTGCAGGCAGCAAAAAGGGGCTTCTAAAAAAATCCCTGTTATTCTCATTCCTGTCCGGGCTGTTTTCAGCCATGCAGTTTGCCGCCCTCTTTGTAGTGATCGGCGCGTTAGTATCTGACAACCGGGACGGAAAGTTTATCTGGATTTCGCTGGGAATTATGGTCGTTTCCCTCATTGGGCGTATCATCACGACCTATTTCTCCACGATGGAGCAGACGGAAACCGGCTATTGCATGGTAGCGGAAAAGCGTATCCACATCGGAGATCGGCTGCGCTATATCCCGATGGGCTACTTCAACAAGAATAGTATCGGGAATATTACCGCCATTGTCACAACAACTTTAGGTGATGTAGAGAACTCAGCAGCCCGTGTCCTGGTGTCAGTGCTGGGCGGTTTTTTCAACTCGGTTGCCCTCGTCATCGTCCTGTTGGTATTTGACTGGCGGATCGGTCTTGTGGCCGCTGCCGGTGTCCTGATTTACCTTGCGGCGGCGGAACTGGCGCTTCGCAAATCTGCCGCGCTCAGTGGGGTACGCCAGCACACACAGGAGTCCCTTGTGGAGTCTGTGTTGGAGTACATTCAGGGGATGGGGATTGTCAAAGCATTTGGACTGGAACGGGACAGCACGCAGTCTATCGGCAGTGCAATTAAGGCGAGCTGCCGGGATAACCTGAAATTGACAAAGGCCAGCGTTCCCTATGACGCTATCAAACAGGCCGTTGTCCGGGTGTTCAGCGTCCTGTTGCTTTTGGCCTCGGTCTGGTTCTGGCTGGACGGCTCCCTGCCGCTGGCCTACGGCCTGATTTTGGTGATTGCTTCTTTCATGGTGTTCAACGATTTGGAGAACGCCGGGAATATGGCCTCTTTGCTGCAAATGCTGGCGGCCTCGATGGATACGGCAAACTCCATTGATGATACGCCGGTAATGGACGAGAAAGGCGCTGACATTACGCCGAAGTCCAGCGAGATCGTGTTTGACAAGGTGGACTTTTCCTACGCAGACCGCAAGATATTAGATCAGGTCAGCTTTACCATTCCCGAAAAAACGACTACTGCCATTGTCGGCCCTTCTGGGGCAGGTAAGACAACGATGTGCAACCTGATTGCCCGCTTTTGGGATGTGAACGCCGGGAAGATTACCATAGGCGGTACGGATGTACGGGATTTCAAACTGGACAGCCTGATGAAGAATATCTCGATGGTGTTTCAGAGCGTGTACCTCTTTGCAGATACGATTGAGAACAATATCAAGTTTGGCTGCCCGGACGCCACCCATGAGCAGGTGGTTGAGGCGGCGAAAAAGGCTTGCTGCCATGACTTTATTTCCGCTCTGCCGGAGGGGTATGATACTGTGATCGGCGAGGGGGGCGGCACTTTATCCGGCGGCGAGAAACAGCGGATTTCCATCGCCCGCGCCATGCTGAAGGACGCACCCATCATCATTTTGGACGAGGCGACAAGCAGTGTTGACCCGGAGAATGAGGATGAATTGCAGCGGGCTATCGAGGCATTGACCCATGACAAGACCATCATCATGATTGCCCACCGGCTGAAAACCGTCCGTAACGCCGATCAGATCCTTGTACTGGACAACGCTCACATCGTCCAGCGCGGCACTCATGCGGAGCTGATCCAGCAAAAAGGCCTGTATGCCGATTTTGTATCGGCCAGACAGGAGGCCATCGGCTGGAAGTTGGCTCAGTAAAGGAGGTTCAGATGAAACTTCATGCGTCCGGGGAGGACTACCTGGAAACCATCCTTGTTCTCCAAAAGAAACGCGGTATGGTACGCTCCGTAGATGTGGCCCGGCACATGGAGGTGTCAAAGCCCAGCGTGTGCCATGCAGTGGCTATCTTGCGGGACGGCGGCTTTCTCACTATGGACGAAGATCACTTTCTCCATCTGACCGATGTGGGCCGCGAGGTAGCCGAAAAAATCTACGAGCGTCACTGCTTCTTTACCGAGCAGCTTATCGCCGCAGGCGTTGACCCCAGGACTGCGGAGGCTGACGCCTGCCGGATTGAACACATCATCAGCGATGAGAGCTTTTCACGGCTGAAAGAGGCAGCCGAACAGGAACAAACCTAAACCAAATAAGACAAGCGATCCTGCCCCGCAAGACGGGGAAAGAAAAAAACCGTTGCAGGGCAGGCAGCTTTGTGCGCCCAAAATGGATTTTCCAGGTACTGCGGCGGTTTTGAGTAACATCAAGGCCGCCGTTCCTTATGCCCTCGACAAAGGAGTGACGACTACACGCTGACACGGCGGCTTTAGGAGGGAACCGCCATGAAGCACATTGACCGCCGACAAATTCAGACGATATTTCACTACCGTCAAAAAAAGCCCAGTCAACGAACAGGCTCCGTCTGGCAGCCGGTGCGAAAATTGTCATTCTGTAAGTGAATATTGGAGTTTTTGCGCTCGAATAGCTTTCTGCTGTCCGGGCGTTTTTTCATACCTGTGGGGCCGTAACATCGGGCCAGCATGGCCCGAACTCTGGCCCCAGTGCCGTTCTCCGCCGCCCCATTCAGATTTACCAAAAAAATCTGAATGGAGGAAAGGCAGATGGAAGTTACCATCAATTATAACGGACAAGCTGTGGCCGTGGAGGTTACGCTGGAAGTCTATGAATTTCTTGACCGGGCCGATCATAAAACGGAGAACCTGTTCCATGAACAGCGGCGGCATTGGGATGGCCGGGAGTTTGACGAGTACATCATTACCACCGAGGGTGTAGGAGCCTACGGCGAAACGCCGGAAGAATACCTTTGCCGCATGGAAACGCTACATGAGCTGATGGCAGTTCTGGACACCTGTACCGAGGCCCAGCGCCGCCGGTTCCTGCTCTATGCGCTTGACGGGCTGAGCCTTGCAGAGATCGGTGTGCTGTGCGGCTGCTCCAAAGTGGCTGTGTATCAAAGTGTGGAGGCGGTCAGAAAAAAATTTATAAATTTCTTTGAGAGCAGGCTTAACGAATGACCTGTTTTCTGGCTACCAAGTGAAAGGGATCATTTCCCTTATCTCAGCGAGGGGCGGACAGCGGACGAGCTGCCCGCCTCTCCGATTTTCAGGAGGTAAGCCTATGAAAACAATCAATCTGCGGTGGATGTATCCCCACTACCGGCATGACGAGTTTGTGGATGTTACGGACGAGGTATGGGCAGCGATGTATCAGGCCCAGCGGGAGATGGAGAACTATGAGCGTCGGAAAGTCTACCACCGCGCCTACTACTCTCTGGAGGCATACAGCTGGCTGGAAAATTACGCACTGGAACACAGCAGATCGCCGGAAGATATTTTGCTGGAACGAGAAGAAATGACCACCCGCCTGCACCTGATAGCAGCTCTGCCGGTGGCTCTGGCTCATGCCACTCCGACACAGGCCCGCCGTGTTCACGCCTACTACATTGCCGGTATCAAGCAGCCGGAAATCTCCCGGAGAGAGGGCGTCCACAGCAGCAAGGTCAGCGTTTCCATCCGTCGGGGTCTGCGGAATATGCGCCGCTGCTATGATGACCTTTTTCAAACAGAGTGAGGGCGTGCCTATGCAGACCATCAATCTCAAACAATATTATCCATTTTGCAAAGAGGACATTTTTGTGGAGGTGTCCGATGAGATCGTCGAAGCGTTTCTTCTGGATAAGAGAGCCGAGGCCGCCAGAGAACGCAAGATGTTCCGGTATAAGGCGTTTTACTCCCTCGATTGTAACGATGGAATCGAAAATGCTGCAATCGGCTGGGCGCAGCCATCGCCGGAGGATCATCTGATAGAAAAAGAAGAATTAGCCGAATACGAAGAACTGATACGGCGATTGTATGAAGCCATTTCTTCCCTGCCGCCTATGCAGGCTCGCCGTGTCCACGCCCGCTATATGCTGGGTATGAAAGTGAAAGATATTGCCGCAATGGAGGGTATCACACCATCACAGGCGGGAAAATCCATCCACGCTGCACTGCGGAGGCTGCGCCGGTACTTTGCGCGTCAGAAATGGACGGTCAATCTATAAGCGTTTCCAAAGAAAAGAGGTGCATGACATGAACGAAAAAATTACAGCCCAACCCCCAAAAGAAGAACGGCAGGAAGTCCTGAAGGAGATCCGGCAGCTTGAAAACCGCAAGAAGATTTTGGAGAACAAGCAACGAAACGAAGAACGCAGGGTTCGCACCCGCCGCCTGATTGAGCGCGGAGCCATTTTGGAGGGGATTTTCCCGCTGGCTTCCAGCCTTTCCGGCGCAGAGGTCAAAGCATTTCTGATTGCCCTGTCCTATCTTCCGGGGGCTGCGGAATTGACTGCAAACCTGCCAAAATCCGGGGACACGCCATAAGTCCCTTGTTTACAAGGGCGCACTTATACACCGTTGCCGGTGCTGTGCGCCCTGCCGGGGGCGTTGCGTACTTCGTCCGCGATGGGAAGCTACGCTCCCCAAACCCCTTGTGTGCTCTGCGCAGCCAAACACCCGCTTTGCGTTTGTCCGGCTCCACAGAGCCTGTTATCCCCTCACTGAAAGGAGGTGTTCCCCATAGATTTCTGTCATATCCCCGTCAGTATCATCAAGCGCAGCGCAGGCCGTTCAGCCGTTGCCGCAGCTGCTTACCGCAGTGGAACCAAGCTGACAAATGAATGGGACGGAATGATCCACGACTACACCCGGAAAGGCGGCATTGTCCATGCGGAGATCATGCTGCCTGCCCACGCCCCGCCGGAATTTGCAGACCGTTCTATCCTCTGGAACAGCGTGGAGCAAATCGAGAAAGCAAGGGACAGCCAGCTTGCCCGCGAGATTGAGGCAGCTCTGCCCCGCGAACTGTCCAGAGAACAGCAGCTTGCCCTTGTCCGGTCCTATGTGAAGGACAACTTTGTGGACAAGGGGATGTGCGCCGATTTTGCTATCCATGACAAGGGAACCGGCAACCCTCATGTCCATATCATGCTGACGCTCCGGCCGTTGAAAGAAAATGGACAGTGGGGCGCAAAGTGCCGCAAGGCATACGATCTGGACGAGAATGGACAGCGTATCCCGGATGGGAAAGGCGGCTGGAAAAATCATCGTGAGGATACAACCGATTGGAACGATAAAGGAAATGTGGAGATTTGGCGGGCAGCGTGGGCGGCCTACACCAATCGGGCGCTGGAATCTGCCGGCAGACCGGAACGCATTGACCATCGCAGCTACAAGCGGCAGGGCATTGATAAGATTCCCTCTGTCCATCTGGGGCCAGCCGCCAGCCAAATGGAAAAGCGCGGCATCCGCACCGACAAGGGCGAAGTAAATCGGCAGATCGCCGCCGACAACAAGCTGCTCAAGGAAATCAAGGCCCGCATTACCCGCCTTTACAACTGGTCTAAGGCCGAAGCCGAAAAGCCGGAGGGCCAACAGCCCAGCATGATTGACTTGTGGGAGGCCCAGCAGCAGCTCAAGCGGCCTGACACCCGCACCGGCAAAATCCGGGCTTTGCAGGAAAGCGCTGCACTATTCAGCTTTTTGCAGGCAAACGGCATCCAGTCTATGCAGCAGCTTCATGAAAAAATCGCTGATATGAACAGCTGTTACTATGACCTGCGGGGAAAGATCGTCAAGGCTGAGCGCCGGATCGCCATTCTTACCGAACGCGGGGAGATGTGGGAACAGTACAACCAGTACAAGTCCATCCACAAGCAGCTTGCCAAAGTAAAGCCGGAAAAACGGGAACAGTTTGAACAGCGCCACAGCCGGGAACTGATTCTGTATGATGCAGCGGCCCGGTATCTGAAAGAACTGAAAGACAGCGGCGAGGGGATCACCCCGAAGGCATGGCAGCGGGAAATCGACCAGCTGGCCGCCGGAAAGCAGACGGACACGCTTGCCATGAAATCCATGCGGGAGGATTTGAAAGCAGTGGAACGGCTCCGCAAAACCGCCGAGCAGCTGTCCAGACAGGAACGGGACAAGTCTCACGATCGGGAGCCGGAGCGGTAAGGGCTACCGCGTTTCACGACATACTTTTGCACACAGAAAAACCGCCGTACAGGTTTCCCCATACGGCGGCAGACTGTTTATTTGCCGAACAAGTCGCTGTGTGTGCCGGTGCGGGCCAGCGTCAGCACCAGAACATCATCCTCTATGCGATAGACAAGCAGCCAGTCCGGGAGAATATGACATTCCCGATGGCCTGCCCAATCGCCGGACAGGTCATGGTCACGGTTCTTATCTGGCAGCGGTTCGCCCATCGCCAGCAACGCTACGACCTGCTCCAGCAGTTCGATCTTCAAGCCACGCTTGATGGCTCGTTTGTAGTCTTTTTTGAAACTGGTCGTGTACTTGACGGTATATTTGGTTTCTTTCATCTTTTCAGGTCAGCAAATAACTCGTCAAGGTCATTGTAGCCCTTTACAGACGGGTCTTTTGCAATCCTTTCCGCTTCCAGCATGGCAGCAACCGTTTCTTTGTTCGGCTGTTCCAGCCTTACTTCAAAGGGAATGCCGCCTTCACGAAGCGACTGGCGCACAAAGATGTTAAACGCCGTAGTCAGGTTCATGCCAAGTTCAGTAAACAGTGCGTCCGCCTGCGCTTTCAAATCTGCGTCCATGCGGATACTGATGTTTGTGGTATTTCCAGCCATACGATCAACCCCTTTCTGCTGGCAATTATAGTATATGCCATTTGCACGAAGAAAACAATACTTTGCACGAATATTTAACAATAAATTCATTCAAGGAGGTTACCGGCTTTATGAAAGAAATCATTTATGAAGAACAACAAGACTGAACCTATCCCTGTCATGGATTACCGCCAGTACCGCAGAGTGCGGAGGCTGGTGCATGAGTGCTGTAACTACATCGACGGAAACTGTATCGCCCTGGACGATGGGGAGGAATGTGTCTGTGTCCAGTCTATTTCCTACTCCCTGTTGTGCAGGTGGTTTCGGGCGGCGGTATTGCCGCAGGATAAGGAACTGGAAACGGCGCTGTTCCACCGGCTGAATGCTAAGAAATGTGCCGTATGCGGGGCGCTGTTTACTCCCGGCTCCAACCGAGCCAAATACTGCCAGGAATGTGCCGCGTGCATGAAGCGGATCAACGCCGCAAAGCGCAAGCGGAAACAACGGGAGAAATGTCACGCTTTAGGGGCTGAAAAACCCTTGTAAATCAAGGCTTTTTTCGAGGGTGTCAACGGTAAGCTGATAGATTTATCCTCTGACCCCTAAAACGGCCTTAAAATGCGTACAGAATCCCAAGAGAAACCCCAAGGAGGAACCCTATGTCAGACAACCGAAAATATTATTACCTGAAACTCAAAGAAAACTATTTTGACGATGATTCCATCGTGCTGCTGGAAAGTATGCAGGATGGTGTGCTATATTCCAACATTCTGCTCAAGCTGTATCTGAAATCGCTGAAACATGGTGGACGGCTTCAACTTGACGAGGACATTCCTTACACGGCGCAGATGATCGCCACCATTACCCGCCAGCAGATCGGCACTGTGGAGAGAGCCTTGCAGATCTTTTTGAAGCTGGGTCTTGTGGAAGTGCTGGACAGCGGCACATTCTACATGAGCAACATCGAACTTTTAATAGGCCAGTCCTCTACCGAGGCCGAGCGAAAGCGGGCTGCAAGGCTTCAAAATAAGGCTCTTTCTGCGCCCCGGACAAACGGCGGACATTTGTCCGACATTCGTCCACCAGAGATAGAGATAGAGTTAGAGAAAGAGATAGAGATAGAAAAAGAGAGAGAGGGAGAAACGGGACACCCCGCCCCCGCCGCTTATGGCAGATACAACAATGTGATACTGACCGATACAGAGCTTTCCGGGCTGAAAACAGAGCTGCCCGACAAGTGGGAGTATTATATTGACCGGCTTTCCTGCCATATCGCTTCCACCGGGAAGCAGTACCACAGCCATGCAGCCACCATTTACAAGTGGGCGCAGGAGGACGCTGCCAAAGGCAAGGCTGCCCCGAAACAGGGCATACCCGATTATTCATGCAAGGAGGGCGAGAGCTTATGAAAAACGAGATTGAAGCTATGATTACGGACATTACAGCCACTACCGCCGAAGCGGAGGACTACACAGGCGAGGACGGGCTTTTATACTGCGGCAAGTGCCATACGCCCAAAGAAGCCTATTTTTCAAAAGAAACCGCCCAATGGTTAGGGCATGACCGACACCCGTCAGAGTGCGACTGCCAGCGGGCAGCGCGTGAAAAACGGGAAGCCGCTGAAAGCCGACAGAAGCACCTTGAAACAGTGGAGGACTTGAAACGCCGGGGCTTTACCGACCCTGCTATGCGGAACTGGACATTTGAGCATGACAACGGCAGAAACCCACAGACCGAAACCGCCCGCTTTTATGTGGAGAGCTGGGAAACCATGCAGGCTGAAAATATCGGCTACCTGTTCTGGGGCGGCGTGGGGACAGGAAAAAGCTACCTTGCCGCCTGTATCGCCAACGCCCTTATGGAAAAAGAGGTTGCCGTCTGCATGACAAACTTTGCAACAATACTCAATGACCTTGCCGCCAGCTTTGAGGGCAGGAATGAATATATCTCCCGACTTTGCAGCTTCCCGCTGCTTATCCTTGACGATTTTGGAATGGAACGGGGAACGGAATACGGCTTAGAGCAGGTCTACAACGTGATTGACAGCCGTTACCGCAGCGGCAGGCCGCTGATCGTCACGACTAATCTCACGCTGGAGGACTTGCAGCACCCGGAGGACACCGCCCACGCCCGCATTTATGACCGTCTGATTGAAATGTGTTCTCCTGTCCGCTTTACCGGGAGCAACTTCCGAAAAGCCACGGCGCAGGAGAAAATGGGACAACTGAAAAAGCTGATGAACAGAAAGGAGAGCCGCCTATGACCAACACCCCAAAGAATGACCGCAGCACCCGCCGCCCGGATTGCGTGACGGAAATCCGCATAGGGAACTCTGTTCTTGTGGTGTCCGGCTTTTTCAAGCAGAGTGCCACGGAAACCGCAGCCGACAAAATGGCTAAGGTGCTGGAAGCGGAAGCTGCTACACAAAAATCGGCAATTTGACGGGACGTAAAGAAGCAGAAAGGACTGTACAGCCAGCCCCGGCGTGTGGTATGATAGTCATACGGAATAGTGGGGCTGGCTGTCGGAAATGGAGGACACTATGTTAAGACAGACCACCCGAAACCTTATTACCGCCCTTTATCCGAGATTATCCCACGAGGACGAGCTGCAAGGTGAGAGCAATTCTATTTCAAACCAAGAGTTAATATGTAAAGGGTGGTTTCTGCCACCTAATACATATGACTGCGGCTCATTTGTGGTGAATCGAAAAGCAGTTGTAGGAAAGGAGTCAAAAAATCTTATAACCGTTGAAAATTCAACATAAAGGAGCTAATTGATTATGAAATCTATTTTTGAAGAAATGGGTGGCACTTATCGCCAAGAGGGCGATTATCTTATCCCTAACCTCGAATTACTTCCGATACCGGATTATAAAATCGGAAAATATGGGCGTATGCATCGTAACTATCTAAAAGAACATCGCAAGGTGCTTTATACCAATCTTATTTTGGATGGTACTTTGTTTGAGCGTTTAGCTGAAATTGACCAAGCCTGCAACGAGCGAATGGAACTTATCTGTACTGCTATGGCGAAGCAGGAAGGTGTGACCGAAGCTCTCAAAGCTGTCGATCAGATGGAATGGGTACGCCGTCAAAATAGCATCCATAATCGTGCCGAAGAAATCGTGTTGTCTGAACTTGTATATGTTTAATGGAAAATGCCCGTTATCGGCTTGTAATGGCTGATAGCGGGCATAAAATTTATTCTTTCGGTACAACGAATTTGTACTTACCTTTTCCTTGACCGCTGACAGCTTCAATTAGCTCTGCCTCTTTCAGCTTTTTTATCAATTCTCCAGCCGGTGTAGATGTAATACCGGCAAGCTTCATAATATCAGCCCTTGCAAAAACCGAATCAAAGCCAAACTGAGCGAACAGCTTTATTACGGTTTCTTTGGTAGACTTTTTTGACTTCAGTTCAAAAAGCAAAGTTTCAAACATCTCTTTTTCGCTTGAAACAACTGGTTTCTGTCCATCAAACAACTGGTTTTCATCTGAAACACCTGATTTTTCAATCGGAACATTATAATTCAGGTTATAAAGCGTGACAAAAAACGATGTTGGCGTGGATACAAACTTCGGTTCTAATTCGGGACGGTAATTAACTGCATGGTGGTAATCTCCTTTGATTTTTTTGAAACCACTGCCACGACGTTCCATGAAGTGCATACGGCTGAAAATATCTGCAATTATTGGATTACGGCGTTTAGATGCTACATGGTCGGTATCAAGATTTTGTACAATAGAGCCGTCAAGCATACCGCCGGGAGAATATACTTCAAGTCGATCATCAAAAATATCAATATGGACTTCGCTACCGATTTCCGTATAGTCACGGTGAATGAGTGCATTAACAATGACTTCATGTACCGCCTGTTCAGGATACTCAGGCATTTCAATTCGTCCATTGCCCGTTTTTCTCCAACGCTTTTTAGAATTGTTTTTAACAAAATTTGTACCTTCCTGTAGTAACGAGACCAGAGAACCGCTATATTCTTTGTCATCCAGAGCTTCCATTATGCCGGAGGCTTTATCTAACCCATACCAACGGGTACAGAATAAGCGGGAATGCCGCATTGGTGAGTCGTCAGCCAACAACACACCTGCATTAGTGAGTTTGCCAGCTTCATCCATCAATTCAAAGGATACAAAATCGGAATCCACCAGCTCCGTTCCTGTTCTCATACGATAAACGGAACGCAGCTTTGTAAAAGCAAGAGATTCAAACGAATAGCGGGAAGAAAGACTGTCAAAAGAAGTGTTGCTGCCACGTAGCACCAGTCGCTTCAAATCTATGGAACTTGCAGGTACACTTTCGTTGCCGATACGAACATAGGCAATTCGATTACCATCACCTGTATAGTAATATGGCGTTTCTTGACCGGCAAGAATTTTTAAGACAATAAATTCTTTGTTATCTTCAGAATGAATTTCTAAGATGATTTGAGGTACAGGATCCATTTTTGTTTTAATTGTTTCACTTATTTTCTCAGACACACTTTTTGCATCCTCCAAGCCGACAAGAACCTCGTTATCAGATACACCGAAAATCAAAGCACCACCGACACCATTAGCAAACGCACTCACGCTTTTCAACCAACTTTTCGGCTTACGTTCTTCAAGTAGTTCTTTCTTGTCATATTCCGTAGCTTCACCGATAAAATCAGATAATCTCATATCGTAAACACCTCATTTCTTTCCTATCCTTCATTCTTCTTTTTTCCACGGCTCTTATAAACATTGTGTTTATTCTTACACTGAGGACTGCAAAATACAGCACTCGGTCTGCTTGCGACAAAGGCTTGCAGACAGTGTTTGCACAGACGAATCGGCTTTTCCGTATCCGTCAGCATAAAGCTGAACATCATCTGTATCCCCAACAGCATGGAGTGGAAATCCCATACAATCGTCGGCTTATCCAACAGAGCGATATGATAGGTCGGCGTATTGCCGCCGTAAGCTGCCATACTTTGCTGCATCATCAGTTTTGTATCCTGATTTAAGGTGTCGTAATCCTCGTAATAAATCATGCTCGTCGTATAGTTAAATGCCCAGTCGGTAAACTGTTGCTTCATCCAATCGTATCGTTCGGCATATTCTCTCTGAAAGCTCATATTGACCGCCATCGGTTTGTCGGTCATGGTCATAGCCAGCGCCATCATCACACGGTCATTCTCAATGTTCCACATGGATTCCACGCCACGCTTGATGACATCCAGTTTGTCAAAGGGAAAGAACAATTTCAGATAGTCCTCCGTTGCCATGGTTTCCTCTTTGATAAAATGATTCTTCGGTAAGTACACCGCTTTGTAGTCCATAAAGTTCGGAGTAGTCGGCAGGGCGGTCATAAGTCCAAACAGACCATATTTTACAGCAAATTGCTGGATTGTCTTTTGAATTTCTTCATCCGGTTTTTTGCTCATTCCCATACGTCCGATATTGATAGCGTCCAAGACAATCTGCTGATACTCGGTCAGTGGATCATAAATGCTTGGCTGCGCCGTTTTTGAGGGAGTCAGGTACAAAATACCGTCCTCCGATTTCTTCCATTCATATTCGCTATACCGCACCCAAGTGGAACTGGTGCGTTCAAACAGGTTTTTCATTGTCAAACCCTCCACCATATATTGTAACCTAAATAATCAAAAATTATATTAGCATTATACTATTTCTTTTTTCGTGAATCAACCTCTGTGCTGTTATCTGCTAAAAAATCCTTTTCCAATAGTGTCAACGGCTGCTGTTTCTCTGCCTTTTCCAGTAAGGCTGGAAGCAGCTTTTTTCGTATCTTTTTTAGCATTGTGCCACGCACCTTGCGGATATTGCGGTCAGTTTGCCCTCTTATAGCAGCGATTCGTGTGGAACTGAACAACCGGACAGCACACAGGAATAACAGCTCTTTGTGATCTTCACTCAGCTCTCGCAAAATATAGGATATATATTTTTCAGTCACAAGCTCATGGATGTCATAAGGGCAGTAAAAAATAGCGTCAATAAAATCGCCTTTACGAATCAATTTCTCCAAAACATTATTCAAAGTGTCAGGAAAGAACAATCCGTCCTTTGCCATACCGTAATCAAATGGAAGATCGTCACCGCTTCGGGAAAGTTCGTGATAACGCTCTCTGCGTTCCCTGTTGGCGTCCAGTTTGTCCCACCAAGCAACTACCTTTTCAAAATCGGATACCGTTCTTGCGGCATCCTCCAAACGGGCAAGAGCTTCTGCTTGCAGTTCCCGTTTGAGTTTTTTGCGTTCACTGTCCTCATCTGGTCTGTCATCTTCAATGGGATTTTCGGCGGCATCGGCTTCCAGCTCATCAATGAGCTGTTGTTCCTTTAAGAGCTGCCGCTGTGCCTGTTCAGAAAGTTCAGCATCAACATTTTCGGTATCGTATTCACTTTCTATTTCATCATCTTCACGGTCAAACTCAAATACTTCCTCATCCAAACGCACCGCCGACACCACCCTTCAAAAATTTTTTCTGCTTTTTCTTAAATTCTGTGAAAAACAGTTCCGCTAAGCACCCCATATTTCTCCTATTGGTGAGGGAGTAATATATTTTAATTATTTTTATATTACACCCGCCAAGATGAAAGGAGGGATCGCCTATGTCAAATAACTACCGTGAGCTGACAGGTCGGGAGAAACAGCGGATTAAAAAGCTGATTACTTCTCGCTGTGCCAGCTATGACAAAGAATACGGTTGCCTGCCATTGGACTGCGACTGTCCGATGTTTGGCATCTGCTATACGAATAGCGGTTTATGCAGCTACTTCCGTAAATATGTACTTCCCACAGAACCGGAGCTGCAAGCCGTATTCGAGGCGCAGCCGCTGAGTGTTTGCAAAGAATGCGGAAAACACTTTCCGAAAGACGGCAAGCGAGCTTACTGCTCGGAAAAATGTGCCGAAGAAGCCCGCCGCAGACAAACCGCAGCAAGAGTACGCAAACACAGACAGAAGCACTATTAAACACATTCAATGTAACCATTTTGCCCTCAGAAAGCCTTGTGCCGCAAGGATTTTCCCGGGGCATTTCTATGTAGGCAATGGGTTGATACCTGTTGCCTTGTTTTAACTGTACAAATGGTTACAGGCAAGCGGAACTACAACTATTATACGAAGATTTCATGAATTTTTCAACATGGAGGTAACTGCCTATGGCAAAAAATGAAAACAGCAACTGTTCCTATCTGACACGCCGTATCGGCACAACCACTTATAAAGTCAAGGTTATATTTAACGATACGGAACAGGAAACCATGGAAGATAAAATTTTACGACTAATCCGCAATGAAACGGTTACAAAAGACGGAACTTGTGGTATAATGAGTTCACCACAAATGAGCCGTCAGTCTGAAAGGAGCGCATCATGAGCGTAAAACAGACTGAAGGAAAAATTACAGCATTATATGAAAGACTGTCCCGTGACGATGAATCTGCCGGGGATAGCAACTCCATTGTCAATCAGAAAAAATACCTCGAAAGCTATGCCGCACAAATGGGCTACGAAAACTGTGCCCATTATACGGATGACGGTTGGAGTGGTGGGAATTTTGAACGCCCTGCGTGGAAAAAGCTGATTGCCGACATCGAAGCCGGAAAGGTGGCTCATGTCATTGTGAAAGATATGAGCAGGGCGGGACGTGATTATCTCCAAACCGGATTTTACACCGAGGTATTTTTCAGGCAGCACAATGTTCACTTTGTTGCCATTGCCAACGGTGTGGACAGCAACGATCAGAACAGCAACGAATTTGCCCCGTTTTTGAATATTATGAACGAGTGGTATCTTCGTGACCTGAGCCGCAAGCAGCGCACTGCAATTCGTGTGAAAGGTGAATCCGGCAAGCCGACCACAAACTGTGCGATCTACGGATACAAGAAAGACCCGAATGACAAATACCACTGGCTGATTGACGAAGAAGCGGCGGCAGTTGTCCGCAGGATCTTCCGCCTGACCATTGAGGGCAACGGTCCGTATGAGATTGCCCGTATATTCTTTGACGATAAGATTGAAACCCCTGCTGTTTATTTCGGCAAGCAGAATAAGGGTATCTGGAAAAGCAAAGAAGAATTTCCGAATCCCTATAACTGGAGCGGCTATATTGTCGCACAGATTCTTTCTAAGCCGGAATATATGGGGCATACGGTTAACTTCCGTTCCCATAAACAATCCTATAAGGACAAAACTCCCGTAATGAACCCCAAAGAGGAATGGCTGATTTTTGAGAATACCCATGAAGCCATTGTTGATAAAGAAACATGGGAACTGGCTCAGAAGCTGCGTAAGACGCCAAGACGAATTGATACGATGGGTGAAGCCAATCCGCTGACTGGACTTTTGTACTGTGCAGACTGTGGCGAAAAGATGTATAACCACCGTTCCAGAGGCGGCACAGAGAATAACCCTTATCCTTCCGATTTCTTTGACTGTTCCGTCTATACAAGGGCACACCAGAAGCATAGTACTGCCTGCTGTGGTCATTATATTACAACCAAGGCTCTGCGTACTTTGATTTTAGAAACCATCCGTTCCGTCAGCACCTTTGCTATTTCCAATCGAGACGAATTTATGGAAAAAGTACGGGCGGCTTCCCAGCTCAGACAGGCAGAGGCGGCGAAGGATACGAAACGAAAATTAAACAAAGACCGCAAACGCATTACTGAGCTTGATACGATTATTAAAAAGCTCTATGAATCATTTGCTGTCGGTCGTATCTCTGAGGAACGCTTTGACAGCCTGCTGTCAGAGTATGAAGAAGAACAGAAATTTCTTCGCACTTCTGTTTCGAACATGGAGGAACGGTTATCCGGTTTTGAAGAAGATACCAATCGTGCAGAACAGTTTCTTGCACTGGCAAAGAAATATACCGATTTTTCAGAACTGACTACACCGATGATTAACGAGTTCATTGACAAGATTCTTGTCCACGTACCGGAAAAGGTTGACGGGGATCGCATACAGGAAGTGGAAATCTATCTGAAGTTTATCGGTCATTTTGAACTTCCTGCGCCGGAGCTGACCGCAGAGGAAGAAAAAAGACAGGAGCAGTTACGAAGGCATCGAATTAAAAGCCGGGAACGCTATCAGAAAATCAAGGCTGGCGAACACGCAGTCGGACAGCCGTTCAAGCTGACCTGTAAATGCTGCGGTAAGGAATTTGAATCCAGAAGTTCTGCCGCCATGTATTGCAGTCCAAACTGCCGTGCAAAGTTCTATCGACAGGAGGCGGCAGAAAAACGAAGCCGTGAAATCGCCTGTGAGAATTGCGGAAAGATTTTCACTACAACGAGAAGTGATGTCAAGTATTGCTGTGACCAGTGCCGATACGAAGGACATCTAAAAGGTCAGCGAATACGAAACGCAGTGAACAGAGCCAAAGAGAAAGAGCCGGAAGTGCTTGATATTTCCCCTGTGGCAGAAACTAAAGAACCGCAGAAAACAGCATAACAGATTTTGAAGCGAGCTTGAATTTTTTTGGCTCGCTTCTTTCTTTTCAAGTTGTCACAGTGGCAACTTGATTTTATGCCTGTTTTATTTCAAGTCCCCAATTTGGGAACTTGATTTTTATACCATTGTGCCGCAAGTTGCCAGATTGACAACTTGCGGTAGCAGCCATTCAAAGCAGCAATTTGATACTTTGATATTTGTGAGCTTCCCCGTGGTAAGTTCCCAATTTGGGAACTTGCCGTAAATATCTATCGAATTAAGTTTCCCATTAACATTTTACCGTAAGTCGGAACAGATTTTTGGTAGGTTGCCATTTTGACAACTTACCAAATCTTAATACCGCTTTTGCCCTCGTTTGGTATTACACCGATACTAAACGGGGGCATTTTTGCTACTGCAAATATTTATCAAAAATGCGTGATACCAATAAACAAACTATTACTACCACAGGAGGATTTGTATATGACTGAAAACGAGAAGAAATTATTACAGGCAAAGCACAGATTGGAGGAAGCACAGATGCGTGACCGTGTGAAAGAACGAAAGGCTCGAACACATCGGTTGATTCAGGAGGGAGCGATTTTAGAAAAAGCTTTACCGCAAACCACACAGATGACATTAGAGCAGTTGGAGGATTTTTTATGGGAAGTATTCAAGGCGGCACGATGATTTTAGGCGTTCCGGGAAACCGGGGCGCTTTTCTTTTTCCCCGAAGGGCGCACTTACTCACCACCTGCAAAACAGGCGGTGGTATCCCTCCCTGCGGTCAGGCTCGTGCGCTCTTCACGAACTGTCTTTTAGCCATTTCTCCAGAGGGGGCAGGCAATGCCGCAGGCGGACATTCCCTGTGCAGTCGGCTTTATGTTTTGCTCAATCAGCAAAACGATGTGGTTGCATATTGCCACCCTATCCCGCCGTCTGCCTGCGAAAACCTGCCACCGGCAGCTTTATCGCAGCGATAGGTATGTCGTGTTTTCCGACACACCTATTTTCTCTTTTGAAAAAGAGAAACAGAAAAATGAAAGGACGGTGAAAACGAATGGCGATTTATCATTTAGAAACAAAAGTAGTCAGCCGTGGCACGGGACGAAGCGCTGTTGCTGCTGCGGCATATATGAGTTGTTCGCAAATTTTGAATGATTATGACGGTGTGCAGCATGACTTCACTCGTAAAAAAGGGCTTGTCTGGCAGCAAATATTTTTGCCGGAGTATGCCCCTGTCGAGTGGCAGGAACGGGCAGTTCTCTGGAACGCCGTGGAAGAAAATGAGAAAACGAAAGACAGCAGACTCGCCCGTGAATTTGTAGTTGCTTTGCCTGTTGAACTGAATAAAAAGCCGTGGAAAAGCCTGTTGTCCGACTTCATCAATGAGCAGTTTGTGGCAGACGGAATGTGTGCAGATGTGGCAATTCATGATCCGCATCCGCCCGGTCATAATCCCCATGCCCACATCATGCTGACTGTGCGCCCATTGGACGAAAACGGCAAATGGCAGTATAAGACGGAGAAAGAATATCTCTGCATCAAGGATGGCGAAGAACGGGGCTTTACTGCCGCCGAGTTCAAAACAGCACAGGCAGACGGTTGGGAAAAGCAATATCAGTACAAAGTCGGGAAAAAGAAAATGTATATGACACCCTCTGCCGCCGAGAAATACGGATATGAGCGTGTCAACAAATATCCGAAAAGCACCAAGTACGGCAGACAAAATCCTGTCTCCGAGCGTTGGAACAGTGATGAACAGCTTGTTCTTTGGAGAGCGGCTTGGGCTGATGTGACAAACCGCTATTTAGAGCGTGCAGGTATTGATCAGAGAATCGACCACCGCAGTTATGCAGAGAGAGGACTTGATGAACAGCCGACCATTCACGAGGGTGTGGTTGCCCGTGCTTTAGAAAAAAAAGGAATCATCTCTGACCGCTGTGAAATCAATCGTCAGATTAAAGCTGACAATGCTTTACTGTGTGAGCTAAAAGCGACTGTGAAAAAGCTGATACAAGCGGTTAAAAATACCATTCCTGCGATTGCGGAAGCAATGGAAAAATTGCGTGGCAATATGATTATCTTCAAATATCAGCTATTGCACCTGGGCAGCAACAAGCACAGTATCAAGCAGTCCTTGAATTTGTTCCGTGAGGAAATGGCGGAATATGTCGCTGTCACGGATAAAATCAAGGCAAAGTCCAAAGAGCGTAAATCTCTGCTGACAGAGAAAAAGGAAACGCCGGTAATTCATGTTCTGAAGCACCGTGACCTTGCAAAGCGCATTGCTGAACTGACAGAGGATTTGGAGGAACTGCGTTCGGAAAAGGCTATGCTGCTCCGACAGCTCCAATACCCCGAAGATGCAACAGCGGATATGTTCAAAAAGCAAATCCGCACTTTGGAGGACGGGCTGAAAAAGATTGAAGCCAGCGAAGCCAAGTATGCCGCCGAGCTTGACAACGCTCTCAAACAATACGCCGAATTGCAAGAGCAGGCGACTGAATTTGACCCCATCGAGCTTTACGAAACAAGACAGGAAATTCGTTCCAATCACGAACAAGATGCCACACGGCGCATCCAGAATGCCTATGGCGATAAATATGATATGCTCCGTATGTATGACAGTAAACGGAGTGTCACTAATCTGTTGAATGAGAGTGCGGAAGAACGGTCTTTGACGGAAAGACTGCGAGCAAAGCAGAAAGAACAGAAACAACAGCAACAGACACAAAGAAAACCCAAGAACAAGAGTAGGGAAAGATAAAATTTGCGGGAGTGCAGTTCATTACGAATCGCACTCCCGCTTTTTGTTTCGTCTACCAAAATAATAAATTTGCTTTGGCACATTTCCGTTTTCATTTGTGTTTTGAAACGCTCTATAGTTAGTGTTTAAGTATTCACAAATAACCCATTGATATTATTCGCTTGTGCGTATATAATATATATAACTATTTGGTGCGGAGGTAAACTATGTTTGAATACATGACAGTACAGGATGCAGCTAAACTTTGGGGAATATCGGTGCGTCGTGTTCAAAAGCTATGTGAAGAAAATCGAATTGATGGAATTGTTCGACTACCTCGTGCATGGCTAATTCCCCAAGATGCCCAAAAACCGGCTGATGGGAGATATAAACAAAATAAAAAAGCGAATTTGTTGCCGACAATAAGGAGAACACACGATGAGTAAATTATTATTAGTGGAGGATGACCAAAGTATCGTATCCTCTTTATCGGACTATTTAGGAAACGAAGGGTTTAAAATCGAAAGTGCTTCCGGGCAGAAAGAAGCAATAGAAAAATTGGATAGCGACCAATACGATATAGCCTTGGTGGACATTCAATTATCAAATGGAAATGGCTTTTCTGTTTGTTCTGCAATTAAAGAAAGAGGAACCATGCCGGTTATTTTCTTAACGGCTTCTGATGATGAGTATAGTGTTGTGGCAGGACTGGACATGGGAGCTGACGATTATATCAGTAAACCGTTCAGACCAAGAGAACTGCTTTCCAGAATCAACAGCGTATTAAGGAGAACTAAGAACACGCAAAACATTATCAGTTACCATGACTTAGTTGTGGACACAAATCAAGTAACCGTATCAAAGAATGGGAAAGAGATTTTGTTGTCTGCTATGGAATATAAATTGCTTTTAGTCTTTCTGCGTAACAAGGGTATTGTTCTATCTCGTAGAAGATTGTTAGAGCTTTTATGGGACACTACTGGAGAGTTTATCAATGATAACACGCTGACTGTTTACATGAAAAGGCTGCGTGACAAAATTGAAACCAATCCACAGGAGCCGGAAATCATAATTACCGTTCGTGGACTTGGTTATAAGGTGGGTTGATATGGACTTTGTCAGAAATAAAGAAGTTAAAAGGCAAATTGTTGTCAACGGCCTTCTTGCCCTATTTTGGTGCTGTATTTGCTTTATCGTTGATAGCAAATCTCTGTGGATTGTTTTAGCGGCTATTGTATCAGTCGGTATAGTCTCCCTTTTTTTCACCTATCAAAGATACAGAAAAATTGCTGAACTTAGCTTGCTTATCGACAAACTGCTGCATGGAGATGAAACAATTTCTTTTGGGCAGTTTCAAGAGGGCGAGTTGTCTGTTTTACATGATGAAATATCCAAGATGACAAGACGACTTATTGAACAGGCAGAAGCTCTGAAAAAAGAAAAAGGTAATTTAGCAGACGCTTTAGCCGATATTTCACATCAATTAAAAACGCCTTTGACATCGCTGAATATCTTAAATGCTTCTCTGTGCAATGAGAAAATGACTGACGAAGAAAGGTATGAGCTGATCCGCAAGCAGGCTATGCTTTTATCAAGAATGGAGTGGCTGATTGCAACACTTCTAAAAATATCCAAGCTGGATGCAGGAACGATTACTCTAAAGCCACAGGAGATATGCTTAAAAGATGTGGTAGAAAAAGCAATTCGTCCTCTGGAGATTGCGGCAGAATTAAAAATGCAGACAATCACGCAAGTGATTCCGGCAGAATTAAAACTAACTCTTGATACTGATTGGACTGCTGAAGCCTTGGGGAATGTAATTAAAAACTGTATTGAACATTCACCAGAGGGCAGCACTATTGAAATCAAGGCAATAGAAAGACCTCTTTTGACACAGGTCATTATTGAGGATAACGGGATAGGTTTTCAGGAAAAGGATATACCGCATCTGTTTGACCGATTTTATCAAGGAAGTGGCTCTGCAATCGGTAATGCTGGTTTGGGGTTGGCTCTGGCAAAAACAATCATCGTCAATCAGGGCGGTGTCATCCAGGCGAAAAACCGGAAGTCAGGCGGTGCAGAATTTGAAATCTGCTTTTATCGGGGGACTGCTTAAATATAATGTCGTTAAGCTGACAGTTTTTGTCAGTTTAATCAAATCAAGAAAAAAGGAGTATTATTATGCGTTTGATTTTGCAGTATATTGGAAATATGATACCTTACTGTTTGTTGGGATTCTTCTTATGTTTAGGGTGCAGGTTTATAAATTGCTATAAGCACCCCAAAAAAGATTGGAAGAGAGAGCTTGTGATTTGTGTTTTTGCTGCTTACTGTGCAGGATTAGCCTCTCAAACGATTATGCCTCATTGGAACTGTGGTATTGATATGTCGGGTAAGCTATATATAGACATATTTTGGGATAATGAATTGGCTTCTGTAAATCTTATTCCGTTTAAAACGATATTGGGTCAACTCTCTGGCAATAATAGTATTGTAGGAGAAGCAGATATACATAAAGTATCCGTTTTAAACTTGTTAGCTAACCTATTGCTGTTTTCGCCAATAGGTTTATTCTTGCCATTGCTCTGGAAAAAATTTAGAAAGATAAAAAATGTAATTCTTGCAGGTGTTTTGGTTAGCACCAGTGTAGAAATGATACAATTTTTTATTGGGAGAAGCAGTGATATAGACGATGTGTTTTTAAATACACTTGGTGTTTGTGTGGGCTATGGATTATACAAAATAATAACGAAACTGAAGAAAATTCGCATTTTAGGGACTGCTTAATGTAGCCCCTTTTTAAGTGACATTTTTGTAATGAAATAGTAATGAAGCAGTCACTTTTTCTTGCCATACTGAATTACAAAAATATATGGAGGAACTTTTTATGGAAATATTAAGAGTAGAGAATATCTGCAAAACCTACGAAATGGACAATGCTCCTGTTCATGCTCTGTCAGATATTTCTTTTTCCGTTGATAAAGGAGAGTTTGTTGCAATCATTGGAGCATCCGGGTCTGGCAAGTCTACCCTGTTGCACATATTAGGTGGTGTTGACAGACCGACTTCAGGAAAAGTATTTGTGGACGGACAGGATGTTTATGAGCAAAACGAAGATGAATTAGCAGTATTCAGAAGAAGGCAGGTTGGGCTTGTCTATCAGTTTTATAATCTGATCCCGGTTTTGACTGTTGAGGAAAATATCACGCTACCTATTCGATTGGATGGGCGTAAAATCAATAAGGAGCGTTTGAAGGAACTGTTATCCACGCTCAAGCTGGTAAAACGTAGAAAACACCTGCCAAGTCAGTTATCCGGCGGTCAACAACAAAGAGTGGCAATCGGGCGAGCATTGATTAACGCACCTGCGATTATCCTTGCGGACGAGCCGACAGGAAATCTGGACACGGAGAACACAAGGGATATTATGAAACTTCTGCGTGAATCCAATCAAGCCTATCGTCAGACAATGATCCTGATTACCCATGACCGTGAAATCGCAATGCAGGCAGACCGTATTCTGGAAATTCAGGATGGCAGACTTGTGAGGGATGAGGTGATACGCTGATGAATATGATTTTTACGCTTACACTCAGAAATCTGTTGTCGAATAAAAAGCGTACCCTGCTCACACTTTTAACCATTCTTTTGTCAATCAGTATGATAACCGCTATTCTCTGCGGGGGATGGTCATTGGTTGATTTTCTGAAAGAGAAAGAAAAAGTGTATGGTGGCGATTATGACTACTACATGGAGGATCTGACTTGGGAGCAGGTTCAAGAGCTATATAGTCAAAACAATGTAGGCGAGGTTTCGCTTCTCCGCTTTGCCGGAAACAGTTTTTACGGGGAGAAATCCAACAGTACAATGCTTTCCATTGGCGAGATTGACGAGAACTTTACCCAAAAATTTTCGTTAAATCAGTATTTGCTTGCAGGGCGTTTCCCGCAAGATGAAAATGAGCTTATTATTTCAGAATCCTTTTTGAAGAAAAACAACATGAACACAGAGATTGGAGATACGATTTCTTTAACTCTTGGTTCAAGAATATGGGATGAATATAATGCCCAACTTTCCGGGCTGACAAATTATAGGGGTGAAGAAGAAAGCTTCGTTCCGGCAAAAGAGAAAACCTATGTGATTGTTGGTATCCTGTCAGATGTGAATGACTCAAAAATTGCAGCAAACTATAATGCCTTTGCAGGTGTTGACAAAACGGCATCCGATTTTTCTGTGTATGTCAAGGTAAAGAATTTATCCAATTCAATCTATACAGAAGCCAAAGAAGTGGCAGCGGCAGTAGACAGTCATGTAGCAAAGTTTCATTCTGAACTGTTAGTCTATCATGGAATTACCGGCGGCAAAGGAGCAGCCAAACTGATTGCATTGGTAGTCATGGTCATTTGCCTTTTAATGGCTGCATCTGCTTCAATGATCAGCAACGCCCTCTCCATTTCCTTGCAGGAACGAATTAAGCAGATGGGAATGTTGTCCAGCGTTGGAGCAACAAAAGGGCAAAAACGCCTTAGCGTATATTTAGAAGCCTTCCTTTTGGGCGTGGTGAGCATACCTTTTGGATTGGTTGTTGGTATCCTGCTGTCTGCTCTGTTATTAAGTGTGGTTAGGACAGCTTTTGGAGAAACATTCACTTTTGGCATCGTAGAACTGTCCTTAAAGGTAAACGGATTGCTCCTGCTCGTCAGCGGATTATCCGGCATTGCTTCTTTGTACTTCGGAAGCAGAAAGCCTGTGAAGCAAGCAGCTAAAATTACAGTTATTGAAGCAATCCGCCAGTCTAACAATGCGGTATCAAAAAAGAAATTCCGTGACGGAAAAATCGTTTCTTTGGTTTTTGGCATTTATGGTTCGCTGGCAGCTAAAAATATTAAGCGTAATCCAAAACGCTTCCGAGCAATCACCGGCTCTATTTTCTTGTCGATGGTGATTGCCCTTTCCTTATATAGTTTGTCTGATTTTATGCTTTATCAGACATCTTTGGACATGAAGGAGGACGGTTCCTGTTATACCGATGTGATTTCGACGATTCAATACAAAGATATTCCTACCGCAATCAAGGCATTATCGGATGAAAACATCATTTCGGATGTTTCCTATTCTTTTCAGCGATATATGACCGCTGATTTTTCACAAGAACAAATCAATCCTGACATGCAGGGATATTTCATTGGTAATAACAAAGCGGAGCTTTATGTGGTAGGATTGGATGATGAACATTTTGTCTCTTTCTGTGAGGAAAATAGGTTCAGTCTGGATGTAACAAACTCCAATCATGGAATTTTGCTCAATAAGACCATGGGATATTATAATTCGGCACAAAATCGAGTAATTGCGGGCTCACCGTTCCTTATTGAACCGGGAACAGAAATCATTCCGTTGGGGGCATCCGAGGATGCCTTACCGATTATCGTGGAAGAAATCGTTGCAGAAGAAAATGCAAATATCCAATCTATGTTTGTGAGAGATCGAGCTGTCCTCATTGTGCCTTTAAGTTATTTCAACTGGCTGATAGATGATAACGCCTATGTGGAAATGAGAATACAGACAGCACAGCATAAAGAAGCAATGGAATGTCTGGCTGACAGAGGATTTCCGCAAACCGTGGACATTGCAGCCGCAACAAATAATTCCAGACAGGTATATACGATTGCAAAACTGGTAATCTGCCTATTCTCCATCCTGATGACAGTTATTATCAGTTTGAATGTTTGTAACACTATCTCAAATACAATTCATTTGAGAAGAAGCGAATTTGCTGTTCTGCGTTCTGTTGGTATGACTGCCAAAGGATTAAAATGTACGCTATTGCTCGAAGCTATTTTGTACGGTGTAAAAGCATTGGTTCTTGCATTGCCTGTGAGCTTTTTAATTCATTGTGCTATCTACTACTTCATATCATCGGGTATGACACCATTTGCTTTTTATATCAACGGCGGTATTTATGTTCTTGCAGTTCTTGCAGTCGGTGCTATGGTATGTATCGCTATGCTGTTTGCTGTTAGAAGCGTATCAAAGGTGGAAATTGTAGAGGAACTGAAATTGAGCAATATGTAATCATTCAATCTAACAAAGTAGCTGAAACGGAGGTAATAGAAATTGAGCAAAAAGAAACTGGTAAAGAGAGTTGCAGGCATTGCTTTGACTGTTGGTGTAGTTATACTTGCCGTTGTATGTGTTGGTAAAGTAAATCGTGTTCAGAACGAAAAAGATATTATTGGCATATGGAAGGATGCAAATGCTGAGGTGGTATTTACCTTTCAAGAGAATGAGGAACTTACTGTGAGTAAAGATATGCCCGCTCCGGATCTTTCTTGTGGCAGTGCATCGTATAGCTTCCCTTCCACAAATATGATTTGTGTGGAACAGGAAGATAACAGCGTGGAATTTGAGATAGAAGTAGATAAAAACAGTTTGACACTCTTCTTCATGGGACAAGAATATCTGGAATTGGAAAAGTAACGATTACAAATAAAAGAGAACTTTTGAGCCGATAATTCGCAGCCTTTGCGGATTATCGGCTCTGCGTATATTTTGAACGCTGTTTTCAGAAATATAGTGTTTTGCAGAAAAGCACCTTGACAAATCAAATCTCAGAAGCGTATTCTTGAAACCTATGCAAAGCAGAACGGCTTTTCCAATCTGCGCTGGTACACGGACGACGGTTATTCTGGTGCGAACTTTGCTGAGGTTAGATAGCGATACTTTTTACATCAACCATGTTACGGCGGTCATGGTTGACAACTTGCGTCGGCTCCTGCTCGGTATCAACCTGTCCGACAAAGCTGTAATGGATTTCGATTTTCCGGGTGTTGGTTTCCCGATCCAATTCGTGTATCAAGATACGGTCGATAAACTCATGGACGTTTTCATAGGTCAATTCCTGTATGTCGCTGTATTTCCCGACAATCTGAATAAACCTTGATATATCCCTTTTTCGCTCGGTAACGGTTGCGATCTGCTGTTGTAACTCGTCTATCCTTGCGGCAAGGGATTTCTTTTCGTCCTCATAGCCGGAAGTTAGAAACACAAACCGTTCATCTGTCAGTCTGCCTAATGCGTTGTCCTCATACAGCTTGCGGAAAAGCGTGTCAAGTTCGGTCATACGCGCCTGTGCTTTGAAAAGTTCCTTTTGCTGCTGCGCTAATGCCTTTCTCGCTTCCATGTCGCCGTACTCGGTAGCTTTACAGATAAAGTCCTGTTCGTGTTCCTTAACATACCGCAAAATCCGCCGCATATCTTCCAGCACTAAATCAAGAAGTACGTTTTTGCGGATATAATGAGAGGTACACTCGCTGCCTGTCCTTGCCCTGTTGCGCCATGCGCCGCAAGAATAGGAAAACTTGCGCGGCTCGATATTTACGCCCTGTTGGTAATACATCTTATGTCCGCAACCAGCGCAAAACAGCAAGCCGGAAAAAATATCAATCTCCGCTGCTTTTGTCGGGCGGTGGCGGGTAGCAATCCGCTTTTGCGCAAGTTCAAAGGTTTCCTCGTCAACAAGCGGCTCATGGGTGTTTGGGAAGAAATAGCGTTGTTCTTCTTCGTTCTTCCGGGTCTTTTTCGACTTGTAGGATACCTTGTGAGTTTTCGCGGTTATGGTATGCCCTAAATATTCCTGCCTTGCTAATATGTCATAGAGCGTTTTGTCCGGCCAAGTATAGGGGGCGATCATTGCCCGCTGATACCGCGCCTGTCCTGTGCGCTGATAGCGCAACGCTCCAATCGTCAAGACTTTGTTTTCCGCAAGCCATTTTTGGATTTCGCACATACGCACGCCGCTAACAAACATAGCGAAAACCTGTTTGACAATCGGCGCGGTTTCCGGGTCGGGTATAAGGTGGTGGCGGTTGTTCGGGTCTGGGATATAGCCGTATGGATATTCCCCGTTGACACGCTCGCCTTTTTGCGCCTGTGCCTGTTTAACTGCACGGATTTTCTTGCTTGTATCGCGGGCGTAAAACTCGTTAAACCAGTTCCGCAAGGGGGTAAACTCGTTATCCTCCCGCGCTGTGTCAACTCCGTCGTTAATCGCGATATAGCGCACTCCGTTTTCGGGAAATACAATCTCTATGAGTTCGCCCGTTTTCAGATAGTTTCTGCCAAGACGGGAGAGGTCTTTGGTAATAACCGTCGCCACTCGTCCGGCTTCCACTTCCTGCAACATCGCTTGCAGCCCCTCGCGCTCAAAACTCACGCCGGAAAATCCGTCGTCCACAAAAAACTTTGTGTTCAAAAAATGGTGTTCGTCCGCATAGCGTTGAAGTATCATTTTTTGGTGCTGTATGCTTCCGCTTTCTCCGGCCTGCATATCCTCTTGACTTAAACGGCAGTAAAGGGCGGTGATTTTATTCGACTGTAACATTAGTCCTCCTTTCCGACAGCCGAATAAACAGGTATAATGTGTTGCTATCATTATACCATATCCCGCCGCCTAATGCACTACTCGGACGCTAAAAAGCCCGGATTTCCGGGCTTTTTCTGCAAATCCTTTACAATGAGTTTTTCAATCTTTTTATGGATTGTATCGGTTGCCTTTTCACTCGGCAACGCTTGAACAAGATAGGTGATTTTCCCTATTTTGCGTTCGGTTGTAATTGTCTGTTTTTTATCCATTAGAAAAACCTCCTTTTCCTGTATGGATAAACTATATTCGTCAAAAGGCAAAAACGGGCGGTTGTTAGCTGCAACCTCACGGGAGTTTCACCCCGGCCCATGCTTATGGGTGCGCCGCGCAATACTTTGAGGGTGTTCAACGCGGGAGTATCATTGTGCCGCCTTGTATGTCGTCGCCCACAAGCTGCTAAACTTGTTTTACGGCGCGGTAGTTCTCGCTCGACTTTTCCCCAACGGGGAAAAGCGGTCATGGCGTACCCGCCGCCCGGCTCGGTACAGACGGAATGTACCCGTTGCCTGTTATGCTGCGCACCAAAGGCCGCTTTCTTTGTCAAGGAACAATAGGCTTTGTCGGCCTGTAACAGTACACCGTTTCCGATGTGCTGTTACGGAACGACAAATAGCCCATAACGGGAAGCGTGGAAAGGGGACACGCTCCCCGCATGGGCTAAAAGATTATCCTACATGAAAAGCAAGGGTGCGGGTAATAAGGCGCACTTGCAGCCTGTTACGCATTTCCTCGTCCACATAGGAATAGGTATTGCCCGCGTCGTCTTTCAGCGTGCGGGTACAAAGTTTCGCTATGTAACCCTCGTAATGCTTCAAGATCGCGCACATGGCGGTTGTGTCGCCGTTTGCCGCTGCGGAAATGACAGGGAACGGCAACAGATTTTCAGATTTCCTAACGGTATTCATCATCTGCTTTTCCCTCCAAATACTGTTTGATTTTCGCAAGCGCGGATTTCCTGTGCCGGAAAACCGTCGTGCGTACAACATTCAGCAGTTCAGCAATTTCCGCGTCGCTCATGTCCAAGAAGTAGGACAAAAGGATAATGTCGCGTTTCCTTTCGGGCAAAGCGTTAAGGGCTTCGGCAAGCAGTTCATTTTTGACGAGTACATCAAAGCCGGACACTTGAAAACGGAAATAATCGCTTTCGTATTCGTCCGTTGTGAAAAGCTGCGCGAGTTCGCTTTCGCTCAAATCCGAAAAAGTAACTTCGCGTGCTGCGCGTTTCGCAAGAGTGCGGCGGTGGCTTTTCGCTTCGCCGACCAAAGTTTTCTTTGCTAATGCGTCGTACTGATGTTGTATTCTTTCCTTGTCGGAAGAAGATAGCTCCATAGAGTTCACCTCCTTCCCGCGTGGAGTAGAGGACGGGAGTTAAGGGCTTGTCCTCTCTGCCCCTTTCGCTCCGTACCCGTTCGGGAGATGGCTCTTGAGTGCGCTTTTCAGAAAAAAGTTGAAAAAAGCAAAATGCGCCCGTCCGCAAGACGCGGACGAGCGCAAAGGAAATGTAAGAAGTATTTAGATGTATTGACAGTTCATACTCATAGCCGGAATATCCCGCTTGCGGAGCATAGCTTTTTTTGACCGCAAAGCATTAGGCGGGTTACAGTAAATAAAAATGGACACGGCGATACCTCCCCGATACCGCCGTATCCTTAAAAAAGGGCGACTTTAATACACTACCCGCAATCCATTCTATAATAGGGAACAGCGGCTTTTGCGCAATATTAAATAAAAAAGCCGATAACACATAGGTTTTTTGACCTAATGCGTTATCGGCTCTGCGTCTATGCGTCTGGCACTTTTAATCATTTTTTTTTGAATTTATTATATGTGTTAGCTAACTGTCCACAAGCCGCGTTAATCTCTCTGCCATGAGAAACTCTCATAGTAACTTCAAGTCCTGCTTGCTCTAATTGATGTTTGAATGCAACTATTTCCCGTTTCTGTGGTGCTTTAATTCTTGAATTGCTTGTTGGGTTGTATTGTAACACGTTAATCATAACTTTTTTGCCCCGAAACCATTTTGCAAGTTGTCTTACATCTGAGGGCCGGTCATTTATACCCGGTAAAAGCAAATACGCAAAGACAATTTTGCGATTATGCCTTTCAGAATAGGATAAGGCTTGCTTAACAACATCTTCAATAGCATATATGCGCATGTGAGGAATAATACGATTTCTTGCAGATTGTGTTGCTGCGTGTAAAGATATTGTCAACTGAATTTTAAGATGTTCCTCGCGCAATTTTTTTAATTGATCGACCGGACCAACTGTTGATATGGTAATGCCGTCGGTTGGAAAGTTGAGCCCATATCTATCTCGGAGAATATGGATTGCTTTTATCAAGTTGTCATAATTGAATAAAGGCTCTCCCATACCCATAAAAACGATACGGTTTACTTTTCGACGCAACAATATAATCTGTTGTACGATTTCTGACGATGTTAGATTACGAACAAAGCCATTTCGCCCGGACTCACAAAAAATACAACCAACAGGACAACCGACTTGTGTGCTCACGCAAACAGTTCCACCATCTCGCCGCTTGATAAAAACCGTTTCAATGTATTTGTTGTCTTTCAGTTCGTAAACATACTTTTCAGTATCACTGCTTTTGCAAATATTTTTTACCAACATTGATAGATTTTTTTTGCGTGGTAATTGCTTATATAATTCTTCATATAAGGCTTTTGCTTCATTCTCGCCAATAACTTCCGACATTTCTTTGTAAGTAAATCCGTATGGATCATTCCGTACTTCCGCAGGCGTATATTTAGGTAAACGTTTCATTTTTATATCCTTTCTTCTAAATAATAAAAGTTTGTTTTTCTGTATTTTTGATTACAATCTCTAATTTTTCTACATCAATGATATGCGTCAATTTGCATTTAGGGCAGAAAAGAGGAAAATCTTTTAATACAGTATTATGAAATACTTGAACTCTCGTCTTTCCGTTACAAATCGGACATTTTATCCAATATTTTTTAAGCATTATATTTCACTCGTCCTTTTTACACAAAAAAATGCAGGTCAATCCTCAACATGAGCATTGACCTGCATTTATAATGCACAGAGCAGTACAACAAAACTAAGGCATAGCTTGCACTATGTCTATACTATATCTATACGTCGTTAGTTTTTTGTATAGCATCCGCAAAATAAGCATGACAAAAAAGCCCATGTTGAAAATGGGAAAATCCTTTTTTTCAATGCTTATCTAATACGCATGCTATGCAACATAAACGCCGCCTCCTTTTACATAAATTTTATTTTATCAGAAAATCAGTCTACTGTCAATACACAACAGGAAGTATTTAACCTAATGATATGAATTGTGTGGACATATCCAAAAAGAAAGGTGAACTGTAAAATGTAACAGGGTGAATGAAAATGGCAAAAAGACCCGTACCATTGTACGACTTTAAGGCTTTCGGGGCAGCTATAAAAGCCGCGAGAAATGAATACGGCGAGAGCCGCAAAAAGGTAAGCGACGAGTTATATATTTCCCCGCGCTACCTTGCGAATATCGAGAACAAGGGACAACAGCCGAGTTTACAGGTATTCTATGACCTTGTAACCCGGTATCATATTTCGGTAGATCAATTTTTCTTCCCGAACAGCAATGCGGAGAAATCCACCGGGCGGCGGCAGCTTGACGCGCTGCTGGACGGTATGAGCGATAAAGGCATACGGATTGTAACCGCAACGGCAAGGGAGATAACAGAAGTCGAACAAGCAGAGGACTAACCTCACAATATGGGAAGCAGGAGATTGCAGCGCATAGGGGCTGCAATCTTTTTTTGCGCCAAATTAGAAAGAGAGTGCAACAAACGCTGCCTTTGAAACGGGATAAGGAGTAGATAGCAAGCACAGCAAACGAGTACCCGTTTGCGAAAAGTGCTTGTTGGGATAATCCCAAACCCTTATACCGAAAGGCGGTGCGGAAATGGAAAACCGAAAGAGAAATATACAGATGAAGTTTTACGTTACGGAAGAAGAAAAGCGGCTGATCGACGAGAAGATGAAGCAGCTTCCCATAAAGCAGTATGGGGCATACTTCCGTAAAATGGCGATAGACGGGTATATTCTTGTCGTTGACCGAAGCGACACAAAAGCATATATCCGGGAACTGCAAGCGGTGAGCCGGAACATCAACCAGATTGCAAAACGCGCCAATGCGACGGGGACGGTTTACAGGCAGGATATAGAGGACATTAAAAAGGCGGTGGACGAGATATGGCGGTTACAAAGACGCACCCTATTAAATCAACCTTAAAGGCTGCGATAGACTATATCTTAAATCCCGAAAAGACAGACGGGAAGCTGCTTGCGTCCTCTTTCGGCTGCGGGCTGGAAACCGCCGATATTGAGTTTGCATGGACGCGGGAAGCTGCCGGAGATCGCGGCACACATTTAGGGCGGCACTTGATACAATCCTTTGCGGTGGGAGAAACCACACCGGAAGAAGCGCACAAAATCGGCATGGAACTTGCCGGGGCGGTATTAGGCGGCAAGTATGAGTTTGTTTTGACAACTCACGTCGATAAAGACCATCTGCATAATCACTTGATTTTCAACGCGGTTAGCTTCGTTGACTACAAAAAGTACCATTCCAACAAGCAAAGCTATCACTTTATCCGGCGCACCAGCGACAGGATATGTAAAGAGCATGGGCTATCCGTCGTCGTACCGGGACAGGACAAGGGAAAAAGCTATGCAGAATACACCGCCGAAAAGCAAGGGACAAGCTACAAAGCAAAGCTGAAAACGGCGATAGATACTCTCATTCCCCAAGTGAAAGATTTTGACGAACTGCTGCGCCGCTTGCAGGAAATGGGGTATGAAATCAAACAGGGCAAATACATTTCCTTTCGCGCTGCCGGACAGGAACGGTTTACCCGCACAAAGACGCTCGGCGCGGCCTATACGGAAGAAGCGATAAAGGAGCGTATCAAGGGCGTGTATGTTGCCAAAACAAAAACGCTGCGGGAAGATAAGAAAATCCGGCTTGTCGTCGATCTTGAAAACAGTATCAAAGCCCAACAGTCGGCGGGCTATGAACGGTGGGCAAAAATCCATAATCTGAAACAGGCTGCTAAAAGCATGAACTTCCTAACCGAAAACAAGATTGAGTATTATAGCGAACTTGAAAGCAAGATAGCCGATATTATGACCGCCCATGACGCGGCGGCAAGGGCGGTTAAGGACGTAGAGCAGCGTATGTCTGATTTGTCGCTGCTTATCAAGCACACGACCACATACCGACAATTAAAACCGATTTACGAGGAATACAAGAAGTCGCGGGACAAGGAAAAGTATCTGCGGGGGCATGAAAGCGAAATTATCCTGTTTGAAGCTGCGGCAAGGGCATTAAAGGAAATGCAGATAAAGAAGCTGCCCGATCTCGCCGCGCTGCGCAAGGAGTATAGCAGCTTAAACGACAGAAAAAGCAAATTGTATGAGGATTACCGCCAAGCGAAAAAGCAAATGCAAGAATACGGCATTGTCAAAAAGAACGTCGATAGTATTCTTTACCCGTCCCAAAGCAGGGCGCGGGAGCAGGAGCGATAAGGCGCAAAACATGGGGTGGCAAGTGGAACGTTAAGGGCTGAAAACGCCTGTGTTTCTGCGGCTTCCAGCGCGGGGAAACAGCATAGACGATAAAGTATATTCAAACCCGCAAAAACGGCTTTCTAATTGTCCACGCAAGGACAAAAAAAGAACAGGGGCGCGGTGCCGGAAATCGGCAACCGCGCCCCTGTTTTCTATGGGCTATTCCTCGTCGGTCAAGATAAACTCCCTTTCGGAAAACTCGCTGTCCGTCATGGCTTGCAGCTTGTTCACCGCTGCGGCGGCAAGCTGGCGCATATCCTCGTCCATGTAGGGCATGGCGGCAAGGATATTTTCAAGCGTTGTTTCCCGGCTGTCCTCGGCGTAGATCGCAACAATGTTTTCTTCCTCAATGGTAAAGCGGGTATTCATGCTATCAAACCTCCAAATCCTTTTTATGCTCTTTCTGTTTATCTTTCGGCTGCTGCGCCGCCTGTTTCTTGTATTCGTCCAGCTTCTTCAAAATGGACGGTTTTTTCTGCGGCTGTTCCCGTTTCTCGGCTTTTACCGCTTTTGCAAGGTCGGTAACGGAAATCGCTTCCCCCGCCTTTGCCCGCTGCTCAAAATCTGCAACGGTGGGCGTTTGCGGCGTATTGTTGATAAGCCCGTCAAAATTGTTGTCGTTCTGCTCTATGGTGTCCTCGACGTGCTTTAAGGGATTATCCCGCTGCGGCTGCTCGGCGGCTATGGCATAAGCCTGTGTGCCATTCCCCATAATGAGATACTTCCCGTCCTCCGACGCATGGTGAAAACCAAATCCCGCCGCTTCGATCTGTTCACGGCTCATATCGGTAATATGAAAATTGCCCCTCGGCGTTCTGACGGTTTCACCCGTCAAAAGGCTGTCGGGGGTCGCTTCCGGCTGCTGCTTTTCAAGCTGCCCGTCCTTGTAGGAATATCCTTGCGCCGCGATTGCTTCAAGGGTCTTGCCCGTAACGTCGCCATAAATCCGCTTGTCTGCGTCAACCAGCATTTGCAAAGTGTCTTGTACGGTGTCGGACAAGGCTTGCTGCTGTTCGGGCGGCAGCTTGTCAAATACGGGGGTCTGCTGCTCCTGCAAAAACTCCGGCACTTGCTGAAAACCGATACTGTCTACATAGTGGGCGGTGTCCTCGTCGTTCTGATGAAGCACAACAATGTCGGAAACGGAAAGGCTATGCCCCTTGAAATCGGCGGGGTGGTCGATATTAAACCTTTCCCAAATGTCGCCCAGCGTCATATCCTTTGTAAGCGGTGCAGTATAGACGAGTTCATAATTTACCCGGTCAATGGTAAGTCCAGCCGCTTGCAGACGGTCATAAGGCTCAAAGCGCAAGTCCCTTGTTTCGTCCCCGCGCTTTAACTGATAAATGGAAAAGGTATCGCCCTGCTCCTGCTCGGCTTGCCGCTGCTGCTGCAACTCGGTAAAATGCCCCTCAATCTCGGTAATGAGTTCCTTTGCGGTGGTCTGTATTGTTTCAAGGGACGCTTTTAACTCGGTCATTTCCTTGCCGCTGCTCCAACCAGCCACATAGCCGAAAGAGTAATCGGAAGTATCAAGGCCGAAATGCTGGCAAACCGTATAAGCGACGCTTTCCGCTTCTACCTCGCAGGTATGGCGGTCAACGCGGTTTTGCTGCTCCGGCGGGGCGTTTAAGTCTACGTCGTGCAGCTTCGCATGGGCGATTTCGTGAATGGCGGTCTTTACCGCCTGTAATTCACTCACGCCCTCTTTGATTGCAATACGCTTGTCGGTCAAACTGAAATACCCATTTGCGCCGTTTGTGATCTGCTCAAATGCAATCGGGACGGGGGACGCTTTTTCAAGGGCGGCGAAAAAATCCTCGTACTGCTCCACATCGGCAAGCAGCGGTTTAACGGAAAGGTCGGGAAACTCCTTGCCCTCGGTCTGCGAAATATCAAAGACGGTTATAACCTTAAAGGCGGGGACGGTGATTTCCTTTTCTTCCTTTACCACTTTTCCCTCGCGGTCAAGCATGGGCTTTCTCGTTTCGGGGTCGATTTTATCAACCAGCTTTTTCACCTTGTAGGGCGCGGGGGCAAAGATTTTAATGCCTTTCTCGCCTTTCTTTACATGGCGGTCAAACTCTTTCTGCCATTGTGAATAGCCCTTTACCAAATTGCCGCCCTGCATGGCAATTAGGATAGTGTTATTCAAGCTGTAATCGTGAAACTTCGACATGGCAGTAAGAAACTCTTTGTAGCGGTCGCTGTCAAAAATCGCCTGTACGCCCTGTTCCAAACGCGCGGTGATCTCCTTTACCTTTTCGGCGGGCTTTTCGGAAGTAAGGATAATGGGGACGACGGGGCGGGGCTGCTGCGGCTCTGCGGCCTGTGCGTCTGCTTGCTGCGTTTCGGCTGCGTCCATATAGGCTTTGTCCTGTTCGCCGCGCTCCGGCTGCGGGTAACTCATAATGCGGTATTCTTCCGGCACTTCGCGCCCCTCAAACTGCCGTTCCCACTCGTCGCCGCTTTCCACGATATAGCCGTACTCGGTAAACGCGCCTTTTTCCTGCGCGGCAGCGTTCCTGCCAAAAGTAGAAAGGTCAATGCCGCCTTTCCATTCTTCGGGCATTTGTACCATGCCGGATTGATTTAAGTAATAGTCGCCCAAATCGTGGTAGTTATGTACTTCGGGGATATGGACGTAGAAATCCACGTTGTAGGTGAAGTCAATTACCTGTCCAATATTTGCAAGCCCGTTTTTCTGCTGCAAGGCTGCGTTCAGCTTGCCAACCTCGGCGGGGTCAAGCTGTTCGAGCCGCGCCGCAAGAAAATTGAGTTCGTCCACGTCGGCGGCGCATACCATTTCATAAGGCAAGGCAATATGTTTCTCCGGGTCGTCGGAATAGCCGCGAATGGAAAAATCCTGCGGGTTGTCGGCGGTAATGCCGACGTTCCGCATAGCTTCGTGCAACTGCTCCTTTGTGGCGGGCATATCCAGCCAATAGCCGCCGGGGTCGCCCGCGTCAAAGCGGCTGCGGTTGCCTATCATAATAGAAAACTGTTCGCTCATGTGTTCACGCTCCTTTTCCTGCCCGGTATTTTCGGGGATAGCTGCCGCCTGTTGCTGCTGCGGGGGTTCTTCGCCCTCTATGGTGTAGTCCGGCATGAGCATACCGTTTACTTTGAAATAGTCGGCGTACTCCTGCGGGATAGGCGGGGAGATTTCCGTAAACAAGCGGTCATACGCTTTGATACGCCCATTCAGATACTTTTCCATAGCTGCCTTGTCGGTGAAAACCTTTCTATCTTGTCCGGCAATCTTCGCTTGGGTTCTGCTTGGGCTGTTGGTGCGCACGCTCCATGTAAGCGTCCATGAATACGGGATAGATTTCTGCGCTTCTTTGTCGTAGCGGGTATTCTCGTAAATGTAGTAATTCATCTGATATACCCGGTTGCTGCGAATATGGCGGTTATGCTCGGTGGTCTGCCACTCGTTAGCGGTGTGCTGGACGTGCGGCGTTCTCACATATTCAAGTGTTTTATCCAGCAAAAGCGTTCTTCCCGCCTGTTCTTCCCATGCGGCGGCGCGTTCTTTAAGGTCGTCAAAAATCGCCTGTTCTGCCGCCGCGCTTTCGCTGCGCATGGAAAGTAGCTGCGCAATCGGCAAGGAAGCATAAGGGGCAATCTCCCTGTCCTTTGCTTCAAAATATATCCGGCGTTCTATCCGCATGGTTTCGGCGGTTTCCAATTTGTCATGGTCGTATGAGGAATACGGCATATTCTTTCATCACGTCCTTTCTCGGTCATATAAGGGTTTGGGACTATCCCAACAAGCAAAATGCCCGCGCTCTCTATGGGAAGCGCGGGCATTTCTCGCAAACGGGTACTCGTTTGCTGTGCTTGCTATGTAGTTGTTTTTATCCGTAAACGCCTGTTTCTCTCGCTTTGGGCTTTCTGTCTGCGGCGTATCTTTGCCGCGCAATCGGGGCAGTATTTCGCCCGGTTGCTGCCCGCCGCAAACGTGCTGCCGCATACCGCGCAACGCTTCAAATCGGTTTCCCCGCTGCGGGTGATCTGTTCGCAAAGCTGCCTGTCGGCGGGTAATACCGCTTCGCGGAAATAGCGGCATAGCAGCGAATAGCTGATACTCTGCACACAAACGCAAGTTTCCCCGTCGTCCAGCAGCAGACAATTCCCGCAATCGTTGTTTGCACAAGCGGCGCGGGTCATTTTCTTTACGGCGCGGTATTGCTTTTCATCAAGCCTTATCATTTTCGGTTCTGCTCGACGCGGAAGTTTACATACTTGCCGCCTGTGTCGGCAAGCAGCACAACTCCGTCAAAGGTCTTTCCCGTCTTGGTCGAGTACATACCTTTGATTTTTACCTTTCCGTCTTTCAAAAGGGCGGCGGCAATCGCCTTTGTGAAAGCCTTTTTGCGCTGCTCAAAAAAGCGGTCATTCTTCCACATCACAAAGCTGCAAGCCCTGTCGGAGCAGTAAAAGTTTTTCTTGCCCTCGTAAACCGCCGCGCCGCAACGGGGGCAAGTGCCGATTGCTTCCCGCTGCGGGGTAAACAGCTTCGCTTTATCCTCGGAAATCGCGGAATAGGTCTTGACAAGCCCCGCTGTCATTTCCTCAATGCTGCGCATGAAATCGTCCGGGCTGTCGCTGCCTTTGGCAATCCCGGTAAGGCGGGTTTCCCATTCTGCCGTAAGCTGCGGGGACGTAAGGACTTCGGGCAGGATAGCGGCAAGGTTATACCCGTCCTTTGTGGGGATTAGCTTTTTGCCCTTGCGCTCGGCAAAGCCCGCGCTAATGAGTTTTTCAATGATACCCGCCCGCGTTGCGGTAGTGCCTAACCCTTTGCGCTCTGCGTCCTCCGGCGTTTCTTCCTTGCCCGCGTTCTCCATAGCGGACAGAAGCGTATCTTCGGTAAATGCCTTTGGGGGCTGCGTGTAACGCTCGGAGATCTCCGCTGCCGGATTGTCAAAGGTCTGCCCCTCGGCAAGCGGCGGCAAAACGGTTTCCGGCTCTGCGTCCTCGTCCTGTTCCTCGGACGCGGCGCGGGACAGCTTTTCAATCTCACGCCACCCCTCGCAAAGCTCGTCTTTCCCTTTGCGGTAAAGGTATAACCGCCGCAAGAGATAACCGCCGTAACCGCTTCATATTCATAGGGCGCGGCTGCGGCGCAAAGCAGCTTCGCGCATACAAGGGTCATAAGTTTTGTTTCGCTGTCGGTAAGGGAAGAAAAGCCCGTTTTCAAAAACTCGGCTGTCGGCAAAATAGCGTGGTGGTCGGTTACTTTGCTGTTGTCGCAAACCCTTGTAAGGTCTGCTTGCAGCTTCACGTCCCGCATAAAGGGAAGCAGCGAACAAAGCCCGGTAATGAGTTCCTTTGTGCTGCGCTGCATATCGGAAGTGATATATTTGCTGTCGGTGCGGGGATAGGTCAAAAGCCGCTTTTCGTAGAGGGCTTGCGCATAATCAAGGGTCTGTTTCGCCGTAAACCCGTACAGGCGGTTGGCTTCGCGCTGCAACGCGGTAAGGTCAAACAGCTTCGGCGGTGCAACGGTCTTTTTCTCTTTTTTGAGGGAAGTACAAACGGCTTGCGATTTCTCGCAAGCCGCTTTCATCTGCTGCGCCGCCGCTTCTTCGTTCAGCCTTTCGGACAAAGCCGAAACACCGCCCGCGTCCAGACGGACAACATGATATTTTTCTTTCTTAAAACTGCTGATCGCATAGTCGCGGTTTACCAGCATGGTAAGGGTGGGCGTCTGCACTCTGCCGACATTCAGCGTTTTGTGATAGAGGATAGAGAAAAGGCGGGTCGCGTTAATCCCGACAAGCCAATCTGCCTTTGCTCTGCAAAGCGCGGATTGATAGAGGTTGTCATAGCTGCGCCCGTCTTTGAGGTTTGAAAAGCCCTCGCGGATTGCGCTTTCTTCCATGCTGCTAATCCAAAGGCGGGAAAAGGGCTTTTGGCAATTTACCTGTTCGTAGACAAATCGAAAAATGAGTTCTCCCTCGCGCCCGCTGTCGCACGCATTGACAATCTCGGAAACGTCGCTGCGCTGCATAAGGTCTTTGAGTACGGAAAACTGCTGCTCCTTGCCGCTGGCAACGGTAAACTGCCAATCCTGCGGGACAATGGGGAGATCGTCATACTTCCATTTTCGGTACTGCTCGTTGTAGGTTGCCGCGTCTGCAAGGCTAATCAAATGCCCGATACACCACGACACAAGGTAGCCGCTGCCCTCAAAATATCCGCTGCGCTTTTCATTCGCGCCAATAACGGCGGCAATCGCCGCCCCGACGCTCGGTTTCTCTGCAATTACAAGTTTCATACTTCCTCGTCCTCCTGCTCGGTTTCTAATTCTTCCTCGTCGTCCTCGTCAAAATCGAGATCGTCAAGGTTGCTGCTGCCTTTTGCCGCGTCCTTTTTGAGCTTCATAATCTTAAAGTAATAGAACGCGCCGCCGCTTACTGCGGCAAGAAGCAGCACGACAAGCAGAATAGCACCGCCCATGCCGCCGCCTTTATCTTCCTCCGGCTCCGGCTGCTCGGTTTCTTCCGGCTCCGGCTCGGCTTCCTTGCCCGCGCACTCGCTCATATTGACGCTGCAAACGGGGCAATCGGTGTTGACGCTTCCGGCAACGCATTTTTCAGTACAGCTACAAGCGGGGGCTTCGGTCTGTTCGTCCTCCATAAGCTGCAAAAGGTCTTTTTCATCAACTTGATTGAGGAAATGGACGGTGTTTTCTCCGTCCTCGGCGCGGTCAATGATGATGTAAAAATAGTTTCCGTTTTTCGTAACGACGGTAATAAACTGCTTATCGCCGGACGCTTCGCCCGTTATGTCGTCCACAAGGCTCATGTTGCCCTCCGGCGTTAAAGGCTGCGGCTCATAGCCGCCCGTCGTTTCTTCCGGCTCGGTTTCGGTTACGGGGGTAGGCGGCTCGTCGCTCACGTCACCGCCGCCCGCAAAAGCGGTAACAGAAAAGCCGCCCATGAGTACAAGGGCGGCAAGCAAAGCGGTAACGCTGCGGAACAGTTTTTTATGCTTCATCTTCGGTTTCCTCCTGTTCGTCGGTATAGTCTGCGTCCGGCTGCGGCAAAGCAATTTCGCCGCTGGCGTAAGCGGAGAGGAACGCGGCAAGCTGCGCCCCGTCAAGGTGTACCGCTTTCACCATTTGAACGATCTGCGCATTTTCTTCCTCGATTTTCTGCGCTTCAAGGTCTTTCAGTCTTTTTTGGTATTCAAGGATTTTCGCCCTCGTTTTCTCAATATCCCGTTCGATACGGTCAAGTTTCGTGTTTGCCATAGAAATAAACTCCTTTCAAAGTCAGTTGTAATGTAGCCGCCCATAGGCGTAAAAATGGGATTGCCAATAGCTTGTATCAAGTTTTGCGTATTGTATCGGGTCGCCACAATGCAGCATGACGGGGCTTCCGTCCCCGTCCTCGCCAACGTAGATACCCACATGAGATACGCCCGGTGTGTCGTATGTACCCGTAAAGAAAACCAAATCCCCCGGCTGCGGGTTGGAAACGCGGGTTGAAATGTTGTAAAGCCCCTGTGCCCCAAGTCTGCCCGTATTGTATAGGCCGCTGTTCGTCAGCACATAGCTAACAAAACCGCTGCAATCAAAAGAGGTTTCCGGGCTGCTGCCGCCCCACACATAAGGAAAACCGACATACTTTTCCGCTTCCTCAATGAGCCGCGCAAACTGTTCATCTTCCAGATAGGCGGGCGGGATTTCATAATCCGCTGGCGGGTTTTCATAGTATTTTGAAATATAGCCGGATTGCGGGAAAAGGTCGGGTCTGTTCCCAAGCGACGACATATACATAGCGTACATGGATAGCTGTTCCTCGCCCATAATGTAAACGGGAACATGGGAGAGGTTGAAGTTTTCCAAATCCACATTGAGAATGTAATAGTTATAGGCTACTTCAACGTCGTATTCGTTGCCCTCGCTGTCCGTCCGCGTTTCGGTGCGGTAGCGTACCTCGACTTCCTCCGTAACCGTCAAGATATACTGTTTATCAAAGAGCATTTCAAGGGTGCTTTGCGCTTCATCGAGAGTAAACACGCCCTCATGCCAAGCGGAGAGGATAGAGATTAGCACATACGGGTCATGCTCGATCTCGTCAGCCGTTACCCGGTATTCGTCATAGCCGGGGTATTCGCTTTCGATGTTATCCAGCATATCCTGTAACTCGGCTTCCATAGCGACATACGCGCTTTCTGCGCCTGTAATATCCGCGTCCTCGGAGAGATAGGACGACGCAATCAAGCCGCTTCCGCTGTTGCCGCCGAACAGGGAACAAGAGGACAAACCGCCGAAAAACAGAAGCACGATAAAGGCAATCCCGCCCACGATCAAACAGCCTTTCCAATGCCGGACGACAAAGAACGTCGCCCGTTTGGTTTCCTGCGCCGTTTTCTTTGCTGCCTTTGCGGTGGCTTCGGCGGTCTTTTTCACCTTGCCGCCCGTTTTCAACGCCTTTGCATACTGCTTTTTAATGCGCTGCTTTTGCCAAAAACGGGAAATCGGGTTAGAGTGCGCAAGGGCGGGGTTATCATGCAGCGCCTTTTGATAGAGAAAATCGGCGTTTGCCTTTGCTGCCTTTTTCTCGGCTGCTGCCGCCGCCCGGTAAGGTTTCAGCTTATGGCTGCGTATGCCGCGTTTTACTGCCCGCGTCGTCATGCCGCCCGCTTTCTCGCCCACAAGTTCTATCCTGTGTCCGCTTTCCACACCGACGTTTTCTTTCTCCACCTCATAGATTTTTCCATGTACGGCGGCGTCCAATTCCTGCGCCGGACGGGATAACGGGTTATGACGCAACTTGCCGTTTGGGGGCTTATCCGTTTTTTCAAAAGCAAGGCGCGTCTTTGCTTTGCCTTTGGCTTCGTCAAAAACGCGCTCTTTCTTGATTTTGGTCTGTTTGGGGATAGCTGCCCGCGCTTTGTCTAAACGGTCAGCCGCCGTATCGGATTTTTTGATTGCCTTTTGCAGGTCCGGCGTTGCCCGTTCCGCTTCGGAAAACTGCAAGCGGGAAGAATGGGTTTTAGGCTGCGCCGCGTCAAGGGCTTTTTTCTCCGCGCCTTTTGCTGCGTGTCGCTCAATCTCTGCGCCGATATGCTGCACAACCTTTTCCGCTGCCGCGCCTGCGGGGGCTGAATAGTTTTCCTCCTGCGGCCTTTCGCTGATACTGGACGTTTCGCCCGTCGTGAGGTTTTCCGCAACCGCACCGTCGCGGGTCATTTTCTGCGTTACCTTGTCCGGGGCTTTCCATTCCTTGCTCATGGGCTTTCACCTCCAATCCGCTGTTTCGCAAGGTTACAGTATTCGGGGTTGATCTCAATACCAATATAGCGGCGGTCAAGGCTTTTTGCCGCCGCTGCGGTGGTTCCGCTGCCTAAAAACGGGTCAAGGACAATCCCGCCGACGGGACAGCCCGCCAAAATGCACGTTTCCGCAAGTTTCGGCGGGAAAGCTGCGAAATGCCCGCCGCGATAGGAAGCTGTGTTGATCTGCCAAACGTTGCGGCGGCTGCGGACGGGGCATATCAACTCATCGGCGTATGCGCCCTTTTCGCGGGGGCGGTTGATTTTCTGCGGTTGGTTTTGCCCCGGAACAGTAACGTTATACTTGTTTCCTTTGCTAACTCCGCTTTTCAGCCGACCCGCCGTTGTGAGGGCTATCGGCTCGGCTACCGCTTGCCAATCGTAAAAATACTTCTTTGACTTGGTAAGCAGAAACACATATTCATAGCAGCGGGTCGGCCTGTCCCGCGTGCTTTCCGGCATGGGGTTCCCCTTATGCCAAATGATAGAACTGCGCAAATACCAACCGTCGCCCCGCAAGGCAAGGGCTACAAGCCACGGAATACCGATTAGGTCTTTCGGCTTGCAGCCGGGGGCGCGGTGGTTTACCGCCACTTGCTGCCCGTTCCTGCCTTTGGGGTATTTCGGGTCTTGGTGGTCGGCTTTGCTGCCTGTGCCGCAATAAGTGTCCGCGATATTCAGCCAACAAGTACCCTCCGGCGTAAGCACCCGCTTTACCTCATGGAAAACCGCCGTAATGCGGGAAACATATTCCTCCGGCGTTGCTTCCCGCCCGATCTGCCCGTCTGTGCCGTAATCGCGCAAAGCATAGTAGGGCGGGGACGTTACGCAACAATCCATACAGTTATCCGGCAAGGTTTGAAGTACCTGCAAGCTGTCGCCGCAATAGATTTTGTCCGTTTCTATCCTCATGCCGACACCTCGCCGGGTTTGGTCGTCATGACGCGATAGAGTTCTGTATTTTGCGGGAAACGGTCAATAAAGGGCAAAATCACGTTGCCGTAGAAAATAAGCCCCTCGCCCGCTTCGGAATGGGTTACATAGGTCATTTGCTGCTGCGAAATGTTAAGCTGCTTTGCAAGGATTTCCCTGTCGCCCTGGGCTTGGTTGAGCATATACACAAAGTCCGAGTTTTCAAAGATGTTCTCCACCTCGCGGGACGACAACAAATCTTTCACGTTTTGGGTGATACCTGTCGGAATACCGCCCCACTTTCTAAAACGCTTCCAAATCTCAACGCTGTACGCTGCGGTCTGTTCCTCTTTGAGCAGCAAATGAAACTCGTCGATGTAATACCGCGTCGCCTTGCCCTCGCTGCGGTTTACCGTTACTCTGTTCCATACTTGGTCTTGGACGATAAGCATACCGACTTTTTTAAGCTGCGTACCGAGTTCCTTAATATCAAAGCAGACAAGGCGGTTATGAATGTCAACGTTTGTCCTGTGGTTAAAAATGTTCAAGCTGCCGTTTACATAGAGTTCCAATGCCGCCGCGATACGCTGCGCTTCCTTTTCCGGCTGCTTCTTGATTTCGTCGTAGAGGTCGCCCAAAATCGGCATATTTTTAGGCTTCGGGTCGGCAAGGTAGTTGCGGTACACGCTGATAACAGCGCGGTCAATCAAGGTCTTTTCAACAGCTTCCAGCCCGTTTTTACCTCCCATAATCAACTCACAAAAGGAAAGGATAAAATCGCTCTTTAAGGCTATGGGCGTGTCGCCCTCGCTGTAATTGAGGTTAATATCCATAGGGTTAATGTACTGCGTGCTGTTCTGCGAAACCTTGATAACCTGTCCTTTCAAACGTCCGACAAGGGGATAATATTCGGCTTCGGGGTCGCAAATGATAATGTCGTCGGACGTGATAAGAAAAGCGTTTGTGATTTCGCGTTTTGCAGAAAAACTTTTGCCGCTGCCCGGTGTGCCGAGTATCAAGCCGTTGGGGTTTTTCAGCTTCTTTCGGTCGCACAAAATCATGTTGTTGGAAAGGGCGTTTAAGCCGTAATACAATGCTTCGCCGCTTTGGAACAGCTCTTGCACCGTAAAGGGAACGAAAACGGCGGTGCTGCTGGTCGTCAAGCCGCGCTGGATATGGATAAGGTTTTCCCCCAACGGGATAGAGGACATAAGCCCCTGTTCCTGCCGGTAGTCAAGGCGGGTCAAAATGCAGTTGTATTTCTGTGCGATTGCCGCCGCCCCAAATACTTCGTTATCCAATTTCTGCTTGGTATCTGCAAGGTTTAAGACAAGCAGCGTGAGCAGAAACATTCTTTCGTTGCGGCTCTGCAAATCGCGGAGTAGGTTTTTTGCTTCCCCGCCGTAGGTGGCAAGGTCAGACGGAATAATATCCATGTCGTAGCCGCTGCGGATTGCTTTCTTTTGTTCCTCAATCTTCATGCGGTCAAGGTCGGTGATCTTGCGCTTAATCGTCTTGATTGCTTCGTTGTGGTCGATACTCTGAATGTGCAGATTAACGATAATCCCGTTTTCCGCGTCCATGAAGTCGGCAAGCATACGGTCGGAGAGTTCCGGCGCGACGATCTGCAAAAAGGAAACCGCACCAAACTTGCCGCCCATTTGAAACATTCGCCCGTCGCCAAATCGGAAAGAGGACGGGGCGATAAAGTCCTTGACGGAAAGCCCACTTGCGGGTAGCCATTCCCACGCAAAGTTAAAGCGTTCCCCGTCCGGGTGAAAAATCCCATGCAGCACTTCAAGACGCTGTTTCCCGTCCAATACCCGCGCCGCCGCGCCGATCACCTTAAAATGGTTGAGGGTGTCCGTTTCAATGCGGGCAAGACGCGCCCGCGCCGATCTAATGTCCTTTGCTTCAACGGTAAAGGTGAGAAACTTGGTTTTGATAAGCCCGTTGTTTCCGCGTTCAAGCTGCGTCCTAAGCATTTCGGTGTATTCTGCTCTGATACTGTCGAAGTCGTCATTCTGCGGTGCAATCGTGATACTGTTCTTAAAATCGTCCTTGTTCGCATGGCGGCTGATTAGGGAAAGCTGCACGCTGATAGAAGCGTCGAACGAGTTATACATATCGCAAAGGGCTTCAAAAATGGCGGTTTTGTCGTCCGGCTGCGCAAGCTGATAATTTATATCCTCAAACTCAATGCACTTGGAATACCGCCCGTTTGCAAGGCGGCAAATCCCGTCCTTATACATTCGCTCAAACGGTATGCTGTCCTGCGCCGTATGGGGCTTCCCGTCGCCCTTTGCCTGTCGGATAAGGGTATCTATCTGTTTTCTTTCCTGTCGGGAAAGTTTACGCTTTTCGTTTTGGGTGTTTTTCTTTTCCTTTGACAATCGCCCGTACCTCCTTATCTAATTGCTCTTGCCGCGCAAGGGCGGCATAAAAATTGTTGGTCTGATAAGGTCGCTCTTTGGGGCGAAGAAACTTCACTTCCACAAATTGCCGAATAATCACTTCCAGCGGTTGCCCGTTTTTCTCGTACATGGCAAGCAAAAACATAGGCAGCATGGCAAGCACCATGCACAATGCCGCTGCGCTCGTTCCAACGCTGCCTTTTACCAAAAAGAACAGCGGCAGTCCGATTGCTACCGCCGCGCTGAAACAAATTAGCTGTCGTTTGGTAAGGTTGAACATTACCTTGCTTTTGATTTTTGTTAAGTCCTTTGGGACGGTTACATACGCCATTTCAAACCTCCTTTCTGCCCGGAATGTAATCTTCAAAGCGGGGAACAGCATAGAAAAGCCGCTTGTTGTTTACCCACCGTTGCAAATGGCGGGTAACAGGCGGGGCGGTTGGACGCTCGTAAATCATCACATACGGGTCAAAGCCCATAGCCCGCAAGGTGTTCACGCGGTATAAATCCTGTTCGTGAGTGCTGCCGTAGTTGGTAAGAACATACACGCGCCGCTGGCGGCTGCTCTTAATAGCTGTCAAATCCAAAAAACGTTGGAAATACCCGGTCAAGTCCTCGTCGGGATTATCCCATGCAAAATGTACCGCTTTTATCCGTACCCGATTTAACAGGCTGACATTATCCCTGTTCACAAGGCGAATATCCAGCCCTTGCGAAAAATCCACCCATGCGCGGCTTCGTATAAGCTGCTCAATGAGATTTTCATGGTCGGGACAGGCAAGCAGATTAGCGTCCATGATTTTTATTTCCGGCTGCCATTTCCAAAACTCGGACAAATCCGCAACCTTAACGCTTTTGCGTCCCTCTTTACCGCTGACAATGCAAAACCCGCAATTTCTCGGACAACCCCGGCTTAAAAAGCCGTAAGCAATCCCGAAAAACTGCGGGTAGATTGAATAATCCGGGTAACTGTGTTCCACTTCCGGCGGCAAGCGGTTTTTCGTGTCGTAGCCCGTACCGCCGAAAATGACCTGTTCCGCGTTGGTAACGGTTATCGTGTCTTTGGAATAGGTGTCCGTAAAGACGCGGCTTTTATATACAAGGTCGTACCGCCCCTTTGCGTTCCACCATTCCACCGTATGCCCCTTTGCTTTATGATACGCGGATAGCTTCATCAAGCAGAGGTTGGGGAAATTATGGCTGTCAACGTCGATTAAGCCGATTTTCAAATCATAACTCACCCCCTTAATGTGCCGAAAAGACGCTCTTTGCAAGGCTCCCTGTTTTGAAAAGGGTAAAGCACAAGAGGACGGTATAGCCCATGCAAGCCCAGATCGCGCCGGATATGTCGTCGGTCGCTGCGATTGTCTGTATCAACACCGCATAAATGCCGACACACACCAAAATCAAAAACGCTTGAAAACCAAGCGCAAGCAAAGATTTTAAGTAATTCTGTCCCATGCTGCCCCATTCGTGATTTACCATTGTTGCCATCGGGATAGGGGCAACGCTCGTTACAAGATATATTTCAATCATGCGCCCATACACCACAAGCATAATGCAGATTGACAGGGCTTTCATGGTAAGCCCTACAAAGAGGGATTGAAACCATAACCCCAAAAGACCGCCCACGCTCATAGCGTCGAGTTTTGCTTCAATGTCGGTAATGACAGTGGTAACGTCTATGCTTGTATCGGATATGATAACCCCCGCGCTCTGATTGACGACGCTCTGCGTAACGTCAAAAACTCCCATGACGATATTCCAAGTATTTGTTACCAGCAGCACCGCAACAAAGGTTTTGAAAATCCATTTGAAAAAAATCCAAGTGTCGAGATCGTGCAGATTGTTTTTCTCAATTACAAGCTGGATTAGTTCATAACACATGACAAAGGTAATGATAACGCCCGCAATCGGTACAATGACGTTTTCCGAAAGGCTGCGTATCATGTTGAATATGCCCGCGTTCCACCCGGCGGGGGTCGTGCCGACTTGCGTTGCAATTTCTCCAACCTCTGTATTTACGCTGTCAAACAAGCCGGAGAGGTTCGATAAAATCCCGTCTGTCAAAATGCCGCGAAACCAATCTTCAATCATCTGCCATATCAAAAGTTAATCCCTCCTTTCCCGCGCCCTCCCGCGTGAAGCGGGAGAGCGCGGCGGGTAGTGTTAGTTTGTGGCATTATCCAAACAGGCCGGAGAGCAGCGGGACAAGGGTAAGGCCGATAAGGGCAACGCCGCCGCCCGCCATCAACTGTTTTATGTCTTTT
>OMDA01000045.1_pt1 | contig 57025 bp, 49 predicted proteins | sample 1645141 | NCBI WGS metagenome assembly OMDA01 (sample SAMEA103958151, study PRJEB25191) | human gut metagenome | reverse complement strand
TGACTCTGCTAAGATTGGTTCAAGCGGTAACTATGCTCAGATTGGTTCAAGCGGTAACTATGCTAAGATTGGTTCAAGCGGTAACTATGCTAAGATTGGTTCAAGCGGTGACTATGCTCAGATTGGTTCAAGCGGTGACTCTGCTCAGATTGGTTCAAGCGGTGACTATGCTCAGATTGACAGCACAGGAGAAGACTCCGTTATTATGTGTGCTGGAAAAGAATCTAAAGCAAAAGCAAAGGCTGGCTCCTGGATAACGCTGGCAGAATGGAAATGGAGTGGTGAGAAAAATCGTAATGTTCCAATATGCGTTAAGACAGAGTACGTTGATGGAAATAATATCAAGGCTGATACTTGGTATAAACTCAAAAACGGAGAATTCGTTGAAGTAACTAAGTAACTAATCATCCCTTTGGGATATAAATATAAGTAATATGGATAAATGTAATTTAAATTTAAAGAAGTACATTGGCACTAAGGTAGTTGAAGCCAGACCAATGAACGAGATTGATGCAGAGTATATTGGCTATGCACGTAAAAACAGTGACAACCATGAGTGGAGAGACGGTTATCATGTAAGGTATACAAACCCAGATGGTAGCTTTTATGACTCTTGGTCTCCAAAAGATGTATTTGAAAAAGCATATCGTGAAGTCAAAGGTATGAGTTTCGGAGAGGTAATAGAAGCTTTGAGGGCTGGTCTTGCGGTAAGACGTAATGGTTGGAATGGCAAAGGTTTATTTGTCGTGAAGCAGGTTCCTTCTCATATCACTGGTGACATCATTCCTAAGATGCAGTCACTTCCTCAGTCTGCCAAGAACATCTTGATGAGTCTTGAGGATCCTCACATTGACTACACTAACCAGATGCTTATCATCAATCCTGATGGCAGAGCTGACTCATGGGTTCCTTCTTCGTCTGATGTATTTGCGGAAGACTGGGAAGTTGTAACAGAGTAACTAACCACCCTCTCCTGCAAAATGGAGAGGGTAAAAATAAGAGAATATGAGATTAAGTGAATTTAGAGCAGGTACTATCTTAGTTGATGGTTATGGCAAAGTGTTTATCCATGATGGTTTTATTAACGCTGATGGATATGGCGTTATAATTGGTGAGGATTCTGATGGAATGATTCAGAAATCCAATGGTATCGGTAATTGGATGAAAGACTACTTGAGACAAGCAACTTCACAAGAAGTTCGTAAGTTTTTCGATAAGGTTCGTAAGACGCAGAAAATTATCAATTACTAAAGAGGATAAGCAATGAGTAAAGAAAAAGCTATAGAGTTAATCAAGGAGGTTAAACATAGTTTATTTTTAGTGAAGAGTATGTTGTATATTAGAGATGAAGACACTCTTGTATAGAAAATGGACTTAAATATTCAAAAATGTGATAAGGCACTTAAAGAGCTTGAGGATTGATATGACAAAAGAAGAATCTAAAGAATTTTATCCTATTCTGCAAGCTTATGCAGAAGGAAAGGCAATTGAGTGTAGGACAAAACCAGGCACTATAAGCACCAGTATTCCGAATGAATGGACCGAAATGAAAGAAATTGGTTTTTGGAATGGTATTGAGTATCGCATCAAGCCAGAGCCAAAGTATCGCCCATTCAAGGACGCAGAAGAGTGCTGGCAGGAGATGCAAAAACATCAACCTTTTGGATGGTTGAAAGATAAGAACGATGGACATCGCACCTTAATCACTGTTGTAGACAATGAAGACATGATGGCATTAAATGGAATAACAGGTTGGGACTTTTTGAGCATTATGAATATGTATGTTTTTTCTGACGGCAAACCGTTTGGAGTAAAAATTGAGTAGAATTACAATGGAATTAAAATTGACGAATTTTGAGGCAACGGAGGATGAATGATGAAGATAGGACTCATTGATGTGGACGGACGGCACGGAAAAAAGAAATGGGGAGCTACGGTATATCCTAATGTGGCTCTCGGCAAGATTGCCAGCTGGCACACGATGCAGGGCGATGAGGTGGAATGGGCGCAGCCTACCGACCTTTTCGACAGGCATCATTACGACATCCTGTATGCCAGCAAGGTGTTCAATTTCTCTCCCGATATCGACTTTCGGCAGTTCTCCTACGACCGACTGGAGAAGGGTGGCACTGGCTACGACATCCATAAGCGTCTGCCTGACGAGATAGACCGCCTTCAACCGCTATACGAGTTGTTTCCGTGGGTGCCAAAGAGTCATGCTTACGGCAAACTGACCGAAGGTTGCCCCAACAAGTGCTTTTGGTGTGTGGTGCCAAAGAAAGAGGGATTCATCCGTCCGTATATGGATATAGAGGAGATAGCCATCGAGGTAAGAACGCATGTTGTGCTGATGGACAACAACATCCTTGCGGCAGGCGACTATGCGAAAGAACAGCTTCAGAAGATAATCGACCTTGGCCTGCGTATCGACTTCAATCAGGCGATGGATGCACGACTGGTAACGCCAGAATATGCGGAATTGTTGGGCAAAGCAAAATGGATAGACTCTCGCATTCGCTTCGGTTGCGACACCACGGCGCAGATAGCAGAATGTGAGCGAGCTATGCGGCTAATCAATGCGGCAGGATTTCGTGGCGAATACTTCCTATATACCATGATAGGAGGCAAGAACGACTTTCGTGAATGTTACCATCGACTGCATTATTGGTGGGAGCGACTACAACGCTTTCGCAAAGACCACGAAGGCAGAGCCGTGTATGCCTACACACAACCATACCGCGACCCGACAAATCCTAATCACGTCATCCCTAAATGGCAAAAGGATATGGCGCAGTGGTGTAACAAACGAATGATATTCTGCACCACCGACTTCAAGGACTTTATGCCAAGAAAGGGATTCAGGTGTGAGGAATATCTGATGGAGTATGAGATATGAAGGTAATAGGTATAACCTTATGTTGATGAAACGATAATTTCTTAACATATCAAACATGACGTATTAATGAAAATGCGATTGTTTAACACGTTCTACAAAAACATAACAACACAAAAACAACAAAGCATGATTGAACTGAATAAGATATATAATGAAGACTGCCTGGAAGGGATGAAACGTATTCCTGACGGAAGCGTTGATTGCATCGTGTGCGATTTGCCGTATGGTACAACTGCTTGCAAGTGGGACATAATCATCCCGTTTGAGCCTCTATGGGAGCAATACCACCGAGTATGCAAACCGAATGCACCAATTGTCTTATTCGCAGGCGAACCTTTCACGTCGTTGCTAATAATGAGCAACCTTTCGGAATATAGGCAAAAACTCACATGGTTAAAGACACGACCTTTCAATGTATTCAATGCAAAAAAGCAGTTCATGAATTGGACGGAAGATATAGTCGTGTTTTATCGCCAACTGCCTACGTTTAACCCTCAATTTTGGGATGACGGAACTCCAGTAAAAAAGAAAGTTCAGCATCTAAATACTGATAGGAAACAAGGAACATTAGGGCAGACTGGAGAACGTGAAGGATTTATATCAGTATGGGGTGGTGACCATCGTTACCCAAAATCCGTGCTTGAATTTTCAAACGTCCATCATGGCAAACAGGCATTGCATCCTACGCAAAAGCCTATTGATTTAATATCGTACCTCATTCGCACTTACTCCAACGAGGGTGACACCATATTAGACAACTGTATGGGCAGCGGAACCACCGCAATTGCAGCAATCCGTGAGAAGCGAAACTTCATCGGCTTTGAGCTCAACAAGGAGTATTACGACAAGGCTTGCAATCGCATTCAACTCGAAATGGCGCAGCCGAGCCTATTCTAACAATAGAATTATAAAATAGTTATGAAAATAGAAAACATAAAGTTCAAGGCTAAACGTCTTGACAATAACACTTGGGTAGAAGGCTACTTTTATTCCGAATGTGGTAATGCCTACATCACCGAAAATCGTCAGAAAGAAAGTAAGTTAAACATAAATATCACTTATCAGGTTGACCCTGAAACCGTCTGTCAGTTTACAGGGCTGACAGATTGTGAAGGCAATGAGGTTTGGGAAGGAGATATTATCAAAAACCATGATTTTCCATTTGAAAAGAGAACGGTAACTTGGGCTAATTGTCTATCATGTTTTATCCCAACCGACGAAGATGGAGGACAAGACAGACATCTTTCTTTATTGGTCTTGTTTAAAAAATGGACTGTTGTTGGCAACAAGTTTGATAAAGAAGAATAGCGTATGAAACAAAAAGGGTTCTTACACTCACAGTCAGAAAGCAATGGTTCGACATGATTGTGAATTGCTTCGAAAGGGGCTTTCGTGGTCATGTACCTATACGTTTTGAAGACTAAATAGCCAGTTATGATAGTTTGACAGTATTAAATAAAAAGACGCCCCAACCCGGTCATCACGACTGAGTGGGGGCTTTTTCAAAAAACTTAAAAACATAATAACTAAAACCCATAAAACTATAACCTATTCACTAACCTATCTAAATATTCGTCCAGTTCTTTCGGGTACCACACTTTTTCGGTAAACCCGATCCGTTTCTTTCCAGCCGGCAACTTGCCATCCTTCACATATCTTCTAAAAGTAGAAGATGGCAGACTGGTATATTTACAAGCATCAGCAAAGCTGATAGCCTCATCCTTGTTGGCCAGCCTATGGAGATAGTCAAACAGAAAGGCCGACTGCATTCTGTTGACAAGACATCTGCCAGACCTTATCCTGTCGTGAAACTCCATCAACAGGTTATCTATAGCCTCCAGTTCCTCGCTTATCTTCACCATATCAATGTCGTTTATACAGTTTCACACCAATCACGAAAAGCAGCGCAATCACCAATGCGGCAAAAAACTTCCCCATCGCTACAAAGAGCCTTTCGCTCCTACTCATCTCCTTCTTCACAGGGTAAGCTACGTTCACGCTGTCACGCTTCACTACTGTGTCCTTCTTTACCTTATATATATTATGATACCTGTCCCTATACAATGTCTTGTTTACGTACAGAGTATCTCCCTTTCTCTCCACATACACCGAGTCTTTCAGATACACGCTGTCCTTTCTTACGGTCGTGTCCACCCTCGTTATATACTCAGTATGGATCTCAGGCACACTTACGTACTTCGTCTTGCAGCTTCCGAGAGTCAACCCGGCTAATACCATTATAGCTATATTCCACTTCATGCGCGCAACACCTTTTTACATTTTGACAACCATCTTTTCCTGCTCTCAATCCCGTTAGTTCCTCCGTTAATGCGTTTCGTCACAGCCACCACATCGTCCTTGTCGGCCAACTCGTTCAGCCCGTGCTTCCACCACCACCAGGAACCACTCTTTGTTGCACCGAGCGGCTTTTCCAGCAGTTCCGGATTATCCATGATGTCGCCCTTGCAATATCCAGAGTCCTGATAAGCCTTATAGTTGGCTCTGCCTGTAATGTGCATCAGCCCTCTGCCCTTATATCTCGCGCCATCACCCTTCATGTTGTTACCGAGCATCTTGCCAATCCTTCCTTCCTCGTATTTTCGGAAGTACGATGGCTTCCCGAGTTCTCTCATACACCTCAATCCGTTGGTCTCATGACATACCTGAGCCATGAAGTGAGCCAGTCTCATGGGTGTATTGATATGAAAAACATCACACCACTCGTTGATATAATGCAGAAAGTAGCTCACTCTGTCCCAGTCTTCCAGGATTTCATACATCTGCAGTCTCGTTATCTTCATTTCTCTGCCTCCTGCTGTTTCTTTAGCACCTCAGCAAAAGCCTTTGCCAGATCGTCTTTGTTCTCCAATAGTATGCTTATTGTCTTTTCCTGCTTGCGTATCTCTGCCTTCTGCCATGACTTTTCTCTCACACTCATGAATTCGCAGAACACGCAATACCCTACCCATATCATCGAGAATACCGGGAACGGAATCACGATGCAGGCTATCAGGTCTATGCACACAGTTACCATGAATGGCGAGAAATACTTTCTTGCCTTGTCGCAGGTTTTCTTTAGTCCCTTGCTGGTCGTAGCCTCTCCGTTCTGTCTCGCTTTCTTGATGCCGAAGAACAGGTCTACGGCCATAGATACGATAAGAGCACCCATACAGATAGCTATCACCAGCGCCGATCTGTATAGATGCTCTTGCAAAAATGTATGTATTATCTCCGTCATATCTTTGATTTTTGTTGCCTACAAAGATATGCGCTTTTCTTTCACCTTTTTCTCTTAGTAGTCTTACCTATCACATCATGTACCAGAATATCTTATCTGTAGGATGAACAGTATCCTCGTAAGTAAGAAAACTTACCGACAACTCGCTCATCCTCCCAATCAGACTGCCTTTGTCATTCGTCCATTTTCTCACCAACTCTTTTTATTTATTTTTGCTTGGTTTGAGTTAATTATGTGTCAAACATGCCTTTTACATTACAATTCACTGCAAATATAGGAATTTTTGCAACAAATCATTGCTTAAATAATATCTTTTTATAATATTTAACGATAAATATACTACTGATTATTTGGATTTTATCTAAATAAGACATATCTTTGCAGTGTGCTATAATAAATAACCTATGCCAAGAAGAGGATTTGACCTTACAGTCGCTATGAGGCGCGATTTACTTAGCGCCTACAGGCAAGTCTACACCAACTGTCATTCTCAGAAAGAGGCGTGGATCAAGACGGCTCGTCATGATGCTCCTCGATTCTATGTCAGCCCCAAAACGGCTTACAATGTCCTGAGATATATGGTACGAGGCGATTTCACTGTGGTCGATGCCAAGAGTCCAAGAGAACAACGTATGTACTACGAACTGTTCCGCAGACTCGACAAGCTGTCTCAGCAGAAGGAGTTCATCGGCAAGTCACTGTGGTTCATAACTCCCTTCTTGGTATCTCAGCCTGCTCCAGAGTTCTATGCAAGTATAGAAACAGTGCGAAAGGCTATTAGTTGCGGAAAGAAATATGGAGAATATTATCATCACAAAGAAATCTTCGGCAAAGACAAACTTTCTGATAAAGACATTGCTCACTTGCGTAAGTCTGGCGGTTTTCATCGCACGTCCAGATAATGCAGGCTTCTTCCCAGGAAGTAGCTTCGTCTCTCATCTTACATATTCGTTTTGTCACGCCAACATTTTTCATCTTGCAGCCAACCTCGTTGTCCTGTGGTCGCTGCGCAATCGTATATGTCTTTGCGCAAGCCTGTTCGCTGCGGTTTTGGCGAGTTTCTTGCCGACGTATGTGTCTCAGCCCACTGTCGGGCTCTCTGGAGTTATCTTCGCTGCCATAGGAATCATGTGGGGAAAGACTGGAAGATTTTGGGACTCCTGTTGCGTGGTTATGCCTTTCATCGTTCTCACGATGCTCATTCCTGGAGTCAATGGCATACTTCACCTATGGGCATACATCATTGGTTTTATCATCGGACGTATTGTTACTAAATATTCACACATTCCATATTTTTGAAGTAATTTGATGTCACTATTCTAAGAGGCGGCTGCTCGTGATGAGTAGCCGCCTCTGTTCTCTTGTCTTATTTGTCTTCTCTCCGCTTCTGTACCTCTATCACGGTTCCTGCATACGAATCAGATGCCCGAAACCCAGTAAGCGTGTATCTTATCTTGAAATATGCCCAAGGCTTACCGCCAAGACTGTTCAGCTTTCTCCAATGTTTGGCATTGTTGCTTCCCCATACTTCCAGTTTCACCTTGCCGTTATCCGATGTGTCCATAAGATGTTTTACGGATCTCAGCGATTTCTGCATAATGCTACCTCCCAGTTTCAATGCTCTTGTCGTAACGGTTCCGCTGTAAGTATTATCGTCATGAACGATGTCTGGCTTGGCCGTAAGCGAATATACGTTTCCGTCCGTATCTTGTATCAGATTGTCTGGGTAGTCGTTCGCCACCGCCTTTGCCTTCACTCCGTTCTCCACTACCGAAAAGGTCTTGTCCTTCATGTTGTAGATATACTGCCAGGGGTATACCTTGCTGTATATCCTTAGGAGTGAGTCTCTGTAGTCGTAGGCTATAAGGCAGTTCTTTAGATAGTTGGAAAATCCGCCATCCTGCATGCTTGATCTACCTTTTAACTGTTCACTCATAGGTGCCGTTTCTGCTCCGCTTGCTGCCATCAACCCCTTCTCCGAAGCAAAGTACACCAGTTTGTCAGTAGGCACAAGTGGAGAGTTCTCAAGGCATACTTCTCTCGATATGGGGTGTATGCTGCCATACATACCTTCGTTCGTCACGCTCATGGCGTATATACCTTCTGATGTGAATACCATCAGTGGATATTGACCGAACTGGCCCTGACTGATAGCCTCTGTGTTCGCTATGATCCCAAGTATGCTTCCAGTTCCTACGGTGTTATCTCCACTCGCCTCAAATAGGAATGGGTTGTTCACCACAGAAGTGTAGATATTTGAGTCCAGCGTCTCGTGGGCGTTCTGATCCACCACCGGCCTTGCATTGCTGTCTTCAAATCCGTCATACGTTATTCTCGGGAATGGCAGTTTGTCAAAGCAGTATGCTCCGTTCAGCCTTGGATGTACTTTCAGTTTTATGTGGGCTGCGCTCCCAGTGTCCTTGTCTATAATCATCATTTCTGTTGCGTTAGGGTCTGGGTAGTATATCCAGCTGCCTATCATTTCTGGTAAGGCCGCGTAATACCCGTCTGCTTTCACCCATGCGTCCATGCTGTTAGCTACTATATGTGTGTATATTTCGTATTCCTGCGCATCAGGGAAAGGATGGATAACGCCCTGCATTCCAGGTTGCTCTCCTGTTGAGATAGGTATAAAGTCGCTGAAACCGCTGAATGGTTTTCTCTTCACACCTGTCATATTAAGACGGTTATTGTATGGGTACACTTTCTTAGCCACCATAGTTGCCCATCCGTAGTAGTCATCCGTCTTTAGCTGCTCCTGCTCCGTCAGCGTTTCTACCACATGTTTGGCTATAGGAGCATATTCAAGTTTACCGTTCGCCTCATCTGTCTTTATCGCAAAGAGTTTGTAGAATTGCGTCTTGCTCATCAACGCATCTATAATCTCCCTGTCCGATTTCACATGTTTAGGCATAATAACCGACCTCGCTTTGTAGTCATCATACGTAAACTTATAACTTAGATTAAAGTCCGCAGTAGGTCCATCAAATATTCCACCGCCTAAATTTTTCAGTTTGCCAGAAACTTGGTTCATATAGCAGTATCCATCCATTTCTAACGGCTCTTTAAACTCGAAATCTCCATCTATATCAAAAGGCCTTACTTCATCGGAAGCAAACACTACAATCTCTTTCACGATGTCTTTCCAGTTGTCAGCACCCTCTATAGAGGCTTTGTAGTATAGGTCACTATGTCCGATGGCGTATATAAAATAAATAGCTGCACTACTGTTAACGTTCTCTAAGTCTAACGTCTGCCTGTTAACAGCTTCTTCATATTCTTCCCCACGGAGACGGTATGGTGATATTTTGAAGTTTCTGTTGATTGTAGGAAATACAAGAATAGGGTTGCTGATTCTTGCATAAGAACCATCGTGCAGTTTTAGAGCATATCTTACAAAGAATGGGAAACAGAACATGTTTACTTCTTTTGCCTCCTTTACTACAGACGCAACATGACCCTGTACGGCTGTTTGGAATGCTTTCATCTTGTCTACATCGTTTATTGGCTTATAAGTCCAATAGGTGGAGGTTTTCCTGGTCGTTACGCTGGTCAGGCTTCCAGAGTAGTCGTAGTAGGCTGTTTTCTTGCTTGTTTCACAGAACTCTCTTATATCGAGAGGAGTTGTCTTGCCGCTTCCTAACGTCAGGTTGGCGGCAAACGTACTGAATTCCACCTTTGGCTTGGGGAGTTCTGTTCCAAGGTCTACATACTTCGTACCTTTGAACAACAGGTAATGTATGCCGTTCTCTGTAACACATATCAATGTATTGCCCATACTCGTTATCTCAGAAGGTTCTCCTATACTAAACGTCTGGCCGCTATCCATGTCTATTCCGTCATCCGTCATTTTGTAGCAGATGATAGACTGCGTATGTTCCAACTTTCCGATAAGGTTTTTGTAATCTGCCATCTTGTGCACATACATGATTGTATATGATGTTTGGCCGATTTTCACTGGTTTCTGTATCGGCTTCAACTCTCCGTCTCTGTAGATAAACCCGTCACATACCTCCAGCTCGTTGTCATCACTCATCACGTCGCTGGGCACGTTGGTCATACCCTTGCCGAAACTCAGCACTTTTCTTTCTGTATTCCTTTCCATAATAGTCTTTCGTTTTAGAATTTTGCCATCGAGTGTACGCGGTCTCCCTTTGGCGTGTCGCTCTTCTTAGGTGCCCACCTTGGTTTTTCCATGTCGTTTGCGCTCACCCATAGACCTATAGCTGTACTCATCAGAACATCGTCATGGTTGCCGTTACCTACAATGTTTCCAAGGCTTCCGTCGTCGTGCCTCTCATATATCCTCAACTCATGATACATCTCCCTGTCTGGTTCCTTCCACAGCATATCGTCCACATACTGCTCCAGGTTGTCTATCACCCAGCCTTTCGTTAGCTTGTTCGTTTGAAATCCGTACTTCGCCAGCACATTGTCCTTCACGTCCTCTGGGCTTGACGTTCTCTGATACAGATTGTCATAGTAGTAGGCTATCTCGTTGATGATACTTCCAAAGTGATCGCCCTCTGTGTTGTTGTTCTTCTCGCGGTCTGCCGTGTTGCTTTCTATCACCAGTAGCGCATCGTCATAGAAGTGAGCCAGTGCTGCCGCCATCCATGCTATGCGGTCGTGCCTCTCGTGCCCCCTCCATCTCGCCACAACCTCAGGCTTGCCTTTTATCGTAGGTATCATGCCGAAACGGTCTATCACTGTCATCACCGTGTAGTCTGATGTTGATGACTTACCGCCTATATCAACACTCACCACATATCTGTTCTCCACCTTCAGCTTGTTGGGCGCAGCCCATATTTTCAGGCATCCAGTTCCGTCATTCCTTATACTGATAGATGATTTCTGTATAGTGCTGTCGTTCTTGTTTCCGTCTACCACGATGTCTGCCGTGTACATCGGCTCTTTCTTGTAGCGCTTCTGCAGGTCGTCTATGCTGTATGGATTAAATACGAGGTTACCTGAGTTTCTAAAGGCATCCTCCTCGTCTATTGGTGCCTCCGTGGCACAGAAGGAGTGCGTGGTGAACTTGTTGCGGAAGTTTCTGTACCACTCTATGGCCTGCATACAGGCTCCCTTCTCCCACATTCGCCAAAAGAACTTACCAGTCTCTCTGTATCCTCTTGGATTGGTGCTCCTGTCTTTGTTCTGCAGTAGCCATCTCGCAAAGGCTCGTTCGTCCTTCACCTCCTCCATATCGTGCTCTATGAAGTAGCAGGGTATGAAGATAAACGAGTAGGCATCGTTGTTATCTGGATTCATGGCGAGCTGACACTTGTCGTAGAAGAAGCCAGAGTTACCCTTTCCTGTACTCTCGAATACCTCAAGGTTGTCCTCTTGGTTTCTGATACCTCCAGAGATAGAAGAAATAACACCTTCCGGGTCATGCTCAGGCGTTTTCTTCCAGTATGCCACCTCCGAGTAGTGGGCGCAGTGGAAGTTGCTACCACGCACAGAGTCGAAGTTCTCGAATGACGCAACGGTAAGCGTACTTCTTCTGATAGCTCTCATTCCGTCCGTAACTTGAAAGTCATCTGGAGAGTTTTCGTAGGGAGAAAATTGCAACTTTGAACCGGGACAACCCACTGTCCATCCAGGCTGGTTCTCCAAAGCCTTTCTGTACATAGCCTTGATTTTCTTGGCCGTATTCTTCTGTTGAGCCAGCACAATAGCGTTCCATCCGTCCCTCCTGTAGTCTTGTATCCATTTGATGTATAGCTGCGTCAGGGTCGAACCGCCCCATTGTCTTGCTTTCAGAATTACCACCCTGATGGCTGCTCCACTGGTGCGCAAATCTTCGAATATTTTCAGCAGCTTTCGCTGTGGATAGTTCAGCTTGAAGGGCACCATGTTTCCAGTTATCTTGTCCTCTATCTTGTCGGTGGCGTACAGAGCGAACTCTGGGTCTTCACGAAACCTCACCTTCATAATCTCAAAGGTCAGTATCATGATAAGCTGCTTGGTATGTCGGCTGCCTTCATCGTAGTCTCGCCTCCACACACGGATAATGAATTCTCTCAGACTTCCCAACTGCCTCAGCTGCCTGTATAGCAATGTGCGCATACACTCCTTCGGAACCCACATCTTCTTGATCATGAAATCCGAAAGCTCCAGCACCTCCCTATGCTCAAAGTCATAGCAGTTCTCGCCGGTCCAGGGGTCATACGTGCCGTAGATTTCTTCATATCTCCGTCTGTTCTCCCTTACAAGTTCGTCTATCTCTGCCTCTTTAACTATCGCCATCTGCTAATAATTGTAGTTCCTCAAAGTCAGCGTCCTTTATCTCGGGCACCTTCGACACGTCTATCTCATTATTCTCTCCCACTTTGGTCATACTCAGCGCTGCCAGCTGTTTGAAGTCCTCGTCCAGTCCGTGCGTCACACTCACCTCGCTCTGCTTGGGTATCATGTGTTTCATCAGGTCTTTGTATATGGTTGCGTATGTCTTTGGGTCATACTCGGCCAGCTGGTTCATGCAGTCCTCAAACTTCTCTTGATTACGTGCGAGGAAGTCTCTCAAGAACTCCTTTTGGGCGCTCTTCGTGGCGGGCAGTATACGCTTGGCTTTCTCGCGCTTCTCTGCCATCACCTCCCTCACCGTCTTTATATCGCTGTAGTCCTCCATGTTCTCTAAAATGGTTTATAGGGTTTATGCACACTGCCGGGTTTCGTAGCATTCGATGCATCCAGTATGTCTAATTCTGCATCTTCTACCTCTGCTGCCTTGTCTGCCGTCAGCGGATCCTTGCTCGTCAATGTCAGTTTGAAATATTCATACAGCGCCCCTGCAGCTATATAGTTATGTATTGCCTGTACCAATGAGTCATACCTCGTATCGTCCCAGTAGTCTGGCATCCTTAGCCATATTTCCTGTTCGTCCCACTCCTTGATAGCATTGTCTCTTACAATCCCCTCCTTTTTCATCAGATAGGCGCTCAGCAATCCTTCTGCCTTCTTCATGTACTTGTCAAACCATCGGTAGAACAAAGGCCGTTCATGATCATTCTCACTTGTCGGAATGGTGTCTGCCTGCGCATCGTTGATGCTTCTGCGGATTCTGCTCAGCAGGTTTGTCGTCGCATCTACGTCGTACCAAAGCTGGTTGGCATACACAAAGATATGCTTGTCTGTGTGGTAGCGGGTCGCCATAGGCTGCTTCGGCGCAAAGGGGTTTGGCGTTTCTTTCCATCCCCTTTCTCTGTCATGGTGCATGGGGTGTAATGTATTGAATCCCATATTACTCCTCCCTTGTTACGGCTATATCTACTTCCTTCTTTAGATTGTCGCTATGACGTGAGAAAATGGTTACGGTTGTAACACCTGTATTTATAGGCACGAGACAGAAAGCATGAGGCTCGGCACTTCTTTGTACTTCAAGAATGCTGGGGTCGCTGCTTCTGGCTTCAATATCGTCTATTGCGCTATCGTCAATAGAATATGATAGGGTAGTTTCCTTATTGCCAAGTTCAATAGTCACACCTCCTCCGTTGTCGCTTCCATCCACCTTTGCTGTCAGCGTCTTGGTGTATGGTATGGTTGGAACGGACGGACCGCTCAGCACAAAGCATCTGCGAATGTTCTGTTCGTCAAATGTCAATGACTGCAAGTAAGGTTCTGCCTGTTTAAGGTTGGTAGTTTTTAACCACCACTGATATATCATATAGTCTTCCACATACTTTGCCACTAATCTTGCCAAAGTATCAGAGAGTGTTCCGTTGCACCTGCGAGATACGACAATAACAAACTCCGCTATATCGTCATCCTTATCGTTGTAGTAGATAACGTTATCGCCTGATGTCTGAGAGTTTGGAGCCAAATAGTCTGCCAGTATAACCTTTGTAATCTCCAATGCTGATTGGAAATCGTGTGTTAAAGTGTTTTCGTGAACCGCTTCGTCACCAGCAGCTTCGTTAAAACTCATCTTGATGGCTCTGTCGTCTGTAGCGCCATCTATCTTGGCCTTTAGGTAGGTTGCCCTCTTTACCTCGTCAACTACTACCGATTTGATAATTTGAAATTTTAATATCATATCTTTCCTTATTTAATGGTTTCTAACTGAGGATCACTCTCTATGGAGCCTGTCATATCTTTCAGCGTTTTAGCTCCAGCCGAAGGAGCCTCTTTGTCGAATACAAGTTTTATTGCGTCTTTCAGAAGCATATTTGCTTCATCTGAATAAACTTTTGCTTGCTCTGTACCGCTCAAAGTCAACACCATATAGCTTGTATATGCTCTCACATAACCTCTAAAACAACCCTCGAAAGCATTCTTGTGTCCTTCGTTCAGTCTGATAACATTGAAAGTAACTGATGCAGGAATAGAAGATTCAATATATGTTTTTACGACTGGTGCCAGTTCGCCCGCAAAACTGCGAACTGCAGATTCTATGTATTGCCTTATCACAACTTTCTCTACTGCCGATAAAGTCGTGTTTCCAAACAGAGAATCTCCTGCCTTGTCTTTCTGCCTCTTTGCGATAGCAGAAACCTGCTTCATCACATCGCTTTCGATGGATTCCATGCTGATGGTTATCAATTTTGTCTCTTCTGCCATATCGCTTTATGCTGATTGTAAATACTCTTGTGCTTGGTTCACCGTTTCCTGGTTGGCACCCTGCACAACTCCGTTCTCTATCTGCCCACCGCCTTGTGCTATTGCTAATTGCTGTTGCTGCTGATACATCTGCTCAAGCTGTGCCTGCTGTTCCTGAACACTCGCAAGCAGCTTGTCTGCAAATGGAGCATTGATGTTCTGCAGATACTGCACCACGTTGATAGCACCCATCTGCAGTAACTGGTCAAGTCTGTCGTTTATCTGAGACTGATATGTGGTAGAGGCGGCTGCATTCTTGATGCTTGTCTTGAAGTGTACGTCTCTTGCCGTATATCGGTCGTAGAATATGGTGCTGTTGTTGTCCTTGTTCAGTATCTTCCTGCCGTTCTCGTAGTACTGCTGTATGGTCATACACTTCTTGGTGGCGATCTTCTCTGCGAACACGTCCATATCCGATAGAATTGAGTACAGCGAGGTGGTGGCGTTCTGTGACTCCAGGGCATATCTCGATGCAGATGTTCCTGCAGATGGCGTTTTGCCCTGCAGCGCTCCGCTCACGTTCGACACTTCGTGTATCAGGTTCAGCTCTATCTGCAGCAACTCGTTGGCGCCAATGTTCACCGCATTCGAGGTGATGATGTCAGGCTTCACTTGTGGCATATTGGGCCTTGGTGTATAGAAACATAGTCCGTCATACTCCACTATTTCTTCTGCAAACTCTGCCGGACTCTTGCCGCCAAGCACGGTGGTTGGTATCATCCACACACCCTTCGAGCTGCTTCTTATCGCCATGTCGTTCATCACAATCAGTCGGTTGATGTATCTCTGCTGGTCTATCACGTTCGCTAAGAATGGGTGTATCTTTCCGTTGAGGTACGGAAATAGCTTGATTGTAAACGGATGGCTCTTATAGTCGTATGGTGTTTCACCCTTGCATAGCACAGTTCCGTCTGGTGCCATATAGGTGTAGTACCAGTATTTGTCAGCTACTTCTTCCGATACGATATAGGCTCTCTCGTCTTCTGGCACACCCATATCGTCATACATCTTCTTGCGCTTAATATTGTCCGATCTCAGCTTCTCTATCATGGCCGTATCGTCCATATCCACCTTAAAGTACGAGTTGTTGGCGTTCGTGGCTATAGGGTCAAAACATTGCAGGCGCATCTTGGTCTCGGTAGTCCATACCTCTATCACTCTCACGTAGTGGTTCGACTTATTGGTATGGTCAAAGCTTATGTTGCCAAGGTTCTTCTCCTCGTTGAACTCATACCCCACTCCGTCATCACTCACGTCTTGTATGGAAAAGATGCTGTCAAGGTCATCTATCGTCAGTCCAAACTCCGGTCGCGCAAATTTCTGGTACAAATCTTCTCTGCTCACGTCATGCAAACAACCTATCAGGCTGATGTCCTCATGTCTCGGGTCGCTGCCGCACTCGAAAAACATAAAGTCAGGCTCCATAAGCTCCGTCCATGCGTCAGGAAGTTCGAGCTGCTTCGACTCCCATCCTTCTCTTGCGTATATTTGACCGCCTATCACATAGTCTTTGATGGCGTGATTCAACAGGTCTTGCATATACGTTGACTGCCAGTTGCATTGCAGGGTCGCGCTCATCATGTCGTTGATAGCTCTTGAGTCGTTGTCCCTGGCAAAGCACACGGGTTCTGTACCTTGCTTGGCATAGAGGCCTCCTATAGACTCCAGTATGCTCGCCATCACGTTATTGCTCATCGGCGTAGTGTTTTTTCGCTCCATATACTCCCGTTCAGTCATGTAGACGTAGGAGCCGTGATCCCACACCTTGATGGTATCTCCCCATTGATCTCCCATGCAGTATCTCATGGTTCTCGCCCTCGTCTCTCTTACCCCACTCAGGCTGTTCCATGCGCTCCTGCATCGCTGCAATAGCTCCATGTCGTTACCATGCTCTTGCCTCGATGCCCGGTTGATTACCGAACTGTACAGTTTCTTTCCAGGCATTACCATGCTAAGAGTCAATATCCTTGCTTTTGTCATTTTTATATACAGATTCTTGTTGTTTTAGCGCAAAAATAAGAAATGTATATCCTCTCTTTGCTCATTGTTCCCCATGTACGATTACCCTTGGTTACTAACGGAAAATCAAGCTTTTTTTTTCGTGATATTTGCAGAAATATTATTTACATAATTATTTTTAAAAATGAAAAAGGAAGAACAAGCTAAAATGATGGAAGCTGAAGAGGCGACAAGCGCCCCTTCTGTCGACACGGAACACGATGCTACTGCTGAGGACGAGCGCCCTAACCGCACGGCCTTCTCAAAGCGTTTCTCTAAGCGCCATTCCGACATCGACTTCGATGACAAGGAGGCTCGCTATGGCGCCATGAACGACGATGCCGATATGCTCTCCAAGTACGAGGAAAGCGGAAAGACTCTCTCAAAGATGCTCGACAGTAACAAGTGGCTGGCGGCTATGGTGATAGACTCTACACGGAAGAATATGCATCCTTTCGAGTGGATGGCTTCGCAGGGTATCGACATCAAGGCGGCACTCGAAGATGAGGAGCTGGGAAAGAAGGTGGCTACTCAGATTACAAAGTTTCAGGAGAAGGTAGCCGAACAGGAGAAGCACTCGCAGATGCTCGATGACAATCTCCGAAAGTCTTACGAAACGTTACGGGGTTTGGGACTCTCTGACGAGGAAACTAACGACCTGTGGGGCAAAGTATTTGGCATTATACAGGATGCCGAAGATGGCAATATCTCTGCAGAAACATGGAAGCTCTTTAAGAACGCATACAGCTACGATGCTGACATTTCTTCGGCTCGCGAGGAAGCCGCCATGCAGGCTCGTAACGAGAAGATCCAGAACAAGGTGCGCTCCTCTAAGACAGAGGGAGGTATGCCTCCTTCTCTTTCCAATTCCGGAAGCGGAAACGAGCCTGCTAAGGCCATAAAGCGAGAGAGTTTCTTCGATGACATCAGAAGCAATTAACAAATAACATTTTTAATAGTATATAACATGAAGAAAGTAATGAATTATTTTTCCTTTCAGTCCGTCTTAAAGATGGTGCTGATGTTACTCGCAGTTGCAACGGGTGGTGGCGTTCTCGCTTTGGCAGACAATGTTGAGCCACAGATTGGCAACGAGGGTGTTGAACCCGCATCTAAGGAAACGGTTAAGGCGAAAGAACCAGTCAATCCTGATACTAACGACCGACTGAGTCCAGGCGGTAAGAAGGATGGACAGGACCTAACAGGATCTCAGGCTTCATCAACTCAGCTTCGAGAGGGTGGTCTGCTCGAAAAGGAGTGGGACTCCGAAATTGTAAAGTTCTATCCTTTCAAGACTCCTATCCTCTCTATCGTTCGCCAGATGGCAAAGACCGTCAATATCAAAAACTGGTCTGTATCTCACCAGCGTGTGGGTGGCGAGACTCTTGATGGTCAGGTTACTCAGAAGATTGTAGCTGGCGATACAGTAGAAATCAACTCTACCAACTTCTCAGGCTCTATCCGTCCTTTCTACAAAGGTACCACTGTTATCGTGTCGGGTGTACCTGGTTACAAGGAAGGTTCTAAGACTAAGACAGAGGGCACACTCATGCTCTACGTCATTGAGTCTAACGGCAAGAAGGCTGTCATGCAGGCCGTTAATGGTATACCTAAGAACGAGGGCGATACGCGAGAAAACCTCGACAACATGACTTGTCCTGAAATACCGGTAGGCACTACTCTGCTCGCTGCTTCTTCTGCGGCTTCCGAGTCTCAGCTTACCATTACACCAGAGAACTTCCAGCCTCGCGAGAAGTCTGTCTATGTACAGAAGAAGTTGCTCAACATCGTCTTTACTGACGACTACGAAAAGGTAAAGAAGGAGCAGCCTATCACGGTGGCAGACCTAAAGACCGATGCCATCATCAAGTATAATCTCCGTGCTGAGCGCACGTATCTGATGGGCATTAAGTCTCGTTTCAAGGCTGAGACTGGCGATGGCCAGATAGAAGATGTATACACATCTGAGGGAATCATCAATCAGCTTACAAACACTTACGCCATTGGTGACGAGTATACTCTATCAGACCTGATTGCCATCTCAAAGTTGCAGTTCACAGAGTTCTCTGAGAACAACCGCTGCTTTGCTTTCTGTGGCAAGAATGCCATCGAGAGGCTTGAGAATATCAAACTTGATGGCAGCCATCAGAACGACTTCATCAACCACAATGAGTTCGATTTGTCGTTCAAGCGATTCAAGGACACATTCGGATCTATCGACTTTATCTGGGCTCAGACACTCGACCTTATGGGATTGTCTGACTTCATGGTCATCTTCGACCCTAAGGCTTCACGACGTTACGTCAAGATTGGTAAGCGCGAGCAGACAAACGATATGTCCAAGGGTGGCGGCGAAGTCCGTGACGCAAAGCGATGGATTCACCAAGAGGCAGACTCTGTTGCTCTCCGCGGTTACAACTCTATCCTTGTCGGTCCTGCAAGCAAGATCAACAAGATTGCTACCGAGTCTTTGGGCGCAATCATCTCTGCTGCAAAGCTTCCTGCTACTCCTGCAAAGGGTATGAAGGTGGCTCTTACTAAGGACTATGTCAATGGTGGTACAACCTACGAGGCTGGTACTGTCTATTACTACGATGGTTCAGCTTGGTCTATATACGCAGGTCAGGACGTAGCTGCGTAATGTGAGTTCTTTTTCATTTCAACCAACATATATTTACTCATTATGGGGGCGGGTGCGGTAAGCCTCGCCCCCTTTTTAAATTCTAAAGAAATATGATTAAAACATACAAGGCGAGAGTCATCAATAATAATGTAAGTTATCTGCTTGAAGGAAAGCATGGCAACAAGGTACGATACAACTTCACTAACGGCAATGTGGTTATCAACAAGTATCCGTCACTGACACTTCGCAACAGATACTGCCAGGATCTCCTGGAGTCCAACCCTCTTTTTCTTAACAACACCATCATTCTCGAGCACGCCGAGGAGGAATATCCGGGCGAGCAGGCTGCTCTTGATAAGGAGAAGCAAGAAGCTGGGCAGGCGCACGATGCCGTTCCTGAAAAAGCGGAGAATTCCGCAAAAGACACCGATGAGGCTGAGCCTGAGAAGGAACGGGTGATGGGTGTTGTTTCTACTGCAGACGTTATCGAGTATGTAAACAAGCGCTTTGATAAAGATTACCGCACTTTGGCTAATGCCATGAAACAGGCGTCAAAGTACAACATTATCTTCCCCGACTTCGAGCCATAATCCGCTATATATAAATAAGGTATAATGAAAGTAGATGAAATCATAAAACAGGTCAGATGGTGTATTGACGAGGAAACTCCTGGTACATCTTATATCACAGACGATAAAGATGACGTGTACATGGAGAATATCATCCGCGCCAAGATTCCGGATGCATTACATTGGATTGCTATTACTGCTTCCGCTTCTTCGGTGCTTTCCTCATCTTCTTCTACACAGAAGAATGCTTCTTCCGATGTGGCATCTACAACCGCTACTATGACGGTAACTTCCTTTGATGGGCACGAGGATATTGGCGTTATAACAATGCCTTCTTCTGTCTCTGTGTTCAATATCAACCGTGTACGTGGCAAAGGGTGGCACAAGGCTGTCATTCCTGTAGAGGACACCTCTGATGAGGCACTGATGATGTTTGATGACACTTCCAAGGGAACCGTCGACCGACCGCAAGCTGCCATCATGCGCGTCAAGCCACTGCAGGTCTTGGTACAGCCTATGCCTTCCGATGGAACGATTTCAGTATCTTATGTAGGCGTGCCTACAGACGTAACAAAGGGCAGTGGAGAGGAGGAAGATTCTGTCGAAATCTCCGACAACTTCCGTGGTGCCTTCATCTACTATCTTGCCTTCTTACTTCTTTCTGCCTATGATGATTCTAAGGCTAATCAAATGTATTCTATTGCTCTGCAGCAACTTGGTGCTAACCAAACTAAATAAGATGGAAAAGGTAGCTACTTCATATAGCAACGAAGAAAATGCTTGGGTTTCAGAAGAACTAAGCGTGCATCGCAATGTGTACTTAACAATCAATCTTACCACTCCCGGTAAGGTTGTTATCAGGCAAAATTGCGGTGATGATAAATGGTATCGAGTTCCGATAAAGAGGCACAAGGATAATAAATCTTTCTGTTTCAGAATCCGCATACCTTCCCCTCAATTCAAAATTAAGATATTTACATCAACTCAACCAAAAGAAATTTGTTATGCCTACATTTAGAGAAGATATTAGGTTAGGGACGAAAGTTCCTCAAATGAAAACGGAAGATTACGAGGACAGGTCTGTAACAACCGAAAAGTTAGCTGACGAAGCTGTTACTTCCGAAAAACTTGGAACAGGTGCGGTTCTGAGAGATAATATCCAGGACGGCGCTGTTGGCACTGACGAGATAGCGAACGATTCCGTAACAACCGAAAAACTCCATGATGAAGCAGTCACGGAAAGAACACTGGCAGAACACGCAGTTACTTCAAGTATCATTGGATATGGAGCTGTAGAAAGAGTCAATATCCAAGAAGGTGCTGTTGGCACTCAGGAGATTGAAGACAATGCCATTACCATCGAGAAGATTGCTCAGGCCGTTTGGGACAAACTCAAAGATGAGTATCTCAGAATAGATGGCAGCAATGTTATGCACAGCGATCTTGGGTTAAACGACCATAACATCACAGGCGTTAAAGAAATCAGAAACATCAGTGCTCTTCCTATTGTTATAGCCTTTAATAAAGATGGCTATGATGTTAAGTTAGAAAAATGGGAAACAAGTGGAGGGGATGACGACCCATACTCTCGTTCTCTTGGTGGTTTTAATTTTGGATCATTTGAAGTTCCATTAGATATAACCGCATTAGGATTTAAAACTCATAACCGCTCTGTGTTAGGTCTGTTAAACAACAATAGTGAGGTTATTACAGCAATGACAGACTCTGATATTGATAGTTGTATCATAAGTGTATTTGGATAAAAATATTAGCACATGGAAAAATATTTAGATAGAAATAGTGTTTTAAGACTTCTGCAAGGCATCAAGACACAGATAGACAAGTCTAAGACAAGTGTTCTTGACACAAAGGGAGCTGCAAATGGTATTGCCTCGCTTGATGCAGGAGGTAATGTACCTCTCTCTCAGTTGGGAAATCTTGACACTACCTTCTTTGAGGTAGTAACAGAACTCCCTACTGATATTCGAAATATAAAAAAGCACATCTATATTCTCAATGGAAACAAGGATGGCGAGAACAACAAATATGCAGAATACATCTACACAGGCGACCTGACAGATTCAGGTAACTTTGATGCAACAAAATGGGAGAAACTTGGTGACTTTGTTCCAACCTTCGACCTTCAAGAGTATGTCAAGAAGAACAGGGCTGTTGCAAATTTGAAATTTTACGACCCAGTTTCGGATAATGCATGGGATGGCGATGATGATAAACCATTTGAAACAGCTATAAGAATTGAGTTTGCAGATGGTTCACACCAATATCTTGTAGTTCCAGAGGCGAGTGCTCCAATTAATATGCCAAGTCCTAACTCTGAGTTAAGTGACAGCGAAAAAAGCAAGCCTTTTATATCTCCTGGTAGTGCTGGCTTTATGTCACCTTCCGACAAGGGTAAACTTGACAATATAGACCTCAATGCACTTACTGCATCCATCAATGCTGCCAATACCGCTGCCAATAATACAAACACCGCTATACGAGCAGCAGAGACTGCAACGTCAGGAGCAGAAAAGGTCAATGCAAAACTGGAGGGAAATGTACTCACCATTACCAATAGAAATGGTGAGCAGAAGTCAGTAAATCTTACTGATACTGACGAGCATGTGACGGTTAATTGTACTACCACGATGGAAGGCGTAAGCATGGAAGGATTGGTTATTAACGTCTATATTAATAATGGTGCAGACCCTCATCAGTACACTACCGATGCAAATGGCCAGACTGAGTTTACTATCACCAAAGGTGCAACCTATAAAGTGGTGTTCCCTTACGTACAGAAGTGCAACATTATTGACCCCGTACAGCATGTGGCAAGCGTAGGTAACAGAATTATTGACGCTAACTATATCGCTGAGACCGAAAAGATGGAGCGGTTAACTATAAAGATGTCTAAGGCTGACGAAAACGGAAATATAACTCCGTGGGAAGGCGGAAAGGCGTATGTTACCATAGCTGGAAAGAGAACAGAATATATTATGGATGCCGATGGTAGGGCTGTCGTTGAGATTAAGAATGGCACATCTTACACGGTAAGCGTTGACAAGATAGATGGTATGTACGAGCAGTACAACCGCTACTCTATTACCAGGACTGCTATTTCTGAGAGTTATCGTTTTAACTTTATCTACCGCCCTTACGAGAGCGGAATCTGGCTCATTGATGACAATAATAAGCAGTGGACTTACGATGACTGGGAGGCAAGTGGAAATGATAACAGCAAGCTGATGTTTGTGCGTATTGCTACGCTGGAAACTCAACGTTACAAGGGAGACATACTTATCAGTATTGACAAGATGGCGGACTTCTCAAAGGTAGCCATAAATAAGCAATGGTGTGATCAGAACGCAGAGTTTAAGAATATACCTTTAGATGGTCGTAATACAAACAACTCGAACTGGTCTCGCTTTGCGTATAACGGATTACTGGCTACACAGACCATCATAGCAGAAGGTGACGAGCGTGGGTTGACTACGGCTGCTGCTGATTATTGCTATAGTTCTACGATTACGAATGGAGATAAACTTTACCAAGGTTATCTTCCGACAGCTTACCAATGGGAGTTAACATGGCAGAATATGGATATCGTGATAGATGCTATCAGTAAGAAGTACCCAGACCTCAATGTCAATAAGACTGTATTCAGTGGTAATAAGTGGACTTCTACCCAGGGCAGTGCCAGCGGCAGTTTCTACTTCGCTGCGGCTGTCAAGAACTACAGCAAGAACAACAGTTTTCTGGCGATTCCGTTCTACGCTTGTCTCTCTGACTCTCCATCTCTCTTATCTCTCCCAGATGAGCAGGACGAAAGTTTGGCACAGGCAGCGTAACAAGCAGTCTAACCATGCCGCCTTCGGGCGGCTTTAACAGAAAATATATTTAAAAATATGGCATACTCGGAGGATTTGTACATATACAAAGAAACCCACAAGCTCTGCAAGCTATTGTTGGATTATAGCAAGAATGTCACGAAAATTATCAGATTCGGTCAGTACGGTAAGGCTATCGACAAGGCTTTTGCAGCCCTCGACCTCGTAAGGCGCATCAATAGCAGCTTCGATGGAAGAGAGGAAAATTTGCGGGATTTCATCTTACTCTTGTCTGAGGTCAGAAGCAGAATCACCCTCTTCGCTGAATCGCAATATCTTAGCGTTAAACAAGCGACAAATCTCACCTTCCAAATCGAAAAGGTAATGAAAGACGGGTACGGCTGGCTGAAGAGCGAGAGAAAGCGCAAAGGCGAGAACTAAGAAGATATATCGACTTAGGAGAGCCGTCACCATAGTGACAAGGAGCATCCGCTTTCAGTCGCCTCCGAAGAGGTGAAGAAGCTAAGAATAAGATAGAGATGCTGAGAACCCAGAACGGTGCCAGCAACAGTTACTACTTCGCTACGGCTGTCAACAACAACAACAAGAACAACAGTTATCTGGCGATTCCGTTCTACGATTATCACTTGATGACGATTATCCTTCGGGTATGCCGATTAGTATGCAAAAACGATGAAAGAATACATCCCTATTGAGTTGGTAGATGAAGCTTATAGGGATTGCTGCAAGCGTAAGGGAGGAACAGAAGGTTGTCTTGAATACAAGATGAATTACCTTCTTAATAACTTGCAGCTATACAACGAGCTGAACTCTATGACCTACGAGATAGGTAAGAGTAAGGCTTTCTGTGTGACCAGACCGAAGCTGAGAGAGGTATTCTGTGCGCAGTTTCGAGACAGGATAGTGCATCATATCCTTGCCATCAAGTTCCTGCCAATATTGGAGGGAGAAATGATGGATAATGCCTATGCCTGCCGAAAAGGAAAGGGAACTGATTACGGTATCGACCATATCAGGCAGCAGATGGAGAGAGTGAGTGATAACTACACTAAAGAGACATGGATATTGAAGTGCGACCTTCAAGGCTTCTTTATGAGCATCAATAGACGGATGTTGTATGATATTGTAGAGAAGATTATAAGGGAGAAATATCAAGGTGATGATATAGACTTCTGGATGTGGCTGTGGAGGAAGGTTGTCATGAACGACCCAAGCAAGAATTGTGTAAAGGTTGGCGATTTGAGTCTATGGGATAGACTTCCTGCCAATAAATCGCTATTTACCTGTGGAGAAGGCATCGGTCTTCCTATCGGCAATCTTCCAAGCCAGATACTTGCCAATTTGCTTATGTCTGCGTTTGACAAATGGGTATTGAGTCGTATTGGTGAGAGTGGAGGATATGGAAGACATGTGGACGATTTCGTTGTTATCAGCAGAGATAAAGGATTATTGATCGAAATACTCCATGACTCTCGTAACTACCTTTTTGATAAACTGAAACTTACCTTGCACCCCGATAAAGTCTATCTTCAGGAAGTAAAGAAGGGAGTGAAGTTTACTGGCGCAGTCATTAAACCAGAAAGAGTATATGCTGGTAATGCTACAGTTCAGCACCTTTTCGATGTTATCGAGAAGTGGAATAGAACCGAAAATCCATCGAAAGAACAGACAGAAAAGTTCGTGATTCAGGTAAACTCCTTATTCGGACATCTGGTACATCGTTATAGCTACGGAATAAGATGGAGAGCATGGAAGGAGATAAAACATAAAGATAAAATATATTGCGTAAACATGAAAAAGATTGTTGAATTTAAAAATAAAAAGTTATGAAAGCAAATTTTGTGAAGACGTTTATTCCTGCAAAGGATTTTGTCGCAGTAGAAAAAGTAGGAAACAAGATGCTTGTTCGTTTCGATGCAGTTAAAGATGCGGATACGGACGCATACTCTTGCGTTGAGGGTTCTGTATCTGCATCTGAATATAACGAACAGGAGATAAGACGAGAGTATGAGGCGTGGAAGCAGAAGTGGGCGGAAAAAGCCTTAGTACTTGCCAAGAAGGCTAAGATAGCGGAGATTGCAGCCTACGATACCTCTGATAAGGTGAACGGCTTTATTCTGAACGGTATTCTTGTTTGGCTCGATAAAGCGACAAGAGTCGGTTTAATGAACTCCACCACTATTGCCAAAGCAGCAGGGCAGGAAACTACCACCCTATGGCTTGGTGGCGCGAAACTGGTGGTGGATTGTGACAAGGCCATCCAGTTGCTCTCTGCCCTCGAAATGTACGCCCTTGAGTGCTTTAACGTTACGGCAAGCCACAAGGCAGCAGTAGAAGAATTGAAGACTATCGAAGATGTGAATGCTTACGACTACAAGGCAGGCTATCCTAAGATGCTTGAGATGAGTGTGTAGAACCATATTGCTGATGTCAGCAAAATGGTATTTGTGCCTAACTAATTAAAACGAAAATACTATGTATATACTAAGTGTTATTTCTTTCCTCTTACTTGGAGGATTTCTGCTTCTTGCAGCAATGCGATTTGGTGTTCCTTCGATGTTAAGCGACGTGTATTACCAGCTACAGAATTGTACTGGTAGCGAGATAATTGGCGATAAGCGCAAGCGGAACTATGGATGGGTATTCACGGCCGTTATGGTGACGTGTGCGATACTTATGATGGTGTGTATGCTCGACACAGGTAAGGGTGTTCAGTTTCTTGCCTTTATAGGATGTGTGGGGTTGATGTTCGTAGGAGCTGCACCAAATTATCTTGATGCAGATGCTTACCCTATTCATAAGGTAGGCGCACTTGTAGCTGCGGCAGGGTGCGTTGGCTGGTGTCTATCTGTGTGCTGGGTGCCAACGGCTGTAATAGCTCTTATCTATCTGCTACTCGTAAGCTGTTCGGGCGATGACGAAAGGTATAATCCTGTGTGGTACATGGCAGAGGTGGCAGGATTCTTAGATGTGTTCATGACGTACTGGGTGATAATCTGCGTTTGACGCACTCTAAAATTATTGTTTAATACAAAGAATAATGAGAAAGATTGAAAGAATATTCGTACACTGTACGGCTGGCTCGCAGAGTCAGAAGCAGAGTATGAAGATTATTGATATATAGAAAAAAAGGGAGTGAGCATTAAGCCCACTCCCTTTTTATTTAGTTCAACTTGTCGAGTTCATTCACTGCCCTCATCATAATATAATCAATATTCTGATTGGCAAAGTTGATACTCTCTGCATCGTTCGACTTATTGCGTAGTTCCTTCCACTTCTTCATTTCCTTGGTAGCCGTTTCGATAACATTCATCTTCTCAGCTCCCTTTGATTGCTTAAACTTGTAGTAGTCGCCATAATTCTTAACCAGCTCATCTAAAGGAACTTTCTTTGACTTCAAGCGTTTAGCATTTGCTATCATCTTTTCAGTCTCATCCAAGTAGTTATACCACTTGCTCTTGGTTCTTTGAAGGCTTGTCTGCTCGCTTGGCGTATAGAACATGGAGCGCACAAAAGGAATATCCTTTGTTTCTGTGTCATTACCTTTCTTAACAAGTCCTCCGACTCTCTCCATAAAGGTGGCTGCACCTCCAAGATAACTACTATATAAGTGCTGCAGCAAAGATGGATCTGTCGCAGCATCAAGAAAATCGTTTCCCTTCATGTTCTCATTTCCAGGAGCTACATCGTTCGACCATGCGTTTGCTTTCTTGTTGATGTTGATGAGCCATTCTGGTGTACCCTTGTAAGCCAGCATCCAAGATGGCTGGTTCTCGTCAAACTTGTTCTCTCTATGGATAGGAGCGCCCTTCCAGTCTGAGTTAAAGAACCATTCAAAGATAGGAGAAACTGCAGATGGAGCAATGGCTTTAATGGTTTCCTCTCCGGGGTTCTTGCCGAATGAGGCATTTCCAAGATAATCAGCCACAGGAACCAGCTGAGACATACATCCTACAGCATCCAGTGCAGGGTTCTTCTGCCCGCTGATATTCTTCGAGAAAGTAAGACCAGCCGACAAGTCACCCAGACCATAGAAAGCCCTTTCCTCAATAGCAAGCGGAATAGTGATAAACTCGCCACCTCCTACGTAGATACAGAGATTGTTTCTTCTTATATAGTCAGGCAACTCTCCGTATGGGTCTTTCACTCCCTTTCTGTCCTTTTCATCCTCGCTGGCGATAAGCATATTGTTGATAAGAGCCATAGCCATACCACTCATCATAGGACCGGCCATGATATAGCCTATCGTTCCAGCCTTGTTGTTCTTGAAGTTCTTGATCAGTAGGTTGGTACTCTGCACTCCTGCATTAAAGAACATTGACGAGTTTCTGAACCAAGAAGCCCAGAAACCATAGACATTCTTTCTTGCAGTCTTAGCTTTACTAATCTCTCCGTTCTTGAACGAATAGATGGCATTACCCGAACCGTGTCTGTTATGGTTGACGGAAACCTCCTTGGCGTCATAAGCAGAGCGAACAGCCGAACGGCCAGCATCGCGGCTCGCGCAATAAGTAGCAAAGCGAGCCAAGTTCTCTGCAACCTCGTTGGCGTTCTCCAAATTCTTGAAGATAAAGTCAAATACATTCTTTGATACTCTTGCCTTGCCGTTCTTCTCTGTCTTTACATGAAGTTTGTACTCGGCAGTAAGGTCTTTCATATTCTTTATCTGAACCCAGCCTGTCTCACCGCCGTTCTCCATGAACTCCTTGAAGTATCTCTGAATCTTATCGGAAGTGTCGAGTGTGCCGTTTCTGTACTTAGAGAACAAGCCGAAGCCTGTCATTTTCTTAAAATCACTCAGCTTAGTGTTTCTGATACCCTCGATAAGTCCAACCTGAGCATAATACTTTTCGAAAGTCTTGGTGTATGCCATACCTTCCTTGGCAAGCAGGTTGGTAGAAGCAAACTCAAAGTCCTTTATCATATTACGCATCACGAACTCTGGGTTATATGAAGTACAGGTCTGAGCCATGAATCTTGATATGGCTGCAGTAGTTCGTCCTGCCAGTGACTCGTTCTTGTGCTCCAGCATTCCGTTCAGAGCCTGCGCTGCTCTTGGGTTGCCTAAGATAACGAAGCTGTGCTTCTTGCCTGCAATCATCACGTCCACGATATGCTGAGACTTGTCTTTAGCTCGCTCAAAGCGATAACCGATATTTCCTCTGTCAAACTTCTTTGTAGCAAGACCTTGCGCTTTCAGCATAGCCATATCGGTGTCGAAGTCCGATACTATCTGATTAATCTCGTCAGCTGTAGCACCCTCAGGAATGTCAGGATAACGTTCCTCTACAATTCCTGTTGTGGGGTCTTTCACATACCATACACTCGTCTCCTTTATAAGGTTGTTGTCAGAGTGGTTTCTCGCAAATCTCGCAAAGGCCTGTTTGATAGCATTATCTCCTCCGTTCTTGATGGCTCTGTTGCCTAAGGCTCCTATCTGAGCCAGTATGTTGGTCTCGCTAAGATACTTGTGTCCTCTTGCCTTTGCAAGGGTGCTTCCTATGCTGTTCTTCGGGTCTCCTATTTCTGTGATATAACCATATACATCCTCAGCCGTTGTCTCGTCATAGTTTCTAAGTGGAACGTACCAGTCAAACATCTTCGTTACGTGTCCGTGCAGGTCTCTGTCTATAATGCTGTTATTATAGTCTGAGTCTACCGAATATCTGGTAGCCGCTCTTACTTTATTCCAATAATCTCTTACTGAGCCGGCCTTTACCGATTCCATCTTTGCTTCTGCGTCCATCACACTCTGTATGGCCTCTCCGTCATTGTATGGATCTTTCATGCTTATGATGTCCTGCACACCGTGCATACCCGAATAGTCGTGTTCTCCAGCCTCGTAGTCCTTGTTCACATTATCGCGTATCCACTCGTCCATCTTCTCGTAGTAACGTTTCAGGTCGATGATTCCGCTCTTTAGCTGGTTTCCCAAATCCTCCTTCTTGGCACCCCATTCGCTCTGCAGCTTCTCTGCGTCTGCCTTGGTGCTGTCATCCATACGAAGCTTTCTCACAGCATCACGCACAAAGAGCACTCTGTTTCGCTCCAATCCGTGCTTGGTAATCATATAGAGATTGAAGTTCCTTATTTTGTCGTCTGTCTTTTTGCCTTCAAAGGCATCGAGTACTCCGGCCATAGCTTTCTCCAAAGGACGCATGATGTTTATCTCGAACATCTTGGACGCATCGCTCATCGCGCCCTGCATGACGTTCTGAAGAATGTAGGGATTTTCAGAAGAAGCTATATCCTCAATCTTCTTGTCCGGCACAATGGCATTCATCAGCTTCTTCAAGGAAAGCATATTGTCCATATAGCTCTCCGTAGCCATGTATCCGTGCTCATCCAGCGAACGGTGGTATCTGTCAAGGGCAGTAGCTGCAGTTGGGGTAGTACGGAAATGAATCTGTCCGTCTGTTGCCTCCTGATAATCTGCCTTTGGTAAGTCTGCCAGGGAACGAGCCTTTCCATCATTTTCGTAGAACACGCCATCATGGGAAACCACACTCCGAATATCCTCATGGTCGAGACGGTATTTCACCGCCTCGGCTCTCAGTTTCCAATATGGATCATTCGGATTCTTCTGCAAGTTCTTGCTCAACCAGAGCAAGTACTTCACATCTTTAGTATTAGGAGCAATACGATAACCGATTTCATGAAGAAAATCAGATACCTTATTCTTGATACCATTCCAGAATCCAGCTTCGCCCTTGCCATCCTCGGCGAGTCGGGCGATACCTTCCTCTATGGCATTACGATAGTCCAATGGGCTGTACTTCATTTCTTCCGCAACAAGCTTCTTTAGACCTGCATTCTCGGGCTTGTCAAGGTCATACCACACACTGTCAAGGAACTTGTCGAAACGATCTTCACCGAAAAGCTCTCTCATTCCCTTGTGTCCTACAACCTCATGCCAGATAGTCTTCTCGGCAGTATATCTGTCGTGGATATTTGGCATATAAAGATGCACCTCGCCAGTATTCTCATCATACCAGCCAGTAATCTTTCTGCCTTCCTCAATAGCTGCCTTTGCTGCCTTGTTGGTGATTTCATCAACCGATGAAACCATCTTTACCTTGCCGCCAGTCTTCTGAGCCACCTTCTCCACATGGCTCTCAACCGATGAAGCAGGATAGTTGCTTTCTCCATTATCTGTGCGGAATTTAGTGCCGCTGTCCTTACCCCATACCTTGAAGGCATCCTTTGTCATTTTCACGTTAACGAACTTAGCCTGAGGGAACTCCTGTTCCAAATCAGCCATCTGCTGCAAAAACTTCTCCTTGGTTTCAGGAGCCTGTCTTCCCGATTCAACGGTAGTTATAGGAACGCCCAGTTTAGCCAACTCCCTAACCTGATTAGGAGTAACCACATTCCAAGGGATAGCCAAGCCAGTGCCCTTCAACTGCTCAGCGATACTCTCAGCCACCTCTGAATCAGGAACCACTCTCACCGCCTTTCTCCAGCGTGACAACATCACCTGTCTCTGTCTGTCCTTCGGCAGCAAACTATTAACCGAACCAGAGTGCCAAGGCACAAGTCCCACGGCATCCTTAGCACCCTCAGCATGATATCCGCTCGTCTTCTCGCTCTCTGGAATCTCCCATTCCACTACCTTTATGTTACCTCTTGCGTAAGCACCGGTAAACTGGTCGTTCATCATAGAAGTGGAAGTGTGCATATAAGGGTTGTAGGCAGCAGGCACATCGCCCTCGCCAACACCCTTATTCTTGTCAGTCTTCACAAGGGTAAACTTGCCGTCCTTTACAAGATCAGGTCGCTCGTCTGCGCCCATCCATGCACCAATCTCTGTAGCATCGGTACGCTTGCCGTCAATGATAGCAGCCATAGGGGAGTAAAGCTTACCGTCCACCTCCTGCATTCCGCTATACATTCTGAAAGTCTTCTCATTATTTAGGCGGTCCAGTTCGTCCTTGTCTGTAACTTTGTAGGCGAATCCATCCTGTTCAATCTCATTCATGGAAATATCATCAATGGTTTCATTGAAATCATCCATGATGTCATTGAGTGCCTTATCCATCTTATCCTTGTCTGAAATCTCAAAGAGCTTCTTCATGGCATCCTTCACTCTCTGCAAGATAGAACGGTCGCCATTTCTTGCAAATTCATGTGCAGCATTAACAACTCTATCAAAGATAGACAAATCCATTGCCTTCCTCTGTCTTGAATCAGCCATCTGAGCAGTTAACTCATAAGCATCAGTCAGGCCGTACGGCTCTTCTTTGAAGCGTTCCTTATCATCCTTTACTCGTTCGTAGATTTCAAGAATAGTCTTTACACCCTCTATCTGCTTAGGAGTCAGAACACCCTCTGCTTTACCTTTCTTAACGAGATTGATAGCACCCATCGTTGCCTCATGAATCATTTCATGCAGCATAATTGTAGGGACGGAATCGTCAGGAGCCTTTGTCTTTACCAGACCATCAATGTACAAATCAATATTTCTATTGATGTCAGCCTCTCCAGAAGCCTTGTTTTGGCTTTCAGCACTCACCTTGATATTAACACCAAGACGCTTGCTTATGTCGAGAGCTTTTTGGAAGAGCTCAGCTTTTGCTTTATCTCTATTTGTTTCTTTAAAAATTCGTTCAACGTCTCCAAGTGTGAACGCTCCTCCTGGCTGCAATCCCCAAGTCTCTCTGAGATTCTTTGCTCTAACGTCTCTATAGGCAAGTTCTCTGTTAGCGACGGCGAGAATGGTCTTATAATATTGGAGTAGATAAGAGCCTCTATTTCCCTTACCGTCATTCTTACCACCAAGATGTCCTCCGATGGACTGTCCTGATAACTTTTCAACCTTTCGTTCATAATCATTCCTGTAATATTCAATAACACTTCTGCCAAGATTAGAAAATTCATCTACTGCATGGTCTGCATCATCAACAAGTCTTGACTTGTCTCTATCTTCTGCATTCTCTACTATTTCTTCTATGGCAGAATCAAATGTCTGTTCTATATGCGAAGATACGTTTTTATCTACATCTTCGGGAATGATTCTACTATTCTTAACATCTTTTGCACCTGTTTTAGAATACTGCAAGCCTCGTTCCTTACGAAAGTGAGTGCCTTCATCCTCAGAAGTATTACGCTCCTCCTGTACCTTCACGCCCATCTTAGACAGGCGGTCCAGTACTGGCTTCAACTGCTCTGGCTTAAATTCAGCAAGCATATTGTTTCCCCTGGTTTCAAAATTGTTGCCATCAACCAGCTTCAGCAAATCTTCGTCCATGAAGTACTTGCCACCCTTCGCTTTGCTCTTTGGTACACGAATCTCAAAGTAATCACCACGATAGTTATCTATGCGCTTCACCTTTACTTCGCCATCCGATGAAGTAACCTCGTCAATTCCGCCACGCCAAGATGAAAGATCAAACTTCTCAGCAACGCTGTTGATAGGCGCATCCGTAGTCAAGCCATTAGGGTCGAATCGGTCTGGCATCAAGATACCAGTCTTCACCTCGCCAGTATCAGTAGTGTATTTCACCAACTGACCGCCAAATCCCTGATCCTTACTGTCAACCAACGCTTGCATCAGATTGCCTGTCACGATATAACCATCCTTGCGGCTCTCGTTGCTGGTCAGTCTATCCCAATTATTAAGGTCTTGGTTCAATACCTTAATATGATTATCGCCCATACTGGAAGCCTGCTTGGTCATGCGGTCGATAGAACTGATAATATCCACCTTGTTTTCACCAGAACCCACCTTTCCTGCAATAGGGAAAGTAATCTTCCTTCTGCCATCCAAGGTAGCGAATGAAACCGTAGAGGCGTTAGGCGAGAAGTTATCAGTAATCTTGATGTCAATGAGTCTACCGTAACTATTGCCGAATCCACTCAACTCGTTAGGGTTATTCATATCTGTAGGAAGAACGAAAGTCTGATTGGTATCGAAGGTATCAAGAACACGCTCAAACATTTCGGCCTTGGCTTTCAGGTTCTTCATCACATCGTTCAGCTTATCTTTCTCCTGCTTGTAGATGTTGTCATACTGATATCCAGCCATCTTCTCAATCTGCTCATCGCTCATGCCAGAATCCTTCTGCCCCTTCTTAGCATCCTTGATATACTTCTCCTTAGCCTTGGTTGCAGCCTTCACGGCACGCTCCTCATACTTCTGAGTCTCGTCTGCAATCTTCTGGTCGAAGTACTCCTTCACGGCAGCCTTATTCTCGGTCTTGTACTCGTCCCAAGTCTTTCCGCCAGTCAAGCCATCCTGTGAAGCCTTCACCTCAGAAGCCTTCATTGGCTTCTTCAAGATAGCCATGTTCACCTTTTCTATATAGGTATTGTCGGCAAAGGCATTATCTCCGCCAGGCTCTGCTCCCTGCTTCCAAACTTCCTTATGGAGAGTCTTAGCCTTCAAAGGCAGCTCGGTAATCTCCAGGTCGTTCTCACCCATTTCGTTGAGGCGTTGAATCTCGTTAGCGTAAAGCTCGCCTATCTCCTGCAACATCTTCTCCTGCTCAGAAACTCTCAGCAAAGCCATACGTCCAAGCAACTTACTTGCGTCGGCACCAGCTTCGCCATCACCAACACCGCCACCGCTTGCAACAAGAGTCTGTGGGTCGATTCTTGACAAATCTTCGCCATTACTCTTTTCCCATCCGAATGGATCAGCCATACGTGAGTAAAGGTCAAGATGCTCTGCCATGTATTCCTTAACCACCTTATCACCATATTTATTGGTGATATCGGCAACTTCCATTTCGTTGAACTTACTCTTCTGCGAAGAAGTAGTATTGGCATCAAGTGACTTCAACTTAGCCTTGAACATCATCAACAATCGCTGCTCGGCAGGAATAAGAGAAACAACATATTCGTATGCACCTCTTGCAACCTGTCCTGTTCGGTCTATACGTCCACGCATCTGAACCTCATCATTCACGTCAAGCTGCTGCTGAGCCACGATCATCACACGCTTCTTCTGGTCCTTATACTCGCTCGAAGCATGAAGGGAAATACCTGTTGCTGCACTCTTGTTGAGAATAAGCGCATCAATCTTACCATCGTTAAAGTCGCGCGCGAGTTTCTTCTTGTCTGTATCGGTACGTTTTACTTTGGTAACAGTTCCGTTGTCGTTATAAACGAACTCTGTCTGTCTACCGGTCAGCTCACCAACCTTATAGCCAGCCTTCTGCAGCTCGTTCTTGATAACATCAATCGGAGAGAGTGAAAGACCTGTACTTGTCTGCTCAATCTTCTTTTCCAGTTCGTGATAAGCCTCAACTGCCTCATCACCCAAATCCGAAAGATTGATGTAGCCGCTTTTGCTATTATCCTTTGCATTCTTCTGTGTATAGCGAAGTGTACCTTCAAGACCCTTCTTCAAAGATGTACCCAAGTCTGGTGCGTCCATTTCCTTACCAAGCGCAAGGTTGCCAGTCTGAGATTCGTTGGTATTGTTCAACGCAATCACAGGCTTCATTCCCTGCTTCAAATAGTCGATGGCACGTTCTGCAGCAGACTTAGCTTTCAATGAGAGAAGTACCTGCTGAACGGTATTGAATGCCTTGCTGGCAAATGGCTGATTCTTGATACCAAGGGCAGCCGTTCCCTTCTTGATTCCAATGGTAGACTGAATGGCAGCCAGCTCCTCATTACGTTTATCCACGTAACTTGAAACATATTTCTTTTGGAAATTGATAATATCATTAAACAATCCGATGATACTATCATACCGTTCTCGCTGCTCCTGCACTCGCTCAGGATCATCAATAGCCTTCCAGTCAATGGTTACGCCAGTCATATCTCGCTCACGGCGAATCATCTGACCGCATTGTGTCAATGTCTGGCTCATGATTTCCTGCAAGGTTGCTCCACCACGCTTCACCGCATCAATCAAATCGGATGATTTCATACCTCCCTCATTCATGGCAGTACGCAAAGCGTAGATAGGCATATTATCTGGTCTCTTGGCAAAGGTAGCAGAGAAGAAGGTAACGTTCTTTGCCTTCTGAATAATGTGCTGGAAATAGTTTCCCTGACCGCTATTGCCACCAGCAGTATGGCTTTCGTCAAGGATAAGATAGGCGTTGTCCATCAGTTTTTCTATAGCATCACGTCTTCTTTGTCCGCTGAGAGTGGCAGCGCCGAATGTCTTACCCTTAGCAGGTTTCTTCTCTTTTCGGGCACCATTCTCGTCAAACTCGTAGACTCCGTTGCTTACTTGGCTATAGGTAGTCAACACATAATCGTATTCGTCTGGCAGTTTTCCGTTCTTTTCGATGTAATCAAGCACACGATTCACCTCGCTCCTCGATGGCAAAGCAAATGCCACTTTTCCGTCTGAGTCGGTAATGGCAGCTTCCTTGGCACTACCGAATACAAATGGTCTTAGGTCTGGGCTGCCAATAGCCACCAAGTCACGGTAAACATCACTCAGCAATCCTGCTGTCTTGGTGAAATACACAGGAACCTGACCCTGCTTCTTGGCGTATCTGACAAGCGAAGCAGCTTGTCTTCCCTTACCGATACCAGTCATATCTCCAATGATAAAGGCGTTGCCCTTCTTTGCCTGCTGCAAGGCAAGGGCTACAGAGTCAACCTGCTCTGCGGCAAGATGAGAATACAAATCGTCCTTATCATTATAGCCCAGTTCGTCAACGAGGAACTGGTCGGCATCGCCCAACTTTTCAAGATTCTTATTAACCGCCTCCTGCTGATCGGCAGGCATAACAGTTTTCAGAGTGAATGGGTTTTCACTCTTAGGGGCGTAAGTAACTTTCTCGGCGCTTAGTCCACGTACGGATTTGTCCACCCGCTGTAATTGTCCCCGTGGTCCGCTTCCGCTCCCGGCGTTGGTAGATTCATCAGTACTTGGCTGAGCGTCATTCCGTCCAGATCCTCCTGATCCATTACCTCGCTGCTCATTGGTTCCAGCGGTTGGTTCTTTGCTTGGAGAAGGCTCTGTCCCTGTTCCGTCTGCTCTACTATCTCCATTAGGAAGTTCTCCATCTTGTCTTGGCTCGGTTCCTCGTTGATTTTCCAAGTCATCATGGGTCCCTGATATGGAAGTGGAGTCAAATAAGTCAGGCTCTCGCTCACCATCTGGTTTGCTTCCTCCTCGTTCTCGTGCTCGTACTCTCTCTTTAGGAGTACCAGCAGCGCCTTGTTGATCAAGTTCTGGTTGAGCACTTCTTGTTTCTCCTCCGATGGAAGAATCCATCCGTTCACTTCGTAGTATATCATCTTCAATTCGTTTATAAAGTTCGTCATAATCTTTCACGGTTTCCGCTCTTGCCTTATCCTTTACAGGAGGAAAAATATTCTCGTCCAAGCGTCTTCCGTTTATTAATATAATACGTGTAGGATAAGAAGTTCCCTGCTTTGCATAGAGACTACCATCCACATTAATCACGTCCTCCACATTATAGTGGCTATAGAGATAACCAAGGAAAGCCTTATCTTTCGGATTCAGACTTCCGTTCTTGGCGTATTCTGTCTTGCCGCCTATAATAATGGCAGCACGACCATCGTCCTTCATGCTCTCCAGGGCGTTGATAGCCATCTGTCCTTCCAAAGAAGAAATCTTATAGCCGTCATACTCCTTAGGGATTGCACTTCCGAATGGTGGATTTGTTACCACCACGTCAACGTCCTTGTCTGCAAAAGGCTGGGTTCCGTCCTGACTGGTCACGTTCTTGAATCCCTGTCTTCTCAGGTTCTCCAATCGCTGAGCATCAATGTCGTTCACATGCACCTTATCCATTGGCAAGCCGATGGTAAGCATACCATTGCCTGCACTTGGCTCCAGCGCACTCTTTATCTCCTTGCCGTTACCCTTCACATACACATCTGCGAGATAAGCGTAAGGGGCAGGGGTAGAATACTGCTGTTTCATCACTCGCTCAGAATCACGCTGGTTGAGTGAAGGCTGTCTGTTATATAGAAGCTTTATCTTTGCAAACTTAACATCATCACTCATAGCCTTGCTTGAAGCATATCGCCTTGCCATTCCTACAACAGCGGTTTCCACCAACTCTTGTAAGTCGGTATCCTTAGCACCTTCAAAACCACAATCTTCGGCAATCTTTCTCATACCCGCAATGCCAGTCTTAAATTCTCCCATAGAAAGAACTGTCTGAATGCGGTTGATGAAGCTATTCTCCTTCTGCTTCCTTTCCTCGGCAGTCTTGGAGTCACCCACCAGATTCTCCTGATGCTTAGGTGAAGTCTTCTCGTAGTAGTCAGCCCAGTCCTTCAAGCTCATGCGCTGCTCGCCATCACGATAGCGAATATTCATCATCTGCTCGTAGATAGCATCCACATCTTCTTTCTTGAAAATCTTGGCAGCAGGCGCAAACTCCTTGCGCATTTCCTTTACTACGTCTTCAAGATTGTGCATACCTCTCTTAATTCTAAGGTAAGCATTCTCTGCCATTGCACTCACCAGTTTAGGCAGCACCTCTAATTGTCTTGAATTAAGACCGATAAAGGAAGAAGAAACCTCATCCTTACCAGCATTCATAAGTTCTTTCCACAGGTCGTTGACCTTTTTGTTTGAAGCTGATACCGCTGCATCGTCGGCTTTCTGCTGAGGCTTTTCGCCCTGTTCTATTTTCGTTTTCTTCTCCTTCTCGAATCCTTCTGCTGCATTCTTGATTTCTTCCATAGGATTAGCAGATGGTTCTGTTTTAGAAGTGCCAACCTTTGGCTCAGCATTCAATTCCTTACGTTTAGCATAGATGCTTTCGTAGATTGCACGGTGCAAATCATCTGTCACTTCTCCGTTCAGATAGTCCAAAGCCATATCCTTGGATAAATCATCCACGTCAGACTTCATGATTTCCTCCTCAGTCAGAGGATGCTCTTTCTTAAATTCAGCGGCAGCAGCCTCAATCGGGTTAAACTGAGGGTCTGTCTTCTCTTCCCTTGGAAGGAGTGGAAGAGGTTTTTCTTTTACCTTACCGTCAACATATTCGGCAACCTCATTCAGGTCGCCAAACTTCTTGCCATCATACTCGTAGTATGAACCGGTGTATTCGCCCTTATCGTTAGGCTCGTCAACCTTAATAACCTCCTTGTCGCTATCAATAAGAATCTTCTGCCTTGTGATAGGACCGTTCTCAGATGGAGTTTCGGTTTCCTCATCAGTAACCTTGATGCGACTTTCAAGTTCTTTGTTTACTAAGTCGTCTGGTTCTTCTACTCTTGGTCGTTCTGGCTCTGCTCCTTCTCCTGCTGGTTCATTTCCTCCTGATGTTTCTTGTTTAGGTTCTTGAATGCCTGAAACATCATTGCCTCCTTCATTTTCTGAATGTCCTGTGCCATAATCTTGCCATTTTTTAAAGTTCAAATACTCGTTTATTAACTCTTCCTTGGTAGGAGCTGCCTCGAACATATTGCCTTCGCCAGTATTTCTTGAAGCGGCAATTCTGTTGTACTCATCAAGCAAATCTCTGAAATCTGCTACCTTGCCCTCCAAGGCTAAAGCCATCATCTGTGAGATAGAAGGATAACGCTTAGCCGCATCCTCACCGAACATATCCGCTGTTCTCAGCAGCGTATCAACCTTGTTTCCACCCTGTCTTGCCTCATAGAGCAACTGAATGGCTTGGTCTATCTCTTCACGAAGAGAGAACTCACCCAACTTCATATTGTCCATTACCGATCGGATAGCGTTGATAGCCTTGTTCTTCACCGCAGAGTCGATGCCAAGCATTCTGATAGTCTCTGGCTTGAAGATGGAACCAAGGAGAAGGTTCTTCACATACTCCCTTCCTTGTGCAGAAAGTCGCTCAGGACTATCCATCATCTGTGCCACCTCGTTTTGTCCGATGATGCCTTTATCTACTAACGTCTTCACCAAGTCATTTATTGCCTTGGAATTGTTAAAGAAAGCATCGAGAGAGCCGCTTCCATCAATCTCGGCTACAATAGCTCCTACTTCGTCAGAAGTCAACGTCTTGGCCTTGGCTACTGTCTGTTCTGTATTACTCTGAGTCTTCTTCTCGTTTCTGTTGAACTTGGAGAAGGTAGCTGTATCGTATGGTAATCTCTCATCGGTCACCAATACAAGACGTGGGTGCTCGATACCGCTTTGTTCAATCTGCTCTCTGGTAAATCCGAAGTTCTCTGCATTCTCTAAGAGGTCGTTGATGTATTCGACATCCGTACCTTCCTTTGCAGCCTTCTGCCCTGCCATAGTTCTACCATTACCATCATACACGATACCCTCGTCAGATACCACTGGCACCTGTTCGATAGCCATACCATTATACTTTCTGGCAATCTGGTCCGTATTCTGCTGAGCCGCCTTGTCGTGCTCGTAGTCACGGTCATTTACGGTTCTGCCCTCTGCATCGGTAGGAAATCCCTCAGATTTCTTGTACCCATTATTCACATCATGAGAAGGAGTAAGACTTTCAGCCGGGACAATCTCATAGTGTCCCTTGATCTTAGTCTCTCCGTCAGGAAGCATTCTTGTGCGCTTGTTGCCCACAAGTCTTGGTGCATTCTCAAACTTCTGCGCGGCCACGCTGCCAGCCTCATGAGCACCCTCAGTCTGTTCTGTGTTACCCACAGTCTCAGCAACCTTCTTGGCGGTCATAGTCTTCTTGATATTCTGAGCGTGCTCTAACTGCTTCTTGGCAGCCTCAACGTTTTTTTTCTTCAAAGCCTCCTGCTCCATGATGTCGTTAGGCTCGGCGGTATAGTCCACCTTTATCCTCTCGGCATCCTTCAAAGCCTTTTCTGCTTTCTGAATTTGTCCGTCCACCACCTTCTCTGCATTCTCCCCGAAGTCCTCAGTAAGAATCTCTGCGCTCTGCTCAGGAGTCATTTTCTCATAGTCTGGTGTAGGTCTTCCCTTGCTGTCCTTTGTCATAGGAACGTCTGAACCATCTGCAAACTTTCGGGTTGGCTGAGGCTGCTCTTGCGGTACTAAGTCCTCGCTTGTGGTATTATCTTTGCCCGATGTGGTATCAACTTTTGTTAAAGTCGTATCATCTTTTGTTAAATCACCACCTTTTTTGGCATCATCTTTAGATTTATCCACAGGCTGAGGCTTTGCAGCATCCTGCATCGCATGTTCCTGCGCTGCCTGATTGTAAGGCTCAGAGTTCTTCATCTGCAACTTCTGACGATACCCATTAGCAAAATCGTCTGCACTTTGAGTACCAGCGAGCTTCACTTCGTCCGACTTAACATATACTGTCTCGCCACTCTTTGGGTCAAGACATACAAGCATATCACCAACGCCTTCCTTTGCCCTTCCTGTAGTGGTGTCAAAAGCCACTTCACCAGTACCAACAAGAAGCGTTCTTCCGTTGCTGTCCTGCACGTAAATAGACTGTTCGCCATTCTTTTCCTGCCCGTTCAATGTTCCGTGGAAAGACCAGTCCTGAACATAAGAAGAAACCTGTTCGTCAATGGCGTTCTTGGTAGCCTCCTGCATACCATGCACTCTTGCGTTCGCATTGATATAATGGGCAAATGGTTCAAGCTGCTCTACTGTCAAACCTCCCTGCTGAACCATCCAGTCATAAATCTGCGGATTGGTCAAACCCTGTTGTTTCAGTTTTTTGAAATTCTGGTCGAATACATCATTATCACGCATAAGCTCATCCATTTCTGCCTCAGCCTGTCTCAACCCGTCAAGCTCTTCTTTAACCGCACCGCCTTCGGGTTGCATTGTTCCAAGTTTGTTGTCTTGGGCAACAGTCTCTCCTTGTCTTACAGCCTGCTCTTCATGAGGCTCACCATTAGGGAAAAGATAAGACTCCAATTCTGATTTCATGAGTTTGATAGCCTCATTCTCACGGTCTGTTCGCTTCATTGGGTCTTTCGCCAAAATACTGAAAAGGCTACGTTCTTCGTCCTCTATACCAAAGGCATCTTTAACTCCTCCCATAAAACTGTCATCTAAGAAGGAGTTGTTAGAGTTTACTTCACCTACGATTCCAGCACGGTCTGCGTATTTAACCCACTCTGCATACAATGCACTCTTATCGTTTTTCAACTGGGAAATAAGACTGGCATTACTTGGGTCTGAAGGCTCTTTGGCTGGATCATAACCTTTGTCTGTGAGGAATATAATAGCAGAATTCTTTACTATGCCATTATCATCCAAGTACTGACGGTCTTTAAGCCTTGCCATTCCAACAAGAGAAAGTAGCTCATCATTATCTCTGTAAGCTTTCTGCTTATAGAGTATAGCTCGTCTTTCGTCTGCGTTCTTATAAGATGTACGTGTAAGCAGGGTTCCGTTCTTGGTGTATTCCAAAATCTGCTTGTTTTGCACATCGTTCACACTTCGATAGCTTCTACCTCTGTCTGTGTTGAACAAGCCCAAAGCGGCATTGACCTTTTCTTTGGTAGCCTGAGAAACCTCGGGGTCGTTCATGAAGTCTGTGTAAGCAGTCTTGTATTTCGGGTCTCTTGGTGCGGTTTTTGAAGCACGGTCTACCTTAGTGAAAGCATCCATCAGATTCTTGCCCGATGTTGATGAAATCAACTCGTTCTTCTCGTCAGGAGTAAGACGGACATCTACGTAAACTGGCGAGCCATTCTCATTTCTTCCTATAGCTATGTGGCTGTTGTCGTTATGAGTGATATGATGAAGGATATTGCCAATCTTTACAAAGTTGCTTGGTTCTCCGGCCTTGAAAGCGCCTACCATTACAACATCTTCAAGCCACTGACCGAATGATATATCCTTGTCTCCTGTAATATTGTCCGCAACCATCATTGTGCCAGCCTCAACACCAAGGCCAGTAGCCGTTGCTCCTACTTTTTGCACGCCATGCAGCAAACGCTCTGCCGTTGTTTTCTCCATTCCTGTGATGCCAAACTTTGATACCCAGGGTGCCATTGCTGCGCCAGTCAGTCCAAACATAGAACCTGTAATCGCTCCGTGCCCAGCACCCTCAAGTCCTGCTTTGGCGATAGAAGAAAGAGACGTATCGTCACCAGTAGAGGCCTGGTTTAATGCTGCTGTAACACCAGAGTAACCAGCAAGATTAAGTGCGCTTGTCGCTGTTCTGGTTCCCAATCCCGACATGATCTTCTGTGCCGTAGTCATGTTGGCAACCTTGAAAGCCATCTGTTGAGCCGTAAGCTTTTGGGCAGCTTTCATTACTCCAGCTTTTACAAGACCATTGGTAAGAACCTTAGTACCAGCATTCACGACAGTACTCGCTCCTGCTCCTATGCCTGCAAGCGGACCTGCATCGACAGCCATATTTACTGCGGTTGATACAAATCGTGTGCCGATACCAGAGCGATATGTCTTATCCTTGTGACCGGCTATCTTCTGTATTTCTGCATCACCGTCTGCGATAGCAATTCCTTCCTGCAATCTCTGTCGTGTATCTCTTGACATCACAGATGGGGACAACACCATACCGATTATAGAGTTGCTGAGGTTCTTGGCAATGTAATCAAGCGCACCATGAGGCATGATCTCTTCCTGATTTCGCATCGTCAAAGCCTTCTGAGCATAGTTAATAATCTCTGGAGTAACGTATTTGTCAACGTATTCCTCTACTCCCATATTCAGCTTTTCGGCACTTTCAAGAATGTGCTGCTGCATTCCTCTCTGGGAGTATATATCATTAATCTTCTTGTTGAGATTACTCATCAGGATATTTTGGCGGTTCACTTGTTCCTGCGTCTGAGCATCACGAAAGGCCTTATCCTTAACATACTGAGGAGCATAGATACCTCCCATCTTGTCAAGATTCTCTTGATACTGCTTACGGGTAAGCTCTTTGGCTTCGTTTATGGACGAGTCTACCAAAGCAAGCAAGTCGTTACCTACGGTTCCTCTTGTCTTTCCGTCATCGTGTGTGAAGTAGTTTCCTCCTACCTCATATTCTGCAAGTTTTCTTGCGTCATCCTTGCGCTGCTGAACGGCTCTTTCTCTCTTTGCTTCAGGAGTAGAAAGCTGCTGCATGGTCTCGTTAAAATCCATTGATAATGGAGAGTTCTCGTACAAACTACGGCTGTTATCATTCGAAATATCATACATCTTCTCTTTTTGGGCTCTATCAGAGTAAGCTTGTGCGCCTTTTGCTGCCATATCACGAAATCTTCTGTTTACCCCTTTCATCGGATTTATATCTATACGACTTTGGGTGATTGCATTCTGATGGCGATAGCCATTCTCTATAGCCTGCTTCTGCGAATTCTGCATACGTGAACGAATACTGTTAGCCTGCGCCTGCTCTAAAGGAGTCATCTGGTCATTTCGTTTAGTCAAAATCTCCCAGTTCTTCATATAGTCTGTACCAGATGGAGTTGCTACGTTATTCTGACGTGGATGTCGAGTCTGCAAAGGCTTTGTCCTATTATACTGCCGAGGAACCTGCATTGCTCTCTGTGCTGTGGTCATAGGCTTCTGCTGAGCTACTGGCTTCTGCTGAGGCTTCACGGCATGAAGCCCAAGTCTTTGCGCAAACTCCTCATAGGAATTACTGGAAACAGCACCATCAGCATGAAGCGCATCATAGAGCTGCTTTCTGTTATGATAGCCCTGCTTGCCAGGCGCATACACGAACTTTCTGAAATGCTCTCTCGTTCCTGTAACTGCGCCATCAGCTTTCAAGGCGTTGTAAAGTTGGTCAAATTTATCTCCAGCCATATATTATATATTAATGTTTATAATCCAAGTTTCTTTGTATTCTTATAGCCATTCTTCGACTTGCCGGCAGGCTTTGATGCTCTCTTTCTGGCTTCTTCCCTCTGTCTTCGCTGCATTCCTGCTCTCTGTGCAACAGAAGAACCGCTTTGTCTGTTGGTTATTCTTGTAGTAGAGCCATCCCTATTGAGCACTTCCTTGCTGTTTGAAGTAGATGAATTGCCAGAAGTATTTCCATTGTAGTAAGCTTCATTTGCTTCATACATTGTCTTATTGGATGCGTAATGAGGATTGCCTTCTGCATCCCAAGTTATGTATTTAGCAGACGAGCTACCACCGCCTCTGCCAGAGCTGCCTCCACCTCCTCGTCCCTTATGGGTAGCATTGTATTCTGCAATGCCAAGGCGTTTTTCTGTCTGTTTGTCCTTTACCTTATCGCGCTCCTGTTTGTACTTGAAGTCTCTTTCATCCTTTTCGGCTTTAGCTTTTGCGGCTGCAGCATCCTTGGTTTTCTGGTAGTCGAACTTGTCTTTACTTAGAGTCACTCCATTCTGTTTAAGCAACAGGTTCAACTGGTCGTAGGCGTTCTTAGCCTCAGCAGCACGTTCCTTCAAACTGAGATTTGCCTGCTTGTAAGCCATATCCCTATCAGCTGCATCCTGCTGTCTACGTTCCGCCTTGCGCTTCTCGTAGCCTGCCAAGAGGTAGTCCGTAGGGTCATTGAATTGCTGCAAAGGAGCTCCCTTATAAGTGTTCACGATATTACCCATGTGACGGATAGCATCCGCAAAGGTTGCCACGCGCTGCATATTTTGTGTATTACGCATATCGTACTCTTCGTCTGTCTCTCCATCACGTCTTCCAGGTCTAAACTTGGGAGCAATCCCCTTTATCCAGCCAAAGAAACCGCCATCCTTCTTTGTATCATCGGCTTTAAACTCCCTTCCAGAAGAAGGAGAAGATACTCCTTCAGAGTTCAAAGCTGCTGATAACGAACTCAAGCCATTCTTGTCTGTACCAGAGGTATTGACAAACTGAACACCACCTGTTCCGTACTTTGGGTCGGGAGCCTTGCTGTCTGGTGTCAAGTCTGGAGCTGTGACAACAGCCGGCATCTCAAACTTGCCAGTTGCACCGCCATTTCCACCAAAGAAATTCATATCCATCGGCTGAGGAGCAACAGGTGTAGAAGCTCCTCCTGGCGAACCCTGCATCGGCAGCTCTCCACCATTCTTCATGGCGTAATTCTGCTGCGCCATTTGCTGAACCATAGGAGAAGGCTCCGTTATAGTCACTCTCACTTTGTTCATATTATTATTTTGTCTTAGTCCTGCCATATATCAGAAATCTACTTTTTGGTGTTCTTACGTTTTCTACGAATAGGCTACATCCGTTCAACAATACCATTTCCGAGTTCCTTACTCTTGCTTAAGCTCTTATACGTAAATGCAGCTATCCTCTTCTGGCTCTTATCGTAAGATTTACTTATGTGATCAAGCATGGCGTCCTTGGAATCATTACCATCCTCAGATAGTCTAATCATACCTTCGCGATGTTTAAGCATTAACTCAAGCTCGTCAATACGTTTCAGCAGGGATGCCTCAGTCTTGCACTTTTCCTCGTTCTCTCGCTGACTACGCAAAAGGAAACTTCTTGCGCCCTCAAACTTAAAGAGAAGTTCATTAATCTCTTTCTCCTTAGAAGTTAATTCCTTATACTGCTCCGCCAACTCCTTTCCGAGGTTGTCAATCACCTCGTCCTTCTCTGCAATCTTCAAGTTCTTCTTGTGGATAATCTTGTTGAGTCGGGCAATCTCTTTGCCGAAGCGCTTTATCTTCTTTCCCTGCTCATCCAGCAAAGCATCGTTGAACTGGGAGGCTGCTTCTTTAAGGGCAGGAGAACAAGGAATAGGGTCGCCGCGTTTGATGTGATTCTTTCCGTACTCCTTCTTCAAGCGAGCCTCACGCTCATCCCATTCTACAGGAGACAAGCCAATGGTCCATTTATTTGCATTGGCAACCTTTATGGCTTCACTAACTTCTGGCTTCTCAAATTCTCTTATCGCCCCATTCTGGTTTATTACCATCGGTGCCAAACGCATATGAAAACCTTCCTTCTTCAATATCTTTATTGCTTCTTTTAATGTCATAATCTATCCAATTAAAATAATGATTAAAAAACCAGCAAATGCGCCAAATACATCTGCTATAATATCCTTGTCGTCAAACAAGCAGTATGTGTTATAATCGTATACCTCCTTCAATAAGCCGGTAATAACCGCAATCATACAGGCTGATACTGCAGAAGATGTAGTACCCATACCGAGCACGTTCATATTCAAAAGAGCAACAACCATCGTGATCAGACAGCAAGTTTCAAAGTGCAAAACCTTGTCTTCGCCGCCAATTCGCTTTATAAATCTCTGAAATATATTCATATTCTTATATTTAACTTCATTAACACTTTCCGAAAAATAAGGGGGTGGGGAAAATCGGAAAACCGAAATAAAAAGGAGATGGGGGGGTGGGGGTCGCATTTTTATATTTGTATTTATCTACTATAGTTTGAAACGGTGGTCAACGGGGGTGCCCCTTTGGGTTTGGTTGTGTACGCATCCTGCTCCATGTCCTTGGCACTCGTTCATCTCGCTAACCTCTCGTCTTTACATCCTGCTCCAACCGAATCCTTATCTCCTACCCAAACAACCCATCAACGCCCTCTGTTACCTTCTTAAGCCTTGCATCCGCACTTTCTCCGAGCGCAGATGTTATACCAGTGTTATCACGGCTACCTATGTCACTTGGTTTTAGGCTGTCATTCAGCGACTTAGACACTTTAGGTTCTGAACCCAACTGGGTCACACCCGCCTTGAACAGAGCATTGCTCATATTCTGAGCCGCCTCACTGGTATTCTGTGCGGTCTGCATGGCGGCTTGCTCGCGATCCTGAGACTGCCCAATTTGGTGTTGGAAGTGCGCATCAGCCACTTGCTGTTTCCGTGCCGTGTCTTTTGCCCCTATGTTTGCTATCGTGTCACCCATAGTCTTGTTAGCCGCCTCTTTCGCCATTGCTGTAGCCGCAGCAGTACCACCGCCAACAGCAGCAGCACCATCTGCCTTTCGGATGTAGCTGTCCTGAACCTCTTGCGCACGTCTCATCAGGTTCTGTCCGGCCTTGGTGTCGATGTAGTCGGTATTGTACTCCTTGTCATACCATGCCTTTTCTACCGCTGCCCTGTACTTACGCTCTCTCTCCGCCTTTTTTGCCTCTCTACGTGCCTTTGCGCCGCCGAACAGGGAAGAAGCAACACTGCCAGCCAACGATGCCGCAGTGGCTATCCATTCGCATCTAACACCGAGAACTGGAGATGCACCTAAATTCTTTGGGATTTTCGTCAAGATTTCTATCATAATTGCAATTATTAATTTACCAATGTATTTTTGTCGGCAAATATATATATATTTGACCCACATTTTTTCCATTGTAGCCCTACCCAATTCCCCTCCTCCTCCCACAAGTCCTTTTGTCGGGGCCCAAATCATGTCTTTACCCCTCAAAATACCCCTCAAAACGTCTATCTTTGTAAACATTTTGCACTTTTACGCCAAAAACTTACACACCTCATTATCAGCACTTTAGTTTCACCTCCTCCCGAGAGTGAACACAACTTTTCTGTAACGATATTTTACTTTTATATGTCATAGAGAATTTTTGCCAAAAAAATCATGTCGCATTAATAGGTACGCACGCACGCAAGGAATGATGAAAAAATACCATCTCATCACGTAATACAGCTATCATTCAAGTCAAAACTTTCGTATTTTCAGCATATTCGTGTAATTGTTCGTGTTTTTCGTCAAATTCGCTAATTATGAGGTGTTTAAGGGCGTTTTCTTGTCATTTTAGAGCCATTTTCTTGCTTTCCAGGCTTGTTCTTCAGGTTTGCGCAGAATTTATCGCAAAATAGGATTAAGGCTTTTAGAAGGTGTTTTTCTGCTGTTTTCCTCTTGTTTCCTTTTCTTTCCTCTTTCCTTTCCTTCCCTCTGTATTCTCTGTTTGTGTTTTTCTATCCTGGTTATCTGTGTATGAGGAAGGGAGAGAAGAATACCTTTTGGAGATAAGGCAACGTGGGGGCGGGGCTGCGCCCTCACGTCCCTGCTGTGGGGCTGCGCCCTTACTATATGCTGCCAATATGTATAAGTAAGTTTTCTTCTTCAATTACTGGCATAAGATGTCTTGACAATAAAATTCCACTCTTTGTTTTCACTGATGCCCATGCAGTTTGTTTGGCATCACTGAATATTGGTTCAGTACCCAAGATTCTACATATACGACTTACTAATATTCCGTACATGTCTGTAATACCATCTTTGGAGAAGTCTATATCTATAACAATAGAAGTAAGTTTTTTATTATCAAACACAAAACGAACCTCATTAACATTGTTGAAAGTATTCTTTCCCCATGATACAACTCCCGAATAATATCCATTCGATAGGTCATCATTATTGACGAGTAAATCTAAATGTCTGAGTCTTGATAAACAAAACTCATAACTATCACCAAGCATAAATCCCATAATACCATTAAAACAAATGCCATCTACTGGATTAGAAGACATTGCTTGTTTCCTGGATCTACCAAGAAGAACCTTTGCTGCAAAAACGATAAACGCTATTGCCGCAATAATAATTAAAATGTCCATAAATAAATTGTTAGATGTTATTTTACATATTGCTACTTCGTTATAGCCCTTATTTCTTCAACTTGGTTTAAGAACTCGTCCAGTGTGTCAGCAGTGTAGTGTATCCCTTTATAGCGGATATAGCTGGCGAAGTCGCTTTCTTTTTTAATTATCTCATCTTCAGAAACAAGCATTTGCCATATAGGCACACCAAGTGCATCCGCAATTTTTTGCAGAGTAATAAGAGTTAACGACTCGGCTTTTACCATTTTTCCAACTGCTTGTTTGGTAACCCCCAATTTATCAGCCAAAGACGTATTTGTGAACCCTTTAGCTGACATTATATCTTTAATCCTAATTTTCGCCATAAATATAGTTTACATTATTTTTTTTGCAAAGATAACTAAAAATAATTAGAGTGAACCATATTGTTTGCTTAAAAATACTTAAAATAAACAAGAAAGTCGTCTTAAAATTTGCAGGAGTAAACTATATGGTCTATCTTTGCAATCGAAATCAGTATTACACTTGATTTTACGAAGAACGCAAAGCCCGTAGTTACGATTAGCCGAGCGGAGGGAGCATGGCAGAGATGTCACCCGATAGTTGCCGTAATGCAGCCACGTATGTACTTTTATATGCGTGTAGGTCACAAGCCCTTCAATGCAGAGTGAGACAAACATCATAACAACATGAAACCGATTGATTACAGAAAATTGACAAAGGAAGAACTATTAAGCATTTATAATAGTAACATGATCTATTATAAAGCACACAACATCAAACGACCATTTGGCAGATATGCTGAATTGTTCTTCATATTGTTCAACGATGGCACAAACCCTTATATGTGGTCACTTGAAACCATTTGCAGTTGGTTTCCTGAATGCGACCGCACAAAGTTAGAAAAAGTATTGGATATATACATTTAATTGGATAAAGATATGATTACACTTAATTCAAAAATATGAGACTATGGCAAAGGAAGTTTATGTAATTTTAAAGGGAGACTGCTATTCAATGAATACTTATTGCAGTACCCTTAAAGAGTTTTTTGGAAATGCGCAACCTTAAGAGAAGCGATGTTTCCGACTGGTGGAAAGAGTAATAAAACCTTGGGGAGATAAGGGAGGGCTGCGCCCCCCTTGCTGAATGTGGAACTATTATAAAACATAAAACTCATGAAGACAATAACACTTTCAAGCGATGATATTTATATGCGGTATTACACTATCTTCGCAGACCTTAAACAAACTTGCTGTCATGCAAGGAATAGTTGACAAAATAAACGATTAAATAAATAAGACTACAGGCTATATCGGCAAGAGTATAGAGGCTCACAGGTGGTTCAAGACCACCTGCCGAACGATTAATCATTCGTGTGACGATGGCTTCTTTAGCTCTATCTTGATAAACAGACACACACTAATAAAAACGTTAGTCAAGAAAGGAAGACAGATTTCAGTCTTAAAAATCCGCAGCACATTGGGCGTTACTTGTGATGTTGACAACACAACATAAAAAAGCGCAGATAGAGCGACATCCGCCAACATCGCTAAGTTGATAAAAGAGCATTTCGAGTGCAATCGAAACGAAACAAGGAAGCACGTTGAGCAACAACGTTAAGTGCAACGAGCCGTGCATAAGCGGACAAAAAGGTAGGGCAGCGGAAACGTACACCTCCGCACACTTAAAGGCGTAGAAGCAATCCAAAAGGCTTCCAGCGGCTCACGACCGCAACGCCTACAAACGTATAACGATAAAAAGAAAGGGCAAAGCTATGGACATTACATTTTTCGCACTCACAGCGGTAGTATTCTATGCGCTTGGCGTAGCCGCTGGAAGAAACAACGACAATTTTAAGGAATAAGAAAACAGATAAGATTATGAAGAAGTACATCAACCATTTGTTGGTAGTTGCGGCCATTGCTGCAATGCCAATACTTGCAAGCGCATACAACAGCGCACGCAAGGAAGCAGACAGACGTTTGCTTATTGATTTCATCGAGTATTGCCAAAAGAATAAAGGGCTTGAGCAGATTGATCCAAACAAGGACTACAAGAAATCCAGCCTCCACGACCTCAGGAACATGGCTGCCTACTATGTAGAGCAGTCGTGCTTCTATGATGTGACAGACTTCGATGAGCAGTATAAGATAGACGAAATAGTATATCACAACGACAAAAACAAGGAACATGGCAACAATAACTAAGTTTTTCAAGGGAGCGGGATATTCAGACAAGAACAACGTGAGATATGTCGCACGCACAACCTTTGTTCAGATAAGAACACCGAATTCAGAGAGATATTATTTAATCAACGGAACACAAGTGAGCAAGTCAACTTGCTTGCAGAGAATAAAGAAATAACAATTATGAAAGCTATACCAAAAGACAAGCAGATTGCAGAATACACATTGATTTCAGCACCTATAGACGAAACTAACGTCCAGCAGGACATCATACGGAGAGTATTCGACAATGAGGAGTGTATAACAAGAAAAGGAACGTATCTCGGGTATGTGGAGGATATGGCTGTCAAGGCTACTATCTTCTATAACAACGTATTCTTTACACTCATCAATAAGAATGAGGCAGACAAAGGCATATTCGCAGGCACTATCCTATCTCGTATCACAGAAGACGAGTACAAGGACATATATATTGGGAACTCTTTCCAGTATATTTGTGAGGATGATGACAATAGTCTTGTTGTTACGATAAATTACGAGTCAGACGGAGAGGTTGTAGTTATGTTCAACCTGAATGTACTTTCGGATGATTTGGTATTTTAATAAATTATCGGCTGAGTCTGTAAAAGCAGCACACCACAATGCAACGTTTGTGGCAGCCACAAAGACAAAACGCAAATAATATGGAAGATATTTATCAAACATCTATGCGGACGCATACCAGTATGCGATAAGCAACGGAGCGACAGAGAGACAAGCAGAGGAGTATGCACTCGACTGCAAGAAAGAGGTTGAACAATTTTACAATTAAACAGCTATGGTAAAGTTACGTGATTACATTACAGAGCAGTTAAAGGATATGGCTGCACAGGACGAGAATTTCAAGGCTCGCTATGAGGACAAGGAAAAGTCTATGGACGAATGCGTGAAGTATATCTTTGAGCAAGCGAAGAAGCAAGCAGAGAATAATTGCGCAGCGATAGACAATGACGAGGTATTGAACTGGGCAGTACACTACTACCAGGAGAAGGACTGCAAGCCAAAGGGTAATGTTGTAGCAAAAGTAAAGGCTTCGTCCCCAGCAGTGGCTTCGCCTGTACCAGCCAAGCCACAGCCTAAGAAGAAAACAGCACCAAAGGCAAAGAAAGCAGAGTCTAAGGCAAAGTTTATCGAGTTAAACATGTTCGACTAAAACCATTTCAAGTTATGAAACCAAGAACCAAGAACGAGGAGAATATTGTGAAGCTATCCAGAAAGCTGCGTAGCATTTGCAGTCGTGATGAGCAGAAACTCATCAAGCAGACGTACGGAACGTGCGAGTACAACGATATGTACGACAGAACATACGCAGTCGTCAATCAAGCCTACAGAGGCTATCAGGTAATGAGGTATTTCCGCATCACCAGACACCGCAACCGCAAACGTGAGGTATCATACTCCCTTTGGGAGGTGCAGCAGGTTTGGAACAAGAAAGGTTCACGGCAGACAACTCTTTCACGCAGACGTACTATGGGTTGGTGTCTTGACGCATTTACCTACTCATCAGACCTTACCATACGCCCACAGCGCATAGACATACCTTACGACTATTGCTACAATAAATCACTCGTTGATACATACCAATATTGCGAGCCTTATATGGAAGCAGCGCAGCAGGAAATGCATAGAGCAGAGATATACAAGATACTATCGAAGAATGACCCATTCGAGGAGACTCTTTTCAAGGCTTCGCCAGCATTGTTTGCGCACGCCCACAGATACGTGCGTGACACAGAGCCTTATATGGCAGCATACAAGGTTGCTATCCGTCACGGCTATGCCATCAGTAATGTATCTATGTATGTTGACTATATCAGTGCGCTTGTCTATCTCGGAAAGGACACGCACAGCCCATTCTATGTATGCCCAGACAATCTTCTTCAGGCGCACGACAAGTATGTTGCTAAAGTGGAAGCAGAGAAAAAGAGAGCAAAAGATGAGGAGCGAAGAAAGAAAGCACTCAAAGACAACGAGCGATACATCAAGGAGAAGCAGAAGTTCTTCGGTATATTCCTTTCGGACGGAGAACTAACTGGCGAGGTGCTGAAATCAGTTGATGAGTTTATCAAGGAGGGAGAGGCAATGCATAATTGCGTGTTCGCTTGTGGGTATTACAATCGAAAGAACTCTTTGATTTTCTCCGTACGTGACAAGGACGGAAAGCGAGTGGAGACCGTAGAGTTCGACCTTGTAAGCGGGAAAGTCATACAGGCATACGGCTGCTGTAACAAGATAAGCAAGCAGCATAATGAGGTGCTCCGACTTGTCAATTCAAGCGCAGCCCTCATCGAGAGCTATAACAATAATAACAACACAATTAAAATCAAGACAGCATGAAGAAACAAGAGTTTATTTTCGTCTTTCCTCAGTCTGGGGAGACGATTACGAGAGTCATGAACCCTCTCGCAGTCAAGGACGCAGTGGTAAAGTACCTAAAGGTTCAGAACGAGGTTCGTGGAGACATCTGCATCATCCGCAACAGCCTCAACGAAGTAGTCGCTATGGCATACGTCAGCGAGACGATGAAAATTTCTTTTTTCGCTGAAGACGATTCTGTGAGCGACATCAAGCCAATCGAAGTAGTAGAGGAAGGATGTGCATCATGAGCAAGCAGGAGTGGTTTATTCTGATCATGTTCATCCTGAGCATTATTATCGGTTTTTCATAAAAGGTAACGGGAGTCCAACCAACTCCCACTTTTTTTATTTTCGATATGACAAAGAAAGCAGTAGTATATTTTTATGATGACATCTGTTGTGTGGACGACACCGAAATCCTGTACGACAAGAAAGACCAGCTGGCTGATATTGTTGTAGCTATGCTCAGAGCCACGGCAGAGGCTAAAACGGCAGAGGCTTACGATGCAGCCACCAACAACCTAATCCTTAAATACAACGTGACACGAAACGGAAAAGTGTCGAAAATACGCACATCAAGGAGAGGAGGCTCACGCCCAGGGTCTGGTCGAAAAAGCAAGGGCAGGGAAAGCATACAGCACATTATCACCCTAAGAGTGAACGCAGATACATACGATTATCTCCAGTCGCTTCCAGACAAGTCGCTTTGGATTAGAACAGCGATAGCGGAGAAACTTGAACGAGATAATACGGCAACAGGGCAGTCGTGATTTGCGACTGCCCTGTTTTTTTGTTTCTATAGCTCATCAAACTCCTTTTTGTATTCTGCCAACTTTTTAGCCAAAAAGTCCTTCAATTCATAGCGGAAAGAGGTATTTGATTCTATAAGTACATAGAGATCACTACTTATTTCGTCATTGCTGGCGCAAGTGAAGTCATGAATTATACTCTCTATTCTTTTGATAGTTATTTGGAGTCTATCTGCTTCCAGGTATGTTTTTTCATATCTTAGTAAAAATTTAAAAGCGGCAAACACTATTCTCACGAACCATGAATGACTTGGATAAAACCAAAAATCTAACTTTGCCTTAAAACTAAACAATATATCTTGTACGAAGAGCAGCAGGCATATACTTTTCAACGTATTTCTTTCGCAAATATATGATTGCCTCATCATAAGTACGGATAAACCCATCATTGATGAGTCTCGCAACCTGACGTTCCATGTCGAGCAATTCGTATTGCTTAGTCTCATCGCCATGCTTGTTGCGTAACTCATGCTCATGTTCGCCAAACACGACATAGTTGATGGCCTTTGCCATTTTGCACATTGCTGCGTGCATGAAGTTCTTGTCAACGAGTTTTCCGATATTCGAAGCGAGTTCTTTATATGCGTCGCCGGCATCATTTCTGTATTTCAGCATCTGGTCGTATACGAACTTGATAACCTGAACCTCGAAGCGAGGATTAAGCCACATCGCAAACTTAACGAAGAGGATTGGATGCATCCAAGTTCCTCCGTTTTTTCCTCTTGCTTTTAAATACGCAGAATTTTGCGTATTAAGCTTTTCTTCTTCCATCAGAGCAGAAATAAACTCCTTTGTGTTGTCGTTATCGAAGAATTTTGTAATCTCCTTCTTCTCTCCACTTGCTTCATTCCACTGTTTTAGCAAGTTTGTAGCATTGAACATACTATCTTTTGTTCTCTGCTCGACCAAAAAGTCTCCCATCAGTCGTTTCATTACTTGATTTGTAATCATACCTACAATTAAATTTCAGAGTCTGCACTTTTTACTATCTAATTATACCAAGGCTAAGGAGGGAGAGACAGAGTAAGTGTTAGCCATAACCTTATACCCATAGTTACGAGTAGTAAAGTTATAACCTGATACTTCCATAAAGTTTACTTTAGGAAGATAATCAGAGATAAAATGCTTTGTCTTCTTCAAAATTGTGCGTTTTACTGCAAATTTGACGATTTCTACCGCAGTTTTGATACTAACCCCGAGTTTATTTGCGATTGTCTTGTATGATAGACCCTTCTCGACATACTCAAATCCGAACCCGAACTTCCGTGCAGCATCACGAGCAGCCTTAACGACCTTGTAGTCGTGGCTGGCACCATGAGCATTTCGAATGGTTCTTTGTGCAAAATCCTTTCTGCTCTGAATAACTACCACCAAGATTGCCTGCAGAGAATACTCTACACTCTTAAGAGAAGAATACTCCACCTTCCTCTCGCCTAACTTTACATTGCGCTTTGCGTGCTTTGAAACAATAGAACGCAATACGAGGTCCTTTCCCTCTATCGTGAGAAGACCATACTGGGACAACACACGTATGCGCTTCTTGATCGTGCGTGCGTGCGCGCCTAATAAATTAACTAACTTGTTTATGCTATAGTTTTTGAGAACATGAGAACCTAATTTCTTGCGGATAAGCAAGGACATAGCTATAGCTTTCAGCAACTCTTTGTTGTTGAACATTTCTAAAGCCAGTCTTAATCTTAGATTCTTGTTCATTAAGAAAAAAGAGAGGGGAAAGAAAAAACCGCTCCACCGATTTAATCAATCCCCTATATTTTGAAACCTATTGAACACAGGTATTATCATACTGAGTAATAACCAACACAAAGTGGAGTTTGCTATTGACGAGTGCAAATGTACTCATTCTTATTCGACCGTGCAAGTTTTTAAACAATCATTAACTCATTAAAAAAATGTAAAATGTTCTGATTTCTGAAAAATAATGCTAAAATTTTATGTATATAAAAATGTTATCACTATCTTTGCAGTGTGTATGTAAGCATCTCTATTTCTGACGATTATAGTGACGAAGTTGTGAACCCAACGGAATCACTCTCATCATGATGCAAAGCAGGTGATATGATCATTAGATTGTATCACCTGTTTTGTTTTAGTACATCCGAAATCGAAAATGACTAATGACTAATGACTAATGAGCAAGTCATAGAACGTTTGCATCCATCTAAGTATTTATCAGGAATGATTTTATTTTTTTGTCAAAAATATTTTTTGTTGAGAACATTTTTATTTTTGTCAAGAATTTGAGAAACAACGTTCGGCGTCCGAAGGGAAAGCCAATTTAAGAATTTTTCTACAAATGCCTTTGCTTTTCTGTCGGCATTTTCTATTTCGCTACGCGCGATAAACGTTGTTTCTCTGTTTCTCTAATTGGCTTTCCCTTCGGCCGCCGAACGCTGTTTCTCTAATTCTTGACTCAAAAATATTCTTGACTAAAAATATTCTTGACTAAAAAATATTCTTGACTAAAAAATATCGACCTGTACGGTTGAAATTACCCAGCACGCCCTGAACCAACGGTCACCGGCGCGTAGCGGAAAGGTAAAGGGCAGAAGCT